>Ga0247735_1000007_pt1 | contig 376963 bp, 307 predicted proteins | sample UWRJL178409R2_FD_180934 | JGI IMG/M metagenome (GOLD analysis project Ga0247735, IMG submission 180934) | Plant litter microbial communities from Arlington Agricultural Research Station in Wisconsin, United States - UWRJ-L178-409R-2 | ecosystem: Environmental > Terrestrial > Plant litter >... | reverse complement strand
AGGCTAAATGAAAATCGGTATATAATTATCTTTTTATGCTGCTAAGGTATGAGCTGCATTCCTTTGCCAGCAAACAGGTGGTCAGTTTTGCCACGGAATAGGGTGTAACATATCTCCGAAACGCCCACTCTCCATCAACGATGGCGGTATAGTAAATTTCTTGACGGTCAATATTTAAAGGCTGGCCTGCTTCATAATGTAGCAATCCAAAATCATTGTGCTGAGAATTATCGTAGCTGAACCACATTTCTGTGACCTGATATTCATGATTAGAAAGCTTCCAAAGAGCGGGGTCTTTTTGGAAAAGATCGAAAAATATTCTTGAAGAACCATTAGTCCAAATTAACTGCCTGTCAAATTTGCTGTTAACCTCCTTTAAGTTGAAAAAAAAATGATCGATCTTGGAAGGTTTATTGGTATAGGCGATCCCAAATTCATTTTTCGGAAAACTTTTTGCCAAAACTTCGCTAAACAACTGGAGATAATCGAAGGGATCTCTCTTATGATACTCATCAATAAAAATTTCAATTTCTTTTATATCTTGAAATCTGTTCTTCGGTTCGTTCTCGAGGCAACGGTCAATCACCTGATCATATACAGCCAGTTCCGGAAAATGATCGCGGATCTTCGCTCGCCCGGTACCACGATGGGTTTTACCTGTGACATACCATTGCAGCACCTGCCCGATAGCATAGATGTCCATGGTCTGGTGCGCGGATGTTCCGCTAAACTCTTGTTCCGGCGCAGAAAACAGGCATCCAGGTAGACAGCGTGCAGGTAGATACCAAAAATGAACCCTATCATTTTCGCTGCTACGCCCGTCTGTACATCACCCGCGCCACCAGCCGGGTCATGCAAAGCCTCATTACCGAGGGCGAACTCTATGAGGCGCAGCGCAGCGATAACAATATCCTCGGCCTGCTGATCAGCCGCTGGAATACCACCGAGAACAAAGTTTTAACAGTAACCAATTATTGATACCATGACAACTACAGCAACCAACCCGCAGGTCCTGCGCAAACGTAAATTCCTGCTTTTTCTTCCGTTGATCATTTTCCCTATTGTTACCCTTTTATTCTGGGTGTTCGGCGGGGGCCAGGCGAACAGGCAAAAGCCGCAACAAAAAAAGGCCTCAGCATGAAACTTCCCGGTTTCCTACTCAGCAGCGACAGCAGCGACGATAAGCTTAGTTTTTATGAAAGGGCAAAAGCAGATTCGGCCAAACAACAGCGGCTGCGCCGCGCCGATCCCTTCTTTAAAAACCAGGTGGACACCGCCGCTTTTTCCGGCGACAATTCCGGCGCTTTTTTTTCTTCTCACCAGTCCGCATTCAGCAACGGCCCCGACGGGTCTGCCGGCCCGGCGGCCAGCGCCGACCATATCAGCCAGCGACTGGCGCAATTACAGGCTGAACTGAACAAACCGGCAACGAAGCCCCTGAAAGAAACCACGTCGGTGGCCGATGAGGCCATGCGAAACAGCTCAGCAAATATCCGATCCAGGGGATAACCGATAATTATGACAGGCAGCGGATCATCAACCGCATCGAGAAGGGCAATAAGGCAGATGTGATCCTGTTAAGAGACGGGCAGGAAACAGCTGCAAAAGTAGCGGCTAACCCGCGAATGGCCAGGCTGGATTTTTTTGACAGCAGCGGCCAGAGCATCGTCGTACGCAAAGTGGAAAAACAGGCCCTAGACCAAACCGAAAAGCTTGAGATGACACCGCAGCAAGTGCAAAAGGCAGCTATTGCCCATGCACCGGAACAGGCTCCGCAAAATACTGAAAATCAGAAGCCCGGCGAGGCGCAAAAGAACGAAGTGAAACAACCTGTTGCAGACGAACAGAAAACTGACCAACGTCAGGGCCGCAGGCAGGGTGTTCACGTTTAAATAATGGAAATGTTCAGGCCGCTATCGGTATTCTTTGACGGCATCGATAATGATGCGCGTATCTCTATCACCCATATCGGCCTGTATGCAACGCTGGTTCAATACTGGCAGGCGCAGGGTTTTCCAAACCCCATGCGCGCTTACACGCGCGAGATCATGCCGCTTGCTAAAATTTCAGCCAGCACTACCTATCATAAATGTATCCGGGACCTGCATGATTTCGGATACATTTCATACGAACCGTCGTTTAAACGAAATATGCCGAGCTGTATTTACCTAAACCCAAAAAATACGCCGTCGAAAAGAGCATCCAAAAAAAACGACCAAACAGAGCGAAAATGATGAATCTGGAAATAATCACCAAAGAGGACCTAAGGGAATTAAAGCATGAGATGCTTAGCGAGATCAAACAGCTTATGCAGCAGCAGGGTCAGGGACAATCAAAACAGTGGCTCAAAAGCGTTGAAGTGAGAAAACTGTTGAAGATCTCACCTGGCACACTGCAAAATCTCCGCGTCAATGGCACCCTCGGCTTTACGCGCATCGGTAGTCTACTATATTACAAACTGGAAGACATCAACAACCTATTGGAAGGCAGGCAGCGATGAAATCTGTTATTTTAACCAGGGAGCTTGCCGGATATGGCAGGCTCCTTAAATATACGAAAGGTGATACGCGATTAAATGCGACACATGTCAGCCTGTTCACGGCTTTGTTTGTCCTTTGGCAGAGGAATTGCTTCGCCAGTCCCTTCGCCGTTAACCGCAGGGAGCTGATGGCGTTCAGTAAAATCGCTTCGCTCGCGACCTACCACAAATGCATCCGCGAACTGGATGCATCAGGTTATATATGTTACCGGCCATCCTATCACCCAAAGCTTGGCAGCCAGGTTTACTGGCCCGACGGATGGGAATTGATCGCACGATCATAAAAAGGGGAAAGGTTATATTTTGATAACCTTTCCCCTTCTATGACTGGCAACTGCCAATTTCGCCCGAAAGACATCTATTACCTTTTTATAAAATCTGCCGTCATTAATTTACATCTGTAGTACTTTCAGGCAAAAACACCAGTTTGATAAAATTTTTACCTGTGAGGTATTGCCTGGCCCGTTGTTGCACGGTTTGAGGCGTCACTTTATTTAAGTTGTCGAGGTAACTGAATATTTCGTGCATGTCACCATGTTCTTCAGCTTCAAGGTCTAAGTAACTTAACCAGTACCCGTTAGTTTTCAGGCTAAGCTCTAAGGACCGCCGGTCTTCTGCTTTAAATTTATCAACATTTATCTGTGCCGGGCCATTTGCTTTTAGTTTTTCCACCTCCTCTAATGTAGAAGCGATCAGTTTTTGTACATTTTTGGGGTCGCAGCTAATATTGACGGCGATCATATACCTTTCCGGAATTTTATGCGAGGTGAAATTAACCGAAGGTGAGTACACACCACTTTCCTCTTCTCTTAAACGCTCAATAAGCCTTATTTGTAAAGCTTCTTTAAGCGCTTTCATATTAAGCCTGTTCTCCTGCGTATCATTAAATTTACCATGAAAATACAGCCATACAGTCGCTTTCGGCTCCGATCCTCTATATACCGTTTTTTCGATACGGCCATCAGCGGCATGTATATCAAGGTCAATAGCCTTTTCGTTTTTATGCAGGGCGGGCAACGAGCCCAGGTATTTTTCCAGCAATGGCTTAATACGATCGATATCAAAGCTGCCAACAAAGGTAAACGTAAAGCCAGATGCATCAGCAAAACGTTCTTTATATATGGCAAACGCCCTGTCGAGATTAAGCTGTTCAAGCTTGGCCAGCGTTGCCGGAGTGCGTCTGATATTATAATTGCTTAATACGGCCATTAACGTATCCTGGAACACCGCCTGGGGGTTGTTATTTCGATTGACAAAACTTGCCCTGGCCCTGCTTAAATTACCTGCAAACATTTCCGCATCTTTACGCGGCGCTGTAAAATACGCATAGGTTAACTGTAAGGCTAATTCCAGATCTTTAGGCTGCGCAAATCCGCTTATACCCTGGGTTCGATCACTGATAAAAGGAGAGGCATCTGCTTCTTTACCGTTGAGGTACTTATTCAACTGGATAGCGTTCATATTACCCACCCCGCCGCCGCCGACAATACTGGCTGCCTTGGATGCCGACTCGTAATCAGCGTTCGAATATAATGACGTACCGCCTTCAGAAAAACCCTTAAAAATAATTTCGTTATTCTTAAAATCGGTCGGTTTAAGTATAACCTTTACACCATTGCTTAGCGTTAGTGTCGTGGTACTTAACAGGCTGTCTTTTTCTTCGGAAACTATTTTGCCGGGTACAGGCGCTGTGTTAAGTAAAGATTGGTTACCGGATAAATCGTTATAGGGTTTCAGGTCTTCCTTTGCTACCGCAGCCAGCCAGGCATCAACTGTTTTTTCATTGGGTAAACTGCTTTTATCCTTTTCCGGCGCCGTAATCAGTATATCACGGTTAGTTGATGTAATATATTGTTTGTTAAGGGCATTAACATTGGCCACTGTGATGCCGGGTAACGCTTCCCTAACAAGCGCTACTTCCTTATCAATACCTGGTGCGGCAGTACCGTTTAGAAAATATTGTACATACTCGCCTGTAAGCGCTGCAGATTGCGTCTTGTCTTTTTCTTTCAGTTCACGCTCCATACGCTGCAGGTAATTAATTTTGGCGCGTTCCAGTTCGGAAGGTGTGAAACCATAGCGTTTCACTCTTTCCACTTCACGCCATACAGCTTTGACCCCCTTCTCTAATTCGCCGGGCTTGGCGATAACAGAGACGTTGTAATTATCAAGATTGGCAAGCATTTTACTGATATACGCCCTGCCATTTAAAAAATCAGGTTCGGCTTTAACACTTAATTCACCATACCGATTGGCCATCATACTGTTATATAAAACCTGGATAATTGATTTACGGTAATCAGCTGCGGTGCGTAACGGTGAAGATTTACTTTTTATAACAATCGAAAAATTTGTTTGGTCTTCTTCTTTATCAGTTACCACAATAAACTGGTTTTTACCGGTTAAAGGGATGCTATATTGTGTGCGCGCCTTTTCATTTACAGGATTTTTCAGGTCGCTGAATTTTGCCTTGATCGTTTGCTCCATCTGGTTTACATCGATATCTCCTACTACAATAAGCGCCTGAAGATCGGGCCTGTACCAGTCATCGTAATAGCGTTTTAGGGTCTCAGGTTTAAAATTATTCAATACTTCATCCGTACCAATTGGCAGGCGGTTAGCATACCGGGATTGATTGAGCAATAACGGAAGAAATTTCCGCCGCATCCTTTCCCCGGCGCCTTTGCCTAAACGTTTTTCTTCCAAAATCACACCCCGTTCCTTATTAATCTCATCCGGGCTAAGGATGGCTTCATGTGCCCAGTCGCGCATAATCTGAATACCATGTTTTAAAATATCAGCGTTATCGCTTGGGATAGGTAACTGATAAACAGTTTCGTCAAAACCGGTATACGCATTTAAATCGGCACCAAAACGCACGCCCGATTTCTGGAGGTAGTTTACCAGTTCTCCTTTGGGGAAGTTTTTTGTCCCGTTAAAACTCATATGTTCCATAAAGTGCGCCAGGCCCTGCTGGTCATCTGTTTCCAAAATAGATCCAACCTTATTAACCAGGTACATAACCACCCTGTTTTTAGGTTGTTCGTTATGCCTAATATAATAAGTAAAGCCGTTGGCCAGTTTACCGGTACGTACTTCCTTGTCTAACGGCAATATATCTGTATACCTGGTTGTTTGAGCGTTTACTGATAAAAACGACAATAAACCAATGGCCAGGATTACGCGTTTAAAATTTCTCTTTTGCATGTTTAATTTTTTTTGATTTATCGTTTGATTTAAAATGCCTGTTACGCGCAGGTCGTTATCAACCCCATATGTGCGGTAAATGCAGGCACCAATCATAACCCGCCCCGGATTTATTTATTGAAAATTTCGGCCAGCTTTTCATTAAGCTTATCACCATGTAAGTTTTTGGCTACAATAATGCCATTAGGATCGATCAGATAATTTTGCGGAATTTCTTCGATGCCATATAATTTTGCCACCTGGTTTTCCCAGCCGTTTAGGTCAGATACCTGTGTCCATGTAAGGCCGTCTGTTTTGATAGCCTCCAGCCATGCAGCTTTATCTTTTCCCCTGTCCAGAGAAATGCCAAGTACTTCAAACCCTTTTGCTTTGTACTTAAGATATGCAGCTAATACATTGGGGCTTTCCCGGCGGCATGGGCCGCACCAGCTGGCCCAAAAATCTATCAATAGATATTTACCCTTAAATGATGCCAGGCTTACGGGTTTACCAAAGACATCCGGCTGGGTAAAAGCCAGGGCAGGTTTACCCACCGCTAATGTCACGTCTACAGTTAACCAGTTTGCAAAAGTTTTACCCTCGGGAGATGATTTCACTTTATCCGGCAACATATTATATAAAGCCTGCACCGCGGCCCCATCCTTAATACGTGGCCCGGTATATTGCTTAAGTGAATAAAATGCTAGGGGCGATGATGGGTTTTGGAGGATATAGTTTTTATACACTTCTTTCCTGCACTCACTGGCACTGTCAACCATCCTGTCCATTCTTTTTTTCAGCTCCGGGTTATTGCTCAACACATTCCGGTCATTCAAACTGGCTTTGTTGTATTCAGCCGAAACTTTCTCCATGATCTCTGCACAAGGTTTCAGCCGTTTTTCAATAGCTTCAAAAGCAGCCTGTGCAACTGAACCGCTAACTGAAATATGATCGATTGTATTTACAGAGCTAACCGTAATGTTACCCTTATCTAAAAACAACAAAAATGAAGTCTTAGGGCCTTCTGTGCCAGTCATCGCAGACGCCAGGCTGGCATTGAAATTCACCTGCGCCTGTGTGGGTTCATCTATCACTCCTTTAAAGCTATATTTCCCGTCTACGATGGCACTGCTATCGGAAATGCTTCCTCCTTTACCGGTATAGTTTATAAATACTTTGGTATAATTCCCCGGTATATTTTTCAGCGTACCGTTTATTGTAAAACTGCTTTGCCCAAATAAGATTGCCGGGCAAACTGTTAGCAACAGAAATAAATTTAATTTTTTCATATGTATATTAGTTTGATAGAATATTAATTACACTAAGCTACCCGCCGGAAAAACAATTCCCTGATAAAGCGGGTAGCATTCATGTCAACTAACTATTCCTGTTTAAGGATTATTAACCATGCCCGGGTTACTGTCTATAATATAATCGGGTAGTTTTAGCACCAGCCTTTCAGGTTGGTTAAGTGTATAGGTAGTACTTGCTCCGGCCGCGTCATAAATATGATGTGTAAACACCATACCGGTATAAAGCGGGTCGACAGAAAGCCTGCGCATATCGCCCCAGCGGTAGCCTTCCATAGCGAACTCGCGGGTACGTTCATCCATAATGAATTTGATCAATGCCGGCTGATTGTTTGCGGTGGCAGCAGGTACGGTAGCATCTGCGGCAGGCATACGGTTCTTACGCAGGGTTTCCAGGTCTGTTTTTGCACCGGCCAGGTCATTTAGCCTGGCTTTACATTCCGCGCTCAATAAATACAACTCTGGTAATTGCAGTCCCCAGCGTGAGTACTGCACTCCGTATTTCCTAAGCTTGCCGCCAACGGTAATAACTTCACGATCGGTATTGATGTTACTGTATAAAAGCAGGCGTTTATCATTAGGGCCATACAAGGCGGCGGCCTCGGCAGTTAGAATTAAGCCGTTGTTACCCGTAACGTTAAAATTATACCTCCCACTATAAAAAACCTTTGATACAACAGCCTCTTTTAAATCAGCATTGTTATTGCCTGGTCCGTTTAGCGGGCCTACACTTGGGTTAACAGGCAAAAAAGAGCCGCCCGCTGCCAGTGTTGTGTTGTAATTGTATAAGGTACTCATCCCGCTTGCCGTTATCGAGGCCAGTGCACTTTTTAATAAAGGCAAAGCGTCAGCAGGCCTACCCATAAATAAATAAACCTTGCCCAACAAACCCTGCGCCGCTGGTTTGGACATGCGGGTTTTTATAGCAGGGGTCTCTGGCAAAGCGGCAATAGCATCAGTAAAATCCTGAATAATGGCATTATGTGTTTGCTGTAGTGTCCCCCTGTTAAATACTGGTGTATTTACATCCGGTTCGGTTATTAACGGGAAACCCATATCGGTACCTGCAGTTGCTGCGGTGTAGGGTTTGCAGTAATAATTAACCAGCTGAAAGTTTGACCAGGCCCGGGTAGCCAGTGCTTCGGCACGTATACGGCTTTTGGCCTGCGGTGTACCTTCGGTGGAATTCATCACTTCTTTAATAACTTTATTTAACGCATATCGTTGGCTGAGCTGCAGCGACAGCATACCCGGCAAAGGGCTGGTAACATGCGGATATATAACCTCCGACCAGTCAAAAAACTTTTCTCTTTGCCCGGTGGCATCAATACCATTAAACAGATCTGCCTGGGCATCTACCTCATCGCCCATAAGCTGGGCTTCTGACAGGCCACTATTGGAAATACTGAAATATAACGCAGGGTCGTTCATGATCTTGTCATAATCGGCGGTAGTAACCGCAAGCTGCGACCCCAAAGGGGTTACCTCCAGGAAACTTTTTTTACATGATGCAAAAAAACCTGTTATAAGTATAATTATAATTATCTTTTTCATGTGATTTAAATTAACGGTAACTATAAAGTAAAACTAAGCCCGAGAGTATAACCATGGGTAAATGGCGGAATGCCCCTAAAACCACTGTTAAGCGACTGGTACTCGGGGTCGATATGATATTTATTGGCTGTCCAGATTAAAAAATTGGTCGCCTGTCCATAAATGTTAAGCGACTGTATACCCACACTTTTTAACATTTGGGGTGCAAAGGTATATGATAAGGTAACATCCCTTAATTTGGCATAAGAAGCGCTTACCACGTTAATATCTGCCAGGGTGTAATAAGCCGTATTACGGCGGCTGGCATTAATTTTCCCTGCCGCTACATACGACGGAATGTCTGTAAATGCCTCATCGCCCGGGTTTTTCCACCTGTCCAGAAAAGACGGTGCAATATTACCGCTTCTGAAACCATCATTCGTAAGCCTGCCGGTGTAAAACTGGTTTACATCCCTGCGCATCACATTACCCAGGCTGTAAACTATATTAGCCGTAAGCGAAAGCCTGTTATACCTGACGGTATTTGACAAACCACCATTAAATAATGGCACTAATGTGCCCATGTATTTAAGATCCTCGGTTTTAGCGGCATTGATTTTTTTGGTAATGGTTCCGTCGTGTAACATGATTTGCGGGTCACCAAGATTATCCAGGCCAGCATACCTGTAAGCAAACAAGGACTGAATGGGCAGGCCGGGTACCAGGGTGGTACTTACGCCGTAACTGGCGACATTCGAATACAAATTGGGCTTGGTAAGCGAGATAATTTTATTTTTATTATAGGCAAACGTAAAATTGGTTGACCAGCCGAAATGCTTACCGCGTATATTTTCCGTAGTTAACCCCAGCTCCAGACCTTTATTTGTTATTCGCCCGACATTACCAAGTACCGATACAAAACCAGTTAACGGGTTTATCGGCGTGGTACCTAACAGGCCGGTGCTGTTACGATAGTAGTAATCAACACTACCACTGATACGGTTATTAAGCAATGCAAAATTTAACCCCAAATTGATGTTAGATGTGCTTTCCCACTGTAATTGCCTGTTTGATGGGTTTTGTATCACAAATGCATCGCCGGCTATCTGGCCAAGGCTGCCGGATAATGCGCTGATAACATCGCTTTGCGTGCCCGCGCCATTATATGGGGAGTTACCCGTAACGCCGTAAGTAGCCCGTAACGATAAATCATTAACCCATGTTATTGATTTCATAAAGGCTTCGTTACTCATTCTCCACTTACCGCCTGCACTCCAGAAAGGTTTAGACTGTGTAGAAACATCGCTGCCAAAAAGGCTGCTTTGATCCTGTCTTATACTGGCATCTAAACTAAATTTATTATTATAAGTATAACTTCCCAAAGCAAAGTAGGAATTAAACCTCGATAATGATTTTGAGATATTGAAAGGGGCTCCCAAAAGACTAACAATGTTACCAATAACGCTGCCGCCTGGTACACCATTCGTATTCAGGGTATTATAATCGATTTGCGCGTACGTTCCTAAAGCCTGGTCATACCCTAATACTACATTGCTTGTGCGGTAATTATAAAACTCCTTTACCTCCTGCCCTAACTGAAACGAAAAGTCATCCCTCCCATTGGCCGTTTTGGTTTGGTACACTAACTGGTTACGCACAGTCCAGCTGCGTGAATCGTTATTACCGGTAAGGTAATCGCCACCGGTAGCCGGGATATAATAGGTAGGTGACTCTCCGGGTGCGGCAGCAGGCGCGGTAAAGCCCAGTATTCTTTTGCGCAAAGCCAGACTTCTGCCATCAGTAAAAGAACTGATCGTCCCCGGTAATTTCTGATACCCGTATGTCCCCTGGAAACTAAGGCCTTTAAAAAGCTGAACTGTCCCATTGGCTGTCACATTAACGGCCAGCAAATTATTTTTGCTTTGTGTATAGTTAAGTTCATTTAACGGATAATAATCAAGGTTAATGCCGCTTTGCTGCTCATAAGTTTGGCGTAAACCCTCTTCATAACCGGTCATAAAAGGCATATTGATGGCGTTGCCCTTCGCATCCTGGAACAATTGGTACGGCAGATAAGTATTACTGACATTCAGGTTACTTCCTGAGCTCGTTACCAAATTTTGTAACGACGTATTCAGGCTGATTTTAACCCTGTCGCCAGGGTTAAAACTTTGTGTTAAGTTTACCCTGTAAGTATTATTTACAGCTCCCGGTGAATTGTTATGCTCCTGTGTGTAACCCAGCGATCCGTAATAGGAATAAAAGCCGCCGCCGCCCGAAGCAGAAACCGTATGGTTATTAGTGAAAGCATTACGGTAAAAAAGATTTTTTATTTGGCCGGCATTGCTTATGGAACCAAGGCTATCCAAACTTTTATTGGCCTGGGCCTGACTTATATTACCCATATCCAGGTTATACAAAATCGTCTCGTGAGGTGCGATATTTGTAAGGAAATCAGAATAAGGATTCACAGAGGGCGAAAATATTTCCTTGGCTGTTTGTATATATTGCTGGCTGTTAAGTACAGGAATGTAATTTAAATTGGGTTTACCTCGAAAATTGATATAACCGCTGTAGCTGATAACAGGTTTCAGTTGTTTCGATCCGGTTTTAGTAGTGACTACAACAACACCATTGGCAGATTGTGCCCCATATATCGCTAACGCAGCCGCATCTTTAAGCACGGTGATATCTGCCACATCATCCAGGTTTAATGTACCAAAATCAGGTACAATTACGCCGTTTAATACCAGCAGCGGAGCTGAATTTTGCGCTGTTAAAATTGTTGAGGTACCCCTTATCAGACTGTTTCTGGTTGTTACACCATTACCGTTATTATTAGCAGATACCGACCGGTCACCAAATGTGAGCACCAACCCCGGTACCAGCCCTTCCATCCGGCCGATCAGGTCCATTGTACCGCCCCTTTTGGCTATTACCGCCATATCAGGCTTACTGAATGAACCTGTGGCGCGTTCCTTACTTAAAAGCTGATAACCGGTATTTATTATAACTTCTTTTAACTGGGTAGAAGCAGGATGTAATGTAATTTTCAAAAAAGCTTTTTGCTTGGCAGTAAAAATATAGGTTTGATAACCAATAAACGATATACTAATCATATCCCCTTCTGATACGTCTATAGAAAAAACACCTTTTTCATCGGTAAATATAGATGCAGACGAGATTTTAGGCTGTTCTTTGTCCGGGCTTGCAGGTGTCGCTTCATTACGTGCAGGAACAACAGTAACTGTTGCGCCTGTCAAAGGGGTGCCGGTAGAGTCAGTTACAACACCTGTAATCCTGATGGAATTAGCATCTTTTTTTTGTTCCGGGATATGGGAAATTGATTTCTTGTTGATAACAATTGTGTTCTCGTCGATTGTATAAGTTAAAGGCTGCCCGATAAGGACCTTATCCATAATCTCTTTTATCGGAGCATCTTTAAAATTCGCATCAATTGTTTGATCAGCCTTAAACATTTCGGGCAGGTAAAAAACATCAAAACCCGTTTGCTTTTTGATCTCTTTAAAAACTTGTTTAACGGTTGCCTTTTTTTGGCTGAACGTTATTTTTTGCGCAGAAGACCTCGCGCTGACCTGCAGGATGGCGAGTACCATTATTAGTGTTGTTAGTTTCATAACAAGCAGGATTTTAGAAAAACGGCGATTTTGCCGGCATATAACATTTGTGTAAAAATTGTACATTTGTCAATCTGGTTTAAATTCAAAAATGGTTTCACAAAGCTCTTTTGTTCAGGATCAGGTATTTTTGACCGGGCATGTTAGCGCATCCCCGGTTATTTTTTGCTGTCTGAAATCAATCCGGTTATGGATCGTTTTCCTTTTTTCTCATGATTGGTTGCTGTTAAATATGAATGATGATTTTATTCTACGATAATTTTATGCCCGATAAGGTGAAAATGAATGGCCCCGGTTAATTCCATTTTTTTGAGTACCTGGGATACATTTTTGTATTTTGAAATTGTCCCGCCAAGCAATATATTTTTCTGGGCTTCATTTTTATATTCTACTTCTACATCATACCAGCGGGATAAATTTTTCATGGCAGTTTCGAGGGTTTCGGTATTAAAGTTAAAATATCCCTCTTTCCATGATATAGCTTCATCTATATCCACATCCTTTGTTAGTCGAAGCCCGTGGTTATTAAATGCAACTTGTTGCCCGGGCACCAATATTTTACTCTGCTTGTTTGCATGCACTTTAATGCTGCCTTCAATTAAAGTTGTTTTAATGGAGCTTTCGTCCTCATAGGCATTTACATTAAACTGCGTGCCTATATCCTCAATAATTTGCCCTTTGGTTTTGACATAAAATGGTTGTTTTGAATGATGTTTCACCTCAAAATATGCTTCGCCTGTTAATTCAACAGTTCTTTCCTTACCGGCAAATTTTGTCGGGTAGGTCAAGGAGGATTTTGCATTCAACAAAACTTTGGTTCCGTCAGATAAAACCACCCAATATTGCCCGCCGGCAGGTGTTCTCATGGTGTTATAAGTCATAGTTCCGGCTTGCTGGGCTTGTGCTGATTGATTATCCTCGTAAACGATCTGCCCATCAGTAGTTTTACGAATAACTTTTGTCCCCTGTAAAGCAAGTTGTCCATTTACAGCGTTGGTAATATTGATTTGTTCGCCGTTTGATAAAATCAGAACAGCTTTATTGCCCCCCGGGCCAACGTCCGTTTTGGCAATGGCAATATTTTGGGTATCCGGCTTTTGTTTGAAATACAAATACCCGGTAAAAAGCGCGATGAGAACAGAAGCAGCCGCCGCTATACGCGGCAATAAGCGCCATAACGGTGTTTTACTGTGTTTAACCTGTTTAAGCAGGGAAGCGCGGATATCTTCCATATCTGCCAATTGTTCGTCTTCATTCAGGCCGGGTATACCCTCGTGGCTTTGTTGAAGATACCAGCTTTCGATGATAGCAGTTTCTTCCGGTGTGCATTTTCCAGCAGCATATTTTTCCAGCAGGGCCTTGGCGTCGTTTTTTTTCATTTTAAAAGGTTTCAAATAGCCTTCTAAAACAGAGATACAAGTAACTTATCCTTAGGGGGTAAAAAAAGTTAAAGAAAATTTAACGATGTATTAACGACCAGGCAATAATGATCATTTCGAACTTTGGGCGCAGTATTTTTAATGCGTGTTGGATATGTTTACGAACAGTTGCTTCCGAGATACCAAGTTTGTCCGCAATTTCTTTGTGGCTTAATTGTTGTTTTCGGCTCAGCTCAAATACCTCGCGCATTTTGCGTGGCATCTCTGCTATTCCGTTTTCTATAATTTCCATGAGCATGCGTTCCCTGACCAGGTGATCTGTAATACATTCTCCCTGCTTCATAAAGCTTTCCAGCCTATCTGAATATTGAACTGCGTATTTATCCCTGGCAAGCTGATTAAATATCCTGTTTCTTACCGATGCGTATAAATAAGGGGCAAGTTTATCCTGAAAAGTAAGGATTTTCCGCTTTGACCATAAATTTGAAAAAAGCTCATGAATAATATCTTTGGCATCTTCCCGGTTACGTAACCATTTGTATGCATGCGAATGGAGGAGCCAGAAATAGCGATCATATATTGCAGTAAACGCACGATCGTCCCCTTCTTTCAATAAAGCAGTTAATCGATCATCGTTTAATTCGTGGTAGGGGGCCATACCTTTCTAAATCACGAATATAATGAAAAATAACACTCAAAGTTTTCTACTGAAACTAAATTTCCAATTTTTCATGCATTTTACCGGAGGTATACTCGTGGAATACAATACCAATAATAATGAATATAGTTACTGCATTATTCCAAAAGATGTATACAGAGAAGGTGGATCTCCGGACAAGTTAGTCAAATAGTTGTCCGAAAGTTAGACCGATCTGCCAACAATCTTGTTAGGCAGGATGGCTCAGTTATTACCGTAAAGGTTTTTCAAAGATAGGTTTTCCATTTATCGAATAATTAACACCAGAAAGGCTTCCGTCGTAAAACAAGATCTTTTGAAGGTCAAGTCCATTAGCTTCTATTTCCCGGCCAAATACCGTAGCGGTCATTGCTAACGTATTGTACTGAGGCTTTATCAAAAGTATTACCAACACTTTTTCTGCGGTTATGTAAGCATTTTTAACCTGGAATTCCCTTGCCCGTAAATCTCTCAGATAAGTTTCCTCAGCGATTGTCCTCGGGTTAGTTAAAGTCACATTATATAATCTTTCTTCCTTTATTGTTCCGCGTGATAACGCGTCAAGCTGAGGCTGGTGTTTTGCGGCAAAGTCGGGAATCTTATTTAGGATCAGATCATTCAACTTATAGATCTGATATCCGAGCAGTTCCCATTGAGTTACATCTTCATTAAGCCACTCAGCTGATGTTATGATATTATTTAATTTGAATATAAACAACTGGGTGCTGATGAAATGTTTGCCCAAATTCCTGTTATAGTTCAAATCAGCTTCCACATCAGCAGCGTTTGATTCCCAGTCACTTTTAAATTCACTATAATCCATACAACGAATATCCGGAAAAATTCAATTATACGTTCCGCGTTGTTTACATCAAATACCACCTCATGCGTAAAGCCGATGCAACGGGTTTACAAAAGCACCTCAAAGCAGGGCCGGCTTTTTGCGGACATGAACCCACGTTATAGTCCACTCAAGGCATTAGTCAGATTAAGTACTTCAAATACCATCCAACAATTGACGAATTCTTACCGGCAGATTTTTATATTTGGTAACGCAATAAATGATTGCCGACCTAAACCAATATTCACCATATGCAAATTGCCTACTCATATATTGAGGAGTATTTAAATATAAAAGGCCAGGGAATCAATTTTGGTTCGCCATTCCTGTTTGAAACAAAAGAAACAGCAATCGGATACGTGGTTACCAGCAAACCCAATAATGGGTACGTGCCTGAACTGTTCAGACGGCAAAGCGACAACCGTGTCGATAACGTATCAGCAATAGTTGGGCAGAACGGCGCCGGGAAGACAAACCTCCTGCATTACCTGATGAACGCGATCAGCGGTCACGCCGAATTTGTTAATGGCTTCGTTATTCTTACAGACCGCCACGGCCGGGTGAACGTAATCAATCATAGTAAAAAAACGGTCACATTTGACTTTGAAATGGAGGCAATTAATTATTACCGTGATTTTGCTGCCATATATTATAATCCCATATACGATTTCCAGGATCACCAGGGCGACTTCAGCAGCAGACTTTTTAATGTGTCTTCAAATAATTTGATCGACGAGGATTATCGAGAGGATGAATACTTCAATGAAACACTTGATGCGTTTAGTTATCACAAATTTAAAAATGTTTCCCGCCAGGTTAGATTTATCATCAGTCAGAAAAATTCCAGGATCATCAATAATTACATTAAGATACCAAGGGAAATAACGGTCGCGATCATTAATCCAAAACTCGATCATGATTACCAAAAATTGCATAATGTATCCTATGATTTCCGACCGTTTTACAACATTGGCGTAGAGATCTGGAGGATCGAAAAGGATGCCGCATTCCTTGCTCTTGAAAACGCGAGGGCGAAAAGCTCCAGGGGTATAGGAAGGCATAACAAAACCCTGGCTTACACAGATATCCTGTTTTATATCTGGAAATTCATTTTTTATACGCAGGAAAGAAATAACGGCACCCTGAGGGAAGGTGTCGTCAGTGAATATTCTCAAAACGATTACGAAGACCTTAAAAGGTTGTCGCTGGAAGAATACATGATACAATTTTTGCGCAGGCAAAATATATTCGATGCAACTTCCATTATCAACTTCATGAATGTAGTTAAGGATTTGTTTAAGAAGGTTCATCGCGTCGAGGATGATTCCAGTCACATCGCTGTAACCTGTAACCTGTCACAAGTAGAGGTATTACTAAACGCTTATGACGTTATGGTAGACCAACTATCGCTTCTACTGGCCGGGAAAAGACCCAACGGGTTGCTCCAGTTCAAATGGCGAAGCATGAGTTCCGGGGAAAAAGCGTTTCTCGATTTATTTTCCAGGATAAATCATGGCGTAAAAGCTATTCACGACGCTATATACAGCAGAAACAAATACCCCGACCCTACCTATATATATCTTTTTTTTGATGAGGCCGAGGTCGGTTTTCATTTACAGTGGCAAAAGGAATATGTTAAAATCCTAATGGACCTTCTTCCCCGGATCATCAGATTCGGATTAAAAGGGCCTAGTCCCCATATACAGCTAATTTTCACGACCCACTCTCCTATCTCTCTTTCTGATATTCCCAGGTATAATACGATCTACCTTTCCCAGGATAAGAATAATGAAATGAAGGTTCATACGGAAGCTGATACCCCCAAATATTCGTTCGGCGCAAATGTGCATGAAATCATGTATGATGCCTTTTACCTTAGAGATGGTTTTACGGGGAAATTTTCAAAAGACGTGATCGATGAGCTATTCGCGTGGACAAATGACCAACCGGGAAATAAACTGACTGAGACCTATGCAAGAAAAGTGATTGACCTGATCGATGATCCGATCCTGCGTATAAAGCTGGAAGAGCTTTATGCCCACAAAATTGGATTGAATACGGAGGAAGAAGTCTTAAAAGCAAAAATAAAGCTCATGGAAAAAAGGTTGAAAGATATTTTAAGTTCAAAAGATGATCAGGATAAGCAACAATAAATACAGGGATATTGACCGGCTCAATGAGGAGCACTGCCTGAAAGTAAAAGCGGGTATCATCACACGGTTAAATAATTCTCTGACAAGCAAAACGATCAGCAAGTGTCAGCATGAGTTTATACATGCCCGGATCGACATCATTTTAAAAGGGAAGCCAGATGAACTCGTGTCGATCTCTCAACACTATAAGAGCTATTGTAATGCGCGGAGATGCACCAATATTACCAAGGGCCTGACAGGCGTCTTTAGTTATAAAAAATTCTCAAAAAAACACATGACCAATTACTGCGCTTATAACCTGGCTTCCGCCCTGGACGTCAGGGTTTGCCCTTATTGTAACCGGCAATATACGTTCACCGTCGTTACTGCTACAGAAAATATTTCACGGCCGGAATTTGATCATTTTTTTTCACAATCAGATTACCCGCTGCTTTCTATGTCATTCTATAATCTGATACCGAGTTGTAAAATCTGTAACAGCACCTTAAAACACACCAAAAAATTCACGCTGGAGAAACACATCCACCCCTACGAGCATGGCTTTGATAATGCTGTAAAATTTACCTATTATCCGAAAGACGCGGCATCGGCAATCGGCATGGGAAACAATATTGAAATTAGAATGGATATTGATGATGATCACTCCAAAGCCGTTCAATTAAAGAATAATGTAAAAGTGTTTAAACTAGAAGATATCTACCAGGGCCATGCGGATATTGTTTCCGAAATCGTTCGGAAGTTTTATATGTCAGACGGCAGATATCTCGAAATGCTTTACAAAAATTTCCCGATCGGCACATACGAAGATCTGTATCGTTTAGCTTTCGGCAATTATTTCCTTAATGAACACCTTGATCAAAGAATATTATCAAAGCTTACAAAAGATATTGTTTCTTACCTGGATTTTGTATTGCCTGTTGCAATTGATGATCCGGATACCTCCCTCCCTGACTAAGCGCCACCAACAAAATATTCACAGAAAAAGTGCGATACTTTCGGCTAAACGGTTCGATTCCAATCCCGCTCCCCCCAGATGACGTGCATTCGCTTTGTCTTTTCAAAATAACATATTATAACAACATTCCTATGGAAAAATCAGAGATCATATATTCAATTGGAATACCAATCTAAACCGGCAAAAGAATGTTTCTTCCCCCATTTAATACAGTCTGACGCGTTTAGCCATTCTTGTATAGCCCATGCGGTGCCCGAACTACCACCAGCCATGCCTTTGCTATTTCCGCAAAGCAGTAACAAATTAGGCTGGGAATGTCAAACCTTCGCCCTTCGGGTGCTCATTCCGAATTACTTCGAATTGCAGTTTGTCGTTCCCCGCCTGCTATCTTAGGGAAGCAATTTAAAGTCGTATCAAAGAGCAGCGCCGCGATAAGGGTAGTATCACAAAAGATATTGGGCTAAGGGATACACGACACAACAAATGGGATGGGTTTCGACCTTTTAACCGACCAGTCAATTTTTCGGTAGTTTAGGGTGTGATTTGCAGTCAATATAAGGCCATTAACCTATGTGTATGCTCCACCATCTTTCCAAAGTCGATAGTATGTCTTCTATTTTGATAGGCTTACTTAAATAATCATTCATCCCGGCACGGAGACATATTTGCCGATCCTCAGGCATCGCATTCGCTGTCATGGCTATGATAACCGGCTGATGCAGGGTTCGATCCTTCCTTATACGCCTGGTAGCTTCAAGTCCGTCCATCTCAGGCATTTGCACATCCATAAAAACAAGGTGGTATGTGCGTTTTTCCATCGCTACCAGTACTTCCAAACCGTTAGTTACCACATCAGGCTTATACCCTATTTTTGTCAACACCCGCAAAATAAGTTTTTGATTGATCATGTTATCCTCAGCGATCAGTATATCCATAGGAAATTTCCTTTCAAAACCGGAGGGAAAAGGACTTTTAGTTGATGGATGTTCTTCGATAGTAACTACTTTGTTGAACTGGCTCCACATACTTTTATACAAAGCAGCGTATTTTACCGGTTTGTTTACAATTGCATTAAAGAGATTTTGCGCATAGTCCGGCAGCGCGTTACCCAAGGCGTTTAATAAAATCAGCCGAATTTCCGGATAATCCTTCCTGATGATTTGAGCCAGCTGTATGCCGTTAGTTCCGGGCATCTCAAAGTCGGTTAACACGAGTTCAATTCTGTTATGAACTGTAAGAGTTTCGAGGGCGTCCCGGCCAGACATCACTTCTATCGGCTTAAAACCCCAATGCGCAAGCTGTTCGCTGAGGGCTGCACGCACTGCGGCATTGTCGTCAACAATTAAAACGGACTGCCCCTGACCGAAAGCCTCAGGTAGAGCAGTCGCTGGTCTAGGGTTTACCGCTTCTATTTTTGATCGGATATTAAAGTTGAAGGTTGTCCCTACACCAGCCTCACTGGCAACGCTTATCTGACCACCCATCAGTTCTATTAATCTTTTGCTGATAGCCAAACCCAATCCGGTTCCCCCATACCTTCTGGTGGTACTTGAGTCCACCTGAGAAAAGGCATTGAATAGCCGGTGTAATTTTTCCTGTGGAATGCCAATTCCCGTGTCGCGGATACTGAAATGCAAATCAAATCCCGAGACGATGGACGGGAGCGAAAATAAACTAACCACAACTTCTCCCTTTTGTGTAAACTTAATAGAATTACCTATTAAATTGAGCAATATCTGCCGCAAGCGCAACTCGTCACCAACTACGTTAACGGGTATATTATCCGCAATCTGGTAAATCAGGTCGAGATCAAGCTTCGAGGCTGCGTCTGCAAAAACATCCAAAACGCTTTCAATACAATTTCTGATATCAAACTCATGCTCATCCAGGTCCATATTTCCGGATTCGATCTTCGAGAAATCGAGTATGTCATTTATTACAGATAAAAGTGCGTCACCGCAATGCCTGATCGTTTCTGTATAATCTTTTTGTTCCGGGGAAAGCTGGGTATCCGATAGCAGCGCGGCCATTCCAATTACACCGTTCATGGGTGTACGGATCTCATGGCTCATGGTGGCCAGAAAAAGGCTTTTGGCTTCATTGGCTTTTTCCGCCTCCTCCCGTGCCTTATGTTCGTCGATGGTCATTTGAGCAAGCAGATCTGTACGTTCCTGAACTTGTTTTTCTAGTATCAGCTGCCTGAACCTAATTGTCCTCAAACGATATTTGAATATACCGAAAATGAAGATTACCAGGAATGCAACAACGAGAAATTTAAACCACCAGGTCAGCCAAAAAGGTGGCACTACCGTGATTTTTAATACCGAACTGATCGGCGACCATTGCCCGGTGCTGTTTTGATATTTCAGTTTGAACAAGTATTCGCCTCCGGGCAGATTTGTATAGGACGCCGTATTCCTGCTCTCTACCTCGTTCCAGTCGGAATCGAAACCTTCAAGTATAAATGCATATTTTTTTCTGCTGACCAAGCCAAAGTCAAGCGCGGCATATTCAAGGGAAATAAAAGATTGCTTGTAGGATAAGGCAATGCTCTTCGTATCTGCAATATCTTGTGTTAATGTTACCGAACCGGCATTTTCTGCCACCCTGTTAAGCGGTTTATTAAAAACAAGGAACGAAGTGACAACCAAAGGCGAAAACGCGGCGGGCCTGACGATCTGTTCCGGATAAAACGCGTTAAAACCGTTTATGCCACCAAAGAACAGCTTTCCATCCGCAGTTTTTAATGCCGAATGAGGCTTAAACTCATCGCCCTGTAAGCCATCTTCTGTGGTATATGTTTTAAACGCCCTCGTTGTCGGATCGTACATGGATATTCCGCTATTGGTGCTTATCCAAAAACGGCCATTATGGTCCTCTTTTATCGCATAAGTGATATCACTGGCCAGACCATCATTCTTTGTAAAAACGGCAAAACGCCCGGTCTGCGGATCGTACAAATTTAACCCCCCGATTGTGCAAAGCCATATTTTCCCTTTGCTATCCATAAAAACGTCAGTAACGGTGTTATTACTTAGGCTGTTTTTGTCTTCCAGGTGCCGGAAATGCGAAAATTTCCCGGTTTTTAAGTTTAACAAATCAGCGCCATTGTCATTTGTACCTATCCATAATTTACCATTGTTATCCTCGCATAAATCATAAATATTGTCACTGCTAATGCCCTGCGCGTTGGCTGGATCATACCGAAAATGTTTGAACCGCCCGGTCCTGCGGTCATAAAAATCAAGGCCATCGTTGAAAGTACCTATCCAGGTGTTTTGATCTTTGGTATGTAATATGCAATAGATATTGTTGCCGCCAAGGCTGGCGGGCTTTGAGTGGTCCTTCTTAATATTTTTGAATATGCCCGATTTCGGATCATAGACACTAAGTCCGTCGCCCCAGGTGCCTATCCACAACTTGCCATCGGCATGCTGGCTGGTGGTGAGTACGTAATTTCCCGTAACACCGTTTTTATCTGCAGGTCGTTGTTTGTATTGCGTAAATGAACCGGTTTTCCGATTAAATTTATTAAGCCCGCCACCATCCGTACCTATCCATATATTCTGATCGCGATCCTCAAATATATCGAGTACAAAATTACTTGATAAGCTTGTAGTCGATGAATTGTGTTGATAAAGGGAGAAACTGGCGCTGGTTCTTTTATAAAGGTTGATCCCTCCCCCGAAAGCGCCGACCCACAGATTGCCTGTTCTGTCTTTGTAGATGGCATTAATGGTCGTACCGTTTATGCTGTTATCATCAATATCATCGTGCTGGTAATTATAAAAATTACCTTTTTTGTCCATCAGGCTTAGTCCTCCGTGCTCGGCGCCAACCCACAAATTACCGTTATCGTCTGTATTGATACTATTGACGGTATTCACTGAATTGCTGTTGCCCGATCTGTCATAATGCTTAAATTGACGAAACGTACGGTTCTCCGGATCAAACGCATAAACACCTTCCGATTGGGTGCCCAAAAACAAACTGCCGGCCTTGTCTTCATAAATGCAGATCACATGATCAACTGCGATCTTTCCTGTAACCGGGTCATTGTATTTGAATTTGATAAACCCGCCAGTTTTCGGCCGGTAAAGGTTTAATCCGCCAGCCGCTGTACCCGCCCATATATTGCCTCGCGAATCTTTAAAAACCGTACGTACATTATTATTGCTAAGGCTTTCGCTGTCGGCGTCTGAATGCACATGGTGTTCAAACTTTTCTGTTTTAATATTTAAATGATCTAAGCCGCCGTTTTGTGTAGCCACCCACAAATCGCCCGCCTGGTCGAAAGCGATCCGGTTCACAACATTGCCGGCCAGGCTTGCCGCGTCTTTTTCATTGTGCAGGTAACGTGTAAAATGGCCGGAAGCCCGGTCAAACTTGTTTAATCCACCTTTCGTCGCTATCCAGATATCACCGTTACGGTCCTCTGCAAGGTCATTGATCACATTATTGCTCAAAGAATTGTGATTATCGTCGTCATATCGATATTTAAGGAATTTGTAGCCGTCATAACGGTTTAGTCCATTGCCTGTGCCGACCCAGATAAAACCGCGACTGTCTTGTATAATCGCACTTACATCGACCTGCGAAAGACCTTCCTTTGTACCGATATGTTCAAATTTAAGGCTTTGATTTTGTGACAAACCTATCTTGGGAAGAACCGCACATATAAGCATGAGGATGCACCTTGATAAATTATTCAGCTTTTTGATTTTCAGCAATTTGTATTTATAATTGGTTTGAACAAGCCTGCTCAGCTATCCTTAATTCTTTATACGCAGTTAAATTTAAGTAGTTGTAATTAAATTAATAAACATATACTGAAACCGAAGAACGTCGAACAGTAACGATGGCTCATAAGGTCTGGCCTAACTATTCAAGCCTATCCCGGAGGCTCTGTACCAGTTCCCGGAACTGACGCCCTATATTGGAAACGCTGATTGATCCCGCAAGAAAATATTTTCCGCTGTCCCGGAAATCTGATAAGTTCAATATTTTTATAAAGCAAGTAAGACAATTACCCTTGCCATGGTCAAAGCCCGAAAACAGCCTTCAGGGGAGCGACCGATATTAAAGCATCTATGAAAAGCTACTGCAGCTACAGCTTTTTCACACTGTTATGAAATTCGTTGAAACAAATCTTATACACCAGCACATCAAACTTGATTGAAAATATTATAATTTAGTCCATTTAAGGTGAGTCCCATTGTCCGCTTAAGTAAATACATCGACAATAAAAAAAGCCGCCCGAAGGCTGCCTTTCATTCCTATCCACTATTCACACATGTTTAATCTGCTGCCTCTGTACTAGCCTCATAGTTTATATGATTTTCGGCGATCTCCGTCAGTAAGGCATCGGCGGTCTTTTCTTCGTCAATGGTCAGAACCAATAGATCGGAAATCTCATAATAACCTAAAGAATGTCTTTCTCCTGTTGCAGCGTTCTTTATTGCCTATGAAAGTTATAATTAATCTTCAAGATGTTCCATATACAATAGTCTTATCCCGCCGGTCAGCAATTGATTTTTAATCCCAAATAATTCTTTGTGAGTAGCCTTGAGGGAAATGGTGATTGACAAACGCCCGTTTGCCTCCCATACCTGATTTCCGTGATCCGTGTTCGCCAACAAGGAATCGTTTGCTATGGAGGAAAATATTTTAGCCAAAACGGGTTCATCCGCATTATGAAAGGCTATCCGCAAGCGCCAGCGCCCTGGGATGTCGCTTCTTCTGTCTTTTTCTTCCTGTCCATTATGAAACACTTTGCAGCTGCAAAGCAATGTTACCAGAGCGAAAAATAAGGAAATCTTATAGGCTTGTCGGTTAAATATCATTGTCATGGATCTAAATAGCAATTAGGCACCTAACTTCTAGTTCTTAACTGTTAAATTAAGTTCATTCAATTTCTTCTCTATTGCACCTTGCCCGTTTTCGTCAAATCCGGCCTCCCGTGCAATAATTTTCCCTTGTGGATCAATCAGGAAAAGGGTCGGAAACGCATCCACATTAAAATTTGTCATGTGGATATTCTGGTCATCAAACATCTGGCCCCATGGGTTTTTTTCTTCCTCCAATGCCTTGAGCCAGTTTTTTTTCGATTTATCAACCGAAATACTCAGCATATCAAATTTATCCCCTTTTAATTTTTGATATAACTGCCTCATATGCGGAAAGGATTCCCGGCAGGGCACACACCAGGACGCCCAGAAATCAACCAGAATGTACTTCCCTTTTAGTGAACTAAATACAGTCTTTTTGCCGTCAGCATTTTGCAGAACGAAATCTGAAACTGAAGAACCGATCTTTCCATTCTTCGACCCACGCAAGCGCGCATTTATCTCCTTGCCTCTTGCTGTGGCTCGGAGAGCAGGGGATAATGCGGCATACAATTTTCTCTGTTCTTCTGCGGTTAAATAACTCGGACCTTCCCAGGCCAGAATTTCTACCGCTGCATAAGAATCCCTGTATTTTAATATAAAATTGCTGACAAGCCGGTCAACATGATATGCCTTACTTAATGAGTCCCATTTGGTGTAATAAACAGAATCTTCAGCTTTTAATTTTTCTGATGCAAGTACTGCCTGTATTTTCTTACTTATTATGCGTTTTTCAGTTCTATAGGAAAGATACAACCGGGTAGCCTTGGTTCCGGATACCTTTGATAAATTCAAAGGCTTGGAGACATCCGATTGTATAGTGTAAATACCGGGCCGGTCTGCGAGCACACCAAAGAGGGAAAATCTGGTTTCAGGATGTAGTGTATATTCCGGTGTGATCTGAACGACTCCTGCAATAAAGGGCAAAATGAAGGTATAATGACCGTTATTAATGTATGTGGAATCACTATACTCGTGCCCGATATATACAAATACTTTATTGTAATTGTTTGTATTACCTGTTACCGTCCCTTTAATGATTACATTCCTGGATTTGTGAGCCTGTGCAAGCACAGGGGCAAGTGAGGTCATGATCAAAATCGACGCAATTAATATTTTTAGTTTCATTTTCTTATTTTATTATTGTTAATAGCCATGGTTTTGGTGTCCTGTCATATTGGGATCAGCATTTAACTGAACCTTGGGAATTGGATATAACTGCCAGTCGGTGTTCCAGGTGCCCCCTTTAGCCTGGCAAACAGCAGGCATCACTTTATTAGCGTCCCCTGTACGCTTTAAATCCAGCCATCTATGTCCCCATTCTACAAATAGTTCTACGCGCCGTTCGTGTTGTATTGATGTCAAACAATCAGTTTTTGACATCCCATAAGGCAGTGGTTGAAGTCCGGCTCTTTCCCTGATGGGGGTAAGATCATCAACCGCCTCGTCCATTCTTCCTTGTTCAGCTTTAGCCTCGGCCCGTATAAGATATTGCTCGGCTAGTCTTAATAAAACAGAATATTCAGATGTCGGCCCCGATCCATCATTTTTATATTTAAAAGCATAATGAAAATCTTTTATCCCATCGTCTGAAAATGTACCTATCCAGTCCGTTTTTCTCAGGTCGTCAGGTTCAAATGCATTATATAAAAAATCGCTGATGCTAACCTTTGCTCTTGTATTGACAGGAAGATCGTTAAGGATAAAAAGAAGCCCTTCTGCCGCATTTTGCAGGTTCTTTAAATTGGGGCTTAATTGTAAAATACTTTCGGGGCTTCCCATTAAAAAAACCTGGTTAATATCTGTTTCCAAGCTGTAATTTTCGTTTCCAATAACAGTAGTAGCCTCTTTTTCGGAATTAGCCCAATCGCCTGTATATAAGTAAACCCGGGCAAGCATTGCGGTAGCAGCTGCTTTATTTGCTCTTACCCTTTCTCCGGAAGGATAATCGTCCGGCAGGTTTTGCTTTGCAAATAAAAGGTCTTTTATAATTAGCGGGTAAACCACATCCCTGGCAGACATGCGTTTAGCTAATGCATTTTCGTGGTAATCAATACCTGTAATGTAAGGGATATCGCCAAAGTAATTTACCAGGTAAAAGTGAAAAAACGCCCTTAAAAAAGTAGCTTCTGCAACTAGCTTTTGTTTATCAGCATCAGCTATGCTTTTAGATGCTTTTACTTTAATAATAAGGTTATTGGCCTGGTAAATATAGCTGTAGTAATTGCTCCAGAAATCGTCATTTAGGGATGAATTAAGCGAATTGGTATAATATCTTGACAAGGGCGTACTGTAACTGATCAGTTCATCTGCACTTAGCCCCGGTAATATTGTGGTGTTAATATCTCTGTAGCCTTCCAGGCTGGTATAAATGCCCGCCATTGCCGATGTAGCCCCGCTAAGGTTTGCAAAAGCAGCATTGCTGCTTATTTCTGTTTTGGGGCTACCTACGTCAATTGCTTTTCTGCAGGATGTTATAAAAGTAATACTTACAAGTAAAGCCATTGCTGCAACAGCCTTTATATTTTGATTTAAAATAAGATTAATGCGCTTCATGATCTGTGTTTTAAAATGTGCACTGTATACCTGCAATGACTGTTTTTAATGATGGTAAATAACCCAGGCTACCGGTTTCGGGGTCGCTGCCGGGGTAGTGTGTAAACGTTAACAGGTTTTGGGCATTGGCATAAATGCGGAGGTTACTAATATGTAACTTGTCAAGAAAACGCTTATCTACATCATATGACAGAGCCACATTCTTTACCCTTATGAATGATCCGTCTGTAAATATCCGTTCACTTTGCATGGCAGTTACTGCCGCCAGGTAGGCATCGGTACTGGTGTTTTGCGTAAATTTTTGAATATTGGTTATATCACCCGGTTTTTGCCACCGCGACATTACATCAACAGAATAGTTGCTGATAGAACCGGGCGGAAGGCTAAATATGGTGTTATCATACGCTTTTTGTTTCACAAATTGCAAGTCGATAGTTAACTGAAAAGCCTTATATTGAAAAGTGTTAGAAAAGCCGCCATAAAACTTCTTGTCTAAACTAACCAGCGTTTGCTGATCTGTTACCTCTGTAGGTGTGGCAGTGGGATTACCATTGGCATCGGCAAATGTATATATGCCGGTTTGCGGGTCAACGCCCAGGTATTTGTATACTTTAAGCACACTTAAAGGTTGCCCTATAACATACGTGTTGCTGTATGAGGATGTCGCCAGCCCCGGAAACGCAAGCAGCTTGTTTCTGGGTATGGAAATGTTAAAAGTCGTTTTCCAGTTAAAAACATCATTTTTGATATTGACCGAATTAGTGGAAAGTTCCCAACCCTGATTACCAACTTTAGCCGGCAGGTTCTGGAATATTCCAGGAAAACCGGTTGTAGGCGCTAGCGAGAAATTAACTAACTGCGATGAGCTTTTGTTATTATACCATGTGGCATTTAATAAAATACGGTCATTAAATAAGCCTATATCCAAGCCAGCTTCTAATTTGCGGGTAGTTTCCCATCCGTAATCCGGGTTGTATAATGACCGTGGCGAAAGCGGGTTTATCCCATCATAATGAAGGCCGGATACCGTTGCGCCGATAGCTGTTTTTACTGAAGTAGAGGTATAGGTATCCAGGTATTGATAATCACCTATCTGGTCGTTACCAGTAATACCGTATGATGTTCTAAGCTTTCCAAAACTTAGCCAGGGAAAAGTATTTTTTGCAAAATCTTCGTTGCTGAAAATCCAGCCGGCCCCTGCCGCACCAAAATTACCAAATTGCCTGCCGGGGCCAAACCTGCTAGAGCCATCCCGGCGGGCCGTGAGGTTAAGCAGGTATTTATCTTTATACGCATAGTTTATACGTGTAAAGGCTGCCAGGTATTTATATCTTCTGTAAGATGAAGATACAAAAGTGGTATTTGCCGCACTATAATCTTCGAGCAGGGCGTCGCTGCTAAAATCATCAGCAAAAATTGAATAGTACTGCGTGGTGATGTCCTGGTAGGTACCTCCCAGCAGGGCGGTAAGTTTACCTTGCCCAATTATTTTAACATATTCCAGCTGAGGGGCTATCTGCCAGCTATTTACCGTCCTGGAAACAAAAGAACTATTACCTGATGTTAACTGAAAGGATGGGTCCTGAATTGCCAGCGGAGATAGGCTAACTGTAGAGCTGTTAAGGTCTGTATACCCAAAGGTGCTTTTAAGTTCAAAACCGGCGCCTAATTTATAGCTGATGGCGGCGTTGGATATCAAAGTTTTTGCTTGGATACGGTTGGTTGCACCAAGTGTGGCATAAGGATTAAAAATTGACGAATAAAAGTTATAACTACCGTCGGGATTTTTCAACTCGGGCAAATTGGGCGGTAAACTTGGAATGGCATATGAAATATCGTCAATAGCAAAATTACTATTGGCAACACTGTAGCTGCCGTTTAATGAAATATTGAACCGCTTGTTTTTAGAAGCATTGGTAATGTTAAAATGTACCGATGGCCTGCTGTAGAAGTAATTTACCGGCATTGGGGGCGACTCGCGGTGTAAACCGGCGCTAATTAAAAAAGTTGTGGAAGCATCCCCGCCAGAAACCGATACCTGGGCGTCGGTAGTTAAACCTTGTTGCCCGTTGATCGCTTTATCCCAATTAGTATAACGATTAATATCCGAACCTGTTCCGTATCCCGTAAGGTCGGGGGCGTTAAACTCGTCGGGGGTGTCACCATCATTTTTAAATGCCTCCCGACGCATTTCCAGGTATTGCTGTGTATTTAATAACTTATAACCTTGCGCATGGTTATTTATACCATGATAAATATTGGCATTAACTTTAGTTAAACCTGCCTTGCCTCTTTTTGTAGTTACTAAAATTACGCCGTTTGCTCCTTTTGAGCCATAAATTGCGGTTGCGTCGGCATCTTTAAGCACACTCACACTTTCTATATCGCTGGGGTTAATGCCACTAAATGGATCTACACCAAACAAGTAATCATTTGTGCCGGTAATTTCAACACCATCTACTAAAAACAAGGGGTTACTGCCACTATTAAGGCTGTTTACACCACGTATATGTATCGCCGAGTAACCAGTACCCGGCATACCGCTTACCTGCGAAATTTCTAACCCGGGCACATTTGATTGTAATGCTTGTAAAACATCTGCAACCGGCTGCCTTTTAATATCTTCGCTTTGTATAGTAGCTACCGAGCCAAGATTCATCCTTTTGGTTGTAGTTCCGTATGCTATTACCTGTATTTCATCAAGCTTGGAACTCGACGGTTCCATACGGACAGTGCCCACATCTGCTTTAGCAACAATTTCTTTCTTTACGTATCCGATATAGGATATTTCTAATATTGCACCATCGTCTACATCATCAAGCAAAAAGAAACCTTTTTCGTTGGTAATTACTGCTCTGCCTTTTACACTTACTGTAGCTCCGGCCAGTGGCTCTCCCTTGTCATTTACTATTATTCCTTTTACGGTTTTACTTACAAAAAAGTCTGTTATTTTGTTAAAAAGCGATTTTTCCGTTCTTATCAGCACCACGCTTTTTTGTACAATTTTAAAGCTTAATGGTAAATCTTTCAGGCAAACAGATAGTGCATCTTTAAGTGATCCATCTTTTAACTGGATACTCACTTTATTATCACCCATATCCCCGGTATCATAAAAAAAAGTATAACCGCTTTGCTGAGTGATTTTTTTGAGTACGGTTTTTAATGACGTATTGTGTTCATTCAGACTGATCTGGCTATAGGTTGCTGCACTCGCATGCAACAGTGTCACCATTAATAAAAGTCCTGTTATTTTCATTGCCAAAAATAAATGAGGGGGGCGGGCAGCCTTTAGCAGGCCCCAATTAAAGACACATAAATTCATTACATTTGTAAAGTTTGGGTTAATACTCTTAATATTGACAGACAATTTTTTACCCGTTTAGCGGGTGGGTTAACTCAGCTATTTGCCGCAGGAGTAGTTCGAAGTACTTCTGCGGTTTTTGCTTTTGTTACCTTTTAAGTTGATGATGGTAATGCTTTAAATCATAGGCCTTGTTTTAATAATTAATATTAGGGTAATACAGTTATTTTTTTTCCGTTAACAATAAAATGCACATTGCTATATCCCAGTAATTCAACTGCTTGCGAAAACGTCATGTTCTTATGTATATCACCAGAAAATGACCTTTCTTTAATTTTTCCGGTAAAGTAAACATCAACATCATACCATCGGGCAAATTGCTGCATGACTTCTTTTATATCCGCATTTTCGAAATGAAAAATGCCGTTTTTCCAGGCAATTGCACCTTGTGCATCTACATCAATAGCTTTTAAGCGGGCATCTGCACCGGTAACCAGGGCTTGTTGTCCCGGGGTAAGCAATACGGATTCATCATTAAGGGCTACTTTAACACTGCCTTGAACCAGGGTGGTACGCATGATTTGGTTATCATAAACATTAATATTAAAATGCGTACCCAAAACTTCTACGGTTTGATTTTTTGCCACTACGCGAAATGGTTTTTTGTTATTATGCGCTATTTCAAAATAAGCCTCGCCATTTAAGAACACACGCCTTTCGTTACGGGTAAAAACTACCGGGAAACGAATAGACGAGCCTGAATTTAATACAACAATGCTGGAGTCTGCCAGCTTAACGGTAAACTGCCCCCCTTTAGGGACACTTATAGTATTAGTTTTCGTATCTGCCAACCCCGGATTTGCGCCGCCTGTGGCATTATAGGTAATTTCCCCTTTGTTTGTTTTTGTGATGCGGGTATTTCCCTGCATAGCAAAAATACCTGAAGCAGCATTTGTCAGAATAACTGTCGATCCGTCGGAAAGGGTCAGCAAAGCCTTTGACGTTCCGGGATTGATATCTTTTGAATTAGAAACGTATTGAATTGCTTTGCTTTGACTTTGGTACCTGTAAATTAACAATGCTGTAATTGCAATCAATAAAACGGAGGCTGCAATTGCTAAACGCTTCTTTAATAATGAAAAAAGTGGCGGGGATGGCCTGTCATATAAGTCCATCTTTTTCTGCAACCCATGCTTTATCTGTAATTTTAAATCTTCTTTTTCAACTGCATTAAGCTGATCCAACGCATTCAATTTGCCATTGAACAACTGATAGTAGGAATTTAGGAATGCACCTTCCTCATCGGAGGCAATTCCACGATCATATTTGTCAAGAAGAACTAAAAAATAGGACCTGTCCATAAATTTTGACCACGTTTTATCTACATGACCCAAAAAATAGAAAAAGTCCCACCAAAAATTAAATAAAAATAAATTTTCACTTCAGTTACACGATGGAACAGCGGATAAAAGGACATTTAAGCCCGGAAATGAAGATATAATAAGATAAGAAAGGTCAGTGACGCTCTTAATTGGATTACAGCTTTTCCCAATTGATTCTGAACAGTTTTTCTTGCAATGCCCAACTCCTGTGATATTTCGATGGTCGACATATCCTCTTGGTACCGCATCCTGAATATCCGTTGTTGACCTTCTGGCAATGTGTTTATTAAGCTCTCATAGGCTTTCATAAATTCCTGATGCAGTATCTCCGTATCGGCTTCATCCCTCAATCCTTTTAAATCGGCCAGCAGATCAGCGATCGGCGTAAACTTCTGTTGGCTCTTCATCCATTTAAGCACCTTATTTTTTACTGCTGTATGGAGATAGGCGGGTAAATTGTCAATAGTTATTTCTTCGCGTTTAAGCCAGATATGCAAAAACACATCTTGAGTAATATCTTTCGCTTGATCCGGATTTTCAATTCGTTTATATGTTGCTGAAAAGACGGGTTCCCAATGCTTTTCGTAAAGGATGTCAAAGGCCATTTTATTTCCCTCTTTTAATTCAGAAAGTAAATATTTATCGGACAGATCCTCGAATCCTTTGCTCATTAATCAGTGGTTTAACCAAATTTATGAAAATATTTCGTAAATGTGACGGGGCAACCCGGGAGGAGTCATCTGAACTCATGATTATAAAACTTTAAACCCTCATGCGCATTTTTTTATATTCAATGTCCATTGATTCGTCATTTCCTGAAAAATAAAGAAAGTGTTCCGCCGATCCAACATGCGCCAATTAAATTGGCTGAAGTAGGAACTTGTGTTTAGTATTTCCGGTATACGAGATATTAGCTCACTCATCACCAGTTCTTTTTCGTCAGAGTCCTTTTTTAAGAAAACCATACATTTACCTAACGATCTCAAATCGACGCAGTCAATATCATTTATTCGTATCCCATATCACAATATTCACAACTATAACCAGCCGGGTAACTTTCATATTTGAAATAGCCATTCATCGCTTCAGTATAGTGATCTGTAAATAAATAATGTTGACCGGTAAGCGCTTCGCAGCCGGGACAGGTGTTTGACATGTAAGTTGCACCGACCGTTTTACTATAATTATTTCTGATCAGCGCACCTTTACTATTGGCAAAAGCTATTTCATCAGCACTGAAGTGCTCCGGGCCAGGATGATAGCCGTTACAATCCATCAGTGCTACTTTCATTCGGCCCTTGCATTTCCAGCATTTCGATTCGATGACGACCATGCTTTTCGTCCCCTGGTACCCCCCACATTTTTTGCAGCGGGGATTCAGGCAGGCATTGACAAAAAGCGGCTTACTGATGGATTCCAGCGCATCGGGTTCACGATCAACCGGCAGGCTGACCTGCAAGTAAATAATACTCTTTTCCTGAAAAATACTGGCTAATTCCAAATTGGGTTTCTTGTTCTTAGAGATATTGATTATCGCAAATGGCTTACCATTCTCATCTTCAAGACTGATACTGTTGGGCTCTCCGTCAACAACTGCGACCGCATGAACTTTTTTAAACAGGTTACCACTATGCTTATCATAACAATGGGCACAGGCCCACGAGATCGGCAACGGTTTTTTGTGTGCGACATGATCTTCGAAAACAGAAATTAACGCTTGCCTGAAGGATTGGCTGACAGAGGGCATTGTATAATGATTAAGATCGTTAATTACTTAATGGCATCTAAATAAGCCGGATCATGCTGGCCGTTCCATTGCTTAATAAAATGATAAGCTATCCAGCCAACAGCTTCCGCGATATCTGTTTCCACCTCGTTTGTGTTATGGCAAAAACCGATATCATGCAAATATTCATGGCTTAAATGAACACCATAAGCAGCGGCGAAGGGCAGTTCAGCCGCCATATCACAATTTATATTTTCAAAGTAGGAATGGATAATATCACTACCCGGATTGGTAAAACCTAAACCGAAACAACTATTCTCTTTTGGTGGTTTACGATATATTGGCTTCTTACCGACAGGTTCCATAATAAGGTTAAGAGAAACCCGTTGTTTTTTATAAAGCATATCAAGAATCACACGCCCGGTGATGCTGTCCTTACGATTACCGTCATTGGAATACCCCCGGCAATAATTAGAGGCGGGAAAAATAAGCCGACTAATAGAATCCTGAAATGCCTTGGAACTTAACAGTAAACTGGCAATCCGCAATGCCTTATCTGCCACATCGTTGGTAACTGCCGAAACTTTCGTCTGAATATTATCCTTCCGGGTTAAGGTGACTTGTCGGTAAGGCGATTGGGCTGAACCCACAAAGCTGATCAGTGATAAGAAAAGTGTGGCTATATATTTCATGTTGGGTAAGGTTTAAGCAATAATACCAAAAAACTGAGTATTAATGGGGAAATCTCGAACTCTTTTATAGATGGATTTTAAGCGTATAACTGGTTAATTTACCCCTCTAAAGTCCCCCAAGTAGAACAGCATCGAATTCTTTAAGCGGTGTAATAAAGGAAACACCTGATATCGGGCGTACCCGTAAGTATATTAATATCAATAATTTCTATTAAATACTCGAAACGTTTAGTGAGTTTTCAGGGCTTAACCCTAAAATTTTCAAGGCCTGTAATTACTCGATTGTAAGGTTATTCAAGTTTATGAATTCTTTATTAGCTGTATAATCTTCGTCGCTTATTGAACGTATATTACTCAACTCAGCGTTGCCTCTCAATGGGGCCAATGTTAAGGATTCATTTATCAAGATAGATTAGCCAGTTGGTTTTCAATTAAATTCCTCTTAATATAAATTCAATGTGCCATGAAGCACGGTGAACCATGCCCACAATGGATAACCGCGTTCTTTCATATTTCTTTTAGCTGGTGCTGATAGTATATATTATAAAAAAAGCCCCAATCCAATTGAACTGAGACTTTTTTATAAAATGAAAAATATTTATCTGAACATTTCCGGGTAGACCTTCCCATCAGTTGCGGGAAGAGGAACGCCGGTCATCTTACTGATAAAAGGAGCGATGTCCACCATATTCATGACCGGGATAACGGTACCTTTTTTAAGGCCGGGGCCGAAAGCGACAAAGCCTGCCTGGATCTGTTTATGATCCGGGTAAAAGCCATGGGTGCCCTTTACTTTATTGAACTTTTGAATCAGTGTTTCAGTGCCGTTACCTATTGTTGTACCATTTAAGCCGCTAATCGCAAGCTGCACGTTAGGGTCGGCACCCACTTGATCAAGGCTGGCTTTATTGATGACCTGGTAATGTTGTTTGATCGAATCCGGTTGTTGTGCCATTATAGCAGTTACTTTGCTTAATGTAGCTTTGTCATTTTTATCCTTTAATTGCAGGAACGATGAACCACCAGATGAATGGAATTGTGCTTTCCAGTTACCTGTCTTTGTATCCGTGATTAAACCTGCCTGCTTTAAAAGCACGTTCGGGTTAAAAGTACGATAGATGTTCTCAAAACCATGATCGCCCAAAATGATGATCAAGGTGCTGTCGGAAATTTTAGCCCTGTTTACCGCTTCTACCAAAGTTTTGATCGCCCGGTCTGCTCCAGCCACCGATGCTTTGACCATATAATGGTCGCGGCCGTTTTCGTGTTCGTAATGATCGGTGCAGGCCAGGTGAAGCGCTGTGAAGTTTGGCTTATACTTTTTAACGATATAACCGGCGATACGGGCAACGTTTTCATCCTGTATCAGTTCGTCGTTGTTAGCGTTAAGATCGTTGGCCTCCAGCGCACCTGTTGCGTTATCCTGTACTTCTTTCCATAAGGTTAAAGGATGGGTAGCGGCAGCTGTATATTCCCTTGCATCGCTCATATCTTTATAGTTCCAGTACTCAGGGATCCTGTAATCGATAGGCGCGTTTAACGTAACCGGCCAGCGCACACAGGCCGTTGTTTTGCCTGCTTTGTGCATGGCATCCCAAAGCGTTGGCGATTTGATCAGGCTGTAATCCCAATACCATTTTCCGGTTGCTCCTTCGGCCTCAAACGGTGTATTGTAATAGATACCGTGTTTGGCCGGGGTAACACCGGTTATCATCGTCGTATGGTCCGGATAGGTAACCGAGGGGAACACCGGGTTTAATCCCTGTGCTGCAACGCCGTTTTTCATTAGTTCCCTTACTGTAGGCATCGCATAGTTAACGCTATCCAGGTAAAACTCGGGCCTGAAGCCATCTATGGTTACCAATATCACATATTTTGCTTGTGGGGCCTGTGCAATGGCGTTTTCTTTTAAACCCAATATCGCGGTAAGCGCTATCAGTGTACTGTATATATTTCTTTTCATGTTTATATTAATTAGAATCCGTAACGTAAACCTAACTGGAACTGGTAAGGATTACCACTTAAGTTTGATACACCTGCATTGGTATTAACGGTGTATACATACTCTTGCTTAGCCGGATCAAAGCTTTTAATATTATAGATCGATGTTGCACCGAGGTTATGGTTTACACCCCAGTTTTTGTTCAGCAGGTTGCTTACATTGAACAAATCGACTGATAACTCAACAAACTGCTTCTTATAAACCGTAAGCTTTTTGATCAGCCTTAAATCAACTACACCATAGAAAGGGTTCACACCACCGTTACGTTCGGCAACTTTGCCAAAACTTTTACGGATGTACTCTTTCATGCCTTTTTCAACCTTAGGATTGTTTAATACCGCATTGATACCATCTTTTAAATACTGCGGAGTAGATGCAGCGTTAGGATCATAAACGTAAGCAAGATCATTACTTGCTACAAAGTCGCCATTCACGTTTCCGTTTACAAATAAGGAGTAGCGGGTACCGCTTAAACCGGAGAACCTCACACCTGCACTAAAACCATGAAATGTTGGTGAGCTACCATAAGCTACAATTTTGCTTCTGAACTGGTTATCAGAATAGCTCATGCCGCCCAGGTTACGCGGATCATCTTTCACGTATTGTACCAGTGTAGCTGTATTGGCTACGTTGCCGTTATATGACGTGTTGTCCTTAGTCTGGTTCCAGGTATATGATACCGAAATTTCGCCCTGTTTATAGTACTTGTAATCGGCATCAAAAACAAATGCCATCTGGTTTACTTTACCAACGCTTTGCAGTTCTAACACCCGGCCTACGTCGGTAGTTTTCCTCCCCTGTGTCCAGTCAACCGTACCATCTGCTTTAATAGTGCTTGCAGGTACATACACTCCCCGGTTATCTTCGGCTGCAATGCGGAAGAACGGCTGATCAACCATATTTTTATCCAGATAAGTATAGTTGTTGCGGCCTAAGCTGAAATAGCCGCTTGCAGTAACCCTGAAGTTTTGCGCGAAAAAGTGAGAGTATGAAATATTTGCTTTATACACAACCGGCACTTTGGCATCTTTACCGTTCATATTAATGGTTGCCAATTTTTGTATTGCCGGGTTATTAAGCAGGTCCAAACCAGGCGCTGTTGAAGGATCGGCCCTGTAACCCGGGAAGTTTGGTGTTGGTATCAAAGCCGGATTTGTAATGTCAACGCCTATAATGTGGGAGCCATCAAATAACATATTGTTGATCATCGAGTATGGATTTAACGCAGAGCCTAAGATGCCGCCGCCTAAACGGACAATGTCTTTACCATTCTGGCCTACGTCCCATGTGGCCTGTACCCTTGGTTGCACCTGGAAGGTTGCCAGTTTATTAGCGGTATTTAAACCCAATGTGTTATAAACAACCTGGTTAAAGTTTGCCTGGTCAAGGTAGGTAGTGTAATCTGCACGGATACCGGCAGTCAGGTCAAAGCCCGGGAATAAGGTGGTTTGTACCTGTGCGTATAAGTTTGGCGAAAGTATGTTAAACTTTATATTCCTGTCCGACGATGTGTAGATATCCCTTGCATAACGGTAGGGGGTGAGGTTATCGAAATTGGTTAAACCGCCGTTAAAGTAAAAACGACCGTTTATTTCACTACCGTAAATGGAGTTTTGGTTGGTGAATGTTAAGCCACCCCCAAAAGTAAAGTTATATTTTCCTTTTGTCCAGTAAACATTATCGGTTAATTGGGCCACGTTGTTGTTGAAATAATCGCCACCGTAACGCTGGCCGCCTAATTGTATAGCTGTTGAGTAGGTAGCACCATTAGCTGCTACAGACGGTATATTTTGGACGATAGCACGTGGAATGTTATCTTCCGGCAACTGGCTGTTCGCGAACAGTTTGTTATACTCCCAATAATGTTGAACTTTTAACTCGTTTGTTAAATTGGGGCTGAGGATCGTACGTAACGATGCCATTACGCTGTTGTTTAAACTTTTACGGCTGCTGTACACCTCGTAAATATTGATCGCTGTATTATCACCGTCCGACTGGTTATCCATATCGTAAATAAAGTTATCACGTATAGTAAACAAGTTCTTAGGGTTTATCTGCCAGTCGATCCGGGCGAAACCGGCGTGTGTATTTTTGAATTTATCAAACTGGCCGAATTGCGGCGAATTTGCCACGCCGTATTTTTTCCGGGCGATGGTTAAAAAGTTATCTAAAGTAGTTTGAGTTACATTAAATCGTTTTTCGTCATCTGCAGATTGGATGTTAGCGATGTACAATGGCCTTGAATCAGCCTGGTGATCCCATGCGATAAAAAACTGTGCTTTATCTTTCACAATCGGGCCACCTAACGAGAAGCCGTACTGGTAGGTAGAAAAAGCCTGGTTACGTTTAAGGCCGTTTAATCCAAACGGGCTTGACAGCCAGTTTGCACGCGCATAAGTAAACGCACTACCTGATAGTTCATTGGTCCCCGATTTGGTTACTGTACTAATGGTACCGCCACCTGCGTTACCATAGGTAACATCGTACTGGTTGGTCACTACCTGGAACTCCCTTACTGCTTCCAGGGAGATGGAGTAAGCACCTGTTGGCTGGCCGCCGGAAATAGTCCCCCTTGCTGCCATGCCATCAATGGTATAGTTGGTTGCCGAGGCTAACTGGCCGCTTAAGCTGCTGCCTGCGCTTAAGGGCGACAGATCTGCCAGTGAGGTAAAGTTACGGCCGTTTACCGGTAGCTTTGCAATGTCTTTGGCGGTAACAGCCGTCGAAGAGCCAATATTTTCCACCCTGTTGCGAACTGTAGCGGACCTGATCTCCACCACATTCAGTTCATTTACTTTTTGTTCCAGCGCGAACGAAACCTGAAGCAGGTCTCCCTGGTTAAGTGAATACCCGGTTTGTTTTTGGGAAGACATACCCATGGCATCAACGGTGATGCTGTAAGGGTTGCCCAGCGGTAACTCTTTTAGCAGAAATACACCACTCGCATTCGAACTTGTTTTGATCGTAAATCCAGTAGACTCGTTTTTGACCGTAACGGTGGCGGAAGGCAGTGGATTACCGCCCGGACCAGTGATTTTACCGGAGACCCCGGCAAGATTGGTTTGGGCGAACAAGGCGGTCATGCAACATAAATTAAAGAAGCATGTGAGCCATACGGTTTTTAATAAACTTTTTTTCATAGTTAACATAGTATGGTTTTTATAAGGCGCAAAAGTGCCTGCCATATGTTAACTGCGAAGTGTCCGCTGATTATCGTTACGTAGCTATTTGATTAATTTTAGATTAAATTTCCCCACTATGATGATTTTTAGTTAACAATACCTGTCTATTTTTCTGCGAACGGTTTAACTCCTGAATCTTCAGATGATTAACAGCGGTACGAAAGTCTTTATAATCTGTCATGTACGATCTGTATTCAAAATGAACCCGCACCCTGGCTGATGCAAAACACGCATGTTAATAAATAACTACTGTCAGTAACCCGGCTGATGCGCAAGCCTCGTAGGTTGATTTGGGTTATTGAAGATTCGGCGGGCATCCAAATAGAAACGCCCCCTTTCCCAAAACACTAAAGGGGGCGTTATTAAGACTTTCCTCGTCTTAAGTTACCGCAAATATACCGACTTTTGCAGAACATTTTTATGCTGTATAGCCTGTAAAATAGCATTTCAACCGAGCTGAATGGGGTTAAAAACCTGCGTCTCGCCGGTAGATACAGCAATCTCCATAATCCTTTTCAAACCCGGTGGAATTACCGCCGAAAGGTCGCTTCCCGAAAGCGCGAAAGTTTCTTCCAGCAATTCCCCTTCTTCATTTTCTTTTTCAACTATCATTAAAAAATCTGTTGCTATGGAGCAATATAAATGCAGGTTAGCGTCATGCCTGCTATATTCATCGAACGACAGGATCGAAAACGTTTGGTTATCTACGTCAGTCAAACCGATCGACAGATCACCTTCTTTGATCTTAAAAAGGATCAATTTTCCCAATACTTCAAGCTGGGCTGGGTTAATTGGCGTAATTGGCATATGCAATGTGTACATGTGGTCAATGTATTTTCCAGAGGACTTATTTAGTTCGTATATTCACTTTCCCTTGATTATTCAAAGGTGATATATGCAAAAGTTACAAGAAATCGAACAAAAGCTAAGTACTATAAATGACGCCGTATTTCAAAATATATGCGATGATATATTGTTTGCAATTGAACGCGGCTTCGATAACCTTGACCGGACGGGAAGCCAGTCCGGTAAGCAAAAGACCGTTAAAGGCACACCTGATGCATATTTCACCTATCCCAACGGACGATATGTTTTCGTTGAATATACCACAAAAGAAAAAAAGGACAGCGCGGCTGCGTTCCTGAAAAAGATCATCGCAGATATCGACAAATGCACGGATGAGGCCGCCACCGGCATCCCTGTCGAGGATATCGTAAAAATTATTTATTGCCATAACTCAAGACTTACCACCAAAGAAACAAAAAGACTGCTCGATCACTGCCGGGATAAAGGTGTCCGCTTGGAATTAAAAGGCATTGACCAGTTAGCCCTTTTATTACTGGGGCGTGCAGTCCATACGGCAAGGCTCTTCCTGGGTATATCCATTGACACGGCACAAATTCTGCCATTAAGTACGTTCGTAAAAGAATATGAATCATCCGGGCTGGCTACGGTGCTCAGCAACAGTTTTATCGGGCGCGAAACGGAGCTCCAGGACCTTCTTCGAATGGTTACGGGGCACCAGATCACTATTCTTACCGGCGCCCCGGGAACGGGGAAGACACGGCTCGCTGTCGCTATGCTGGAAATGCTCAGGACAGAAAGGCCGGAGACCATAGTTTATTGCATATCAAATAAGGACGCCCCGCTTTATGAAGATCTGCGGACGCATTTGCACAGCGACAATCATGTTGTACTTTTCATTGATGATGCGAACCGCCAGTCCGGTAATATGCGCAGTATCCTGGCAATGCTAAAAGAAACACGCAACGGCTCCCTCCGGGTCATAGCCACGGTAAGAGATTATGCTTACCAGCAACTGTCAGATACCTGCGCAGAATTTAAAACTGACAGTATGACCCTAAAGAAGCCCGAAGATGAATTGCTTATTGAGATCTTAAAAAGTAAAGATTTTAATATACAAAACGGCCGTTTCATCAAAAGGATATTGGAAATAGCCGACGGAAATCCCCGTCTGGCGATCATGGCAGCGAATGTGGCCTTAAAAACCCAGGACCTGATGCAGCTGCATGATGCTTCTGAGATCTATGACTGGTACTTCCACCAGGCCATTCCCGACAAGCAGCTCTTCAAGGACAGCTCTTTATTAAAAAGTCTTGGATTACTTGCTTTTTTTCATGCTATCGACCTGACCGATCAGAACCATATAGAACGGATGCTATCTGTAGCCGGCCTTGACCTACCCGCTTTTCACAGTGCAGCAGAACGGCTTGAGCGGATGGAACTGGTAGAATCCAATGCGGACTACAGTATCATCAAGATCGCCGAGCAGGTGCTTGGCACTTTCTTTTTTTACAAGGTTTTTTTAAAAGATAAGCTGATAGATTTCGGCTCGTTACTTGGTCAATTTTTTGAAACGCATAAAAGCAGGGTAAAAGATACGGTAATCCCGGCCAATAATATATTTGGGTATGAACAGGTAATGAGCCGGATCAATCCTTCTTTAGACGATTACTGGAAGATAAACAACCGGGCCGAATCGAAGGCACTGCTTTTCTTAGAGACCTTTTGGCATTACCGTTCAGAAAATGTATTCGATTATGTGTGGGAATATGTTAAAGGTCTGCCAGATGCCGGACAGATTTTTGAGCTGAATGAAGACCCAAAGCCCTTCCTGGACAAAACGGACAAATTACTCGAACTCCTTTTCAATTACTTCAGTTACGAACTCCCCCAAAAGGATACGGCACTTGAGCTGAGTTTAGAGTACGTTAAAAAAGTACCCGGGCAATTTACGCCGCTGATCAAGGCATTAAAGGGAAAATTCGCACCTAATTATGATGATCAGGATCGTAAATTCATTCGCCAGCGAAAGCTGCTTGACCTGTTGAACAGTCATTTTGAAGAACCTTTATACCGCAAAACATTCTATCTGATCGCCCCGGAATTTTTGAAGATGGCGTTCCAGGTATATGTTCCGCAACGTAAGAAAAACTCGGTTGGGCTGTCTCAATTCACCCTTCCTGCCTCAACTGCTACCGTAAATTTCCGAAAAAAGATCTGGCTGACCATACTAAAATATTTCCTCAGGAACCGTGCCGCATCCGTAAACTTTTTTGATGACTACCTGACAACTTCTCCCAACTGGGAGCCAACGATCATGCTGTTGGATGTACCCTATGTTACCCGGTTATTGTCCCGGTTTAAACCCACAGAATTTTACGAGTGCTATCTGGTCCGCCGTGCAGTATGGTGGTTCAATAGAAAAGGCGCCGGTACGTTAGAGTTGAGCGTATTAAAAGAAAAGTTTTATAATCTTGTCTATCAACAATACAGGATCATGAGTCTGGACTGGGTGAGGGAGCGGGACGATCACGAATTTGAGGACCATAAAGCCTATGCTGCCTATAAGAACGAAGAATTGAAAAACAGTTACCGGTTCAAAGACATCAGCGATTTCAAGGCATTTTATGACCGTTATATTTTTCTTCATGACTGGGCGCAAACGCGGCGCAGGCACCATAATTTTGCGGAATCCGTTGATGTTATACTGAATGCTGTATACCTTTCCCAACCCGGGCTCGGGCTCCAAATACTTTCACATATCATCACAGCAGGCAATCCCAGCAGCTTAAATCCGTATCGGCTTTTACAATCTTTTTTTGAGAATAGTGAAAGAAAGGCCCAATTGGCCTATAAAGAGCTGCTGGATGGTGCTCAAATGCAGGAACATCTTTCCTGGACGATGGCTTACTATTACTATCTACAGGACAGGTATATCAGCAAAACGACGATCAGGGCGCTTCTAAAAGACCTCCGGGCAGCCAGTCAGAACTTTCATTGGTTCAACTGGGAGCTACTGGAGCGTTATTTAAAACATGATAAAAAAACGTTCTTAAAAATATTGAAGATTATTGTCGATAAAGTAGAAAAAACACGCCTCCACTGGCGCGCGGACCAGCATTTATGGCTCAACTATATGGACTATCTTACATCTGACAAAACGTTAATGGAAAAAGCCTACCTGGTCGAAGATGCACTGCTGGATCATTTCGACTTTGACTGCCGTGCACTGTTTTTACTGGTTGATCATGATAAAACCTTCCTGGGCAGGTATATCGAACAGGTATGTGGCGGGAATACCTATTACGTTTCCGGCCGCGAATACAGCCATTTAAATAGCATATGGCAATATGATTACGCCGAAAACCTGCTCGAAAACGCGTTCATCATGATCGAGGGTAAAGGTTTGCAAACTTACGAAGACAGTTTTTTTACCGCTTTTTTCTCCGGCATTTATGATCAGCGTCAGCAACGCGCGGTTAAGTTTATCAAAGGCATTATCAAAAAGTATCATCAGCGGGAGCTCATCATGGATATTGTCAGGGATATAGCGATTTCTGCGCTGCCTGCATTCAAAAATGATTTCATACGCCAGTTTCTCGCGGTTAACGACGACATTGATGATTTCAAAGCCACGAATTGGGTTGAATCCTCACTTAGCGGTTCGGGGAGGGTCAATTTCAACCTGATCAGGATGGGGCGCTGGCAAGAGGTCCTGGACATCCTACACGAGATCACTAAGCGTGCCTACAGATATGCCGGTCACAAAGTTTATGTGATCTCCTATATCAACTATTATCAAAAACAGGCTGTTCTGGAAGATAGAAGCAACTTTATGCGGGACTAAACAGCATGACAGACCATACATATACCTGGTGTTGGGGTAAGCCGCGACGGCGATAAATAAAAGTGTCTGATCAGTTAGCCCAATCGTTATATCGAAAATGACACCTGCTATCCTCGCTATCGGCATAAACCGGCTGTTGCCTTATATCAAAATGATTAAAAACTCTTTGCGGGGCAAAAAAATAAAGGCCTTATGCATTTTAATAAATAAGGAATTTTTTGATAAATCTTCCTTATTTTAGCCTAAAACCAAACCTGATGAGCATCAATATCAAAGCCTTAAATGTCGGAGACGGCGATTGCATTATCCTCACAATCAGTAATGCTAAAGGCAGCAAAGTCGTCCTCATCGACGGCGGAGATAACAAATCAACCGTAACAAGTACTGTCTTAGACCAGTTAGCGGCGGCACTTAAGGCCGCGGGCAGGGAAGCGCCTGACCTGGTTGTCTGTACGCATTATGATGATGATCATATCTGGGGGCTGATTAAAGTCGCTGAGCAGTATGGCGCTGCGATCGGTGAATGCTGGGTGCTCCGGCCGCCTGAAGAATATGGAAATTTTATCCGGACACTTGAAAGCGCAGTATTGCAAAAGAATACGGTAGTTGATCCGATGCGAACAGAATCCATGGCCCTGGTAGCGGGCATGAAACAGGATCCATTGGTCGAAGAAGAGGCAAAATTCCTTATTGAATCTTACAATAGTTTACAAATATTCCTTGATCGGTTATCCGGCGTTAAAATCACGGAGCCGTTTGCAGAAAAAGGTACCCATTTGGATGGCTTCCCGGGTTTTAAGGCTGTTGGCCCTCCCGAATCTTTTTACCAGCGCTTTTTAAAAACTCACACATCAAAACAGGCGCAGCTGAGTCCCGACTTTTTATTCGGCGAAATGAGCGCTCACCGGAAAGCTGAACAAGAACTGTTAACCGAAAAAGCTTCAGGAAAAGAGGCGGTAACAAATCCTTGTGATAAGCTTGGTAAAAAATCCATTAGTAAGGTATCCGCTGTAAATATGGTGAGCATCATTTGTACGTACGAAGAAAATGGCCGAACTTACCTCTTCCCGGGTGACGCTGGTATAGAATCTTTCGAGGCCATACCCGGTTTTCAAAAATCTTTGAAGGACCTGGAATTCATGATGGTCCAGCACCACGGCGCGCTATACAATATCTCGTCCGAACTGATCGGCCTGTTCAATCCCCGTACCGCTTTCGTTTCTGCCAAAGGTAAATTAGAAAGTGGTGTGGTTAAACGCCCGCACCCGGATGTGATGGCTTGCTTTAAAGCGCATGGTATCGAAGTGCACCGTACACAGGATTGTGAAAATTACCTGGAATATACGGAGGCACAGCAGGTGGCCGTCCACTAATAAATTCATTTTGATATTTATCGATCAAGATCTTTTTCACGTTTTCAGCAATTACGCTGATTGGCAATATCGTCAAAATTACCCTTCCGGACAAACGGGTAAAATGCGATGAACCGGCGGATCGCTGATGGTGAGAACCGGACGGTATTCGTTTTTTTTAGATAAATACGTGTCACCTAACCGCGCTACCGGTGCCAATACCTTCAACAAATGGGTACTTATGCTCTAATTACGCGCCTCTTCTGGACCCAGTTGAGCGCTCATGTGCTTCGATTTAAATCGTTTCAAACTAGTGTTGTAAAGTAAATTGTCCGGCGATCTGAAGGTATTTTAACCCGATTATGCTAAAAAGAACAGGTTAAAATACCTTCTGTAAACGCCTCCCTAAAATTATTGGCGGGCAAACCTTTTAGTGATATTAATTTGCCTTTAATGCCATATCAATTTTAGCTGGTGTAGCATCATCAGTAGGCCTTGGGGCATCATTATCAAATATTTTTCCATCTTTCCCAATAATGACATAACGCGGTATTCCACCAATATTAAATGCTTTAACGATCGCGTTATCGCGGTTAAATCCACCCGAAAACAAGTGGGCACCCTCAATGTGATCCTCGGCTATCGCTTTTTTTGCCAATTCCATCCGTTCATCCATATTAATATATAAAAATACGATGTCTTTATTATCAGCATACTTTTTGTGCAATTTAGGCGCGCCCATTTTCATTTGGGCACGGCAAGGGCTGCACCAGCTTGCCCAAAAATCCATATAAATAACCTTACCGTAAAAATCTTTCAGCGTAACGTCTTTATCATCAACATTCTTTAAAGTAAAGGGAGGCGGCGTTTGGCCGGCAGCTAGTCTGATCGTTGAATTATATACATCCTCTACTGATTTAACATCCGCGGGTGTTATTTGTGCACTATATGTTTTTAAATACTCATCATACAATGGCTTTACTGTTGAAGCATCTTTTACAGCCTGCAGCCTGCCAATGATCTCATTTTTAAGTGCCTGGGCACGCGTCTTCCCGGTATAATTTTTTTCGATCTGGCGGTATTTATACATAAATACCTCTTCCGGTGTTAAAATACTGTCGGGCTTGCCGCTATTAATTTTATACTTAAGTTCGTAAAACCCCGGCAAGCTGGCAAACATTGTACTCTGATATTCTTCATTATTAAGTAGTTTATCATCAAATTTCACCTCTTTTTCCAAATCCCAATAATTAGCCGGTACTGTTTCTGCCAAGCTTTTTTTATTATACCTTTTAAACCAAAAAGGCACATCCAGCTTAAAACCCAGGTACTGGTAAGAAATTGACGCATACTGATCTTTATAAAAACCAGGGGTAACTGTTTTTTTATAAGCTTCTAGTATGGGGAATGCCTTACTAAACATGGTATCAAATTGCACCCCGAGCCCCTCGGGTTTATTCTGAATCTCTTTGATACTCCTGAATGAACCCGACAGCGAATTATATATCTTATAAAAAGCTATTTCATTTGCTGATCCTTTCCCGGTAAATACCGGCATCTTTTTATCAAACCTGGATTTAACGGTGATGTTATCCCCTTTTTCCAGGTAAACGATGACACGGCTTTTCTTAGGGATGGAAAGATTGATTCTTTTTGGAAACTCCCCGGTATAATTAAAAATATACTTTCCGTTTACCGGCGTTTTTGCAAACGTAACCTTACTACCATCTACCATCACCAGCGTATCTACTTTTAAAGGAGTAATATCTACTGTAATAGTTGTTTTTTTTGCCTGGCTAAATGCGGCACAAGTGATAACAAGCAATGCTAACATTGCGGCCATTCTTTTAATGATCATATCTGTTTTTTTTAGTTTCTTAATAAATATCAGCTACTATTAATAGCCTGGGTTTTGAGTTAAATTTTTGTTAACGCTTAGCTGGTCCCCCGGAATGGGGAATAAGACATCGGTAGCCTGCCAAAAATCACCTTTTAGGGCAGGCAAAACTTCTTCGGCACGTGATTTCGATAGATCTGTAAACCCGGGGGTGCGTTTCAGGTCAAACCAGCGGTGTGTATATTCGGCAAACAGCTCTACTTTACGCTCCTGTTCAATGGCTTTCAACATAGCCGCTTTATCGAGGTTTAGTTTGGCGGTTAGCCCGGCACGTGTTCTTATTACATTAAGATCAGCTTCGGCACCGGTTGTACCTGTCAGTTTATTTTGATTAGCCCGCGCTTCCGCGCGTATCAGGTAAATTTCTGCCAGGCGCATCAGTATGGTGTACTCATCACCCGTGCCGAATGGGACTTTATATTTATTAACGTAGTTAATGCCATTGTCGTTTTTGGCGGTCCAGTTGGTTTTACGCGCATCATCTGCTCCAAGTGCCGTTTTTTCGAAGGCCTGCTCAAAGCCGTCGCGCAAATAAAACACCGGGTTCACAGCGGGCTCCGGCAGGAAAAAGTATGGGGTAATACTGCTGGTACCCGTTTGCGTGTAAAGTTGCAATATGGTTTCGTTACTGTTTGTTTTGAAAGTATTTGCAGGCGCTGCCAGGCTGTAAACGTTGGAGCCAATTACTTCGGTCGCTTCACTTTCTGCTTTTGCCCAATCTTTTTGATATAAATAGGCCCGGGCCAGCAACGCCGATACTGCATATTGATTTACACGCGCACGATCGGTGGATGGATAAGCAGGTTTTAAAAGAGACTTAGCCTGTTGCAGATCTGCAAAAATCTGTGCCCAAACCTGCTCCGGAGTACTTCGCGGCAGCAAGGCATTGGCAGTTTCGACCGGCGACAACGCCAAAGGTACGCCGCCATATAAGTTAACCAGGTTAAAGTACATGTAAGCACGCATAAAAAGGGTTTCACCAGATAATTGACTTTTCACTGCCGGGCTTAACGTTGCTGATTTGTTTATACCATCGATAGCAAGGTTACATCTTCTTATTTCAAAGTAAGGACTTGTCCATAAATAAGTGCCGTTATAAAAGCTTTCCAGTGTTATCGTGTTGTTCTGAAATTCCGCGTAAGTTGCATCATCAGATACCAGTTCATCGGCAGCAAGCCCCGTACAGAATACGGCATTTGGCGCATCAACTTCCTGGTGTGCGTAAATATCCAATACAGCAGCTGTAGCTGTACCATCTGTTTCAAAAGTGACTTTTTGATCCTGAGAGCCTTTTGGCCCCGGTATATCTACAAATTTTTTGCAGGAAATTAATGTGCAATTTAAGGTCAGCAGGGACAAAACAGCTATTTTAAAAAAAACATATTTATTTTTCAGTCTCATTTTCTTTTTTGTTAAAGTGAACAATTGATAGCCAGTAATACCGTACGAAGCCCGGGATAGGTTCCGTAATCGTATTCCGGGTCGAGCCTGTACTTATCTTTTGCCCAGGCTAGCAGGTTAAGCCCCTGCAGGCTTACATTAATTTGCTGCATTTTCATTTTGTTTGCCAATGCCTGGGGTAGCTGGTAAGTTAAGTTTGCAGTTTTAAGTTTTATATATGAGGTATTACCGTAAGTAAAATCCGAGTTTCTTAAATTAGTGTATGCTGAACTTAAGGCTCCCGAGCCTGTAACAGCAAGCGGCCAGATCGTATTGGTGGTATTATCGGGCGTCCACCTGTTAAGTAAAGATGTTGTTTGGTTCATTAAACCGCCGGGCACAACAGCGTTGGACAGTTGATTAACCTTGCCCCTGCTGCTTTGAAATTTGAAAAACAGCTCGAGGCTAAAACCTTTATAGCTGAAATTGTTGGCAAACCCGCCATAAAAAGGGTGCCCAAGTGGTGCGATATATCTATCTGATACACCAAGTCCCGGTTTTCCGTCCAGATCCGTAAATTTAGGGGCACCGGTAGTTGGGTCAATGCCGGCATATTTATATTTTCTGCGGTTTATATAAGCATCAACAGCTTCACCTATATAAAGCACGCTGCTATTAGATGCTTTTGATATTTCTCCAAAACTTAGTAATTTATTGCGCTCAAAAGAAATGTTGAAGCTACTTTTCCAGTTAAAGCCGCCGCTCATTATGTTCTGGGTAGTAAGTTCGAATTCCAGGCCCTTATTCTGTATCAAGGCATCTAAATTTTCGATTGAACTTGAAACACCAGATTGACCGGCTATTATAGTATAATTAAGCAGGTTAGTAGAACGGTTTCTGTACAGGTTGGTATTCAGTAATATACGGTCTTTTAAAAAACCAAGGCTAAGATTTATCTCGGCCTTTTTGGTACTCTCCCACTTGATTGCGGGGTTAGCAGCCAGGTCATTCGGGCTTAATACATGTATGTTCTGATAAATGTCACCCGCAGCATATACGGGCAAATACATATAATTATCAATACGGTCGTTACCTGTCGTACCATAGCTAAACTTTAACCGCCCATAGCTTAAAAAAGACAGGGATTGCTTAATCAGTTTCTCTTCTGAAAACAGCCATGCCGCAGCAACCGATCCAAAATTAGCAAACCGGTTTTGGGGGCCAAACCTTGATGAAGCATCGCGCCTGAAGGTTCCGCTTACAATGTATTTATCCATAAAATCGTAATTAATGCGGCTATAAACCGATGCATAACGGTATTGATCATAATTATAGATAATGTCGACCAACCCGGCTCCTGTAATGGTATTTATCTGCGTATCATAGGTATAATTACTGCCAGACAAAGTAGTGGTTTCTGATAAAGCCTGACTAAAAGTGGCACCTAACAAAGCCGTTAGCCTGCCTGGCCCAACCTTTTTTAGGTATTCCGCCTGTGGCTCAATGATGTAATTGCTGGTCGGACTGTTGCCAAATGTGGCTCTTCCTAACTGTTGCGATATCGGGTTAAAGCTTGCAGCAGGTTGCGAAAAGTTATTGGTAAGTGAATTTGTATTATATCCGGCTGTAGTTTTTAAAGTCAAACCATCCAACAGTTTATAGCTTAACACCGTATTGGCAGCAAAATAATTCGTTTTTGCATCATAAGTTGGCAGCAAAGCGGCCAGGGGATTATTAAAGTTATTTACCCAGTTTAAACTGCCATCGCCTTTACGAAGCGGGAAATTTGGCGGCAAATAAATAAGGCTTAAAAAGCTCGACCCTGCTAAATTACTATGCTCTGAAGCATAATTTGCGGAGAAATAAGCATTAAACATTTTATTTGGAGACATAATGCTTAAGTTCATGATCCCCCCGCCCCTGGTAATATTCTGGTCGTTTGCAACGACTGTTCCCTGTTTACGGTAATTAAGCCCGACATAGTAATTTACAAACTCGCTCCCGCCGGAAACACTAATATCTACCGTCCTTATTTTAGCCGTACCGCCTAACAATAATTTTTGAAAATCGGTATTTGCGTTCTGGTCCCAAACAAGCAGATCCGGTGCGTTTGCGGCAGTTGGTGTGATTTTTTCATTTGCAAAAGCTTCCTTCCTCAGATCCAGGTATTGAGGTGTATTCAGCAGCGGGATAAAATGCCCTACACGACCAGATCCGGCGGTTAGGTTTACATTTATTTTTACTTTACCCTGCTTGCCCTTCTTAGTCGTAATCAGTACAACGCCATTGGCACCGCGCGCCCCATAAATTGCTGTTGCGTCTGCGTCTTTTAAAACATCTATACGTTCTATATCCTCTTTATTAAGAATACTGAAAATATTGGTATAGCCATTCATACCACGCACATTGGAGTTAAAATTCTGCACATCATAGCGTGTCCCGGAAGCCTGCGGTATACCATCTACTATATACAGCGGATCTGAACTGGTAGACCCGTTTGTACCCAATGTATTATCGCCACGTACTTTTATGCTGGTTGCAGCACCAGGTGAGCCGCTGGCCTGCACTACCTGTACACCCGTCATACGGCCGTTTAATGCGTTAAGCACATCTGTTACCGGCTGCTTGTGGATCTCTACCGAAGTAATAGAACTTACTGTAGCGGTATTCAGACGTTTAACAGCGGTACCATAACCGATTACCTGCACCTCGTTTAAACCGGTATTATCCGGTGTCAGGGGTATGGTAAAATCTTTGGACCCAATATGGAACTGTATGCGTTTATATCCTAAACAGGTGACTACAACAAGATTTCCTAACTCGGTATGCAAAGTAAAATATCCGTTGGCATCTGTTGCCGTACCCGTTTCGTCGCCCCATAGCATGACCGTGGCCCCTTTTATTGGTTGCCCGTTCTCATCAATTACCCTGCCTCTTATATCGGTTTCTGGATATACAGCGCTTGCTTTTTTTGCGGGCGCCGGTTTTTGCTTTTTTATCATAACCGTTTTATCGGTTATTTGAAAAATGAGCGGCTGGTTGGCAAAACATACCTGCAATGCTTTACCGACGCTAACATTCTGCAAATCCACGTTTATTATTTTTAAATTTTCCAGGTCTGATACCTGGTAGATCAAATCATATCCGCTTTGTTCATGAATAGATTCGAGTGCCTTCTGTAAGGGCATGTTTGTGCCCTTAAGGCTGATCTGTGCTTTTGCCAGGTTAGCGGATAACAACAGCAGGATCAAAATAATAAATTGTCTGTTTTTAATCATAAAAGTTAATTAGTTAGTTGTTTGCTTTTATCATCATAAAGCTGTAAACAGCCCTGTTTTGTATCATACACACGTACCCCATCCTGCCGTATGTTATGTAAACACACAGGATATCCACCGCACCTGGCTCTTATGGTTTAACGATAACCGTTTTGCCCACTATCGTAAAATGTACCGCCTGGGTAAAAGATATTTTATCGAGTATGCTAGCAATATTATCGTAGCGGCTAAGTGTACCGGCAAAAGCTTTACCATGTGTATCACCTTCATAAACCACTTCGACATTATACCAGCGCGCCAGTTTGCGCATAATACTTTCAAGACTTTCATTATCAAACACAAACTTTCCGTTTTTCCAGGCTATTGCTTTGTTAACATTAACCGTACTAACCGCAACGTGGCCGGACGTGGCCATTGCTGCCTGTTCGCCGGGTTTAAGTATGGTACTGACATTTGAATTTAAGGACACTATTTTTACCGACCCTTCTAAAAGGGAAGTTTTAGATACCAACTCGTCCTGGTAGCTATTAATATTAAAGTGGGTTCCTAACACTTCAACCTCCTGGTTTCTGCCATCCGAAGATGACGACACAACCCTAAACGGTCGTTCTTTATCTTTAGCTACTTCAAAATAAGCCTCTCCGATGAGTTCAACCTTCCGTTCATGATCAGCGAAAGCAACGGGATACCGTAGATGCGAGGCTGCGTTTAACCATACGTTTGATCCATCCGGAAGCGTGACCTGGTACTGGCCGCCTTTGGGCGTTTCTATGATATTATATTCAGCAGACAATGGATTATGTTTAATATGCCTATCATCATAGACAATTTTACCGTCTGCTTCTTTTGTAATGGAAAATCCAGGTTGTTTGACCAGGTTACCATTGGGCGCATTTGTTAACGCTATTTTTGCCCCGCCGGATAAAATCAGCACAGCTTTATTCCCACCGGGTAGGATTAGATTTTTGTATGCCAGTTCTGCTGCCTGCTTTGCATGTTGCTGGTGCTCATAAAAAAGCAACCCGGCTCCTGTAATGATGATAATGGCTGCGGCAGCTGCAACCCGTTGCCATAGTTTTACTATTTTGGGCAAACGGCTTGTACCATTTTGCTGTTTAAATATCGTGTTTAACACCTTATCTCTTATTCCGCGCGGTAAGCCGCTTACCTGATCCTGCATTTCAAAGGTATTGGCAATTAACTCGCGAATATCTTCCTGATACAGCGGATCAATTACATATCCTAAAAACTCTTCCTTATCTTCTTCAGAAATTGACTGCGTATAATACAGATCAAATAGTTGAGCAAGACGTTTGTTGTTATTATTCATGAAATGGAATACCTGAAAATAGAGCTACTTTACTCTCTTTATTATAATGACACATCATTAAGGTCACCGGGTAGTGGATTTATCAATTATTTTAAAAAAAACATCAGCAAAGCAGGATAGGCTATGCCGTTTTTTTTGAAATGCCCGCGTATTGCTTGTAAGGCAAGTTTCATATGATAATGCACAGTAGCAGATGAAATGTCCATTTGGCGCGCAGCTTCGTCATATTTTAAACCATCGCGATGACAAAGCTGGTACACTGTTTTTTGTTGCAAAGGCAATCCCTCTACCGCCTGATCTAACATTTTTAACGTTTCGCGATAGTCCAAAACCTGTTCCGAATGTACATCCCGGTCCGTAAAAGATGAAGTAATTTCATTAGTTACCCGTTCGCTAATGGCCACATGTCTGAGTAAATTAAAAGCATGATTTCGTACAAGTGTGTTGAGGTAAGCACCAAAATTTTCAATATTTCTCAGTTTGTCCCTGCCAAACCAAATTTTCAAAAATATGTCCTGAACGATTTCTTCCGCAATCTCATCAGAGCGGGTTAACTTCCTTCCGAACGTAAAAACATATTGGTGGTAATAATCGAATAACACGGTAAACGAATACTGATCGTCCGAGGCTATTTTGTCCAGTAATTCGTTTTCATCAATAAGGGGTTTGATCGCCATATCCGTATTTATTATGGTTAAATTACTAAAAGTGAGCAGTAAAAGAAAGGGTTTTTCTTACATTCCCGATTTTTTCCCTTCAATCTTATATATACAGGCAAAATAACCACTAAATATGATCAATGTATGTATTATTGCTTTTTCCTACCCGGTATAACCAAGTAATGGCAATATAAACGGGCCAGAGACGCCGTATAAACAACAAAAAAAGCATCCGCTTCAGGGAATGCTTTTTTTTTAAATAACTATTACTGATCAAGAACGGCTGAAGACTTTCAAAAACATTAGCGGTGAAACGCTTTCACTCCACTTTTCAAATAGCTCAAAAATTCCGCGGCATTATAATTTGCCCCTTGCGGAGGTACCAGGCTCTCTTCGGTATTGGGGTCAAGAAGAACATAAAAGGGCTGGGAGTTTGATACAAATTTTGATGCCTGGAGATAGCTCCATTTATTCCCTATTGTCCGGATGGACCGCCCTTCTGCCGTGATGCGCTGGTCGGCCGGGGCAAGATCTGTCTTATCATCAACATACAATTGTACCAGTACGTAATCTTGATTTATGGACTGCGAAACTTGTTTATCAGGCCAGACATTGGCTTCCATTTTACGGCAATTCACACAAGCGTGCCCGGTAAAATCGATCAGAACCGGTTTGTTTATTTTCCTGGCATAGGCTAACGCTTCGTTATAATCAAAGTATGGTTCAAAGCCTTTTGGTTTGTCAAATAACTCGGCGTACTTACGTGGCAAACCTGAGGGACCAGCAGAAACGTTATTGGCAGTACCTGCGGAGAGATCGAAATCCTGCGTGGCGATAGGCGGTAAAAATGCGCTGACGGATTTTAACGGTGCTCCCCATAAACCCGGGACAAGGTAAAGACTGAAGGACAAAATGATGACAGCCAAAAACAATCGCGGGACGGAGATAAAAGGCAGGTCGCTGTCATGACCGAAACGCAGTTTCCCCAGGAGATACAATCCCATCAAAAGAAAAATGATAATCCATAATACAAGAAAGACCTCCCTGTCAAACCAATGCCAGTGATACGCCAGGTCCACATTACTCAGAAATTTAAGGGCAAGAGCCAGCTCTATAAACCCCAGGCAGACCTTCACGCTGTTCAACCAACCGCCTGAACGCGGTAAAGCGTTTAACAGGCTCGGGAACATCGCGAACAATGTAAACGGCAAAGCAAGTGCCAGTGAAAAGCCAAACATGCCAACGGCGGGCCCGAGTAAGGCGCCTGTTGTGGCGGCCTGCACCAGCAAAGTCCCTATGATCGGCCCCGTGCAGCTAAATGATACCAAAGCAAGCGTAGCCGCCATAAAAAATATCCCCGCAAGTCCCGACCTGTCTGACTCCTGGTCCATTTTATTCACCCATTTACTGGGCAAGGTAATTTCAAATGCGCCAAAAAAGGATGCGGAAAAAGCGACCAGCAATAAAAAAAAGCAAAGTTAAACACACCGTTGGTTGATAAACTGTTCAACGCATCCGGACCGAATGCAAGGGTAATGACCAGGCCGAACACGACGTAGATAACGATGATACTTATACCGTAAATAATTGCCTTTCCCACGCCGTTTCTATTATCAACCGATCCTTTGGTAAAATAGCTTACGGTCATGGGTACCATAGGGAAAATACATGGCATCAGTAACGCAGCAAGTCCGCCAAAGAGACCGGCTATGAAAATGGCCAATAAGCTTTGTTGTTGTTGCCTTTTGTTTATAGCCCTTGGCTTGCTTTCCTTTACGGTAACCTGCTCCGTTTTTTTAACAGGCTGCGATGGTGCAAATACCACATCGGCTGTTGATACAGAGTCCTGCGCGCTGACCGACCCGGCGCCAAAAATTAAAGTGATGATAAGCGAAACGAGCAGGCAAAACGGTAACAGTGCCCACTTGCCGGAACGGTGAGATAATCTCATATGATTTCAAATTATTTTACGGGGATCGAAAACTGTTCACTGGAGGGCGGAAGACATTTTTGGTCATTACAGGTCATGTATTCAAGGGTCCCCTTAATCACTGCCTGGCCTTTTTTAATCCTGATTTTTTGCTGGAATATGACACTTTTTTCAAAATAACCGACTTCCATGCCGAATACCTTTTCCATGCGCTTAATAGGTTTCGGCTCCATTGTCTTACCGATCAGAGAATAACTGCCGGAAGGGTTAAACGTGAAACTTGTTTTGATCGGCCCGCCCTCTTTAACGAATTGAGAATAGACATGCCAACCATCTTCAATGGTTGCTTTCAGAAATACTACGGCTTCGGTCGCGCTGATTTTCTTTGCGCCGTAACTCCAGGTTACAGGAGTTAATATCTGAGCTTTCAATTGGGTGGCAAACAGTATCAATGTTACTGCCGCGGCTAATGTCCTTTTCATTTGATTAATTTTTAATTATTAAATAGTTGGTTGATTTAAACGGGATATCGGGCAATAACCGGTGAATTCGGTGTCGCCGGATATATAACCTGGTTTTTCCGGTTCCTCCTTCAGCAGGTCCGTGCTCAGGTACTTCTTATTGCTATCACATAAAAGTGTCGCAACAACCGCGGCATCACCCATTTGTTCTTTTACCTTGATAGCACCTACGACGTTCGCACCGGAGGAAATGCCCACTGCCAGCCCTAATTGTTTCGATAGTTTCTGCGCCATGATAATGGCATCACCATCACCGGCCTGTACGATCCCGTCCAGTTCGTTAAGATGGACAATAGCCGGGATAAACTCATCCGAAATACCTTGTATCCGGTGGCTGCCTACTTTGAACCCTGTGCTCAATGTGGGGGACTCAGCCGGTTCCAGCGGGTGTACCTTGATCCCGGGATTCATCATTTTTAAATACTTGCCTGCACCCATTACCGTGCCGCCTGTTCCTACTCCTGCGATAAAAGCATCGGGCGTCAGACCGATCGCGGACAGCTGCTGCCAGATCTCCGGACCGGTAGTCATCTCGTGCGCGGCGGCATTATATTGATTTTCAAATTGCTGTGGAAGAAAATACTTATCAGACCCTTTGGCCATGTATTCAGCCAGACTGATACTGCCTAAAAATCCGCCCTGAGCTTTACTCACCAGGTGTACCTTTGCGCCAAGGCTACGGATAATTTCGATGCGCTCTTTGCTCAGCCAGTCGGGCATAATGATAATAACCTCGTGCCCGAGGGCTTTTCCAATAGCGGCAAAAGCGATCCCGGTATTGCCTGACGTGGCTTCTACAATGATGCTGTCCTGGCGGATGTTCCCCAATTGGTATGCCTTGTGCAGGATATACAACGCCATCCTGTCCTTGATACTGCCGGTAAGGTTATAGTGCTCGCATTTCACGAAAATCTTTCCGGCTTTACCTTTATACAGGTAGTCGAGCTGGAGCATTGGGGTATTCCCCACCAGGTGACGCAAATCCTGAAATTTTTTTTCTGACGGTGATACTGATCCGGACGGGAGGACATTTTGATACATTGAGCAATAATTAATACGATAAATCTCAATAAATCCGTTTATTTATACAAGTGTTTTTGATTTTGTCATAAATTTTATGATATTTTATGATTTTTCTGAATATATTACGGTTTTAGAGTTACCTTATGTTTATTATTGTATTTTTTTTCAACTAATGAAGAAGTGAATCATGTCAGAATTAGATCATACGGATAGAGAAATTTTAAAACTTTTACAAAAGGACGCCTCATTAACGAATAAAGAGATCGGTTTTAAACTGCGTAAATCAGTTGCGACGATACACGAGCGGGTCAGACGTTTAAAAGAACAAGGTTATATCAAGAGAATCGTAGCTATCGTTGACCGCAAGCTGATCGACCGTAATTTGATCGCTTTCAGCCAGGTGTTACTTAATGACCACACGGTTAAAACTCTGGAGACCTTTGAGCGTGAAGTGGTAAAATTCCCGGAAGTAATGGAGTGTTTCCAGATGACCGGCACATTCGATTTTTTACTTAGAATTGCCACCAGTGATATGGACGCCTATCATTCTTTTTACCGTAACAAATTAGCAAGTTTGCCAAATATCACCACCGTTCAAAGCTTCTTCGTATTGTCCGAAACTAAAAGCGATACAGCTTATCCGTTGCAAGTTTAAGATGAAAGTAGGCAGGGTTTCCCAATAGGTATTTGACATGTACTATTGTCACCCTTATGATAGAGCAATCTGTAAAAAGATAGGCCGGAGAAATTAATAAGTTGTTCAAAAGATACCCAATTCGTCGAAACGTCCGTGTAAGAAATACACATGATTTAACTTTTCGACACCGTGTTAAGATAGCCATGCCCCTTGCGAGGGGCGCGACCTGCGGCGTACTCCATTTATGTCAAAAATCCTAATAACTATGCTGGCAATAAACTTAGGCGTAGACTATATATGACTTATTCCATTCGGAGAACGGTAAAATCGCGGCCCGCTAACCTATAGGTACAAACACCTTTGGCAAACAGCTTGGTGAGTCAGCAGACAGCCCGGCATTTGGCAGGTATCTGCCCCGTGGCGAAAATGCCGTAAACAGCAAGCTCAGTAAATACTTTGCTGACGCTTAACGTTGCATAATAAGTATTATTTATGCAACGTAAATTTATACAGAGCGGCATCTGCCCCATTTAGTTTAAACTGCAGATTGCCTTTTGAATCAATAGCATTATCCTGTAATATCTCTTTGCTTGTTATTATTTTCGACGCATCCAATCCTAAACGCTCGGGTGTTATCGAAAACACTTTGGCATCTTTTGAGTAATTAACCACAGCCATATAAAAGCTATCCCCTATTTTTTGTGTAAATATTTCAGACGAAACTACGTTACCCTCCACAGGGCGGAATGCCTTGCCATTTTGAACCAGCTTAATCAACTCCGGATCCTGGTAATATTTTTTAACTCGCTCTGTCCATTGCCCGCTTACCGAAAAATCATCGCCAGAGATCCAGGTACCGGTAACCAGGGCAGATAATAAACGGGCGCGGTTAGCACCTATCTCCTGGTCACTAAATACCACGTGGTCTGCATCAACATAGTTGTACAGGTTTGATTGCCACCAGCCATAGCTTACGCTGTTAAGGGTGTATTTGGTATGGTCGATAGTCTTAAATGCATCACAAGCTATCCGGCGCATATGCACGTAACGGCCTGTTGCCATGCTGGGCGAAATAGCTGCGTAGATTAGCATCTGGCTGCCAAGCTGATCCACCACATACTCCATACCTTTACGGTAAGCCTGCATGCCCGTTGTAACCGTAGGATCATAAAACTTATTGGCTTCTACCGATGCATGGCCCAGAAAATCTATCTTGATCATTTTAAAGCCGCACGACTTTAGTTTACCAAGGACGTAAGCGACACGTTTCTGCGTACCCGGGTGTGTCGGGTCTAAGGCCCTTGCGCCATCAATATCGTTATAACCATCGCCAATTTTTGTCCATAGCTGGCCAAAGGTATAATCACTGCCGTCTACCTTTCTGTCGGGCCCTGCTTTGTGGCCCCAATCGGTAAATGGCGCCCAGTAAACGCCAGGCTCCAATCCTTTTGATTTGCAATAATCAGCAAATTGTTTCAGCTGACTATAATCTCCATGATGAACCAGATTATCCCAATATGAGTCCAGATCGATGTAAGCGGTATTACCCGTACGGAATGCAGGGATGCTGTCGGCAAAGAAATCGGCTATTTTTGTGATTTTTTCGTAGGTAAGCTTTTCCTGCATTACGCCCCAACTGTTCCATCCTACCGGGGTGGGTTTTGTCCAATTAAATACATAGGGTGGTTCGGCAATACGATTGGCGGTAGCATACTCTTCCATACCGGCGCGCCAGTCTTTATAATAACCTACAAATATTTTTGGCGAGGTAATGGTATTACCACTAATGATGCCATGCCCTATTTTATCGCGGGTAACACCTTCTGATGTGTAGCCGCCCCAAACTTTAATACTGTTGGATTTTGTTTGCGCTGCCAGGTCTACACCTGTTTTCCAAACTTCATGCTCTACGGAGCCGGTTACTATACCTGCCCGGCTTTGATTTGAGAACACTGAGCCTACTTCCGAACTGATGAAAGTTTCGCCTTTAAATGGTTTTGAATCGTAGCTGATAAAAGTATCGTTATCAAATGGCACAAATAGCGAGCGCACATCCTCCCCGGTGATATTATTAAACTGCCCGTTAACTGGTGACATATAATTACTTTTAAGCGATGTACCTGTAAAAGCGATCTCTGTTATAAAATAATTTCTGCCGGTGTAAGTATAAAAAACCTGTTTCATTTGCGGCAGGCCTTTGGCTGTAAGCAATAGGGTATGTTTAAACCCCTTACCAAATCCGTTGCTTATGGCCAATTTGGTGTAGCTTTTTACCCTGTAATTTTTTGAACTTAATGTATCGGTGTTAATCCTTGCCGTTGAATAAATATCCAGGAAAACCTCGCGCCCGCTTTGAGATACATTGTATGTACCCGTTTTTAGATTATAAATTATTTTTCCGCTTTTCCCAAAAAGGATGTTTACAAAACTGGCGTTTACTGGTGTTACGCCGGCATTAACCGGGAAAATTACCACAAGAGAAAATAAGGCGATTGTTAGGCACCTGGTGTAAACTTTAAACATAGGGATTTAATTTAGACGGTATAAATTATGCTTTTACGGTAGCGATGGTTTTGAACTGTCCGTTAATTTTAACTTTCACTTTCCGGGGGAGGGAAGAGATTATCCGACAACTAATCACCTTCCCGTTTTTCCAACTAAAATCTACTATGTAATTCCCCCGGGCTTTCACGCCTTTAACCGTGCCTGATGCTTTCCAGCTATCGGGCATTGCCGGTAATAACTCAATAAAACCGGCATGGCTTTGTATTAGCATTTCTGCAATACCGGCTGAGGTACCAAAATTGCCATCAATTTGAAATGGCGGCCCAGCCGATAATAAATTTGGATATATACCACCGCCTGCACCGTAATTGATATCGGTTTTGAGGGTTGGTTTCATAATCTCGGTAAATAGTTTGTATGCCCGGTTGCCATCGTGGAGCCGTGCCCAGAACAATAGTTTGTACGCGATAGACCAGCTTGGCCCGTCGTCTCCCCTAACCTCTAATGTTTTCCTACATGCTTCGGCCAGTTCAGGCGTAGCTTCCGGTGTAATTAATGATGCCGGATATAAGCCATATAAATGCGAAATATGCCTGTGCTGCGGTTCTGTCTCTTTGTAGCCTTCCAGCCATTCCATCAGGCGGCCATCTTTACTTATTTGCCCTGCAGGCGGCAATTTCTTTAGTTTAGCGGCAAGCTCTTTAGAAAACGCGGCATCTTTTCCCAAAAGTTTGGCTGCAGTAATCACGTTGTTAAATAACTCCCTGATGATCTGGTTATCAATAGTTGGCGCTACGCAAATGCTGGCCGTTTTTCCATTGGGCAGGTAAAAGCTGTTCTCGGGCGATGACGATGGCGATGTTACCAGGAAGCCGCTTTTTGCATCGGGCGTAAGCATGCTGCTGTAAAACTGTGCCGAGCCTTTTAGTATCGGGTAAATTTCGCGCAGGTAGTTCTTATCTTCCGAATACGCGTAATGTTCCCAAAGATTATTACACAACCAGCCCGAGCCGGATTTAGTTACCCCCCAGGACGCACTTTCTCCCGGTTCCGTAAAACCCCACACATTGGTTATTACGTGGGCAACCCATCCATTTGCGTTATAATAGGCTTTTGCCGTGCGTTCTCCCGGCTTTATCATACCTTTTACCAGTTGTGCCAAAGGCAGGTTTAATTCCGACAGGTTTGATACCTCTACCGGCCAGTGGTTCATCTGAACATTCACATCCAGGTGATAATCGCCATTCCACGGGGTATTTACCTGGTTAGCCCATAAGCCTTGCAAGTTTGGCGGTAAAAGGCCAACACGGGTACTGCTGATGCTCAAGTATCGCCCGTATTGGTAAAATAACACCGGTAATAGTTTATCTGCATTGGGATTTTCATGGAAGCTGATCAACCTCTTGTCAGTGGTTTCATCAGAGGTAGTACTTTCACCCAGATCTACCGTAACCCGTTTAAATAATTTTTGATAATTGATGACATGTCGTTCGCGCTCGGTAACATACTCGGTTTTTATGGCTGCAGCAAGTTTTTCGTCAACATTTTTTTTATACCCGGCACCTCTAAAATCAGTACCTGCGGACACGTAGATAATGGCTTCAGTAGCGTTTTTTACTACAAGTTTATTATCATCAGCACTTAAAGTACCGCTCTTTAATTGCGTTTTTACTTTAGCAAGGTATTGCATACCGCCATTATCAGTACCGCTGCGCAGCTGGCCATACATTTGAAGTTCGCCATTCTTCACAACAGTAACGGCTCTTTCTTCGCGTGATAACGCTATACTAAAATTTAATTGCCCGGGTTTATCTGCCGATAGTTTGATGATGCTTACATCATTACCAAAACTGGTAAAGTATTCGCGTTTGTAGGTAACACCATCAACCACAAAAGTTGTACTTGCAATGGCTTTATCAAGCGATAATTCCCGCTTATAACTTGTAAAGGCAACCGCTTTGTCAGCATCTGCATACTTGAATTTAATCTTGAGGTCGCCCAGTACCTGGTATTTGCCAAACGGCTCACTTCCCGATCCTTTACCAGTACAGATAAAGTTTTTGTCTACCAGTTCCTGCGCTTCGTTATTCTTTCCTTCGGCAAGCAACCTTCTAATTTCGGACAGGCTTTTATAAGCTTCGTAATTATTTGCATCCTGCGGAGCACCCGACCATAGTGTGATATCGTTTAATACAACCTTTTCTTCTTTAATACCACCATCGGGCATCATCCCTAAACGGCCGTTACCCAACGGCAGGGTTTCTTCCCACTGGCATGCAGGCTTATCGTACCATAGCTTTAGTGGCTTGGTTTGCGCGTAAACAGTTGTACTAAATAAACAGGCAAGGGCAAAAAGGTAAGCGGGTCTTCTCATTTGTATTTGCAGGATATAAATCTGCTGTTAAAAATACAGTTATTTAACAGGACATAATTATTGTTGGTAAAGTACTAATTGGTTGGCTAAAATATAGGCTTGTGTCCTGCTGTAAAATGGACAAATCCGCCAAATGGATGGATTATTCGTTCCTTAGGAAATATGCAATGCGGCAAGCATTGCCCTTACTCTTAATATTATTAACATGCTACCGATCCTACTGGAGCTTCCTTAATTTGCTTACTGCCATAACAGGTAATAACTAGCTCTGCAGTTACATTAGCAGGCGCAAACAACTCTTCGTTTATAACCAGCTGATATGCACTTTGATAATTAGCCCTTGTCCAGCTTATGGTAATAGTTATTCTAGGTGCGGGACGCGTAATATGCAAAAAAAACCGGTCGTGCCATGTCAGTTTATAAAAGAGTATGAAACCTGATTTATTACTTCCCGATATATGCTGTATATTTATTCATTTGCTAGCTTGCTTTGCAAAGCTGCGTAGAACAAATAGCTCGTTTCCCGTTAGGAATAGCAATGATATGCTTCAGAGAACATTGAAATGAACAGCCGGGCCGGGGCAACGGTATAAAGCCTACCTTCTGGAGATGCGCGGCCTTTTCTTTTTGATGGCCCCTTTCGGTAAGCCAACCTGAATGGGATCATCTTGATCACCGGATATCGTCGTCTTTAAAAGCGCCTCCGTTTCTTCACCGCCGGTCTTTTTAACTACCTTATCCTGCTTATCCTCTGCGAACCTTACGGAAAGTACCCGCTCTCCTATCATCATGCCATCCAGTTCCCTTACCGCCCTTTCAGCAGCAGGTTCGTCCGCCATATGTACAAAACCATAACCCTTGCTTTGGCGCGTGCCCTGGTCCGTCACGATGGTTATCATTTCCACAGCGCCATGAAGGCTGAAAAGTTCCAAAAGGGCGGTCTCTGCCATATTTCTCGGAAAGCCGACAACAAAAAGTCTGATCATATACAAAAATATAAATTAAGAGGAACAAAAAATTAAAAAACGAACCGGATCACTTTACAGGCATGGTGTCATTTTGAAAAAGAGCGGGGACGAAATAGCAACATAATTTTAACTGCGATAGTAAATGAATGCCAAAAATAATTTTTATAAAATCGCGGTAAAGTATTCAATTTATGACGCCGTTAGTTGCTGTTATTTTCCGCGCCAATACGAATGTCGTTTTTTGATAAGTGCCGGATAGGTTTCACGCCACCGGGTAACTTTCGATTCAAATTAAATTTCTGTAGATTGCAGTCTTAAACTTGCGATGGCTACTTACAGTAAATTCACCGATAATGAATTAGCGTCTTTGATTAAGGAAAACGATCAGGTGGCATACACCGAGATCTTTTTACGTTATTCAAAGTTACTGGTTGCGCACGCCTACCGTTTATTAGGGGATCAGGATGAGGCCAACGATGTGGTCCAGGACGTATTCTTAAAACTTTGGCAGAACCGGGAAAACCTTGTATTGAATACTTCGCTTTCATCCTATCTTTATATTGCCATACGAAACCGTGTTTTCAATCATATCTCGCATCAAAAGATCGTTGCCAAATACGCCGATTCCATACTCAACTTTATGGAGGCCGGGCATGCGGTGACGGATGAATTGATCCGGGCCAAAGAACTCGCGATCATCATAGAACAGGAAATTGCCGCCCTGCCCCCTAAAATGAGAGAAGTGTTCTTATTAAATAAAAGAGAAGAATTATCTTATAAAGAGATCGCTTTAAAACTTGACATTACAGATAAGACCGCAAAGCAACAGGTTTATAACGCCCTTAAGAACTTAAGGTTAAAAATAACGTCGCTTATGAGCATTTTGCCTTTCCTATAGGCTTGTTTAACACCTTATTCATATCTTCTTTACATTTTGTTAACTTTTTTTCATGATGGCCTATGACGATAGGCTCACTTAACTGTCATTGCATAAAGGGACAGGTTTCCCTCATAGGGTATGAATGAAGAAAAAGTAATAGAACTGTTAGAAAGGTACAAAAACGGAACCATCGACGCGAAAGAAAAAGCGTTGCTGGAAACCTGGTATTTACAACAAGCTGAAAATAGCACCGACCAGCTCACCCCGGAACAACTGGACGAGAGCGTTACCTATCTAAAGGAGCAGCTTCCGTTAAAAACGGGTAAAGAAAGGTCATTGTGGCCACGTATCGCCGCTGCTGCTTCCATCATCGTTATTTTATCGGCAGGCGGTTATTTTTTAATGCGTCAGCCGTTACCTCAACAAAATGCTCAAAACAATTCATATGAGATCGCCCCTGGCTCAAACCAGGCTACGCTCACGCTCGCCAACGGGCAAAAAATAGCAGTAACCAAATCGTTGAGCGGCATGCTGGCGCAACAGGGCGGTATAACTATAAATATGACTTCAGGCGGCGAGATCATTTATACAAAAAAAGATGCTGCGCAAGCGGCTCCTTCTACAGTTGCCTATAATACGCTGACTACCAAAAGAAAAGAACAGTTTCCGCTCATTTTAGCGGATGGTACCAAAGTATGGTTAAATTCATCTTCGTCCATTACCTACCCGGTTACCTTTAATGGCAAAGAAAGGCGCGTTTCGATCACAGGCGAGGCCTATTTCGAGGTCGTACATAATGCGGCCCAGCCATTCCGTGTAGAAGCTGGCGGTCAAATCGTGGAAGATCTGGGAACTGAATTCAACATCAATGCCTACGATGACGAGCCGGTCATAAAAACGACGTTAATCACCGGTAGTGCCCGGGTAATGAAAGGAAGCCACAAAGCGATATTAAAACCAGGCCAGGCAACCATTACTAAAATACAGCAAGACGGTATCGAGGTGAAGGATGCCGATGTCGAGGAAGCGGCGGCCTGGAAAAATGGTCAAACATTATTTGAGGATGAAGACATCCAAACCATCATGCGGCAGGTGTCGCGCTGGTATGATGTAGAGATCGTGTATGAGGGCAAAATACCTGACCGCCGGTTTGTGGGTGGTATTTCGAGGAAATCAAATTTATCAAGTTTGTTAAAAGTATTGGAAGCGAACAAAATTCATTATGCCGTAGAAAATCATAAAATTATTATAAAACCTTAATTAAAAAGTTATCGATTAATTCCAAAAACGGAGGCGTATGAAAAAATAAGGACTTAAAATCAGGGAGCCATAAAAAAACCGGAAGTGCTGGAAACACCGCCGGTTCAATATTAGGGTAAACCCTTTTCCAACCGAAAATTCGGGAAGAATAAAATCTTGCGAGATCATCAAGTATTAACCCTAACAAACAAATGTATGAATTTTTATACGCTCTTCAACTCCGTGCGTCTTAAACGGGGCGGACTTCTCAAAACCATTTTGGTTATGAAACTGATCATATTGTTAACAACTGTTGTTTGTCTTCATGTAGCAGCGGCAGGTTATGCGCAAAAAATCACCCTTGATGTAAAAAATGCCGACATGGAAACGGTGTTTAAAGATATCAGGAAGCAGAGCGGCTATATCATTTTTTTTGATAAAAGCCTCTTAAACAATCTGGCTCCTGTAAACCTGAAGGTAACGAACGCAAGTTTACAGGAAACTTTAGATAAGTGTCTGGAAGACCAGCCGCTGAGCTTTACGATCGTAGATAATACCGTTATCATCAAAGAAAAAGAGACCTCGCTTTTTGACGGGATCAAAAAAAAGGCCGCAAAACTATTATCGATTCCGGCGGATATCGGCGGAACGGTAACAGATACACTCAGTAATCCCATAGCCGGGGCATCCGTTTCTTTAAAGGGAACAAAGTTTAAGACGCAAACGGACAGTAAAGGAAACTTTAATTTCCCCGGCATGCCGCAGGGTAAATACACGCTGGTTTTCAGCTATATCGGTTATGAGAAATCAGAAGTTGCTATTATTAATACGGGGACCAATACCCGTATAGGGTTGGTTTTACGCCAAAGCACTTCCCAGCTTGACCAGGTGCGGGTAATTGCGTACGGAACAGATTCGAGGCGTTTTAGCGTCGGTTCGGTCTCTACTGTGACTGCCGCTGATATCGAAAGACAACCTGTCAATAACCCTTTACTTGCGTTGCAGGGCCAGGCACCCGGGCTTAATGTAACCGCCACCAGCGGGATACCCGGATCGCAGGTGCTGGTACAGGTCAGGGGCCAGAATTCATTAAACCTTCACCAGGATAACCCCTTTCAAAATCCCACCAAAACTTATGACCAGCCCTTGTTCATAGTGGATGGCGTCCCTTTTGCTGCTCAAAACAAAAATGTAAATCAATTTGCCTCTTTGTTAAATGAACAATCAAATCTGGGGGGAATAAATCCTACATCTTCGGGTATCAGCCCTTTCGGCAATATAGATCCTGCTGACATTGAAAGCATCAGTATCCTTAAAGATGCCGATGCTACCTCCATTTACGGAACACAAGGCTCTAACGGTGTCATTCTGATTACCACAAAAAAAGGAAAACCAGGTATCACCAAATTTGACCTGAGCGTAAATACGAGCTTCAATTCAGCTGGCCGTCCTGTTAAGCTGCTTAATACACAGCAATACCTGCAGGTAAGAAAAGATGCTTTTTCCGCTGATGGCATAACCCCGGCTAATGACCCCAATGATTTCCTCGGATATGCACCTGACCTGACTGTTTTTGACCAGAACAAATATACCAACTGGCAAAAGATCATCTACGGACAAAACACCAACAATACCAATGTCCATGGCAGTCTATCGGGTGGGTCAGCGACCAACACCTTTCTAATTTCGACCGGATTCAATCGCTCAACCTATAACTATCCCGGTAATTTTGCCGACAAGCGCTATTCCCTTCACACCAGTTTGCATCATAATTCGCCGGACAACAGGCTCGCAGTGGACCTTACAACAGATTTCGGATATGAACAAAATAATACGGCCGGTTTTGGTGGCGGTCCGGGTGTAGTTTTGCGTCCAAATTTGCCGGATCTGCATGAACCTTCAGGTAAATTAATTTGGGCCTATAAGGGAGTTGATCTTACCTCAGATCAATTTTACGCTTCGATGCTGAAACCCACCAATCTAAATAATTACAATTTTAACACCGCATTTCATCTTTCCTATAAAATATTTGATGGGTTATCCATAGGCGCTACGCTGGGTTATAACCGTAATGCAACTGATGAACATTCCATCAATCCGGGCGTGGCGCAAAACCCGGTATATCTGAACAGGCAGGCAAATTTTTCTGCGAACACTTTTCAAACGATCAATATTGAGCCGCAAATCAATTATAACAAAAATATCGGGAAAGGAATTTTCAGCGCCCTGGTAGGCTCCACTTATAAGAAGAATCTTAACAACTCCACCTATACAACCGGGGAGGGTTATTCAAATGATAATTTTCTTGGATCGATTAACAGCGCCCCTAAGGTAGCCGCAACGGACGGGTATAATATTTATAAATACAGTGCAGGTTTCGCCCGCCTAAATTATATTTATGACAGTGAGTTCATCATCAACTTGACCGGCAGACGGGACGGTTCCAGCAACTTTGGCCCCGGGCGCCAGTTTGGCAACTTCGGCTCTGTTGGTGCGGGATGGATATTTTCCGAGGAGAATATTTTTAAAAAACACCTTACCGTATTGAGCTATGGTAAGATCTCCGGGAGTTATGGAACCTCCGGGTCTGACGGCATAAAGGCCTACCAGTATCAGTCCTTATACGCGAACTTTGAATCTTTTTACCCCAATTTCCAGGGAATCCGGCCAAGCTATCCGACAAACCTTTACAATCCTGATTACAGCTGGGCAACAAAAAAATCGTTGAATTTAGCACTGGACCTTGGCTTTTTCAACAACCGGCTTTTATTCAATGCAACTTATTACAGGGAACGGGAGGGGAACCAGCTGGTCAATTATCCGTTGCCCATACAATCAGGTCTACCCACAGTATTGGGTAACCTGAATGCTACGGTTCAAAATAAGGGGTTTGAATTTTCGATAAACTCCACCAACATAAATTCTAAAGATTTTACGTGGAGGTCAAATTTTAACATATCATTCAACCGGAATAAACTGATCGAATTCCCTAACCTGGCAAATTCCAGCTATGCTTCGATATACGAAATAGGCAAGCCAACCTCTATCATATTCGGCTTTAAATACAAGGGTGTAAACCCTCAGACCGGTCTTTTTGAGTTTTATGATAAAAATGGTGCGCTTACTTCAAATCCAGCCTATGGACCGGTTTCAACCGGAGGGGATCAGGTGGCCATTGATAACCTGGATTTAAAATATGCGGGGGGCATGGGTAATACATTTACGTATAAACAGATCAGCCTGTATGTATTTTTCCAATTCAGCAAACGTAACGCGCCTAATTACCTGTCCCAGTTATACAACGCTTATCCGCCCGGATTTGGGTATAATCAGCCAGCCTTGGTACTCAATAATTACTGGAAAGCACCCGGGGACAATGCACAGTTACAACGCTTGGCAAGCAGCTATAGTTCTGCTGCTATCGGCCCTGCTCTTAGCTTTGCACAATCCAGTGGTATTTACAGTGATGACACCTATCTCCGTTTAAAAACGGTTTCATTATCGTACCAGCTACCCGGCACGCTTCTTAAAAAAGTGCATATCAAGGGGGCCAGTGTTTTTGCTAACGGGCAAAACCTGCTGACGTTCACCAACTATAAGGTGGGCGACCCGGAGACACCGGGGAGCTTCACTTCCTTCCCTATACAGCGGATCGTAGCATTTGGTTTAAATCTCAAATTTTAAGAAAAAACAATCATGAAAAATATTTTTTTCGATATAAGGAGCCTAGTAATCGGTCTTGCGTTCATAACCCTGTCATTCGCATCCTGCAAAAAGCTTATCGAAATACCGGCAAACCCACCCTCTTCAATTACACAAGCGCAACAATTTGCGGATAGTTCCACCGCAATAAGTGCCGTTGCAGGGATTTACGCCTATAATTCAATAAATGGCTTTGCCTATAGCGATGCACGCCTGACTTATTGCACCGGTCTTTCTGCTGACGAATTGTCGTATACCCAAAGTGATGATGTTCAGCAGTTTTATAACTACAGCATAAGCCCGCTGAACAGTGGCATTATCAGCTTGTGGTCAAATCATTATCAAAACATTTACCGGGTGAATGCGGTGTTGAACGGGGTGACCAATAACAGTGGTTTATCATCCACCTTCCAAAAACAGGTCACCGGGGAGATGGAAGTTGTACGCGCCCTGTATTATTTCAATATGGTTAATTTATATGGTGGGGTTCCGCTCGTAACCTCAACAAGTTATAACGTTACGGATCGTTTACCCAGAGCTGATGCCGGTGTTATTTACAAACAGGTGATAGCGGACCTTACCGATGCCAGGAAAAAACTGATCGCAGCTTACCCGTCGGCCGGAAGGGCACGCCCGAATCTGTATACGGCAACAGCATTGATGGCCAAAGTTAATTTGTACCTGGGTAACTGGCAAAGCGCTTATGACGAAGCCGATTCGGTGATCCAATCCGGTCATTATACCCTGGAGCCGAGTCTCAACAGTATCTTCCTTGACGGCAGCAATGAAGCGATATGGCAATTGCCGGCAGACCAGGGTTATAACGGTGTAGCAGACGCACAGTATTTTATCCCGTCTTTCAGCGCTCCTTCTTATCTATTGACCACACACTTGCTGAACGCCTTTGAGCCCGGTGATCAGCGCCGTCAAAATTGGACAGCCTCTACGATTGTCAACGGTAAACTACTGTATTATCCGTATAAGTATAAAAATGTAATGGCAAGTGCTACGCCAACCGAAGATCAGATGGTATTTAGATTAGGTGAGGTGTACCTGATCCGCGCGGAAGCCGCCGCGCATTTAAATAAGTTAGACCGGGCATTGGCAGATGTGAACACCATACGTGCCAGGGCAGGATTGACACCCAGCCAAGCAGATCCAACATCACAAACCGCTATTTTGAACGCGGTTATGCATGAACGCCAGGTAGAGCTTTTTTGTGAATGGGGAAACCGGTGGTTCGATCTGAAAAGAACAGGAAATGCAGCGGCGGTCCTTGGCGCTGAAAAAAACGGGTATCATGCTACTGCTGCGTTATATGCCATACCGCAATCACAGATATTAGTCAATAACTTATTGAAACAAAACCCTGGTTATTAATTAAGAGACCAGCTCTAAGACCGTTGTCCGGGGTATTTACTTACCCCCGGACAACGGTTGATATTTCAAAGAATCATATGAAAAATAAGAATTTATTAAGCAGTATGTTGCTTGTTTTACTTGCCGCACTAAATATAACGGCGTTGGCGCAAAACGATATAACGCTATCGGGCCAGCTGAAGGGGTTGGCCGGGGCGACTGTTGAAATCAGCTATCAAAAGGATGGGGTGTTCAAAACCGATAGCTTAAAAGCAATCGACGATAAATTTACATGGAAAGCCGACCTGTTTGATCCGCAGATCATTTCGATCATCATTGGTCAAAATGGCTATTCCTTTTTTGCACAGCCGGGTCAGATCAGCCTAACCGGAATCAAAGGTTCTATGCAAACTTATCAGATCAGCGGTTCGCCAATGCAGGAAGACGCCATAGCGTTCAGTGATTATACAAAAGATATAACCAGCCTGGAAGCCCCGCTGCGCGCCGCCTATAAAAATGCGTCTGCGGAAGAAAAAGTGGAATTAGACAAAAAACGGAACGAGCTGCAAAAGCAAAAGGATGCGCTGGTCAAACAGTTCATAGCAGCGCATGCTAAAAGTTATTACTGCATATACCTCATTACCATGCGTACGATGGGCGGCACCGATTACGGGGAAGCCAAAGCCCTGTATGACCTGCTTGACCAGTCGGCCAAACAAACGTATGCCGGCAAAAAGCTGGCCGATAAGCTGGAGGTGTTGAAAAAAAGCATGATCGGTAGCCAAATGATAGATTTTACACAAAACGATATACATGGCCAGGTTGTGAAATTCAGCAGTTTCAAAGGAAAGTATGTTTTGGTAGATTTTTGGGCGAGCTGGTGTGCACCTTGCCGTGCTGAGAATCCCAACATACTAAATACTTATAATACCTTCAAAGACAAAGGCTTTACCGTTGTTGGTATTTCACTGGATGACAAAGCAGCCAACTGGAAAAAAGCCGTCAGTGATGATCAAATGCCATGGACACAACTGTCAGATTTAAAGGGATGGAAAAATGAGATATCCGGCTATTTCGGCATACAGTCCATCCCAAGTAACCTTTTAATTGATCCGTCGGGTAAAATTATAGCGCGCGATCTTAGGGGCGCGGCGCTTGAAGATAAACTTAAACAATTATTAAAGTAATTAATACTGATTAGCAGTAACTCGAAAAAACAAAAAATGACTATAAATTTCCGAATAAAATTATTAGCAATAGCTATGGTTGCGCCTTTAGCGCTATTGGCCCAGACTGCAAAAAAATCCGCTAAGGTACTGCCACTTGACCCGGCGGTGCGCACGGGTAAATTACCCAACGGCTTTACCTATTACATCCGTCATAACGAAGAGCCTAAAAACCGGGTAATATTTTACCTGGCAAATAAAGTTGGTTCTATACTGGAAACTGACGACCAGCGTGGCCTTGCCCATTTTATGGAGCACATGAGCTTTAACGGTACTAAACACTTCCCAAAAAACAAATTAGTAGACTATCTGCAAAAATCGGGTGTAAGGTTTGGTGCCGATTTAAATGCTTATACCAATTTTGACGAAACAGTTTATCAGCTGCCAATACCATCAGACAAGCCGGAATTGGTGCAAGGCGGGTTACAGATCATGCGCGATTGGGCGCAGGAAGCCACACTTGACCCCGTTGAGATCAATAAAGAAAGAGGTGTGGTGCTTGAGGAAAAACGCCTGCGTAAAGGTGCAGACGAACGTATGCGGCAGGTATACTTCCCCGCGCTCGTAAATCATTCGCGTTATGCGGACAGATTACCTATTGGCATAGATACCATATTAAATAATTTTACGCCAGCAACGCTTAAACGTTTTTACCAGGATTGGTACAGGCCCGATCTTCAGGCGCTTATTGTAGTGGGCGATATTAATGTTGATGAGATCGAAAAAAACATCAAAGCGAAATTCGGCGACCTTAAAAATCCAGCGAAAGAAAAACCACGCACCATTTATACCGTTCCGCTTACCGGGCAAAACCATTTCATTTCCGTAACGGACAAAGAAAACAATGCAACTTCCGCAGAAATACTAATCAAACATACCGAACAAAAAGTACGGACGGCTGCCGATTACCGAAACCTCATTATCCGGTCGTTATTTAACGATATGCTTAGTGATCGTTACGAGGAAGTAACCAGGCAGGCTGACCCGCCTTATATATCGGGAGGAGCAGGTATTGGTAATTTTTTAAATGGCCTTGACTATTTTACAGCCCGTGTAAAAGCCAAACCCGGACAGCTGGAAAAAGGTTTAAAAGCGGTATGGCGCGAAGCCATGAGAGTTAATAAATTTGGCTTTACCGGACCGGAACTGGAACGCGCCAAAAAGAACTATCTGAATATTATGGAATTCAGTTTTAAGGAAAGAAATAAAACCGCCTCTGCCCGCTACGTTAATGAATATCTGCAATACTTCTTAAAAGACGTTGCCGCGCCGGGAATTGCGGAAGAGTACAGACTGGTACAAAAAGATCTATTGACTATCAGCTTGCAGGACGTTAATCAGGTCACTAAAGATTGTATCAAATCGGTCGATCGCGATATCTTAATTATGGCTTCTGAAAGCGACAAAGCGAACTTGCCAAATCAGGCCATTGTACAACGCTGGCTGGCACAGGTAGCGGCAGAACCATTGCAGCCTTATAAAGATGAAACAAGTAAATTGCCGCTACTTGCCCATCAACCTGTAGCAGGGAAAATTGTTAAGCAGGAAACCGACAATGTGCTTCATACTACTACGCTGATTTTAAGTAACGGTGTCAAAGTGGTATTAAAACCGACTGATTTCCAGAACAACCAGGTGTTATTAAGTGGTTTTGCACCGGGCGGAAGCTCATTGTATAGCGGCACCGATCTGCAATCGGCCATGTACGCCGCTGTTGTTACTTCTTTAGGCGGCGTGGGCAATTATAGCACATCCGAGTTAAGAAAATTCCTTGCCGACAAACAAGCCGGTGTCGGCCTTAGTATCACCGAAAATTACCAGTCAGTTGGTGGTGGCTGCGCGACCAAGGATATGGAAACCATGCTACAGTTGGTGTATGCTAATTTCACAGAACCGCGCATGGACAAGATGATGTTTGATGGCTTTATTAACCGTAATAAAGCAAATCTGGCCAATCAGGCCAATAACCCGAGTCTGATTTTCGCAGATACGGTCAATGCTGTTTTGACTCAGGGAAATATCCGTCGCGCTATGCCTTCAGTCGCCACTTTGGATAAAATTAATATTGAGCGTGCGTTTGAAATATACAAGGAGCGTTTTTCGGACGCATCCAATTTTACTTTTGTTTTTACAGGTAGCTTCAAAATCGATGAAATAAAGCCATTGCTGGAAAGATATCTGGGCGGGCTACCAGCTACGCACAAAAGTGAAAGCTATAAAGATTTGGGTATAAATCCACCCAACGGCATAATCGAGAAAACGGTTTATAAAGGAAGCGAACCTAAAGCGACTGTAAATCTGATCTTTTCCGGTCCCTTCGACTATAGCGATGCGGAAGAAAAACAATTGGATGCTTTAAAGGAAGTGTTGCAAATCAGGCTTACTGAACGTTTGCGTGAAGACGAGGGTGGTGTATACAGTCCAAGAACGGGACAATCTGCAAATAAATACCCGCAATCCCGTTATGAATTATCCATTTCATTTGGCTGCAGCCCGCAAAATGTTGAAAAAATGATTGCATCAGCACTCGACGAGGTTGAAAAAATAAGGACATCAGGGGCACCACTGGTCTATATTGACAAATACAAAGCCGAGGACTGGCGCGTGCATGAAACCGACCTGAAGTCAAATAATTGGTGGCTGGATTATTTAGTTAACAGCCTGCAAAATCATGATGATTTGCAAGCGCTGAATAATTACGAAAGCGAACTGAATAAAATCACCCCGGAAAGTTTAAAAGCCACGGCAAATAAATATCTGAGCGGTAAAAACTTCATCCGGCTGGTGTTAATGCCCGAGAAGGCGACTGAAAACAAAACGGCCAAATAATAGTGACAGCGGCGATGATAGATGATTTAGACAGACATCAGGCCTGCCCGGTGGGGCATATCCCCTATTATCCCATTATGATAAACAATCGGAAATTAAAAATAATCCTAAAACCTCTTTTGTTCTTTATAGGTCAGTTAATATCGGAACGTTCTGAAAGAGCAGAACGATTCTGAAATTTTAGTTTGAGTAATAGGAGGCGATTAACCGAAAACGGTTATCGCCTTTTTTGCAGGTACGAATTCGCCACTGAATGCTCACCAATTATGTCGAAAGTAAGCGCGGAGTTCAGCACCCGCCCCGGTTACGCGCACATAAATTACCAGAGGGACTTTACACCAAAGGGCGGAACCTGGAAGTAGCCTAACGTATACTAATCTGCAGGAAACAAACAAGGTATTATATGTGACTAAAACTGTATTTTCAGCGAAGGAGTTGAATAATGGAGCATTTCTTAGCAAAAGGGAACGAAGGGGATTATTACGTTTTATGAATGGTGGTCAACAAGGCGATACGGTACAAAACCACAATTACAAATGCAACAGATAAGGCTATATAAAGCGGAACACGATCATTGATATTGTCCGTAAATAGCATCGCAATGATCCCTAAAATCACGCATATAAATACAACTATCCAATAGGTTGCCCTGGCGTTAATAATTTTCGCGAAATCTTTTGATCTTATGGCCATATACAATCCCAATGGTTGCCGACTTATCAAAACAAATTTAAAGAAACTCTTTAGCGTCTGTCATATTAGGATCGCCGGTATCCTCATGAGCCGCATTAAAAAAAATCAAACACGATCTCCGATAGCCAGGGACCGCCTGATAATTTGTTAATCAATAGCTGATTACCCTTACAGGAATCCCTTTTTTATTGGCCAGACCGATCACGTCCGCGGTATCTCTTGAATGGCCGTCCCAAAAGCAGATACAGGCATCAGCAGCGTCTGTCATCTGTTGATTTCTGATCGCACCTGCTTCATTCCCCAAAATCCAGTAAGCGGGAAACTCCTGCACCTCATAACCCATTTCAGCAGCATATTTTTCACCCAACATGTCGGCCCCCTCTTCTATCCCCGATATGATAATAATCGTAAGATCTCCTGATTTTTTGGACAGCAAGTCGTCTACCTTTTCCTTTAACAAAGGGTAATCATTAAAATCTCTGCCTCCGGCTATAATTAGATAGTAGTCTTCCATCATTAAATTTTGCAGGCCTGTAAATGACAATCCACTTGTTAATTCGGGGAGTATATCGGTAAACCCCGGCCTGATGATGTCCCATCCGGCCTTATATAAGAACTCTTTAGATCATTTCCTTACTCGTTTCTAAAAAAACAAACAATACGGCAGGCGTTGCCTTTGCTGTTCAAATGATGTTGATCGGCAATTTTTAATCGCAGACGATGTATGCCCTTATTTAACTTGCCGTTAAACAAGACATACCACGGCAGATGTAATGAACCGCTCCATGCAGTAAATAAGTCAATTTCTTTAAATGGCCCATTATCAATTGAATATAAAACAACACCCGCATCACCGCCTGACACGATACCCATCCCTATTGCCTTACCTTTGAAGGACAAGGTAAGTTCTGCGCCAGATTTATCAGCTATGAGCATCGGTACATTCACGAACCCGGGGCGTGTACCTAAACCATCGGCTGGCACCCATTTTGAGTTTAGAACCCATTGACTGTCGTGGTTCGCCGTAATAATGCCTTGATAATCACCATTAGTAAAACTCCATTTATCCAACATGCCTGGAAGTTTTTTGGCGTTGGGCGGCACAAGCTGCTGCCTTTCCAACTTTTCCATCAAACTTTTGATGGTTTCGAAGTAAAGCTCCTGACCAAAGGGTGAGGGATGCAGATCTTTGAAATCCTTCTCCCAGCTAAACTCGTTATTACTGATCTTGTCATAAACTTCTTTAGCCATATTGACCGATGGCAGATCGTAATACCTGGCCACCAGTTCATGATTTGCTACCTCTGCGGGTGTTTTATCTTTGGCATAATCACTGTTCTTATCCGGGTCAGCGAACGACATCATGATGATATCCAACAAAGGGTTAACCCGTTTTGCATGTCTTACAATGCCTTCCAGATCGCGTACCTGGGTAAGGCTGTCAGTGCCGTTTACACGGTCATTAACGGCGGCTTCCATAAACATCAGGTCAATCCTGCCGGAATCAAGCAGGTCATGCTTTAAACGGAATGCATGAGGCAGGCTACCTAATGACGGTATGGCCGCCGTTATAAACCGGAATTTTGTATCCGGGAAACGCTCTTTTAAATAAGTGGTGATCATATCGCGCCAGCCGGGATTAAACGTTATAGAACCACCTAAAAAAGCAACTGTCGCTTTTTTTTGCTTAACTGCTGCGTATAAAAAATTATTTGCTCCTCCCCGGATTTTATAGTAGTCGTCGTAAGGAAGAACATGCGCTTTAACAACCAATTGCGCCTTTGCCCGTGTCAAAAGGCAGACAGCAAAAGCCAAAGCAAAAATGTATTTATTCATAGAATGAAATGCCGAAGCAAATAAATATACTAACCATCAATCCAACCTGGCAAACAGAATGGCCACTAGATACCGAAAATAATCAAATAAGCGCATAATTCAAAAGGTGATCTTGCTCATAGGGTAAATAGCTTCGCCACAATTCTTATCTGCCGTCTTTCCAATTTTCGACTTTGCATTTACCTTGCATACCATAGCCAAAAACTGTTGGAGGAACTCTTTTCTGTAGTGCCCTCTTGTCAAATTGTAAATGGCTTTCTGACCGTCACTGCCAATGCCAAAAAAAACAACCAGATACAGTAAATCAGTCTTGGCTAATAAAGCGGGGCCTATACCCTGTTCGTTATAAATAACATCATCTTTGATTGTTTTCAAGTAAGCCGGTTCGTATATATGCAGCATTTTATTATCTGCGAAAAGGTGACCTAATTCAGCTTCAATATCGAAGAATTGCTTTTTGATCACTTGAAATACCTGGCGATATAAAGTCTCAGGAAGTTTGTTATCCGGATATGAACCGCTATCACCAACGGGAACAACAAGTCCATTGCATCGGCCTGTCGGGTTGGCAACATTAGCCCGGGTTAAACGTACCAGTTCGAAAAACCCGCTCCCCGCCATTTCTTTTTCAATCTCCTCCGCTTGGATTTCAGTTATAACCTGTTGCTTGCTAAATCGTAGATACCCATGAATAAGTCCGGCCATCGCAAATAAAGCACAGGCCATTTCAGCTAGAGGGAATCCCGGCCATCCAAATTTGTTTAGATGAGCTTCAAGGTTTTGCGTTTTTATCCAGTTCTCGAAAGCCAACACGAATAGTCCGCTCCCAAGCAACACACAAACCCGGACAACAAATGCGAAGGCATTTTTATAGGGTTTGATATCTTTGCAATCGTTTTGAAAATTGGTTTGAAAATCACACGAGTTTTTCATAGTAAAATTATTAATTGTTCACATCAAAAATCACATCCGTTAATTAAGACCTCTGCACTTTCAAAAATGCGTTGCTGTTATCATTGCGGAGATTCAAATTTTCCTCCAATGATATTATGGAGACGTTTCGCCGATCAATTAAGGTCACATAGTACCGTCCCTTCCAAAGCTCCCCGGTCACGATCAAATCATTGTTAACTAACTTCATCCCCCTGCGTTTCACCGGAATTTCTCAGGCAGTAGTTGAAAAGTTATCACGTTCCTTTCTGTCAAAAAGAGCTTAGCTGCTTGCATCAGGGACCCTGCGTCGATCCGGCTGAGATTCCTCTCCGTATCGTTTACCTGAAGGACATCTTCCTTATTTTCAAATTGTCCAAGCAGATAGCTTAACCAAAAACCATTATCTTTCAAAGCAAGTTCCACGTTCTTTTCGTACTGTGTCTTAAATTTTTCGATCTCCGTAGCTGTTGGGCCTTGTTCACGAAGGTCCACCAATTCTTTTTCCGTCATTTTTACCAGATGGTCAGCATTTTCCGGCGCGCAGCCAAAAGAAATGATGATGGCGTATCTGTTCCTGGGGTTCTTATTGTAACTTGTCTGGACTTGCGGACTGTAAACCTCACCTTCTTGTTCCCTTAATTTCTCCAGCACCCTGATTTGCAAGATCTCCCCAAGCGCTTTAAGCTGCAGATTTGCCAGTGCAGAATACCGGTAATCCCCACTCAAAACCATCCTTACGGAAGCTTTATTTTCAATACCCTTAAAAACTTTTTTTACGATCCGGCCTTCCGGGATATGGATGCCGGTGTCCATGGCCTTTACATTTTTGTGAGAAGATGGCAAACTGCCCAGGTACTTTTCCAATAAGGGAAGGATCCTATCGATTTCGAAATTACCTACGAACACGAATGTAAAAGAGGACGCGTCCGAAAACCGATCTTTATAGATTTGATAAGCCCGTTCCAGGGAGATATGATTTAACCTCAAAGCTGTCGGCGGGGCGGCCCTGTAGTTATAATCACCCAGAACGTAACTGATGGAATCAGCAAATACCTGGTTTGGGTCCGCATAACGGTTTGCCAGGCTTGCTACAGCATTGTCAATGGTATTTTTAAAAATCAGTGTATCCTTCCTGGGAGCGGTAAACTGCAGGTATGTGAGTTGAAGAGCGGTTTCCAGGTCACCGGGTGCTGCGCCGGCCATAACCGTTTGCGATCGTTGCGTAATATTAACGGATGAATTCACCACCTTACCGCTAAGTAGCTGTGACAGCTGAACCGGTGAAAGATCACTAAGACCAAAACGGCTGATCAGGGCTGCTGCGTTGCTTGCAGCATCAAAATCCTTTTCTTCATATAATGAAGTCCCGCCCGGGCTAAATGCGCCGTACAATATCTGGTCGTTTTTAAAATCTGTTGGTTTTAAAATAACGGTAACGCCGTTACTCAAAACGATCCGTGTTGCCCCTATGCCTGCAATGGCCATTTTTGACACCACACTTCCCGGCTTCGGCAAAGCACCGACCAACGCCTTATTGGTTACCTCCCCGACGAACGGGGTTATTTTTTCCTGAGAAACATGTCGGATCCATTTAAAAACAGTAGCGGAATCCGGAAGTGTACTCTTCACTATTTCCGGCCCCGAAACCAATATATCAATATCCTTGGACGCCAGATAATCGGTTAATAAGGCCATTATGTCTGCAACACTTATAGCGTCCATGTTTGCTTTTGTAAACCCGTATTCCCAGGCTATCCCCGGAGACGCTTCACCGTGCAAAAACAAATTCTGATATTCCTTTACATAATTGACCGAAGCAGTTTTTTCAACCTCATTCAGGCCCGATTGCATTGCCCTCAAATAATTAAGTTTGACCCGGTCAAATTCCTGTTGAGAAAAACCAAAACGTTTGATCCTTTCCAGGATACGCCAGACCTGTTCAAAACTTTGTTCGATACGCCCTTCTTTCGCATGGAGACTTACGCTAAACATATCCACATTATTAATCAGCCTGCTGATGCCTATACCCAACGATGTGTAAGCCGGGTCTTTGTCACCTGATGTTTCCGCATACCTTCTGTCAGCAAGTAATTGATTAAGCAGGCTTGTTTTGATCGTCAAAATATAATCTTTTACCGTTTTGAGCTCAGGAGCGGTATGTTTCATCAGCACCTCAATGCCTGTCGATGATTCCTCAGGATCGGTAACCACCATAAACTGCGACTGACCGGTTAACGGTACGGTGTATTTCACACGTTCCCTTTCATGATCAGGGTTAACCAGGGATGAAAATCTCTCTTTGACCATTTTTTCTGCCTCATCGACATTGACATCCCCGACGATAATGAGGGCCTGCAAGTCAGGCCGGTACCAATCTTTATAAAATCGTCTGATCACATCTGCTTTGAATTTTGTCAAAACGATATCCTTGCCGATCGGGAGGCGGTCAGCATAACGGGCATGATTAAACAGCATTGGAAGATACAGCCTGGACATACGGTCTTTTGAACCTTTGCCTAACCGCTCTTCTTCCAGCACGACACCTCTTTCTTTGTCGATTTCCGAAGGATCAAGTATAGCTTCCTGGGCCCAGTCTCTCATAATATCAAGTCCTTTGCCAAACATCGTGACATCATCAGTTGGCATTGGTAACTGATAAACGGTCTCATCAAAACTGGTATAAGCATTTAAATCGGCACCAAACCTTATGCCTGATTTTTGCAGGAAATCGACGAGTTCATTTTTGGGATAGTTTTTTGTCCCGTTGAAATTCATATGCTCCGTAAAATGGGCGAGCCCCTGCTGGTCATCATCTTCCAGTATCGACCCAGCTTTATTAATGAGATAAAGTTCTACCCGCTTTTTCGGCTCTTCGTTATGACGGATATAATAAGTAAATCCATTGGATAATGTTCCCGTGCGTACCGCAGGGTCTAGAGGAATTAACTGCGCATTAACGGAACAAGTTAAGAATAGGCCGGCAGCGGTAAAAAATATTTTCTTGATGAACATAAGGTTCTGAATTGTTAATTTTTCAACGTTGAAATGTATTATTTGGAAGCCCCTTAATTCCCCCCACCGATAATCTGCAACTGATTGGGGAGTTTCCGGTTACCCGGTTATTTTAAAATAGATGCTAATTTTTCTTCAAGATCTTCGCCGCGTAAGTTCTTTCCCACGATTTTGCCGTTTGGGTCAACCAGAAAATTTTGAGGAATAGATTTTACATCATAAAGTCTGGCAGCCTCGTTTTCAAAACCTTTCAAATCAGATACCTGCTTCCAGGGCAAACCATCAACCTGTATTGCTTTGATCCACGCTGCTTTTGCAGAAGCCCCGTCCAGAGAGACTCCAAGCACGGTAAACCCTTTGTCTTTATATTTTAAATAAGCTTTCAGTACATTAGGATTCTCCTCCCTGCATGGTTTACACCAACTCGCCCAAAAGTCGATCAGTACATACTTTCCCCTATAGGAAATTAAACTTACTGCTTTTCCATCAGGATCATTTTGAGCAAAATTCACAGCCGCAGAGCCGATTGCTACTTTACTCATATTCTCCTGCATCCTGGCAAGACTGACTTTGGTCAATGAATCCCTCACCACCCGGTTCCTGCCCAATATTTGGATAATTGCCAGTCCCATTTTGTCAGTTTTTACCTTTTCAGGAAGCATATTTACCAGTGTGTCTTTACCCGCATCACTTAAATAGGGCAATTGAACAAGGAAATAGGTGGTATACGGGCTAACCCTGCTGTTTGGATTTTTCTTGACATAGCTATACATATCAAATATGGTTTTACCAAGCATCCCGATCGACCGAGTTTGTACATCATCCCGCAATACTTTATTGGTCTTAAAGTCCTCGGAAGCCGCCAACTTCCTAAGTTCATCGCTTTCCTTTTTTAGTTCCTTACGCATATCTTCAAACTGATGCTGCGCAAGAGCTCCACTTTCGGTAACCGCAAAAATCGATATAACGCTATCTGAAACGATGTTGATTTCGCCCTTGTCAATGATCACATTCAGGCTGTTCGCCGGTGTGTTTTTTCCTTCAGGGCTTTCACTTATCGTTCCGCCGACAACCTCATCCGAAGCCAATGTCCCACTAAAGCGATAAGTCCCGTTAATAACCTCGGCGCTATCTTTTTCTTTTGTTAAAAAGCCTCCGGTTCCAATTTCGGTGAGGTACAATTTTGCGGGCATGCTTTTCATATTTTTCAAGCTGCCATTAATCGTGAATTTTAAGTCTTGTGCAACAGTGTTTATACAGCCCAGGCAGATAAGGACCATGCCTATGATTATAATTTTTCTATACATTTGAGATCGATAAGAGCAGCAGAATTTTAGATCTGCTGCTTCGTTAATGAATTAAAATTTATTGATTGTATCCGGGTGCCTGTGTTAAATTTGGATCCGCCAATATATCTGGTGATGGAATCGGCAAAATTTGTTTATAAGCAGACCAGGTAGCGCCTTTACTTGGAGCCACCAGTGTCATCACCTCATTAATTTCACCAGTTCTTTTAAGATCAAACCACCTGTGACCAAACTCTGTAAACAGCTCTACCTGACGTTCATGCGCGACAGCATCCAATAGCAACGCCGGGGTGGTAGCTGTTGTATTCGGCAATCCGGCTCTATGACGAATAACATCCAGATCGGCAGCAGCGCCGGTCGTGTTGCCCAACTGGGCCTTTGCTTCAGCCCGGATCAGATATTGTTCCGCGAATCTGAAAAAAACAGGGGCTTCGCTAATAGTTGGCGTTGATGCGGAAACCTTATATTTATTGGCAAAATAATAAGTGGCAGCCGGTGCCGTGGGGGTAGCCGGTGCGTTAAACTGACCAACCCAGTTTGCAAATCTGCCGTCATTACTTTCAAATGCATTCTTCAGGAAAGACGTCAAAGGCAATTGCGTCTGGGCAGTTGTTCCAGGAGCCCCGTTGATGACCAGGTATATCGCATCTGCATTATTAATATTGGGCGTTGTTGGCTGGATTTGCCAGATGGTTTCTTTGCTGGTCCTCAAAAAAACTTTGTTCAGGTCTGTTTCCAAACCATAACTAGACGATGAGATCACCGCAGAACTTTCCATTTCTGCGCTTTTCCAGTCTTTGGTATAGAGGTATACTCTTGCCAGTAAAGCTGTCGCAGTTTGTTTATTTGGCCGGATGCGATCGGCAGATACAAGTCCTTTTCCATCTACGTAACCATTGTCTGTTAACAATATCTGAGCTTCCTTCAAATCTTTAACGATCTGTGCGTAGGTCAGGGCCTGGGGGCTTCTTGCAATTGTATTATTAGTTGTAAAATCACTCGAAATAACGAGCGGCGTATCACCGTATAAATTTGTCAGGTAAAACATGATAAACGCACGTGAAAACTTCAGCTCGCCCAAAAGTTGTTTTTTTACAGCAGGTGATAATTTTACGGAGGCTGTAATCCCTTCAATAGCCGTGTTGGTTACGTATAGCTCCGCGAAGAGTTCTTTCCAAAAAAAATAATTTGTCGGAACCGAGGGTGAGTAGGTATTGGTATAAAAAATGGGAAATTGCGCAGGCAACGTCCCAAAGTTCACTAATTCATCGGCGGCCAGGCCCAAATTAAGGCTGATACTGTTCGGACCATTATAGATCACGTTAGCACTTGACATTCTGCTAAACAACCCTGACACAACAGATTGCGAACTCGCATCGGACAAGTAAACATTTGAGCCGTTCAGCGAGGTTATAGACGGAGGTATCTCAACGCCTTTTTTGCAGGCGCTTATCGGGATACAAAGCACTGTTATGATGATAATTGTCCAGTTTATATAAAATATTTTCAGAAATTTCATGATTCAATGATTAAAGGGTGATTTGCATTCCAACAGTTATCGTTCGTAAGGGCGCTATCCTCATTGAACTTTGATTTTCAGGATCATACGTACCATATTTGGAGATCGTCAACAAATTCTCCCCCTGGGCGTATACTCTCAGATTTTGAATATGCCATTTTTGAACCGTGTGAAAAGGAAACTGGTACCCCATACTTGCGTTTTGCAAACGCATGTAAGAGGCATCACCAAAAGCCAGGTCACTACGTGTTGCCGCAGCATTTGAAGTAAAATCCCCAAATCCGCTCGAATAGCGGGCAACATTAGTGATGTCACCCGGTTTTTGCCACCTGTTAAGCACATAACGGGGCCAGTTAACCGGCAGTATGCCGACAGGCAAACCGGCGGTCTGTCCAAACGCATTAGACCCTATCTGATTGACGTAACGGATAAGGAAACTAAGTGAAAAGCCTTTATAGACGAAAGTATTCGATATAGCGCCGAAAAAATTTGGATTTAGGTCGATCATCTTCGTGTCATCAATCCCCTGTACCGGTGTACTGGTTACGCCGCCTGTACTGCTTACAAACTGGTAAAGACCTGTCTGCGGATCGACCCCGGCAGATTGAAATACGTTTGCCGCATTGATCGCATTATTTAAAAAGCGTGACTGCGCAGGGGTGAGTCCCGGGTATTGTTTTAATTTATTCCGCTGCCTGGTGAATAAAAATGTTGAACTCCAGCGGAACGCTTCATTAGTGATATTTACCGTGTTCAATGTCAGATCAAACCCTTTGTTTTGAATCTTAATAGGCATATTCTGATAGACACCTGCAAAGCCCGTTACAGTTGAAGCAGGATTGTTAGCCAGAATATTGGATGTTAAATTGATATAGTAATTCGCCTCTATACCAATACGACCGTTGAAAAATTGCAGGTCAGCGCCAAAATTCTTTTTGGCTGTTGATTCCCAGGAAAGCTGGGGATTGGCGATATTTCCCGGAAAAAGCCCGGGGATGCCCTGATACGGGAACGAAGACGAAAAATAATTTTCCAGATATTGATTATAAGGAATCTGGTCATTCCCGGTAACGCCATAACTTGCACGCAATTTACCGAAGCTGATAAATTTCAAGTTATCTTTTATAAATCCTTCAGCAGAAAATATCCAGGCGCCGCCAACAGAACCAAATAGGTGAAATTGTTTATCAGCCCCAAAACGGCTGGACCCGTCATAGCGACCGGAAACATTGACAATATACTTATCGTCCCAAACGTAATTCAGACGGCCAAAACCCGCGTTAAACTTATAAGTTTCGTAAGAATAGGCCGAATTTGATTTGATCAGCGTACCGGCAGTCGGGCTTTGGATCAACAGATCAGAAGCATATCCTGTTACTACTAATGGTAAGGATTCTATGGTTCTTTTTTGTAAACTGCTACCCACCGTGGCCGATAATACCCCTTTTAAGATATTCTTAGTATAAACGGCTTGTGGCTCTACACTCCAGTAGGTATTCGTATTGTAAGTAAATGTGCTGCTTGCCGTGGTGGAGAAAGAACTTGGTGCCGAAGAAGACAGTGGTGATCCGTTGAATTCATTTACATTCTGCCTGTTATACCCCATTGTAGCCTGTAAGGAGAAGCCGTCAAAAAGTTTATAGGATAAAAGCAGGCTACTGGTTAAATTTGCCGCGGACATTTTGCCTACTTTGTTCCTGAGATAATATGGATTTTCGTTGAAAATCCCGCCAGGATTATTTACAGAGCCGTCAGCCTGTAAAAATTCAGGCGAGTTTGGGGCTAAAATAGCGCTGCCTGCCAAATCTATACCGGGTATACTGTTCCAGTTACTTGTGTAACCACCGGTAAAACCCACATTGAATTTTCTGTTCAGGGAAGTCGAGTTTATATTAAAATGAACAGAAGCTGTTTTGTCAGATCCTCCGATAATTTCCTGAATATTAGAAATTTGACGATAATTACCGCTAACCAGATATTGAACATTATCATTTCCTCCGGAAACAGACGCCTGTGCGTTTGTCGTCCGTCCTGTCCCCCCCATGAATATCTCCGGGTAATTACTGTATCTGGTCGTGTCAAATTTACCATTGATATCGTTGTCGGTTGGAAGGATCGCCTGATTACCATTGTTACGTTTTGCCTCTCTCCGCATTTGAAGATATTCTGTCGTATTCAACAACTTCGGAATGCTTTGCGCCTTGCTGATCCCCTGGTAAATGTTAATATCAAATTTTGGCGCGCCGGCTTTCCCTTTTTTTGTGGTAATTAACACAACACCGTTAGCTGCCCGCGAACCATAGATGGCCGTCGCATCCGCATCTTTTAATACATTGATACTTTCAATGTCAAGCGGATTAATAAAACTAAGCGAGTTATAGCTGCTGTTAGCGGTAGTTCCAAGCGTCGCCCTTTGGCTTCCGAAACTCCCGCCTTCGTAAGGCACGCCATCTACCACATAAAATGGTTCAGTACCGGTTGATCGACCGTTCTGACCGCGGATATTCACCGAATAGGTACTTCCCGGCATCCCGCTGCTTTGCTTGATCACCATGCCGGGTACGGTTCCCTGCAATACCGAGAGCACGTTATTAACCGGGTATTTCTCGATTTCCTTCGCGCTGACCGTTGTTTGATCCCCGGTATTCAGTCGCCTGGTCGTTTGACCATACGCGATAACCTGAACAGCATCAAGGTTACCAATATCTTCTTTCATCACGATCAGCAGTGGTGATCTGACGTCGGTAACGGAGATCTCCTGGGTAACAAACCCGATAAAACTAAATTGTAATTTACCTCCTTTGGTTACGACAAGGGCGCTGAACTCGCCTTTCGCATTTGTTGTCCAGCCATAATTTGTGCCCACCTCTCTTATGGTCACTCCCATTAAAGGGTCCCCCCGCTGATCGGTAACCTTTCCCTGGATAAGCTCATTTGCTTTAAACTGTGGATTTTGGGTGGTGACAGTTATTTCTTTCCGCCTTATGACGATACTATTATCATGTTTAAAGTACTCCAAAGGTCTGTTTGCAAAACATCTGTTCAGTACGTCATCAATTGTCGCATCACTAATTTCGATATCAACACCCGGAAGATCCTTAACGGCACTATTTGTGTATAAAATCGTATAGCCCGTTTGTCTTTCAAGTTCTTTAAAAAGCCTTTTGAAAGCAATATTTTTTTCACTGAGCTTTATACGCTGCGCGTTAGACGTGGCGTTTACATGCATCAAAGTGACGAATATCAATAAAGTGGTTAGTTTGATCACTCTTATTAATTTTTTAAATCGGGGATTTAATTTCCACGACAGCCAAAAAGTAGAATTTTGCATACTTTTGTATAGTTTTGGGTTAGGTGTTAATTGCCAGAATAATTAAATAGATTGACCCAGGATGTTGCCGGAAAGTGGTAGGACACTTTTCGGCTTTTTTTGTGGTCAATTACAACCGGAGTCCTGGCTCCTGTCGTCGTGTTTGAGGGTAGTTATTTGATGATAATCTTTCTCCCTTCTATCGTATAATTAATGTGTGTATAGCCAATTAGAATTAATGCATCTGAAATTTTAATATTCCGGGAAAGTGTCCCGTTAAATTTCTCGTCGGGAATTTTGCCGGCAAATGTCACTTCTACATTATACCACCGTTCCAGTTGTCGCATAACCGTAGGAATATCTGCATTTTCAAATTGAAATTTCCCATGTGTCCATGCTACAGCATCTTGTGCATCGGGATTATCCGTTATATGAATATTATCCTGGTCGTTGGTTGCGACCATCGCCTGTTGCCCGGGTTTCAAAACGACACTTTGTCCCTTTTTTTTAATCCTGACAGCACCCTCGAGTAACGTAGTCGTTATCTGAGATTCATTACTGTATGCGTTTATATTAAAATGTGTTCCCAGGACTTCCGTTACCTGGTCATTACTGACCACCCGAAATGGTTTGTTTTTATTTTTAGTGATTTCGAAATATACTTCCCCGGTTATAGAGACCTCCCTGATACCTCTTTTAAAATTAGTGGGGAATGTTATAGATGATCCTGCGTTAAGCCAAATTCTACTCTGATCAGGCAATACAACTTCGTACTGCCCTCCTTTAGGCGTACTGATGGTGTTCAATCCGGCCATATTCCCGGCCTGATCAGTGGTGGTATAAACCACATTTCCATCCTTTGTTTTAGTAATTATTGAACCGCCTTCCATTGCTATCTTGCCATTGGCGGCATTGTTCAGCACGATTTTGTTGCCATTAGAGAGGGTTAATACAGCGTTGTTGCCACCCGGCTTGATGTCTGTTAAGCCAGCAGTTTGCGTTTCTACCGGCTTCGCAGAAAAATAAATTTTGTAGATCCCTCCGGAAAGGATCAATACAATAGCAGCAGCAGCAGCCATTTTAATCCATATTCGCGAATATATTTTCTTCGGCTCTTCCCGCTTGATTTGCTCATAGATCCTCGATAAAATTAATTCCCGGTGCTCTAAATCACTTTTCGCGATTATAGACGGTATTTCAATTACCTCTTCCTCTTCTTTAATGAACCACTGGTCAAATTCTGTTTGTTCATTTTCCAAAAGGGTACCGTTTAGCCATTTATGCGCTAAATCCTGCAACCTTTCTTTGTTAGAATTATCTATCATGACCGTGTTTTACATATAAGTTCTTTATCAGGGCAAAAACCCTCAAAAAATTAAATATATTTTTAATATTGCCTTAAACACGGAGCAGATACGCTTAAAAAAAGAAGGGGGGGGGGTAAGATATCAATAATTTTATAGCAGAAAAGCAGAGAGGAACGATTTGAGATCGTTTAAGATCGTTTTTTTCGCCCTGTATAAATGAGCATCGACTGACTTTTCGGTTATTTCTAACTTGTCCGCTATTTCTTTATAACTCAGACCGTCTATTTTATTAAGCTGATATATAATACGACATTTTTCGGGAAGCTTTCCTACAGAGATTTCAAGTCGTTTACGCAATTCTTCAAATTCTAAATATTGCCTGGTAGAATCATCTATCAGATCCAAATCCATCGCACTAAGATTTGACGATATCCTTTGACTGCGCTGTTTGTTCAGAAACTTTATTACCCGGTATTTAATAGAAATCATCAGATAATTCTCAAAACCAGTGGTTACCGTCAGAGCGCCCCTCCTATTCCACAAAGAGACAAAGATATCCTGAACAATATTCTCCCCTTCCATGATATCCCCGGATTTAGAGATTGCATATTGCAAAACTTTTTTCCAATACCGGTTATACAATATATCAAAAGCATGATGGTCATCGAGTGCCATTCGTTCAAGCAATTCAGTATCGGTATATGGGGTATTGTATACCATGTAAATCGTTATTTATAATAAAAAGGATATAGAGGTATACCTGAAGACAAATGAACGATATGTATAAAACAGCCTAAGGAACATATATATCATCAAGTGTATCGCGTTAACAAGATATGCTGACATCTTATTAGCGCTGTGCGCACCGTTGTACCAGTTGTAAATATAATGAAAATAGATATAAAACAGTCAATCTTAAGGCCTGTTAATTCCCGATCGTTGCTTTGCAAAAATGCCTCTTCGGTTAATGTCCATCTGAGCCCCGATCGCATCCGCGGACACTTTCGTAATATTACATCATCATTGTTGATATCAGGAAAGTCATCTGCGCTCTCTTTACGGCATAAAGAGATTCTGTCGTACACTTTACTTGATTCTTTGATACGAATGCAGTGAAAGGAAGCCGTCCTTAAATTCACCAAAAAAAGAAAGTCACGGATCAACCTGCTTACATGATCAACGTCGTCCATTCAACCTTTTCGCACGGGAAACCTATACAGCTTTGCAATGAAAGTGTGGTCGCTTCAGAAAGCGTATTTGATAACCTGTATTAAATTATGGTGCTCTAAAAGGCTGAACGTCAAAATAGCGGTAGAATGATGATCATAGCTCTGCCAGCTTGTCCCAGGGATATTTCTCGAAAGTTATTGTGATTCTGACACCTCCCTTACTTTCAATTTTCAGATCACCCTGTATCTCTTTGCTCAATCCTTTGATCAGCTGTAGACCCAGTGAACGCGGTTCTGTATCTTCTTGTATACTCTTGGTCATCCCAAGGCCGTTATCTGCCAGTTCCAGTCTTATTGCACCGTTCTCTTCCTGTAAAGAAATCATGATTTCGCCGCCGGTATTATCAGGGAATGCATATTTGATAGAATTGGTTACTGCTTCATTAATGATCAGCGCGATGGGAATAGCAATGGTCTGGGTTAGGCTGATCTGGGCAATACTGATATGGAAATAGATCTGGTATGACGAAGTGTCAAAGCCGTCTTTAAGGTATTGCAGCAGCTCGGGTATATAAATGGACATATCAATGGTCTGGATATCATCGGACTGGTACAACTTCTGATGGATCAGCGACATGGTATAAATCCGGTTCTGGCTGTTTTCCATCGCTTCCAGCGCATCATTTTCCAGGAAAGCTGACTGTGATTCCAGTAAACAAATAATAGTATGCAGGTTATTTTTTACCCGATGGTGAACTTCCTTCAGCAGCCACTTTTTTTCCTCCACCAAAAGTTCCAGCTGTTTGTTTTTTGACTCTACCAGTTTATGGCTTTTTAAAATGGCTTCATTGCTTTTTTGTTTATACCGGTAAAAACGGTATGTAATAACACCTATAATGGCAAACCATACCAGGGCTGCCAGAATGATATTTCGCTGCAGGTTTACTTTATCCAGCCTAGCTTTTTGAGAACGGGCCTCACTGTTTAGTAGTTTGATCGACTGTTCTTTTTGTTTGGTTTCGTATTGCACTTCCAGTTGAGCGATCTGGCCACTTTTAGTGACGTTATACAAGGAATCACTTATCTTTTTGTATTTTTTGAAATGGGTAAGCGCTGATGCAAAATTGCCTTCAGCAGAATCAACCTTGATTGTTTTACGCCTGCTCTCTTCGAATGCGCCGGATAAAAAGTCACATCTGGGATAGTACCGGTAAGCTATGTGCAGATAACCTGTCGCATGCAGTTTTTCGCTCAGAACTTCAGCAAGCCGAATGAAACCCAATGTCTTATAAAGGCGTTTGTCTTTGGCTGCCGTGTAATCCACGTGTGCCATCTCATAATAAGCCAGCGTTAAAAGATCACGGACCTTGTATGTATCCGCTTTCTCAGTCGCAAGCGAACGAAGCAGGGAATCAGCTACCTGCTTGCTGACGACCGCTTGTCCAAAGGAAAAAGATACCGGAATGATTGTTAGAAACAGGAAGAATAAAACAGGCTTTAGAATATTGAGCTTCATTATAAAAGTTATAGGTAATTCCTACAGCATACTATCGACCGTTCATTATATAAATACTAACGTATTACCAGTTTTCTTTAACAAATCATTTGATAACGACTCATGTCTAAATCATAAAAGAGTTGCAACATATAGCTTTTTAACAGCTATAAATTGCCCATAGGCGATAAGTTATGGGACCGAAATAGCAAGTATTTACTTGAATATCCCTTAAAAAACGCCATCAGTACTCCATTCCTAATTGCATCAAGGAGACAGATGACCAAAACAAGAAAAATGAGCTATACCGTATTGAGGTCCGGTTAACCAAGTGGCAGATATTTCTTTTTCACTTGCTCTCTTAAAATTGTTTTAAGGTTATTTTCATTCTGTTCTTCTACAAAGTCTACCAGGTAAATTTCATGATGAACACCAGCCTTTATCAGATCCTTACTATCCATATATTGTTGAATTTGCAACAGTGTTTTTTCTTCCTCCGGAAAAGGCCCGAGATGCAGCATTTGTACCGACTGTCCTTCGGTTCTTTCGAACAATTCGATTGTTGCAGCTGGTTCATTATCGAACTCGATAGAATTAACGGCTAAGGCAATATCTTCTTCTGTGATGTAATCCGGTATCCTGATCATTAACCGGTATTCGAGTTTATTAAGCGGCAACCTGCTAAAAATATCCGAAACGGCTACAAAACCGTATTTTTCCTCATCATACCAGTATAGGGCTTCCAATACAGACATTTCGAACGCTTTGTCGGTATTATCGAAATTTTCTTTGAGTTTATGCGCTGCCTTTTTTAATGCGTTGACTTGTCCGAAAAAAGCATGGTCAGTAAAGCTGCCCGTCGCCTGGATAGAAATAAAGCATGCCCGATCAGTGATCTCTATGGGTTCCGGTGTTGTTTGGGCACTAAAATAATCCTGGAACTTGTCCAGCAGACTTATGGGTTTCATATATGTTAAATTTATTACGTTGATATAGTTGAATTAAGAATAAGTTTTTAATTCAAGTGCCGGTATTCACTGGGCGCATAACCTGTTTTGGATTTGAATAAGCGGGTAAAATGGGCAGGATGCTGGAAACCAAGCGCAAACGCTATTTCCCTTATCGTTTTATTTTTATCCCAGATCAGGTCTTTTGCCTTATCAATCATTGCCAAATGGATATGTTCCTGCGTAGTTTTGCCGGTATAACGTTGTAAAATATCAGAAAGGTAATTTGATGAAATATTTAGCCTGGAAGCAAAATATCCCACTTTTGGCAAACCTTCGTCAATGAATGAAGAATCGGAAAAGTATTGGATAAGTAACACTTCAAATCGCTGTACAGTGTCTATGCTTACTGCGGCCCTGGTATTAAACTGGCGTTGATAAAACCGGGTGCTGTAATTCAGAAGTAACTCCAAATTATTTAATATTAACTCATGCGTGTGTTCATCAATGCCTCTGCTATATTCGTTTTCTATGTGCCTGACACAGTCATACAGGATCAGTTTTTCTTCATCAGAGACATGCAGCGCTTCATTGATCTCGTAATTAAAAAATGAATACTTGCTTATCTTTTTTCCAAATGGGGTGCCATGCAATAGATCCGGATGAAAGAAAAGTCCCCATCCCTCTTCCGGGGACGGCGCGGGACCGGGTTGTGACACCTGCCCCGGCGCAGTGAAAATAAGCGAACCTTCGTTGAAATCATAGCAAGAACGCCCGTAACGCATGCCGCCTAAAAAGTTTTTACAAAACACACAGTAAAAACCAAGGCGGTAAGCCTGATTTTCTGCAGGCATAATAAACTGGTGCTTCGCCAGGTCAACAACGCTTATTAGCGGATGTCTCGGTTTACCTGCGCTGTATAAGCTTTGGAGATCACTTATAGATTGGATATCGATATATTTTTGCGGCACTTGTGAATTTAATTATTAAAAGTTAACCCGGTCATTTTTTCGCTAAGAAGCCACAGCTTCTCGGCCAGGAATTTGTCGACAGCATAAGGCATTACCCCCGCCGGTAAAATTTCGGAATTGAAATCTGTGTCATCCTCCGCGTCCGCAAGCGGTGATATATCGCAATTTTCACCGTATACGCCTCCCATACCCATAAGTTGCGGGTTTGTGGCAAACCATACGCCGGTAGCGGCTCCCTGTCCTACAGTCTTCTGCTGTTTTTGAAGATTTAATACAGGTGCTCCGTTTTCATCAATTACGCCAAAGGCTTTGAGATCATCATTGGAAAAATTGCGCGACAGCCCCGTACCCGCTATGTTTCCCGGATGCACAGCAAAAGACCGGATGTCCCGGTCCACCCCACGCTTATCAAGGGCTACTGCAAAAAGTGATGTGGCCGTTTTCGATTGCCCGTAAGCAGCCATCCGCTCATATTCCCGCTGCTCAAAATTGATGTCCTGAAATATTACCTGCGAAAAACGGTGTCCCCATGAGGATAGCGATATCACCCGTGCGCCCTTCGCTTTAACTAAGGCTGGCCAAAGCAGGGCAGTTAATCTGAAATGCCCTAAATGATTAGTGGCAAATTGAGATTCATAACCCTGAATGGTGCGCAGAAGCGGTGTAGCCATGATACCGGCACCGTTAATGAGTATATGTAAGGGCCTCCCCGAATCCACAAAACGATTAGCAAAAGAATCGATAGCTGCCGGGTCAATTAGGTCCATGGTTTCCAATTCGACATTCAGACCCCTCAAATTTCTTTTTGCTTTGCCTATATCCCGTGCCGGAATTATTACAGTTGCACCTGCATTCAGTAAAACCCGGGAAGTTTCCAAACCGATCCCGGAATAACCACCGGTAACGATAGCTATTTTTCCGCTTAAATCGATTCCTTTAATAACGTCTTCAGCAGTACTAGCTGCTCCGAAGCCAGAACCTATGGGTATTTGTGGTGTGACCTTCATTTTTCTAAGTTGCAAACAATTCGGACACCAGACTTACCTAAATCATGGCAAATCTTAACATTTTCACGGTTGTACGGAAGGAGGACTCCACAACTCAATAACCGAATTACGCGCATTTATTCTGAAAATACATAGTCTTTTAACTACGGGAAAGAATCGATTGTTAAATCGGCACTTTGATATATTTTAACATTGACCTTAATAGGGCAGAAAGGCTATCAAAGCGGATGATCACCTGGCTTCCCCCTGAAAGGATCATAGGAAGGCTTATAATTAAATGCTGTCATTCCCCGCATGCATTTATGGTAGGTAGCGATCGATCGTATTTTAGCCAGGGTCATCAGTGACCTTCTGGAAACCAGGAACGAATCCTGATGACCACATTTGCACCAACAATAGACAGCGCCAGGTAAAGGCTGAGCGGATTGTTATTATACGCTACCAGAAACGCTAAGTTATGAAAAAAGCCTTTAAAAACAAGCTGGGAATTACGAACCAGGCAGTCTGTCAAATTGCTGCTATTACTATATTTTTCAAGGTGTTTGATTATTGCTAAAACCTCAACTGGCAGGGAAAATATCAATCAACTTTGTAAATTTCTCCGATACAAATTAGGTGATAAACCGATATGTTTCTTAAAAATACGAGAAAAGTAATATGGGTCGCTATAACCAAGCTGTGCAGCTATGACAATGACCTTTTCATCACTGCTGTGCAATAATTCACACGCCTTCTGCATTTTTATAGAAATGAAATAATCGATTGGCGGCATACCGGTTGCCTTGCGGAAAAGAGCTGAAAAATGCGATACCGAGACATTATTGTCGGCCGCCATATTCTCAACAGAGAGCTTTTGACCGATATTATCCCGCATGATATGAATCGTGTTGGAAACAAGGTCCTGTTTGCCCTTTTTATCATTCTTTGATTCATTCTCCGGAAATAAAAAAGTGGCCAGTAGATGGTAAAGGTGAAAAGTTGCGTTGCGAACAGAGGCATTGTTAAAACCTTTTTCCAAAATTTGATATATATTCTGCCAGATTTCAAGTCCTTTCACATTATAAGGGACAACAATTGGTTGATTACTAACATTTATCTTAAACGCCTTGTTAAAAGCACTTATACCATCGCCGGTGTAATGTATCCAATAGATGGTCCATGGATTGTCTTTATCAGCCCAATAACGCATGTACTTATCTGTCGCCGGAATAAGAACAAACTCATTGCAATTGATTTCAAAGTAAGATTCGTCTATTTTAAAATGCCCCTTCCCCTGTACGCAATATATCAATATGTTATCTTCGCAACCATTAACTCGCTCGCGGTAATGAAACGTTGCCTTTGGAAAATACCCTATTTGAGAGATGTAAACGGGTAACAGTCCTGGTTCGCTACACTTTGCATTATATAAAACCTTTTTGGGAATTTTAATCAATTTTTCGCCGGCAAAACCATCCGACTTTTGTAAATCAGCAACCATAAATAGTAATTGTCACAATGAAATTTATACAACGATATGTTATTGAGCAAAACAGGAGCAGTAAGTAACTATTAGCGTAGATAGTTCGAATCATTTCCAACCAAGCATGACCGGGTTAACGTTCGCCGTGTACGATGCTAAAAGCAGATGGTAATGTCATTGTACGACCACCCAACGTTTGCTGTTGTTGGGTGGTCGACAGGACATAAAAGGATCCGTAAAAGAAAACGGATGCGCAATACTAATTCTGTTTGCTTAGTCTTACCTATTATTTGATCTTTTTCAAACGAAGCAATAAAGTTTCATGACTATTCACACTGTTCTTTAAACTTTTACCTTTAGAAAGCACCTTATGTTGCCACAGGTCCCTTACCTGATAAATCCCACTCAAACCTAATGTGGCAAATTTAAGATTTACCGCCTGCGCCTTTTCGCTACGGTTTAGGACGGCCAGCGCATAATCGCCGTTTTCCAATACTTTCAACAAAACCGTCCAGGTCTCATTATTGAGCTTCATTACCCCGGGCTTACCCAAAGGATCCTGGTTTACAGCGATCGCTTCCTGGTTCAGGAGTATCCTTTTTGTCTCGGCATTCATATTCCGGATATCGTTTGAAGCGAATAGTGGCGACCCAAGGATAGACCATAGGCTCATTTGGCTTTGGTATTCCGTATCTGTACATCCAATTCCACCTAAATCGCCAGACGGTCCTTTTTTACCATAAAGGCCGACAACCAGCATATCCATATCATTCCAGTGCCCGATGCCCGGGTACTTGTCAAGCGGGAGGTTCTGATCCAGGATATTCATAAGGCCCTCTCCTGTTTCTTTTGGCTTTGCCTGCCATTTGTCCCGAACGTCCAGAGTTGTTCGCCAAACCTGTCCTCCGGCATCAGCCGCCCATAGCCATGGTTTACGTTGTCCCCACTCACAAATACCAAAAGCGATATCCCGTCCGCTTTTCCGCAAGGCGTCCCCCATTTTCTTGTACCTGACTTTAGCCGTTTCCATATCATCCGGGGCGTTGCAATAGTCATATTTCAAATAGTCAATACCCCAGGAGGCAAAAGTTTTTGCATCCTGGTCCTCAAAATTAAGACTGGCAGTGTAGCCTTCACAAGTTACCGGCGCCGCATCGGAATAGATCCCCAATTTCAAACCTTTAGCATGTACGTAATCTGCCAGTGCTTTAATCCCAGCTGGAAACTTGTTTGGGTCAGGGATGATATTATTCCTGTTATCCCTTCCGCCCTGCCATCCGTCATCTATAATAATGTAATTATATCCCGCCTTTACCATCCCGGACTGTTCCATTGCATTAGCCATATCCCTGATATCTTTTTCGTTAAATTTGACCGCAAAATAATTCCAGGTTATCCAGCCCATGGGTGGCACAGGAGCCAACACAACGGTTTTCTGGAGCTTTTCCTGTGCCAAGGCATTTACGGTGGTTAAAACCAGAACTATTATCAGGTATTTGACTATTGAAGTAGGTATCGATCTGTTTGTTGTAGAAGTCATGTGTTATTATAATTTATTATTGTTTATTCCAAAACGTTATTTCAGACATATTACTGTAATAACCGTCACCAGTTGTTACGTGTTTAACGCGTATCCGGATATACCTAACAGGCGGAGGGTTAGGCATCAGTTCTGCTCTGAAGGGCTTTTGTCCATCATCCTTTCTCACGACATCAGCAAGTAATACCCATCCCTTTGCAATAGCTTCATCTTTCCATCCCGGATTATCCGAACGTAAGTTTGTCGCTGCATTGGTAATATCCGCGATTCCCCATACTTCAAATTTATCGGGGTTGTTACAGCAATCCCTGCCTGTTTCTTCCACCAAAGACAAGTTCGTATATACTTTGCCCATATCGAAAGTTATCGTGTGGGGGATAGGTGCGTCGCCGTTACTGTGAAATATATTGGGATAACCCTGCGGGCCAACGGAGCCATCCCATAATCTGCTGACCCGGGTTGATCCGGAATCATAAAGTCCGGCATCACCCGGAAGGGTATGCTCCTGGAAAAGCGATTTGTTACATTGTATGTTAAAAAGTATTTGAGGGAAGACAGAAGGTTTCGACACGGTGAACACCTCTATCGCATTTTTTTCGGGTTTATAAGATGACGTGTACGTCACTTCTGTATTGGGCTTGTAATCCGTTAACGTCAAAATGCTGTCTTTTCCTGCAAGTTCTGCTTCTTTGATATCGCCGGAAGTACTGGTATACTTAACAGTAGTCGTGACATTAATAGTGTCTGGCGCGTTAAAATTTAATTCAACCTGTCCGTTTTCTTTAGCCACATAAGGTACATCTCCATTGTATGGCCTGTTCAACAGCGCTTCCTGGTAGGTTGGCCCGTATATCTTTATATTGTTGACCACCGTTGGTACGGAACGGTTTCCTTGCGCATCATAGGAATATATAGTAAAAGAGTAAACAAACTCTTTTAAGTTTTCAATTAACACCGAGACACTATCTGCTTTGGCATTAACATCAACAATCTGAGAATCCCTTTTATTGTTATAGAATACGATGTATTTAACGATACTCGGATCCGTGCTAGACTTCCACTTTAACATGGTCTTTAGGTTTCCGGGCATACTGATCACGTTACCGACACTGCCGGTATATATTTTCTCATTGTTACCCAAGAATTTCCTAAAATCAGTTTGTTGTTTTCCACAGCCCACCATAAAAATGATAAAGAGTAGAAAAAAGCCGATTAAAAACGTATGATTTTTCATCTGTGATTTATTTTTTATTTGTTATGAATCCACATATTTGCCCTCCTTTGTTATTCATTGGGGTAAAGAGGGATTCAGCTTTATTTATTAATCTATTGAGGCGTTCCAAAAGGAGTAAATTCCATCAGGTGAGCCCCTGCCAGTCCGCCCCAGGTGTTCTTAATGGACAGGCGTAAAAACCTGGCCGGCGGCGCCTGAAAAGGCACCTTAAAGCTGACACCTTTTCTGACGAAATCCTCATCTGCAGAGGTTGTTGCACCCGGTTTATTACCCGATGGCGGGTCCGGAAATTTGAAATTTCCCAGATTAACCCAGTCTCCTAATACAGTTCCTTCCGCAGCAACCAGCGGTAAACGCACGTCCTGCGGAGCCGCCACATTTGATCCCCATAAAGAAAACTCCTTCGGGTTGGCATACTTATACGTATACTCACTACCTATGCGTTCATATATGATAAACCGGCTCAGCTTATAGGAATTTCCGATACCAAAGCTACATGTATAGGGTGCAGGTTCTCCCGCAAGTGGAGTATGCCAGCCGTTGCCGTCTAATTTTCCATCCCACAATCCCGGCAGTACCCAGCCAAACCCGATCGGGCTATCGGAAGGATAATTCAACACTGTAAATTTCGATTTGTCACATGGTTCCTCATATAGTGGTGTCAGGCTCTTTTTTAATGTATCGGAAATATTGCCCCAGCGATCGGTAACATATACCTCGAAGTTCTGCTCTTCAGATTTATAACCTGTAACAGAATAATCAATTTTTTCAGCGGTGCTAAAGAACTGGTCCTGTATTTCCATGGCCTTCGTATTGGCGTTGTAGCTGAGAAAGATAAGGCCGACCTCTTTTTTTGAGGGATTATCGGCTGTAATGTTTACACCGCCAAAATCAGGCAGCAGATTTATCGTTGGCCTTACCAAAGCGTAAACCGGTGTTTTGGGATTAACGGTAACGGTAATCGGGTCGGACTTAATGTTCGCCCTGGTAACTGTATATAATGTAACTTCGTAAGGTTTTTCCTGCGCAAATCCATTTACAACAACAGTATCCTGATAATACGATGATTTTGTTTCCCTGGAAACATTATCGCTTATTTTATACTGAGCCAACACGTATAGGATATTGGAAGAGTTAGGAAGATCATAGGTAATGTTAGCGCCCCCGTTAAAATTATCCACTTTTACATTAGTGACAATACCTGGTTTGGATTTATCATCTGATACAATATTGTTGAATCCATTATTTTTTTTACAAGCGGTGATACCCAAAAAAAGCAGCATCGTAAGTAATAAACTGATTTGTGTTTTTATATTCTTCATAACGTTTTCTTATGTGATTACCACAAAGGGTTTTGAACTAATTTGTCATCTACTATTAAGCTTTCATCACTGAGCGGCCACAGGTAATCTTTCGTATTGAATACGGGTATAAATAAAGTGTGTGCACGATAATAATTGACGGGTTGCTCGTCATAGATACTCCAGCCCTGGATCGGTTTGCTCATCACCGTTTGCAATTCTTTCCATCGCCTTAAATCCCATCCGGGTATGGACTCGAATGCGAGTTCAATTCTCCGTTCCTGATGTATGATTTGACGAAGCCCTGCCTGGTTCTGGTATTTTAAGGGGCTTGAAGAATATGTCGCGGACCAGGACTCGGCAACTTTTGGAATGCCGGCCCTTACCCTTACCACATCTATATAAGGTAAAATCTCCGCATAACTTTTTCCCTGCTCGTTCAATGCTTCAGCGTACATTAAATACAAATCTGAAAGCCGAATCAACGGGTAATGGTAATTATCCCAGGTCATATTGACATCATAGGTGGTCAGATAACTTACGAGCTTCTTTGGCCAGTATCCGGATACATTCAAATGCGTTGTGTTTTTGGGTCCCGCGTAAGAGGAGATTCCTCTAGCCTGCACATAGAGGGCGTTTCCGGGGTTTTGCAGCACACCATTACCATACCAAACGCCTCCGTCAAATGCTATCGATGAATAAAACCTGGGTTCCCGGTTAAAATGGGCGTTAACCGTTTCGTAACCATCATGGATATAAAAACGGTCCACGGCGGTAGCGGTTTTTAAATTATAGCGGTTGCGGTAGTCCCAGGTTTTATCGTCCTGAATAGGTAATCCTTTATCGGTATAAAACAGCTCCTGTTCGGCGATTGGCACAGCAAAAGTACCCTGCGCGATAAAATTAACCGACGCGCCTGCGGTTAGCCTGGGCATAGCATATTCTTGCCTTCCAAATCCAAAAACCGGGTTTATAGCCCAGATCAGTTCCGTATTAAACTCCCATTTCTCGGTAATTGCTGTCTGCAAAGTCAATACCCTTTTTAGGGAATCCGGCAGATCTGTCGGCATATTACCCGTAGGAGTGAATTCATGTAAACGCTTTCCAGCCGCTAAACAAGCTTGCAGTGCTTTGGAGCACGCCTCGGATGCTCGGTCCCATTTTTGAGGGTCGGCCTGCGTATTGAATAACGCCTTTCCATCCTTATTAGTGAAACCGGAATAGTCCGGGTTACCGTTAAACAAAGGACTCGCGGCCGTCATAAGTATTTGCGCTTTTACCGAAAGAGCAATAAGCCCCGTAACCCTACCTAACTCCTCTGCCTGATTCTGGATGGTATTCGGCAGGTCGGGAATCGCTTCGTCAATTAAACGCACCATATAATTCACTACGGAATCTGCCGGAGCCCTGACCAGCTTAACCTGATCGGGTGAACTGTTAATGGGAAGGTTCACATCATTAATGGGTATGGGGCCATACATCCGAAACAAGTAAAAATGGTAGTAGGCTTTTAGAAACTTAACTTCCGCGATCCACCTTCTTTTTTCCGTTTCACCAAGGTCTATAGGCTTGTTGATGTTTTCAAGTAAAACATTACATCGCCTGATGGCCTGAAACATCGCCTGCCCACCTTGTGTGCCGTCCCAATAATTCAACCCGGGGTTTGCCGTTGTTTGCGTCCCCCGCAGCATATTGAATCCAACAGGGTCAACGCCTTGGTTCTCTTTCAAATCGTTGGGAAACATGATCTCGCCGGAAGTAGTAAATCCGGCATCGTACCAGGGAGCATTCAGCTGCTGCAAAGTTGAGTAACAGCCAAACAGGTAATTTTCAGCTTCGTTCCGGTTCCTAAAAGCATAATCTATCGTACCCACGTTATCAGGTGTAACGTTGAGGTACTTTTTACACGAAATTAAGGACATGGCCAAAATAACGATAGGTAAATATTTTGAGTATGATGACTTCATTTCTAATTGTCTTTGGTTAATTATAAACTAACATTTATTCCAAGGTTATATACTTTTTGCAACGGGTATGCAAAACCATTGCCCCCTAGTTCGGGATCCCACATCGTGAAAGGGCTCCAGGTAATCAGGTTAAGACCACTAAAATATACCCTCAAATTCCTGATCTTATACTTACTCACGAAACTCTTAGGTAAGGTATAGCCCAACTCTAATGACTTCATCCTGATAAAGCTGCCGTCGCGAAGCCACCAGGAACTGGGCTGGCGGTTGTTTTCGATGACAGCTCCGTTTGCTCCGAGTCTTGGATAGAGCGCATACAAGTTCTGATTATCCTCTGACCAGTGGTCATCGGCATACTGTTGTATAACTTGGGTATTGCCCGGTAACCAGGAGTCAGGGCTCTTGATAAAAGGACTTGTTCTTCCCGGATCTATTAAAAACGAAACTCTTGCCTGTCCCTGAAAAAACACGTTGAGGTCAACGCTTTTATAGATAGTAGAAAGACCGAAACCGTAAACAATTTCAGGTACAGTCGGGTTGCCCAACCAGGTTTGGTCCTTATTATCGATCACGCCGTCATTATTTAGATCGCGATATTTGATATCGCCCCCCATCGGCGCAAAACCATTACTGCTGAATATTTGCTTTGGTGAATTCTTTGCCTCGCTGTCATCAACGAATAGTCGTTCAGCCACATATCCGTATCCCCGGTTAAGCGCAACATCCTTATGAAGACGGTATGCTTCAGCGTAATTAGGCTCTTCATACTGCGTATACTTATTTTTCGCAAAGGTGAAGTTGGCAATAGACGAGATAGAAAAATCATTGTTAAACCTGTGTTTTCCATCCAGCGAAATTTCAAATCCCTGTGAAAGCACTTTACCTATGTTCGCCGCAATCCCGGATTCCAGCCCCATAGCGGTTGGTATGGACGACCTGTTCTGTAAAATATCAGACTTGTAATTCCTATAAACCTCGGCAGTTAGCCTCATGTTTTTAAGAAATGTAAGCTCAAGGCCTAAATTGAGTTGCCGAGATACCTCCCAGGTAACGTCCCTGTTTTCGTAATTGCTTATTGAAACACCGTTGTGTGAATAGGTGTTGTTCGTTCCAAAAGAAGCAGGATGTCCTCCATTCAGATTAACTTCTGACAAATAGAAGAACCTGCGGTCACTAATCGCATCATTCCCAACCAAACCGTAACTAACCCTTACTTTCATACGGTCGAAAATATTGGCCATATTGCCATAAAATTTCTCGTTAGAAATAATCCAGGATGCGCCTCCGGTTGGAAAGAAACCAAACCGGTGATTTTCCGAGAACCGTTCAGAACCGTTATATCCGAAATTGAATTCTAAGAAATACCGGCTTTTATAAGAATAGGTAGCGCGACCGGATAAACCGAGATTCCTGTACGGTAACGAATTAAATAAAGTACTTGCGTTTGCATTAAGTTGCTGTTGTTGGGTACCAATTAAAGCCGCGCTAATATTGTGGTCAACATTTACACTCACATTATAGTCTAATACCCCCTGCAGGTATAAAAAGGTATTTAATGTGCTGGTACCAGCATAATAGTTCAAATACTCTCTGGCTTGATCAGGTTTGTTATTGATCCAGTTTAAAGTATATAGGTTGCTGCCTTTGTCGTAAGTTTTGACGTTATAATAATAGGGTGCGTAAGCCAATTGTGATTCGAACCGTGCGTACCTGTTTGTACTGAATATCCCTTTAAAGTTCAAACCCTTTACTAAGAACCCTAGTTGCTGGTTCAATTCAAGCTGTGCCTGCATTCTTGATTCCGAAAACCTTCTGTTGCCCCTCAATAAAGCTGCATATGGGTTTATATTCGTCACTTCTGTTGAACCGGAAGGTGTGGTTCCGTCGATCAGTGGGGTAACATCCACACTGTTTCCAAAAAGAATATGACTTACCCCTGCGTTGGCCGGGTCAGGTTCGTAATAAGCCGGAAAATCTACCGGACTAGTGTGCGTAGCAATATTATAAAGATCTGTGGCAAAAGACGGATCGTTTGTCATGGGCCCGGTATATTCGTTAAAAGTCCCTGCCAGGCGAACAACAAGTTCCGTCGTGGGATTAAGATCAATGTTTATATTCGAACGTAACTGGTAGTTTTTGAAACTTACGTTGTTTTTATTATTGTTCCTGATATCTGTTTTCAATATCCCACTATCGTCCGAATAGGACCCGGCTACATAATACCGCGCTACCCCGCCGCCGCCGGATACATTAAGATTGGCCCTTTGCGTGTTTGTTCTTTTCTTGAATAACATATCCATCCAGTCCACAGCAGGGTAAACAAATGAGTTGCTGCCATGAGTTCCGTTTATTGTTGCCTGGGTATTTGCAATTTTATTGGGTGTATAAGGAGCAATAGATGAAGTACCCCGTGTGAGTGTCGCTTCGTTGAAAAGTTTCATGTAAGTAATCGGGTCGGCTATTTCCAATGAGCGCACCGATTCCGATGACGAACCTTCAAGCCGGAAATTTATCTGTGTTTTGCCGTTTTTTCCCTCTTTCGTTTTTACAAGAATAACCCCGTTTCCGCCGCGCGCGCCATATAAAGCAGTCGCACTGGCATCTTTCAGGATCGAAAAACTTTCAATATCATCAACCTGCAAACGCGCGAGGTCTGATGTGGTCATCTCCACATTATCGATCAATATCAAAGGCTCCTTTCTGTAGCCAAAAGTTGTCACGCCCCTGATAAAGAAATTTGAATTATCCTGGCCTGGCTGCCCGCTTGGCTGGAAAGCGATCACACCTGCAATTTTACCGGCAAAAGCTGTGGTCAGGTTACTTGCAGGGATTTTCAGTTCTCCGGGCTTTACGGTTGTTACAGCGCCGACGATTGCCTCTCTCCGCTGCTTTTGACCCATCGCTGTAACCACTACTTCATCAAACTGGGTATTGCTTTCTGACAAAACGATGTTGAATACCCGGGTTTCGGCGACAGTGATTCGTTGCTCAACGAATCCTATATAGGAGAATCTTATCACGGAACCAACTTCAACCTCAAGTATAAACTTTCCATTGACATCAGTCTGAGTGCTAATCCTGGGATTATTCACATCGGCAACAACAACAGAAGGGAGAACGATACCTTTTAGATCCTTGACCGTCCCGGTTATGGTAACTTTTTCGGCTCCTTTGCTGACGCGGGGCGCCGGTTTTGGAACAGGTTTTATAATGACGGTTTTGCCATCGATAACGAAGGTGAGAGACAAATTTTCAAGACAGGTTTCCAGCACTTCGCTGATAGATGCCTTATTAAAATCTACATTAATGGTATGAGATTCGTCGATACTTTTGGCAGACCAGTATACATTATAACCGGTTTGCTTATTGATCTCGTTGAATATCTGTTTTAGTGTCGCATTCTTTTCTTTAAAAGTAATGCTCTGGGAATGTACTGATGCACTTGCTTGCATCAGACCAAGGAAGACTAAGAAAAAGGCAATCTTCATAATAAGGAAGGGGTTTCTGACGTAGGCCAAAGGCATACAAATTTTTAGAGTAAAAAATTTATACATTTGTTAAGCTTTTTTTTTGAGTTAGAAATGTAATTAGCGTGATTTTCTCATTTGAATAAAGCTAAAAACGGAGGCATGCCAGTGCCTCTGTTTTACTTTACAAACTGGATGGATTTTCCTAACTGGATCTGTTCTGTGTTCTCATAATTTGTTTTTTTGGTTTATTGGTTTGGTTTATTGGTTTGGTTTGGTTTTTATAAAGGGGGTTTGTTCTTCATCACATAAACTGTTGCCCCGCGAATGCGGAATTTAACATCCCCGGTCTGCTCCATGATTTTCAGCATAGCGGACAGGTCGGAAACGCGGTCTGATAAGACACCGTAAGCCTCATCCTTCAGACTTTCATTTTCATAGATGACGTTGACATTGTACCATCTTGATATCGTTTTCATAATGACTTCCAGACGCTCGTCATCAAATCGAAATTTTCCGGCTTTCCATGCAACCGCATAGTCGGTATCCACGTTTGATATCTTAAACTGTTTCCGGAACGAGGCTTCCTGTCCGGGCAAGAGCTTTGCGGTAAGGTTTCCGGAGGAAAGTTTAACTGCGCCTTCTAAAAGAACGGTCCTGACCTCGTCCTCATCTTCGTACGCATTTACATTAAAATGAGTCCCTAACACTTCGATGACCTGATTTTTGCTCGTCACCTTAAATGGTTGTTTTGCATTAGGATAAACCTCGAAATACCCCTCTCCCACGAGTATCACACTTCTGTTCTTCTTTGAAGAAAAGTTAACGGGAAATTTTAAGGATGACATGGCGTTAAGCCAAACCTTGGTGCCGTCCGACAAAACGATCTTGAATTGTCCGCCTGCGGGTGTCTTAATGGTGTTGTAGACCGTTGCCGTATCCGCCTGGTAATCATTATTCCCCCCAGCAACCGTCGGCAAAAGTGAATAGTGGATCTGCCCCCCTGTATTTTTTACAATATTAATACCGGGCTGAGAAGGGATATCGTGTTGCTCCTTATCATTTAAACTTACCTGTAAGCCATTTGACAAAACCAGCACGGCTTTGTCTCCACCGGGTGAAACTTTCACTATCCGGTTCTGTAACGGCACATTTCTATATTTACTTGTTAAATAGAATGTTGTTATACAAAATATCGCAGCTATGGATGCTGCGGCAAGCCAATAAAGACGATTAGATTTTTTTTCGGTTCCGTTTGCTGCCCTCATTAACCTATGGTGCATAAACTTTTCCACAGCTAACTCGTCTTCAGGGAATTCAGACTCCATGTTGGCAACCGCGCGATACCAGTCAAGCAATTCTTTTTTTTCGGCATCAGTAGCCCTGCCGCTCTGGAATTTGCTGATTAGGCGGTAATTTATCTTCTTCAATTTATAGTTGGTATGTATTAATAGTGATGTTCCGCGTGCAAGCTTTTACCCTACATTGAAAAATAATAAAAATTAAGTTTTCACATTTTATTGTCATTTGTTGTTTTTTTATTGCCTGCCAGTGCAAATATTAACCTTTAATATATCGCCAATACATTTGATTCTGACAGCTCCGTATAGTTAAATGCTTTCTTTTTAAAGGTGATCGTTATCTTAAATCCATGCTCACTATTTAACTGAACTTCTCCCCCGAGCTCCTTTGTCAACCCTTTAATAAGCTGTAAACCAAGAGAGACCGGAGCGAGATTTTCCGGACTTTCAAGCATGCCTATGCCGTTATCAGCTAATTCAAGCCTTACCCACTCCCCTTCTTCAGTTAAAGAAATCACAATTTCGCCTCGTCTGTCTCCGGGAAAGGCGTATTTGATCGAATTTGTCAAACCTTCGTTGATGATCAGCGCCACAGGAATTGCAATGGCGGGATCAAGACTGACAGGGTCGACGTGGATCCTGCAATAAATCTTATCTGTGATACCAAAACTATCCTTAAGGTGCTGGACCAATTCAGGGATATAGTTTTGCATATCAATCATTTGGATATCCCCAGACTGATAGAGCTTTTGATGAATCAGAGACATCGTGTAAATCCGGTTCTGGCTCTTTTCTATCGCTCTCAACGCATCATTTTCTAGGTGCGCTGCCTGTGATTCCAGCAAGCATATGATTGTATGCAGGTTGTTTTTGACCCGGTGATGCACCTCTTTGAGCAACCATTCCTTTTCCACCACAAGAAATTCCAATTCTTCATTCTTTTGCGTGATGACTTGGTTTTGCCTGGTAATTGTCTCGTTGGTTTGAAGGATAACTTTATTGATCTCCCGCTTATTCCGGTACTGTTTATAGATCAAAATGGTAATAACAAAAAGGAACAGGATAGCAATTATAGTGACATTTTTGATCAGGTTTGCTTTATTCAGCACCGCTTTTTGAAGCCGGGCGCTGGCGTTAAGATAAAGTATGCGTTGATCTTTTATTTTAAGTTCGCTGGTATTCTTCTGGGTTTCATACTGAACCTGAAGCTGTTGTATCTGCCTGCTTTTTGTTTCGTTAAAAAGCGAATCGTGAATGGTGAAAAATCGTAAAAAATGTTCATTCGCAGCTTTATAGTCGTACATCAGGGTGTCTAATCTGTGCCACAGACGATAATTCTGACTGATCTTCACCGGGTCTTTTAACTGATTCGCTAAGGCTTCATTTTTCTTTAAATATTCCGCCGCCAGCTTATAGTTCTTTGATTCAATATAGAAGGTGGAAACCGTCATTAGCATATTGTAGCGCACATTATCAAAATTTTTATGTTGGTTTAATATTGTGATCAGCTGATCGCAATATACCTGTGCTTCACGAAAGCGCTTAAGTGCCGTGTAAATATGGAGATACGAAATAGGTACATAAATATCATAAGAATTCCCATTCGCTTTTAAATATTTCCCGGGCACACCTTTCGCAAATTTCAGGGCTTCCTCAGCTTTGTTCATTCGCACATAGGCATGTGAAATATTGGTGAACAGTAAAATGATATTATTATTATCCCGATTGACCTCAGCAATCTTTAATGCACTTTTGAAATAGAAAACTGCTTTTTCTTGTTCGTCAAGTTCTAAATAAATCAGGCCCAGCGTATTGTTAATCTCGCATCGCTGCATCGAAGAGTCCTTAACGCTCTCTGATATTTTAAGAGCCATTAACTCATATTGGATGGCGTTTTTAAAGTCCCTCTGGTCGTAATATATTCTGCCGAACAGATCATAAACTCCCTGTATAAGCGGATAGTTGATGGATTGATAATCCCTCAAAGACTCCTTTAGCGTTTTTAGCGCTTTGGTTTCTCCCGGAACAAAAGTGTAGAGATCTGCCAGAAACTGCAGGCTGGCCGCCCTTAATTGGATATGCTCCTTTGTATCGCCGGCATAACGAAGATATTGGATGCCCTGTTCAACCAGTTTTATCTTTCTTGGAAGTTGCTTAATGTCTAAGGCATCATAGTTGCCGGCGTTTTCTAAATAGGCTTGGGCTAACAAAAAGGGGTCATTTTCCTTTTTCAGGATAGCTATGGCCTTTTCGGCCAGTGTGATTGCGGTTACTCTTTGCCCTCCTTCCCGGTTTAGACGCGCTGTGACCGTTAAAATCCGGCCATACATTTTCGGGGACTTTAAGTGATTATTTAGGCGGTTTGACCGGTCGATAAACACAGCGGCACTGTCCAGATCAATTTTTGATTCACCGGGTTTATGGATATGAAAATCGGCCAGCTCCAGCAGTAATTTGATACGTATGGAGTCGGATTTGCTCTGGTTTAGCGACCTAAGTAATGAATCTGCCTTTTTCCTTTGGTTGTCCTGCCCAAAAACACCTATGATTGAAAAAAATAAAACAGTAGTAATGAGTAATTTTTTCAGCATAGTTGACAGTTTAAAGTAGCCGTAAAGCTCTTTCACGCTCCCTGAAAAGATATATCCCCATATTCCTCTTCCGAAATATCCGTAACCGGTTGAGCTTATCTGCAACCTTAAAGAAAAAAATGGGTTCCGGGTTGCTGCTACAATGACTGTTAGGTCATTCATTCAGCGACCGGCAGGATAGCGTCCGGCAGTGCTTTACAATCAGGATGCCAATAATTTAGAAATCTAAAAATCAGACACTTAAGCCTAATTTTAAATTGCAAAACGGTGATATCTCACAGTTTTATAATCAAAACGTGAAATACAGCAGCTGCTATCGGGAAATCATGTGTGCTGTAACTCCGGTTGAATTAAGGGGATATCATTTTGTCAGTAAGCGGAAAATAAAACAGGATGACCGAAAACAGGTTAGTAAAAGCCCATTCTGTAATCATTTGAAAGGCAACTTAATTACAAGTTCCGGCTTAGCGTTTGCTTAACTATCTCCCGGTTTTGCCGAGATACGGGTATTTTAGTTTGGTCATTGAGCCGCAGGGCGCCGCCATCTTCATTTAGGTAGCTCTTAACAAAATTCAGGTTAACCAGGTGTGATTGATGAGTGCGCAAAAAACGGTGAGACTTTAGTATATCGGCAAATTCCTTCAGTGTCTTGCAAACCAACACAACCTCCCCTGTATCTAAATAAAAGTTGGTGTAATTGTTTGATGCCTCGCATCTAATAATATCGGTTATCTTCACATACAGTGTTTCGGTAAATGCAGGCAGCGCTATCTTGGGAATATGGTTTGTTCCGGATTTGAGATATTCCATTAAATTCCCAATATTGTAATTCTCCTTCCGGCTATTTATTTTTTGTTCTGCCTTTGTAATCGCCAGTTTAAACTCGTTAATGTTTATTGGTTTCAACAGGTAATCCAGTGCTGAAAATTTTATAGCCTGTATGCCGTATTGATCGAAAGCGGTAATAAATATGATCTCGAAATTTATTTTATCAAAAGTCTTTAGCAGATCAAAGCCCGATTCACCCGGCATTTGTATATCCAAGAAAATCAGGTCAGGTTTATACTTATCAATCAGGCTTGCAGCTTGGGGGACACTGGATGCTGTAGCGACAACTTCAACTTCAGTACAGTACGTATCAATGATACCCTGCAGGTTTTCTATGTTATTTAGCTCGTCATCAATTATTATGCTCCTTATTTTCATTTATTATAGTCTTACAGCCAGCTTGATAAGCGGAGATATATAATTGTGTTATTTTTCTTTTTATCTATGTTTAAAGTCAGTACCTGGCCTTTATATAACTGATTTAGAAGGTCCAACCGCTCATTTGAAAGTTTTAGTCCGTAACCACTGGTTGTTTCTGCATCTCTTGAGGTTACCCACGTGCCATTATCTTTGATAGTGAAGACAAGGTCTTTTGCCTCTTGTGCTATAGCTATTTCAATTTTACCGGCCGTTGTCAATATGCCCACGCCGTGTTTAACCGCATTCTCGACAAAAGGCTGCAGCAACATCGACGGGATTTCGGTATTTGCAACGTTAATAGCCGGGTCAACTGTTATTTCATAGTTAAATCCAAAACGCAATTGTTCCATTTGCAGGTAATCGTCCAGGATTGTTACCTCCTGTTCCAAACTCACTAACTCTTCGTTGTTTTTATCCAGCACATGGCGGGTCAAATCTGCAAATTTTCCCAGATAATGATTGGCGCCGGTCATATCATTTTTATTTACCAGGTTTTGAATAGAGGTTAAAGCATTGAACATAAAGTGCGGATTTAACTGAGAGCGGATTGAGCGCAGTTTTAAACCTGCCATTTGTTTTTGCTGTGCCGCCTCTTTTAGCTTACTCCTATTGCGTCTGTAATAAAGGCCAAACAACAAAGCAACACTTGTAAGTGTTGCTGCGATGTAAGGAAAAGCCTGTTTAAATGAGAGTGCCGCCTTTTTTTCGGAGCGCGCAACGACCTCTATAGGTATTTTCAAGACTCTTTCTCCGCAGCCCCTGTTTATTCCATTTTTTATAAGGAAAATGTACTTTCCTGTCTTTTTAAAAACGTCTGCTCCTACACTTACCTTATCACCGGAAACGTGGTCCGCATACCTGACTGTATCCGGCTTTTTATCGCCGGGGCTGACCAGGTAAACGTAATAGGCAGACGTTTCGTGGTGTTTGAACCCGATGACAAGGGCCACAATACTATCCGGCTGTATCTTTAGGTTTGCCGGAACTCCGCTTTTCGGGTCATATGTAGTGGCGTAATCTTTATTGGTTTTGGCGTCGAACAGCTCGATGCGCTGGTATGTCTTTTTATCAAGTACCGTCATACTGTTAACCACAGGTGTAAAATCCGTGCGCCAGTCAAAGAATACCCCATCCCGGAGATTATAATTTTTTGTATTTTCAACTTCAATCAATAACTGCTTCCCGGGCTGGCAGAATTTTCCAATAAAACCATAGGGGCGACGGGCACCGTTATCAAAGGCGAGTTTGGGTATCGGAGACCAGGGTACCACCACAAGGCTATCGTTCATAACTACCCGGTATCTGTAGTCATTCGCGTTGTCCTTATTGATACCCAACGCGATCAATTCGGCCGGGCTACCGTCAGCTATAACATAACTTGGGTAATACTTGGAAACCGATTTGATCTGCTCCCCGCGAAAGTATCTTAATTGAGGATTGAGCCTGACACCTAGCAATATAGCGCTCTTTGCCCAAAGCTCCTCGTGGTGACCTTTTTTGCCAAAGTCGGCAAACCGTTCGGCTAAACCGAGATTATAAAACGGCACCATGGATTGTTCGCCGTTGAAATCAAAGAATACATTGTCCCCCACGGGCGCTTCTAACCATTGTTGTTGCGCAGCGGCCGTGTTTAAAATGCCGATGCCGCCTAGTAAAACAGCTAAAACTACTAAAACTCTTTTTTTCATGATGTGTGGTTAAGTTTATATATAAATTATTACACCTCAAAAATGTATTTGCAGGGGCTTAACCGCAATCCGTAGTGAGTATTCGGCAGGTATGCCTTAGAATTTGACACTATTTGTGAATTTGGGTATTTAATTTCCTGATTGGCCTTTTTCACTTCAACTAATAAAAACGTCAACAGTAAGAAATTCAATCAGCGATAAGTTTTGCGGATCCTGTGGGCAATACCGTATATCCGCCAATCATCTAAAACAGACTGTTTTCAACAATGTTGATTGGCCGGCATCATTACAACATCCTATCGCCAGTTATTATCATGACTTTACATTTCACCATCAAAAAGATGCCTCATCGAGTAAATACTTTTTTTTCTATAGATTTGTCTTTTATATTTTAGCATTTAACTATCAATCGGTCATGATTAGTTAAATGCAAGGCATCCATGGCAAACTACACGCAATATTCCGACAAAGAACTGGTTGCTCTTGTTAACAGCAGGGATCATTTAGCCTTCACAGAGATCTATGACCGGTACTGGAGAAAGCTACTGATGATCGCATGGAACCACACCCAGGAAAATTCTCATGCAAAGGACCTTGTCCATGAAGTTTTCATGTCGCTTTGGGAAAAGAGTGACCCAGCGGAAATTCAAAATGTGGGAGCTTACCTAGCCACCGCCATGAGGTTAAGTTTATTTCAGCATTTTCAAAAAGAACAGCGGCGAACGGGCTTGGCTAAAGAAAATTATATTTTTTCTGAACTATCTGATGATGATGAAAAGCTCGACGCGCTGTTCCTTAAAGAATATATCAACGGAATTGTCGAGGAAATGCCCGAAAAATGTAAACTGGTGTTTAGATATAGCCGTGATCATGGTTTAAAAAACGCTGAGATTGCCGAGAAGATGAACATTTCCGAAAAAGGCGTCGAAGCGACCTTAACGAGGGCATTGAAGATTCTCCGGTTTAAATTAAAAAACTATAGTATAATCGTATTCATTATTGCCGTCATTAAATAATATCGTTGCCAATTCTTTCGGTTCTGCGTTTTTTTATCAGTCGATAAATATAATGGACATGAATTTCGGGCTTATTTAACTATAGAACTAAACTTTTATTCATTGCGCATGCCCTTGAAATTTAAAAAAAACTTAATTTCACTGTATGCCCTACCCATTCAATTTTTAGAGGAAATATTGATCGGTCTTTCGGAACAAAATATATTTTGATGAAAAAAAAAATCACACCGCTGCTATTGTTCATCTGCCTGTTTTTCCCCTTCATCGCTCGGGCACAGACCAGAGGTCTGAAGATCATTCTTATGCGTCATGCAGAAAAGCCTGATAACGGCGATAACCTGAATTGCCAAGGCTTGAACCGTTCTTTAGCGTTGCCCGCGGTTCTCTTTAAAAAATTCGGCAAACCTGGTAACGTTTACATTCCGGCAATCGCAACCGGCAGCGTTACCAAACATGTGCGTATGTTGCAAACCATTAGCCCGTTTGTGATTAAATACGGCTTATCAGTCAATTCGGCTTTTGATGTGAATGACGCCAAAGGGATCGCAAACGCTCTGATCCGGGAAAATGGCACCGTCATTGTGGTCTGGGAACATCAGGCTTTAGTGCCCATCTTAAGTTACCTGGGCGGGGACATCAAAAAACTAAAATGGCCGCCAGATGATTTTGATACGATTTGGATCGTTACATTTAAAAAGGGCCGTGCTGTCCTTACTATAGACAAGGAATCGCTTTCTCCCCGCTCAGGCTGTCCAATTCTGTAGGGTCCAATTTCATCACATGGGTCATCACAGCGGCCCAGAATCGCCGGCGACCAAAGACGCCCGATTACTGCCATCCTCCGCCCAATGCGCGATACAGGTACACAATCGCCTGTAATTGCTGCAACTTGTCATTAACGCCGCTTAATTGTGCTGCTAATAAACTTTGCTGTGCTGTCAGCACTTCTGTGTAGTTAGCTGACCCGTACTTCACCAATTGTTGTGTGTAATTTACGGATTTTACCAGATTTTCTAATTGATAGACCCTTGTCGCGGCTTTTGCCTGAGCAGTTTTATAGGACATCATCGCATTAGAAACATCCTGCCCAGCGCTTAACACCGTGTATTGAAAATTTAACAAGGCTTGCTGTTGCTGTTCTTTTGCCACCTTTAGGCGTAATTTATTGGCCCCCTGGTTAAAAATGGGCTGGGTTATCCCTGTAATCAAATTCCCGATCAACGATCCTACACCAAAAAAAGATCTGATACTGGAGTACCCGCCCGAGCCTGTGAGTGTAAGTGATGGATAAAAAGAGGTGCGTGCCACATTTGTTAGTTCAAAAGCATTTCTAAACCCATATTCGGCAGCCATGACATCCGGTCTGTTTGCTAACATCCGTGCCGGCACGCCAGGATCAAGTAAGTTAACCGGCTGTTCGGCAGCTAAATCAGCGCGATGAACGGGTCCGGGCGTCCTGCCCAACAGAAGATTGATCATGTTTTCGGTTTGCCAAATAGCTTGCTTTAAATCAGGGATGGTAACTTCAACGGCATATTTACTGGCTTCGCTTTGTACTACAGCCGCACCGGTAACCACGTCAGCTTTCTTTAAAGATTTCATCGTGTTAACCGTATTTTGCCAGTCTCTTACACTTTGTTCAGTAATTGATAATTGCTGGTCCAAGGCCATCAGGTTATAGTAATTATTGGCAATATCGGCAACCAGGGATGTTTGAACAGCCCTAGCGTTCGCTGTAGATTGTAACAAAAACGCCAGCTGGGCCTTTTTAGCGCTCTTTAGTTTTCCCCAGATATCAGCTTCCCAACTTGCGGTAAGTTCCACTGAATAAACGCGAGGCTTTCCTGTATTATTAAATGCTTGTGGATTGGATGATCCTGACAAGGCAAATCCCGCATCTCCATTGATTACCGGAAAATAGGCAAGTTTACTTTGATCAAAATATGCCTGCGACTGCCTTGTTACAGAATAGGCCTTTTGCAGATCGAAATTATGACGGATGCCATCTGATATTAACTGCTGTAAAATGGTATCCGTAAATACTTCGTTCCAATGGAGACTTGCCATAGAATTTGTGTCATTGGCTATATAATCTCTAAATAAGTTCGCGCTGTCTACACCCGGCTTATGGTATGGCTTTATGCTATTACAGGCTGCGAATACAGCTAACAGGCTTACAAATAATATACTTTTTATGATAATTTTCATAATCACTATAATAAAAGACCAGAGTCAGAATTGGTTGATCTATCCACGTCACCAGGTATACTTCCGATATTTTTTTCGACTTTTTTCTTTATCAGCTTTTCCTGCAACGTCTGGAAAATAATGAACAAAACAGGCGTGATAAAAATGCCGAACACGGTACCTGTTAACATTCCGCCAACTGCGCCGGTGCCTATAGAACGATTGCCGTTCGCACCCGCACCTGTAGCCACCATCAGCGGTATCAGTCCGAGGATAAAGGCGAATGATGTCATCAGAATAGGCCTTAGCCGGGCTTGTGCGCCGTTAACAGCCGCATTTACGATACTCATACCGTCGCGCCTTCTTTCAACCGCAAATTCTACGATCAAAATCGCGTTTTTGGCAAGAAGGCCAATCAGCATGATCAATGTGATCTGCAGGTAGATATTATTGGCTACACCAAACAGATAAGCAAAAATAAACGCCCCGGCGATACCGATCGGGATGGTTAATAAGATAGCTATCGGAAGGATGTAACTTTCATACTGAGCGCTTAAAATGAGGTAAACAAAAACCAGGCAAAGTAAAAAAATATAGATAGTTTGGCTATTGCCGGCTAATTCCTGTCTCGTAATGCCCGAATATTCGTAACTAAACCCCTGTGGCAGTTGTTGAGCGGCTACCTCCTTTACGGCGGTAACGGCCTGGCCCGAGCTGTACCCGGTGTTTGCTGTTCCATTAATATTAATAGAATTGAACAGGTTGAACCGGGTGATAGCCTGAGGGCCATAATCCTGAGTTAAGGTCACAAATTCTGTGATCGGGATCATATCACCATTGGTATTACGCACAAATACCGCATTCATGCTTTCGGATGTCATCCTGTATTCAGGAGATGCCTGTACCATTACCCGGTACTGTTGTCCATACTGCGTAATATTGGAAACGTAAATACCGCCAAAATAGCCTTGCATGGCACCCGTAATATCTGTGACGTTAAGCCCGGCCTCTTTCAGCTTCGGAACGTTTAAATTCATCAAATACTGCGGGAAATTCGGGTTAAAGGATGTAGTAGCAAACTGTATCTCCGGCCGTTCGGTGAGCGCAGATAAGAAGTCTTTACTTATTTTATAAAATTTTGCTATATCGCCCCCTGTTTTATCCTGCAATTGAAAAGTAAAGCCACTGGTCGCACCAAAACCCTGTATAGTTGGCGGGGTAGTATATTTGATATCTGCTTCGTTGATGTTTGAAGATTTTAGATTCAATTCTTTAATGATCGCATGGATCTCTCTTTTTCTCTTATCCCACGGAATGAGTTTCATAATGACCATGCCGTAGTTATTTCCGTTGCCGGATAGCGCACTACGACCATTTATGACAAGAACGTTATTAACTTCCGGTATGGAATGAGCAAGGGCTTCGATCTTTCGGGTAACCTTATCGGTACGGTCTAACGACGCATCGGGCGGCAAGGCAATACTACAGGTTATAGACCCAAGATCCTCGCTTGGAACAAATCCTGTAGGAGTGGCTTTGGCGATAAGCAACAGCAATACGACAAATGTTGCGAGCACTAAAAGGGGCACCCATTTTTTTCTGCTAAAAAACGTTACCGCCTGGATATAACGTTTTCGAAACCTGTCAAAACCTGTATTAAAGGCCAGGTAAAATTTTTGGATGAAATTTAGTTTCTTGCTGTTGTTATTTTTTTCCTTTAAAAACAGCGCGCATAGTACCGGGCTTAAAGTGAGTGCATTGGTTGCAGATAAAATGATGGCAATAGCCAGGGTCAAGCCGAATTGCTTGTAGAATACACCCGCCGAGCCACCGATAAAACTTACCGGGATAAACACAGCCGACATGACCAGCGTTATCGATATGATCGCGCTTGAAATTTCACTGATGGCATCAATACTTGCTTCTTTTGCTGAATGGTAGCCCGCGTCCAGTTTTGCGTGCACCGCCTCGACAACGACAATGGCATCATCCACAACAATACCAATAGCCAATATGATAGCGAACAAGGTCAGCAGGTTGACGGTAAAGCCAAAAAGGTTGAGAAAAAAAAAGGTACCGATGACGGCTACCGGTACCGATATCGCCGGGATAAGCGTGGAGCGGAAATCCTGCAAAAACAGGAACACAACAATAAATACCAGTATAAATGCTTCCAGCAAGGTATGCAGTACTTTTCCAATGGAAGCGTTTAAGAAATCATCCGCATTTTGCAGAATCACATATTTAATACCAGGCGGGAAGGTTTTTGAAGCGACGGAAAGCGCTTCTACAGTTTCCTGTATGATCTCATGCGCATTGGAGCCTGATATCTGGGAAACGTTTATAGACACGGCGGGGTGTCCGTTCAACCTGGTAGAATTAAAATAATTCAGGGCGCCTAATTCTATCCGGGCGACGTCACGCAGGCGCAATAACCTGCTTCTCGTATTAGAACGCAAAACGATATCGCCAAACTGAGCCGTATCTGTTAATGTGCCGGGATATTTTATGACATACTGAAAGGCCTGCCCGCCTCGTTCACCAAACTGTCCCGGGGCAGCCTCAATGTTCTGGTCAGCTAAAGCTGCGGTAATATCTGCCGGAATAAGCCCGTATGAACTCATCACTTCTGTATTTAGCCAAATCCGCATGGAGTAATCCATCTGGCTGGCCAACGTGGCGTCACCTACGCCTTTTATTCTCTGAATAACCGGAACAATATTGATGTCGGCATAATTTTGTAAAAAAGTCTGATCGTAATCAGCGCTATTACTGTATATGGAGAAAGTAAGCAAACTGCTTGTTTGCATTTTCTGAACTGTTACGCCCGACTTGATCACATCCTGGGGCAATAGCGAGGTTGCGGTAGATACCGCGTTTTGTACGTTTACAACTGCCAGGTTCGGGTCGCTACCTACGGTGAAACTAACTGTAATATTCGCTGAGCCATCATTACCGGCTGTGGAGGTTACGTAATCCATATCTTCCACACCATTAATTTGCTGTTCCAGCGGGATAATGACGGTGTTCAACACAACGTCCGCGCTTGCCCCATTATAACTTGCCTGTACCTGGACCGTAGGCGGCGCAATATCCGGGTATTGAGATATGGGCAGGGTGAACAACCCTACCAATCCTATAGTCACAATGATAACAGATATAACCGTTGAAAGAACCGGCCGCTCAATAAATTTCTTAAACATGATAGGGTTATTTCAGGTGGGCGTTTATGGATTAAGGTATACAGAATCAGCGTTTATCAATCTGGGGGTAATTTGCAAACCCTCTCTTAAGGAGACAATACCGTCAACAACAATTTGCTGGCCCGGTTTGAGGCCGCTGCGAATCACGTAAAATTGCCCCTCGCTTGCACGAATTCCCAGTTCCTGCGATCTAACCTTATTATTTGCGTCCAATATGTAAACAAAAGTTCTATCCTGTATCTGGTAGGTAGATTTTTGCGGTATCAACAGGGCCTTGTCTATCGCTCCGGGTATCCGCACAATAGCGCTGCTCCCGCTACGCACCAATCCGTTAGGATTAGTGAATGTAGCCCTCATATTAACGGAACCTGTTTGCGCGTTGATGAGCCCCGTTTCTGTATCTACCTGCCCTTTGTTGGCAAGCTGTGTACCATTTGCCAACACCAAAATGACGGGAGGAAGCGTTTTCAACTTTTGTTGTAACGTGCCGCCTTTTGCAGCTAAAAAAAAGTCCAGCGCCTGACGTTCGTTGATTGAAAAATAGGCATATATTTTTTCTATGTTAGAAACAGTTGTTAATGGATTTGTGGTGGTGCTGGTAATTAAACTGCCAATCTTGTAGGGCAAAACACCTATAACACCGTCTGAAGGGCTGTAAATGGTTGTATAACCCAGGTTGGTTTTGGCATTACTTAGCTCCGCTTTGGCCTGTGCAAGCACGGCCTGTTTGGCCTCAAGTGTATATTCAGCCGATTTCAGCTCATAAGGACTGACAATATCCTGTTCCACAATAGGCTTTACCTGATCAACCTGCATTTTCGCTGCATTTACATCAGCGACAGCGATCTTTATATTAGCTGAAGCAGTTTTTACTGCCTGCTCATATTGCGGCGCACTAATACGAAAAAGTAACTGTCCGTGTTTAACAGCGGCCCCTTCGTCGACGTAGATACTTTCGACATAACCGTCTATTTTGGGTCTGATCTCAATATTTTGGATACCCTGTATCGAAGCAGGGTAGTCAGCATCAACCACTACTTTCCTCGGAAAAAGCTTCATTACCGTATAGGTTTTTAGCTTGGCCTGCGGGACTGTTCCTGCTCCGCCGCAAGATGAAAATATCAAAAGCATCATAACCGGGAGGGGATAAAGCATGATTTTGGAAAATTGTATATTCCTTTTCATTTCGTTGCGCGATAAATGTTTGACGAATTAAAAATAGCCACCCCTTGAGCAGGTTTCACACTTAATTAGTTGAACAGGCAATATCAGTCGGTGAAACGGGACTGTTGATGCTTAACACCTGTGTTTGCATATTTCGCCGACACGAAAAGAGACCGTCCTATTGGGCGGTCTCTTTTATATCTATCAAATATTTAAGCGAATAACAGTCATCCGGGCAATCATTTCATTTCCCTGAAAAAAGTAACCAGTCCATCAGGTTGAATTTTAACCACAATGTGTCGATTGTCCTTTACTAATTCCGCAAAGTAATTATCGGCTGTGAATTCATCATCATCGCTTACGAAATTATTAGGATTATCTTCGTTATCGTCGTAATAAATTACGTTTACCGGGTCATAACCCGGATAGCTTTTCAAGATCTCTTTTTTTGCTCCTGCTGGAAGATCGGCAAAAACCTTTGGGGTTATGGTACCGACCAACTGACTGTCTGTGCCGTAATAGGCTTCCATGGCTTGTCCACCCCGGGTAAAATAAGCCACGTTATACATCGGACCGTGCTGCCACTTAAGTACGGTAACATCTCCAAAATCACTTGAAAAATTCTGCTTGGTCAGGTTATCTACTTCGTTGTTCTCAATTTTACGAACTGCCTTTTCCTGTTGAGAAAGCTTTTCCTTCGTTTTATTTTCAGCAGCTTTATCGGCTGATTTTTCGCTTACCAGTTCCGCTTTATAAGCTTTTATTCTTTCATTGGCTGCGAATATATTTTGTGCTTGTGCCAGACCGGACAACGATATGGCTGCCAGGGTCAATAGAATCGTTTTTTTCATAATGTCTTTTTTTAAGTTGTTTAAAATGTGTATGTCATTGTCCGACAAGACAATATTAAGGGGGTGCTTTGCAATTGGGAAACAGGATTCGTTAAACAGGCATTACGAATCGTTGAATTTGAAATCCGACAGACGCGCCCGTGGCAGGCAAGCTTTCTGAAGGCCAATCACATATAAGCACAGCGATTCCGTTCAACGATACAAAAGGCCCTGCCAGCGAATAAGCTGTGCGCATGAAGGGCAGAAGGTTTAATTTCACTTTGACCAGGCGATCAACGAAGACCTGATCAGTTGAACAAGTTTAATAATAAAATAACATGAAATTGAACAGGCAAAACCGCTTTTTTCTTCATAATCTTTTTCATCCACGGGTAAGTTTTTTTGTAGTCACGGGGATCTGCGTGATCTTCCTTACCTTTTTAACCGAGAATAACGCGCTGGAAATAGCTATTTCTGGCTTTGCGTCCGTATTTATAGGGATCGGTGTCAATAATTTTTCATCTTTGGAGACCCGTCAGCATGACACTGAAAATTTCAGAAGTAAAATCGGGCATTCAATTGAGATGCTGCGGATCGTAAGAGCACAGATTTCGCTGATCAATACGGAGGTAAAGCAAAGGATATATCAAAACATCAACGCCGAGTTTGACGAACTTGAAAAATTTATTGCATTGAGTATAAAAGTACTCGGAGACGAAGCTTCCGAAAAAACACCATGATAACGGGATTTGGTACTCCTGTTGATGTCCGCGGAGACCAGCCGCAAGTGCCGTCCAGAGTACATAATTATTGACCAATTGAAGTTATAGCCCGGCAGGCTGATGTTTTTTTATTTTCATCCGAATAAATTTCGCGGCAGGCATATTGCTTTCCCCTACAACATTGTTAATGGATAGTAGCACATTGGTTTCCGGAAAATAAGTTACCGTATTCCGTTCCGGAATTGGGTAAGGAACGACGACAAACAGCCTGGCTACCCGCTCAATACCATCATCATAATTATAGAGATCGACTTTTTCACCTTTTTTAAAGCCCGCCCTGTCAATGTCTTTCTGATTCATCAATACTACTCTTCTCTCCCCTTTGATCCCACGATAGCGATCCTCCAGTCCATAGATCGTGGTATTGAACTGGTCATGTGTCCTGGTGGTGGCCATGAAATACTCGTCGTCAGCTAAAATATTATCGGGAACACCGGTTAGCGTAAAAGGTGCCCGGTCAATATATTTTTCTGTGAGAAATTTCCCCTCCCTGGCAGCATTAGGAAGATAAAAGCCACCAGCCACGCGTACTCTTTCGTTGTAATTTTCAAAACCCGGAATGCACTGTTCTATGATATCTCTTATCCGGTCGTAGCTATTTGCATAAGCTTGCCAATCGATCACCGATCGTTTCCCCAGCGTAGCCATTGCCATTCGGCAAACGATGGTCGTTTCATTGATCAGCTGATCAGATACCGGATGCAATATTCCTTTGGAAGATTGTACCACGCCCATAGAATTCTCCGTACTTATAAATTGCAACTGACCATTCACTATATCTTTATCACTTCGGGATAACGTCGGCAAGATCAAAGCTTCCCGGCCATGTATCAAATGGCTACGGTTTAGCTTAGTGGAGACCTGTACAGTTAAATTTAGTTTGCGCAGGGCTTCGGTGGTAAAATTGGTATCTGGTGTGGCTGATAAAAAATTTCCGCCCATACCGAAGAAAACTTTCACTTTGCCTTCATGCATCGCTTTGATTGCATTTACCACGTCATAGCCTTGACTTCTCGGCGGTTCGAAACCGAATACTTCTTTCAGCCGGTCAAGCTGTGATTTAGCAGGTTTTTCATTGATCATCATGGTCCGGTTTCCCTGAACATTACTGTGTCCCCTCACCGGACAAACACCAGCGCCCGGCTTGCCAATGCTTCCCTTCATGAGAAGCAGGTTCACCACTTCCCTGATCATATCGACCCCGTTGGGCTGTTGAGTCAGCCCCATACCCCAGCAGAATATGATCCGCTTTTTAAAGGCGATCATTGCGGCGGCCTCTTTGATATCATCAACCGGTATCCCGGCATCCTGTGCCAGCTTTGACAGGTCGTAGGCCTTAAATTGATCCAGAAAAGCATCGTAACCGGTCGTGCTCCCACTTATGAATGTTTCATCGATTACTTGTCCCGGAAACTGTCGTTCCGCTTCCAGAATGAGCAGTTCCAATGCTTTGAGAAGAGCCATGTCGCCATTTATCCTGACCGGCAAGTAAAGATCGGCCAGCTGAACACCTGTACCAAGGATCCCGTTAAGTTGCTGGGGGTTCCTAAACCCCATTAACCCTGCTTCAGGAAGCGGATTAATGGCGATGATCTTCGCGCCGTTCTTTTTACCCTTTTCAAGAGCGCTCATCATCCTCGGCGCGTTGGTACCCGGGTTATGGCCAATGATGACGATTACATCCGTATCATAAAAATCAGCAAGGGTGACGGTGCCCTTGCCAATACCAATTGTGGGCAATAAGGCGGTTCCTGAAGACTCATGGCACATATTGGAACAATCGGGCATATTATTAGTGCCAAACTCTTTGGCAAACAGTTGATATAAGAATGAGGTCTCATTGCTTGTTCTTCCGGAGGTATAAAACACCGCGTCGTCCGGCGATTCCAGCCCGTTCAGGTGGTCAGCAATCTTTTTGAATGCATGGTTCCAGGTGATAGGCTGATAATGTGTTCCCCCGGCTGGCAGATACATGGGTTCTGTCAGCCGCCCCTTTCTTCCGATCTCAAAATCTGTCAGCTGCGCCAGGTCATAAACAGAGTTTTCTGAAAAAAAACCAGCCGTTATCTTTTTGGTGGTGGCCTCTTCTGCCAGTGCTTTGGCACCGTTTTCGCAGTATTCCCCGACCGGTGAACGGTCATCGTCGGGATCCGGCCAGGCGCAGCTTGAACAATCAAAACCTCCTTTTTGATTCATCGCAAACAGCGCTCTTAAGCCGCGGAATGGGATTCCTTGTTCCGCCACATCAGTAAGGGCCGCTATTACAGCCGGTATACCGGCCGCCCATTTCTTGACACCTGTCGAGCGGAGTTTTAACAACCGCTCGGGATTTTCCGCGTTGGGCTCTCTTGTCTTCTTTTTCATCGTCTGTCAACTATTTGTTTTGCTCAAGCAAGGGATTCGGAAAATTGTCGCTTTGGTCCTCCTCCACGTTCTCCAGGCAGGTAAAATCTTTTTCAATCAGTAACGTAATTAAACCGCTGTTCCCGGTAAACCCAACCTTGTCACTTTCCACCAGTTCGTTAAGCATCAACCTGGGCAACTGCAGGATCATGTGACAATCCACCAGGTCAGCGGCAAGCGCATCAAACTCTGCTACATGGATCTCGTATAAAAAAGTATTTGACATAAACTCTGTCGTTTCAATGATGGCATGTTGACTATCAAGCTTCGACAGATCCGACCTGGTCAGCCGGAATCTTACTGAATTGCCTTTTATTCTGATTTTCATATGGTATATTAAAAAATTCGGTAACCTGACGTATAAACATTGAATCGCTTATCGCTTAAAAAACCGACTAGTGTGATGTTAAATTCGAGTGCCAGTTCTATGGCCAAACTGGAAGGAGCGCCCATACCGGCGATTACCCAGATACCGGCCATAGCTGCCTTTTGAACGAGTTCAAAACTAATGCGGCCGCTGAGCACCAAAACATGCTCATCAAGCGGCATTATTTCCATCATAAAAGACCGCCCTATTACTTTATCCAGCGCATTATGCCTGCCCACATCCTCACGCAGCAATAGCAATGCTCCTTCGGCAGAGAATAAACCTGCGGCGTGGATTCCTCCTGTTGCTGAAAAATTACTTTGTTCCTGCCTTAACCGGGCCGGAAGTCCATACAGGATATCTTTGTTAATCTTAACATTCGGATCAGGAGCATTACCAAATCTGCTTACTGTCCGTATAGCGGCGATTGAACTTTTACCGCATACCCCGCAACTAGAGGTTGTATAGAAATTTCGTTCCGAATGCTGTAATACCGGTATCGATAAATCGTCCAGTTTTACCGTGATGACATTTTGTTTTTGTTCTGTGCAAAACGTCGATGCATGAACGACATCTAAAACAAATTCGTTTTGTATAATACCTTCGGTAAATAAAAATCCCAAAGCCAGTTCCTGATCATTTCCGGGGGTGCGCATAGTGACCGCTAAACTCTTGATAATTCGACTATTGAAAGGTCCGTACTCCAATTGAATTTCCAGCGGCTCTTCTATCGAAACAATATCTTCAGAGGTAATGACTACCATCCCGCTGTATTTGTCTATAGAAAATTGCCTGATCCCCGGTAACGGTATTTTAATCATAAGATCAATATTTAGCATGATTACGCATATCAACATTCTGTACATATCACCATTCCCTGAGGGGAATGGTGATATAGTAATTATTCTATAATCGCTAACGGTTAATGCCTTCCCCCGCCCCGGGCACCGCCGCCGCGGAAGCCGCCGCCGCTGAAGCCACCACGAAAGCCTCCCTCACCGGCGAAACCACTCTCTCCAAAACTACCCATATGGGTTGAAAATGCCCGGGCCCTTTGAAAGTTCTGCGATCTCATCTGCCCGGCGTCGCGGAATGCCTGCTGCTTGTCCAAGTCGTTAACGGGCCGGATGTCCCGTTGGTCATTTCGCTGGTTACTCGACTGCCATTTACCGTTTTCATTCCGCTGAAAAGCGTTGCCTTGTTTATCAGCAAATACATTGCTATTTTTATCGAATGCCCGGCCTTCCTGGTATTTATCTTTTCCGTTGTTTGCGGAGAACCTGTTGATATTACCCGCATTATTTCTAAAACTAATGCCTGTCCTGCCTTTGTAAATATTACCGCCTGAATGGATATGGGTCTCCCCACGAAAAACAAGACCATGTCCATAATAGTGGTTAGGCCGGAATCCTCTGGAGTAGCCCCAGCAAGCAGGGAGGTAAAATGATGGCCCCCACCAGCCGCTGTACCAGCCACCGAATGCCGGCCCGTATGAGTAATTAAACCAGTCAAAACCATACCCTAAACCAAAGCCCCAGCCAAACCAGGGGTTGTAACACATACCAAAACCCCACGACCAGGGCCTTGCATAATAGAAATGGCCCCTCCACGGACGGTAATAAAATCCAGTACCGTAAACAAGCGTAGATCCATAGATATAGCTATTAAGGTATCCCGGAGTATAACCCATATAAATATAATCAGGCGTGATATCATATATATCAACGAATTTAACGTTATATACCGGTGAACTTGGGGGTATCAAGTCAAGGTTTGCGGGACGCCTCGTGCTCACCGACCATGGACCGGTAGCACCAGGCGAAGTAAACCAAATGCCATTATCAACTACGTAATATGCCTTGTTGTCAAACAAAACTGTTGATGCTGTATTTACAGCGTATTGCAGATTTGTCCCGTCAATTGCCTGGAACTGCGGCAAACCATCATAAGTGACCTGTGTAGATGCTTTTTTCCTATCCACTTTTGCTGTTTGTGGTATCTGGGCATCCATCACCGCTTCCCGTGCAGCTTGTGTCCCGGCGATGCTGGCAAGGACATTGTCTTTTGGGGAACCCTCGGGAATCTTTGTAAAATCGGCGGGTAACTGATCTGAGGCGATGTAAAGCCATTGACTTTCCGGGGATAAAGTCTGCGAGCGGTACCAGCGGCCGGCAACCAATAGATAGTATTGTTTGCCCAGTGTTTCCAGGAAAATATCATTAGGCGAATTGCCAACATAAAGTAGTGAAGTCCCCGGAATAGGCAGGTATTGTGCCTGGCCGTCAATTTCAATTAACTCAGCAGGCACCGTGCTCACTATGACCTTTGACGCCACACTATCTGTTGCGCCATTGGAATTATTATTCGCTGAGGGCTGCGCAGACTTGTCATTTTCTAATTTCTTTTCAATCCTTTTAAGTTTTGAGGAGACAGTTGTAAGCACCTGTGAATAAGGCCCGGTTGCCCGGGGCGAGGTGTACCATTTGTCGCCTCCGTATAAATAAAATTGTTTATCCTTATCCTGGAGAATTGTAAACGGGCTGTTAATTACCTCATCAATATCAAGCTTCTTATTTTTTTGAACGATTGGGGTACCGTCGATGGTCACCAAAACGGCAGGAACATTGCTAAATATAAACTGCGGCGCGGCGGTGTTGATGCCAGCAGATAATTTAACGGCATTTGTTTCCTCGCTGAGCGAGCTCAGCAGGTCATCCAATTGAATGGGTCCTGCTGTTGCTGCAAAATTTGATTCCAGCGTTCTTTTAATAACTGCGATATCAAATTTATTCGTATCAGCCGGTATCTTTAACGCAGTGACATTAACCTGGCGAAAGGTCACCTGCCTGGTTTCCCGATCTGTTTCTACCGTGGAAGTAGCCCAAAATGACCCGAAGACGGGCTCCGAGCTGTTTTTAGTGACCGATATAGCGGCTAATATCTTGAGCACATTCCCTGAAAATGACTGCGGCTGTAAAGGGTAAATCTTTATGGTAACGCCATCAGGCGATGCGATAGTTTTCGGCCAGTTGTCCTGGGCGCAGGCTATCTGAAAACTGACCGCAGCTACTACTGTCAGGATAAACGTTTTAATGATTGTTTTCATTTGTTAATAATTAGTATTGATGACTAATTTAAAATTAACAAGCAGTGCCGGGATTATTAATTGCATTCGTCGGACAGGCATTTCTAATCGGTGAAACGACCGGAACTTCGCTCCCTTGGGTACCACCTCCATGACCGATACTTTTAACAGGCGGAATGCAAAAGGATTTTGTAATGATTTGCTAGGATACCGCCATCATACGGGGTTCTGAAATGTCGGAATAGTCAAAAGGCTGCTTTTTGAAAACTATGATTATCCGGAACCCATTCATGCTTTCGATAGATACCTCACCCCCAATCTCCTTCGCCAAACCATTGATCAACTGTAAGCCTAGTGAAACAGGCGCCAGGTTGTCCGTACTCTTACGCATACCAATACCGTTATCAGACAATTTAAGGGTTACCGATTCTCCCTGGTCTTTTAAAGAAATATTGATTTCTCCTCGCCGGTTGCCGGGGAAAGCATACTTGATCGAATTGGTCAGCGCCTCATTGATGATCAGTGCCACGGGAATAGCGATCGCCGGATCAAGACTTACGATATCTATATCTAACACGCAATATATCTGATCCGAGATTTCAAAACTGTCTTTTAGATACTGAACAAGTTCGGGGATGTAGCCAGCCATATCGATCGTTTGTATATCTTCAGACTGATAAAGCTTTTGATGGATCAAAGACATGGTATATATCCGGTTCTGGCTTTTTTCTATCGCTTTCAAGGCATCATTCTCCAGGTAAGCTGCCTGGGATTCCAGTAAGCAAATGATCGTGTGCAAGTTGTTCTTGACCCGGTGGTGCACCTCCTTGAGCAACCATTCCTTTTCCTCTACTAAAAATTCCAATTGCTTGTTTTGCACGGTGATCGTTTCGTTGGTCTGAAGGATCACCCTATTGATTCTCTGCTTATTTTGAAATTGTTTGTAAAGCAGCCCCGTAATCACAAAGAGAAACAAAACAGCGACGATGGTAATGTTTTTAATCAGGGTTGTTTTCTCGAGGACGGCCTTCTGAAGTTTGGCGCTTTCATCCAGGTAGCGTATACGCTGATCCTTTATTTTTAATTCATTTTCCTTTTTTTCCGTTTCAAACTGAACCTGGAATTGTTGGATTTGACGGCTTTTCGCCGCAGTAAAAATAGAGTCGCGAATTTTAAAAAACTTAAGGAAATCCTGGTTGGCCGCTTTAAAATTATGCATTGCAGTATCCAACCTGTAACATGCCCGATAATGCGTACTGATCCTCATCGGATCTTTTAACTTCATCGCCAATGCCCTATCTATTTTTAAATGGGCAGCTGCGGCTGCGTAATTCTTTGATTCGATATAATAAATTATGACAGCTGCGTGCATATTAAGCTGCTCGCGCAAATCAAAATCATATTTTTTTGATCCTAACATTTGCAATAGTTCCTTACAATAGTACTTCGCTTCACGCAACTGTTTGAGTTGGTTATAAATACTCAGGTACGTGGCCGGAACCATAAAATCACACCGCTCTCCCCGAGGCTTTAAATACTTTTTGGATACACTATTGGCAAATTCAAGCGCTTCACGGGGTTTATTAACTTTGAAGTAACTATTCCCGATATTAAAGAATAACAAAACAACATTGTTATAATCATTATTGATCTCAGCAATGCGAAGAGCGCCCTTAAAATAGGTGATCGCCTTTTCTGTTTCCTCCATATCAACATAAATGATGCCCAGCGTATTATAAATAACACAGCGTTGCATACTCATATCATTGACTTGTTCTGAGGTCTGGAGAGCCTTTAGCGCATATTTTATGGCTTCCGGAAAATTTTTGAGGCTATAATATGCCCTGGCAATCAGCTCATAAACACCCTGAACCAGGGGATAATGGATAGACCGGTAATCTTCAAGGGACTCCTGAAGTAATTTTAAGGCTTTAACATGCTCGTCCGACGTCGTATAAAGATCTGCCAAAAACTGGAGACTTGCCGCTTTCAACTGGATATGATCTGTCGTTTTGCCGGCTTTACGGAGGCATCCAACGCCTTGTTCAACCAGCTTTACTTTCTGATCAAAATCTGAACGGCCACCTTCGGCGGAATAATACTCGGCATTTTCCAGATAAGCTTGGGCTAACAGATAATTATCCTTTTCATTTTTTAATATCCTTACCGCTTTTTCAGCCAATATTTTCCCTGCTGGCCGTTGTCCGCCTTCCCTGTAAAGACGAGCTTTTAATATCAGTATCCGGCCCCCAACAGTTCGGGATTTCAAGTGCCCATTGATTTGGTTTGCCTTTTCGATATAGTTAGCAGCGCTGTCCAGATCGGTTCTCGACTCCCCTATCTTTTTTATCTGAGCATCGGCTAATGTTAACAATAAATTGATGCGGGTGGTATCTGATGTACTCAAGCTTAACAGCTTGAGCAGGGAGTCGATTTTTGGAGAAGCGGCAAACCGGCCATGGGCACCTGTGAACAGAAAAAATAATAAGAAGCTGATAAGTAGTTTTTTAGGCATATTGTTGTTAAGAATCTAGCATTCAAGGTATCGTCAAGAACCGGACAGATCCGAAAAACATCTTGACCGCAGCCCCCCCCTTCCAATCAATCATGCTTAACCGGCTTAACCCGTATCTGCAAGGTTTATCTCCTCACCACATCCCTGGACATCTCCATGCCTTATTCAACTGCCTATACAATTAAAGTGCCACCACATCAAGTCACTAATAAACAGATAATTACATATATAATCGCATTACAAAAACTGTGATATATCGCAGTTTCAGCACTAAAAACGTGAAATAAAACAGTTTTTTAATAATGGCTTCGTACATATTTGATAAGATTTGGAGCCCTTGGGGTGGTGAGATAATCCCCGATATCAACAAGTAATAAAAATCACTTTTCAAGCTTAATGCTTGACCGGCAGAGGCTGTAATGGTGAAACCGGATTTATCACACGAATAACTTTCAAGTTCTGTTTTCGCGGCTAAATGAAATTCTTAGTTTATTGCTTAGGCAAACCGAATGCTATTTGCCCATGATAATGAAAAACGAGTTTAAAAGCGGTGATAACGTGTAGTATGCTGACTTGATGTAGGTAGGCGGCCTTAATTTCATGAACGAACCATCATAAACATCGGGACGTTACCCTAATTCAACGACAGTAATCGCCCATTCAACGAATAAGTCTCCTTAAAGGCTTTCCGTTATATAATTTTATATCACAACGAACACGAATTGATGATTGGGATGCCAATCATGGCCCGAAAAATCAACCACGATCAAAGCTACTTAGACCACGCAAATCCATAAAACGATGAGAGCACATTTATCCATCATTCAACAATATCGTGAGGTATTCAGAAAGCACCGGACAGATTCAATTATTGACATGGATGAACACAATTACCAGGATCATCCCTTTTACATTGCCAGGCTTGAAACATTCGCCCTTCAACTAAACGGCAAGTTTCCCCTGAGGCGCCAATCTCAACACTATTTCGAATTAATAATAAAAGGAAAAGGTCTTAGAACAGTTGGCTGCACACAATTTGAAGTATCTGACAATATGCTGATCTCGGTTCCTGCGAGGGTTGCTCACTCTGCTGAATTTGAAACTGACGGAATTGAAGGTTTTATATTGGGATTCGATCTGGATTTTTTTCTCGACAAGTCCTTCCCCCGTTACCTGGTTGAAAACAAACGCTCTCTGAATAACGCTGCGGTACCCAACTTACAGTTAACGTCATCACAGGTTTCGCATCTTTCCACTATACTGGAGTACCTCATTGAGGAAAGTGAAAACCCGGACAACGAACTTGCCACGAACGAGATCATACCTGTTAAGATTTTAGAGTTCCTGATCTTCTGCGACCGTTACGGAGCCCGCCCCGCGCCGGGAAAAAGTGAGCCCGGTTTTAACAAACTCGTTTTTGATTTCAACATGCTTATTGATAAGCATTTTAAGGATCAGCGTTCAGTCAACTTTTACGCCGATGCCCTTAACCTGCACCCCAATAGTCTAAATGCCGTGATCAAGTTTCATTCAGGCCTTTCGGCAAAGTCTATGATCAACAAACGCATCGTAGAAGAATCAAGATGTTTACTGTCAAACACCAGTCTTTCGATCAAAGAAATTGCAATTACCCTCGGATTTGAAGATCCTAATTATTTCTCCTTTTTCTTTAAACGGGAAAAGGGCCTATCCCCATTGGAATATAAACAAACCTTTTGTCTCAGATCAACCGCGTAAACCGACAGTGGAGATTTGATATGTCCTGTAATTTCAGCGCGGCAACCGGGGTTAGCAACATTTCAGATGGGAGTTTGTATGGAGTTTTTTATTGTCAGTGAATTATGGTCATAAAACGACACCTAAAAAATATTCAAAATCTATTGAAACCCAGCTGGACGATACCGGACTCGATATACACGATTAAATGTGTCGTTGGCGTATCCATTTGTTACATTATCTACCAACTTCTACCGCAGTATCCTTTTTACTGGGCCATCGTATCTGTAGTTCTTGCATTTTCCAGGGATAATAGTAACGAGCAGGCCTATAGCCGTATCAAGGCGAATATTCTGGGCTGCACGGTTGGTGCTTTTCTTTATCCATTTCATATACCTGAATTAGTGACGCTTTGCCTAGGAGTAGTGATCACTATAATTGCCGGTTTCGTACTTCATATCACAACAACCACAAGAACGGCTTTGGCTGCTTTGATCATCGTTGTTATCGAGGTCGAACAGACTAAACATTGGGAGGTCGCTATCCAGCGGGTCGTATGCGTGGTTACTGGTTGCACGATCGCATTATTACTTACGTTGATCTTTAATTTCCCTTACAAAGACACGAATAAAATAAAAAAAGATAGTGAACCGGATAAAATGATTTAGTGTTTCCGACATCATCGAATTCATCCTGCCATCCGGCCTCTCTGAATTAAATACCTGTTATGACGCTCAGATCATAAGCGATTGTTTTCTGCCTCAATTGTTTAATACTTCCGGTCATCCATCAAAAAGCAGCTCAGAGGCGGGTGTCCAAATCCTCCAAAAAACACATTAACCGGAAAGATATTGCTGCCGGGATTTACCGGTGTTTTTGTATAAAAACCAAGAATCCCCTTTGATAATCCCATTTTAATTAGTTACGCCAAGCGTAACTTTGTATTAGTACACAGTCAGTAAATTGGTTCTCACAGTATTGTTATATCAAATTCACTCATAAAATAATGGCACAAAAAGTAGCGGCACAACTTGTAGATATTCTGGCAAACTCAGGGGTCAAACGCGTTTATGCGGTAACAGGCGATAGTTTAAACGAATTTAATTACGCGATAAAAAAAAGCGGAAAGATCAAATGGGTTCATGTACGCCATGAAGAGGTCGGCGCTTATGCGGCAGCGGCTGAAGCACAACTGAACGGTATTGCCTGCTGTGCAGGCAGCAGTGGCCCGGGACATGTTCACCTGATCAACGGCTTATATGACGCGCAACGATCCGGCGCACCGGTAATAGCCATCGCCTCTACCTGTCCGACAACAGAATTTGGCACCAGTTATTTCCAGGAAACCAATACGATCAAACTATTTAACGACTGCAGCCATTATAATGAGATCGCTACAACGCCGGTCCAACTGCCCAGGATGGCTCAGGCGGCAATCCAGCACGCTATTCAAAGGAAAGGTGTCGCTGTGCTTGGTTTGCCGGGCGACGTTGCGGCTATGCAAGCTGCGGAAGGGTCAACCTCGACCGATGTCTTTTATACCAACCCGGTAATACGACCGTCTCATCAGGAAATTGCTGATCTCGCTAATCTGATCAATCAAGCACCAAAAATTTGCATTTTTTGCGGCCTCGGAGCGGTTACCGCACACGATGAGGTCGTGGAACTTGCAGATAAACTTAAGGCACCGGTAGGTTTTTCTTTGCGGGCAAAGATGGGCATACAGTATGACAATCCTTATGAGGTAGGTATGACCGGCCTTCTTGGGCTGCCCTCTGCCCTGCACAGCATGCATGAAAGCGATTTGGTATTGCTTTTGGGTACAGATTTTCCTTATATACCTTTTTTCCAAACAGGTAAAAAGATTGTGCAGATCGACGTACGTCCGGAAGCTTTGGGCAGACGTGCCAAGCTGACCATGGGCCTGCACGGTCAGATCCGTGATACGTTACTCGAGTTATTGCCATTGATCAGCAACCGTACAGACCGTAGCTTTATTGATGCCCAACTCCATGTATATGCCAAAGCTAAAGAGCATCTTCAAACCTATGTGAAGGACAAGGGTACATCGAATTTATTGCACCCGGAGGCTGTTATCTCAAGTATAGATCAGCTGGCGGCTGACAATGCCATATTTACCGCCGACACCGGGATGTCATGCGTTTGGGCAGCCCGTTACCTTACCGCAACAGGCCGGCGCGATCTGCTGGGTTCATTTAACTACGGTTCCATGGCAAGTGCCATGCCCCATGCGATCGGCGCTGCGTTTGCCTGTCCTGACCGACAGGTAGTAGCGCTTTGCGGTGACGGCGGATTATCAATGCTGTTAGGGGATATTGCTACGATCAAGCAATACAATCTGCCCATTAAACTTATTGTCTTTAACAATCGTTCATTAGGTCTTGTGAAGTTAGAAATGGAAATACAGGGGTTACCGGACAATGAAACGGACATGGTCAACCCGAATTTCGCCGCAGTCGCAGAGGCCACAGGTATTAAAGGCATCTCGATACATGAACCGGCAGAGATCCACGAAAAGCTACAGCAAGCTTTTGCATACCCCGGCCCGGTATTGGTCGATATATACACGGATCCGAATGCACTGATGATTCCTCCAAAAATTGAATTGAATATGGTAAAAGGAATGGCAATGTCCATGACCAGGATGATGCTTAGCGGTAATTTCCAGGAGGTACTGGATACCGTAAAAGCAAATTACAAGCATATGAACGAACTATTGGATTAAGAAATTTCGTGTTGAGTGTTTAAGTAGGGGCCAGGTATCATTAATTGAACCTGGCTTTTTTTCAATAAGTAATTACTCTTAGACCGTAATTAAATCAAAAACTTCATGTCGCTAGTAGCAGCTTTTAACTGGCGGTACGCCATCAAAAAATACGACACTTCCAAAAAGATCGATCCGGCTATTTTAGCGGATCTGATAGAAACGGTTCGTTTAGCCCCTTCTTCCTTTGGATTGCAGCCATATCGATTTATTTTCGTCAATGATCAGGTCAAACTGAAAGAGATCAGTGCAGCCGCGCAGGGACAGCCGCAGATCATGACAGGTGCCCATGTCATGGTGCTTGCGGTAGAAACCAATATCAATGCGCAAACCGTGGCCCGTTATTTTGATAAAGCAGCAGTTGTCAGGGAAACCGAACGCAAAGATCTGGAACAACGCGAACAATTTATTAACGGTGTGATCGGTAGACTGGATCATGGTCAGCGTATAATCTGGGCTGCCAATCAGGCCTATCTTGCTATTGGCGTATTTATCAGCGCGGCTGCGGAAGCCAGGATCGATGCTTCGCCAATGGAAGGCTTTGATAAAGTAAAGATCGATGAGATCCTGGGTTTAAAAGAAAAGAACCTGACCTCCGCGTTACTTTTTGTGATCGGCTACCGGTCTCCGGAGGATAAGTACGCGGCTACATTAAAAGTGCGAAAAGAGCAGGAAGAACTTTTCATAACGATCTGATCTAAAAACACAAATAACCAGAGAACATACTCTGCTTATCTCCCTGCCTATATAATTCAAACCGCTAGTTCATTATCCGTGGATTTGCTTTGAGTATGAAATGATGGTTAATAAAGTTCCGACATTAAAGTCTTCAGCAGTTATCATAAGCCCTTCTGAGGATATAATTTTTTCAGGAAGTTCTTATAAAAACATTTTTTCGAAACCGCTCTATGATTGGTTTATCCTTGTAAAGCCTGTCAAAGGCGCACAAACAGGAGGACCTGAAGCGTTTGTAATTATTTTGTTTTGGTATTTAAAAGGCGCTTGCGTTCTTTTTCTTTTCTGTTGAAGTAACCGCGCAGCAAGAAATTGTGCTTTAAAGCCTCGGTGATCTGATTAAAGTTATCTGTGCCGGTACGGACATTGACTAACATGGCGCGCAGGTTGCTGGCCGCGGCTGTATCGGTAAGCATCATATTGACCGGCCCTTTGCTGTGGTCCAACTTATAACTCAATTGGGTCGTAAGGTAGCTGATGGTATCGGTCGCATTTTTCATGTTGCCCGAAAGAGCGATCAGGTTGTTTACGATCTGGGTATCCCGAAGCAGTCTGCCGACCGACCCTTTACCATCTTTTATGCCGGCGGTCAGGCTGCGGATATCATTGCTTGCCAGGGCTGCATTGCTCGTGGTACGGTCAAGGTTGTCCAAACTTCGGCGCAGCCTGCCGGCGGTTTGTTTATCTTTTAGCAGCGCCAGCAGCTGACTTGAATCAAGTCCGGTAACGATATTTTTGAGCGTTTCGGCCAGGACCGCGACATCATCACCTATTCTTGCCATTTTGGGCAGCACCCTATCAATCCTGAACACCTCCTGACTTAACAGCAGATCGCCGTCGTGAATTGGCGAAACGGGGCCGGTTCCCGGCCTGATATTAATCACTTTATCACCTATCAGCCCGTCTGAACCAATCGAAGCAATAGCGCTTCGGCTGATGTAGGGACTGGTCTTTTTATTGATTAACAACTTTACTTCTATAGTTGTATCATTAAGAATGTAAGTGCGCTCTACACTACCTGCCGGCATTCCGGCATACAAAACGTTATCGCCCTCCATCAGTCCGTTGAGATCCGAAAACCGAACCCGGACCTCCAGCCCGGAAGCCCAGCTGTTCTGATTTTTCCCTATAAAATAAAGCGTTCCCATCAGTAGAACAATTCCTGCAAGAACAAATCCGCCAAGCTTCATATTATTTTTATTTCCCGTTTCCATAATCATTCAAAAAATTGTCTGATGTGCTCATCATTATTAGCCTCGAATTCACTGTATGTACCTTCAAAGTAACTTTTCCCGTCCAGAAGAAGAACGATACGATCTGCGGTATTTTTCACACAGTTCATATCATGTGAAATGATAATCGATGAAGTATTGTATTTATCCTGCAGCTTGACGATGAGCTGATCAATGTCGCGTGCGGTAACGGGATCCAGTCCGGTTGTAGGCTCGTCATATAAAATGATGCTGGGTTTTAAAATCATGGTGCGCGCTAATGCAATTCGTTTCTGCATTCCCCCGGAAAGCTCACCGGGCATCATATCGACAGTATTTTCAAGATTTACGTTGGCCAATGCTTCCATTACCATTTCGTCCACTTCAGACTGTTTCAGTTTTATCCAGTGACGCCTTAATGGAAATTCCAGATTTTCTCTTACGCTCATAGAATCATAAAGTGCATTACCCTGAAAAAGAAAACCAATATGTGTACGTACCTGATCAAGCTCCCTCTCTCCTATCCCAACCATTTCTTCGCCATATATCCGTATGCTACCCTGATCGGGTGTCATTAAGCCGATGATACACTTTATCAGTACCGATTTCCCCGCTCCGGACTTTCCCAGAACCACTACGTTTTCTTTTTCTTGTAAGGTAAGATCGAACTGATCAAGAACCTTCCTGCTTCCGAAAGTCTTTGTTACGCCCCTAATGATTAATGGAGGGGTGTTATCATCTTTATCACCGGGGAAAAGCACCTTCTTCATAGCTCTTAATTTAAATGAAGTAAGTTGGTCACCTGCACCGCAATCAGATCAATCAAAAAGATGACTATCGAAGATAATACAACGGCGGAGTTCGCCGAATTCCCGACACCGCGGGTACCGTTACTCGAGGTAAAGCCTTTATAACAACCAATAATGCTGACTGCAAATCCAAAAAAAAATGTCTTCGCCACAGCCGGTAACAGGTCGTCAAAAGATAATTGGGCAAATACTTTTTGAAAGAAGAGCGGGAGGCTGATCACTGAGGTTGCATTAATACCAATATATGAACCGCCAAGACAAATTCCGTCAGACAGAATGGTCAGCAGCGGCAGCATCATCGTTGCCGCAATCACCCTTGTAGCCACTAAATACTTAAAAGGATTGGTACCGGAAACCTCCATGGCATCGATCTGTTCAGAAGCTTTCATGGAACCCAGCTCGGCACCGATACTGCTACCGATCTTGCCCGCAAAAACCAGGGCTGTTAAGATCGGGCCGACCTCGCGGATAATAGCAATAGCCACCATACCGGGAAGTTCCGCTGCTACTCCGTAACGTGCCAATGCAGGCTGAAGCTGCATCGTTAGCACAAGCCCCATGATGAAACCTGTCAAACCAACTAATCCGAAGGAGAGATAGCCAATGGTATAGCATTGCGTTAGAAACTCTTTCATCTCGTAACGGTCCCGCTTACACATAAGGACAAAATGACCGGTAAACCGGATTAGGCCCCCGGTTTGTTCCAACAGCATTTTCGTCTTTGGCAATGAAGTCATCTTTCTAATTCACATAAATATTATCAAGCTAAATTAACCTAGTATAAGGTATTTTGTCTTTGAATAATCAAAGCATTATCTTTGAAAAACAACAAGCCTTTAAGCCTTTATACTCTTTAAAATCGAAGCCATTGCTTTGAATTTAAAAGCACGCTTTTGATCATAGTCGCATAAATTTGTGTGGCAACTTTGCCGGCGGCGTATAGTGAAGCGATGACGATGAACAACGGAGAAATCATAAAAAAGGCCGGCAAATTTGTTAAAGCGCAGCTTCATAACACCAATCACCCGGAACTGGTCTTTCATAACCTGGCACATACCGAATACATGGTACGCACAGCGCAAATGATCGCCGGCTTGACCCAGCTTTCAAACCAAGACATGACCATACTGATAGCATCCGTATGGTTTCGGGATATAGGATTTACCGATCAAACGGAAGGCCCTCTTGCATCAGGATCGCGGATTGCCTGTTCTTTTTTTGAAAAACAAGGTATGCCACAAACCGTGATAGACAGGATAACGGGTTTGATCCTTTTCGACCCGCGGCATCATGTGCCAGGCAATCTCCTTGAACAGATCATTGCTGATACCGAAACTGTTTATTTTGGCAAACGGTCGTTTCTAAAGAAAAACGAACTGCTTCGAAAAGAAACGGAGCTGACCACTAAACGAACAATAGAGAAAGAGGCTTGGTTTAAACAAACGATAAGTGACCTGGAACATCATCGGTATCATACACCTTCAGCCCGTACATTTTGGACTGATCAAAAGTCAGAGAATCTAGTTCAGATGAAACTGCGGGCAGCGCAACAAGATCAGGCTATCCGTGCGGATCAGTCAAACACAATGTTAAAGCGTGCAGAAATGGCTGAAAAAAGCATTGAGACCGCATTTGCCATTGCTTCGCAAAACAACCAGCATCTCAGTAGCCTGGCAGATAATAAGGCGCATATTCTTATTACAGTTAATTCGATCATCCTCTCGGCATTGATCAGCCTGTTGGTACGCAGGCTTCAGGAAAATGATTACCTGACCTTTCCTACTTTTCTTTTACTTTCCATCAATTTGCTCACGATGGTGCTGGCCATTATCGCTACACGTCCGACCGTAAGCAAGGGCGTATTCAGCAAAGCCGATCTGGAGCAAAAGAAAACTAACCTGCTATTCTTTGGTAACTATTTTAAAATGCTGCCGGAACAGTTTACCAGCGGGATGTGGGTCATGGTGGACGATAAAGTCTATATTTATAATTCTCTTATGCTTGATATTTACCAGCAAGGTACAATCATCGGTCGGAAATATCATTTTTTAAGACTTGCCTACAATATTTTTATGTGTGGCTTGGTTATTTCTATTCTCGCATTCTTTGCAGCCGCTATTATTTACAATCATTACAGGGTGCCCCCTCTTCCTAAATGAGGAATCCGTAACGATGTTATGTGAAGTTAAATACCAAAAAGTGTTTTAACTCCGGTAATGGCAATTTGTAGTCCAACGCAAAAGATAAGGAAAGCGGATATACGATACACGATATTTTCTCCGTTTGCACCAAGAATATGAATAACAGACTTTGTGTTCAGGTAAAAGATATAGATTAGTACACATACTACTATGATCGAAAGAAAAATGGCTAGCATATTCAGGTAATACTGAGAATGATTGACGGATTCGCTGTGCGCACTTAGCGTAAATAGTACGGATATGGTTCCCGCCCCGATAGTTACCGGAAAAGTGATTGGAAAAAATAATTTACCAGCAATATGATTGTAGCCGGTAAGGGGGTTCTTTGATTCTCCGGCACCAGAAAGATCGGTGGATTTTCTTTCATCTGCGAGAAATCCCCAACCCATTTTACAGATCATAATGCCGCCGCCTACCTGAATTACCGGAACGGATAAGCCAAATAAAAACAGTATCCAATGCCCGGCAAAAAGGGTGACCGTGCAAATCAAAAAAGCATATACCACGATCTTCCTCACTGCTTGTCGTTTTTCAACAACATCAAGACCTGTAAAATAAGGATTAATGATAAATGCAGAGCCGATTGGGTTTACTACTGGAAAGAGTGCAATGATCCCGATAAAGACCAGGTTAATAAATGAAACGTTCTGGGCGGCCATATAATAATTCTTACAAAATACAACATTACCGTTCAAATACCACAGCGTCTGCACTTGCTCCCAGGCCGGTTAAAATCCCATTGATCTGGACCATCATCGGATCAGGGCCGCAAACGTAAAAGTGCCTGCTGAAATCGCTGACTTCTCCTTTTAAAAACGATTCGTCGATGCGGCGCCTATCGAAACAGCTATCCTCCTGGCCGCTGACCAAAAACAGCGCATCCGGCCCGAGCATTCTTTTTAATTCGCCAGCCAAGAAAATATCTTTATCCGCCCTATTAGAGAAAAAAAGTTTATTTCCTGCAAGTTTGCTTTCTTTATCCAACTGTCTGAAAATGGCAATGAAGGGCGTGATACCGGAACCGCCGGCGATAAAATACCCCGGTCCCTTATAGGCTATAACGCCCCAGGGCTCGTCCAGGATCAATTCATCACCAACATTTAGCCCGCTGAGCTTTTTTGTAACACCGTCAGTACTATCAGAATATATCTTGATTGTAAATTCCAGATAAGGATCTTCATTGAGACCTGTAAAGCTGAAGGGATTCTTCTTATCTCTCCAGGCCGCCTGATTGATAGCCAGTTCTGTCGCTTGGCCGGGCGTAAAGCTGTAGCCGGTTGGTTTTTCAACCCGGAACTGTTTGACATTGTGACTTAGGTATTTACTAGAAATGATCTTTGCTATATGTTCCATTGGCATTGGTGTTATAATCATCGTATTGAACGATCGCTATCGAATTCAAAGCGAATGTTCAACAGCCTAACCAAACACATGCCAAAACAACAACAACCTAACTATCAAATACTTATAATAATAATCTCAACTCATAAATGTCATATCCCGCCATTAAATACTTTACCTGCGAAATATAACAGTACGTTTAGTTATCCAGAGAAAAGAAACTCAATAAAATCAACAGGCATTTGCAATTGCCGGCGCCCGTCAAGACCGCCCGTTCGATATACGACCTGCATGCGGCGACATGTCTAATACGTCGTGGCATTGGAGCCGTATATTACCCAAAACCGCGTTTTTGTGATATAACATTTAACATTTTAAACCAAAATTTTAACATTTTTATCCTGTATGATCCTGTAGCTTTGCGGATATATTTTAGAATTTAAAACAATGAAAAAAATCCGGCATCTTTTGCCCCTCATCTTCTTTTCCGTTTACATTACACAGGCGAATGCGAACGCCCTTAAAACGATTGCCCATACCGCGGTACCAGATACGCTGTTAAATATAACCGCACCCGAATTTGTGCTTAAAGACCTCAATGGGAATACTGTTCGCTTAACCGATTACAAGGGCAAAATCCTTGTGCTCGATTTCTGGGCTACCTGGTGTGTGCCTTGCCGGCAATCCTTTCCCATCATGGAAACGGTCATTGCCAAATATAAAGACGACCCGAATGTTAAATTTCTTTTTATTGATACGAAAGAGGTCTCAGATCCCAAAAAAGTAAAAAAATTCCTGTCGGATAATAAATACCCTTTTGAGGTCGCATTTGATGACCTTACTTCCAGCACATTTAAAAATTATCAAATGCCTGGAATACCGTCAAAATATGTGATTGACGCCAATGGGGTGATACGCTTCCAGGAGCTGGGGCTCAACACGCTCAAGACGGCGGCCGTTTTAGCAGATGAGCTCTCAGTTATGATCGAAAGAGCCCGCGGTAAGTAGGCATCTTAATCCCCTCATTGCCGGAGATTCACCGGGCGGCACTGACCGCCCGGTGAATTTTACAACCTTTAAGACAAGTTTACTCCGACCTGTCTACTCAACTTACAGGATTTTAAAATGCTTCATTTAGCCCAAGGAAAAAGCCCTTTTGACCAAATTTTCCATATGCGTAGTCCAAACACAGATTAGTGCGGTTAGCCTTATTGAAAAGAACTCTTAACCCCGCGCCCCCTCCGGGTTGGAAAACCTTGAATATCGTTGTACCTGAATCGTCGTTGGCTGTTTGCATATTCAAAAAGGCAACGCCGCTGATAAATTTATTTTTAGTGATCGGGAAACGATATTCCATCTCCATATCGTTGTATTGTGTACCCTTGAAATATCCAACGGTATAACCCCTCCCGCTTCGTAAGCTCGGATCCTTTTGTGTACCCGGCAAATCCAGGTAAGGCAGGTCGCCGCCGATAACATATGCCCCCCAGACCCAGATAGCCAACACATGCTCAGGATTAAGTTGGGACAAACTAAGGTATTTTCGAAAGTCATAAGTTAACAAATTAGCGTGCTTCGTACTGCCTAACCATCTTTGGTTACTTCTCAGGCCTGCGTCAAAATAAATGCCCTTATATGCCCGGTTTTGATTATCACGTGTCGTGTATTGCACATCTAGTAACACGCCATCAGATGTATAGTTGACCCCGCTGAACCCATGCAGCTCATTATAAACATCATAAGGTGTTAGCTGGCCGGCCGGGCCGACATTTTTAAAGTTCCGGCGGATATCCAGTGACAGGCCTGTTCCTACAAACAGATTGGGGCTGATCTCTTTGTAAATTTTTTCTCTTAGTGTAAAAAGCTGCCCCTTTAATCCATAAGCCTGGCGTTTGGGATCGGTGAGTTCCTGATTTGCCAGCGCTCCTTGACTGCTGCTGCCTATACCAAAACCATAATCCGGCACGACTGCTTTCCCGGCAGCGACAATGCCGGTTAAATTCCATTTATTACCATTGGTGAAAATATTATGGTATAAATAAAAGTAAATAATGTTTTTGGTCGTAATCGATGCAGAGCTCGCCGCTACTGAAAGATAAGTATTGGGATCAGTCCCTAATACACGGCCTGCAACGGCTTTAATTCCGATCTGCTGACCGATGCTCGGCGTGGAAGCGATATTGGGCACAATATCAATTCCACGGCCCCGTTTGTCCTGCTCCGCTTTACGTTTCTTTTTAAAAACGTTTTGAAAGAGATCCTCCAGGTCATACTGCTGCGATTCCCCTGCCTTTACCGCTGGCGATCTGCCTTGTGTTCCTCCCCTCACCGAATCCACCTCTGATGAAACCTGACCTGTTGCTTTGGTTACAGGCAGGCAAAACAGGAAAGAGACTGCAAGGACATACAATACACTTCTGATATTTGGATTGCCGGTCATAAAAACACCTGTGTAGCGATAATGAAGGTCCCCCTGGACGATTGCTGCCTTTCCGCTACAACTATTGGCCGTGTTTGATATTTAAACGATATTTTGGCGTGGTGTCCGTCCAGATACAGGTTACCGCCAGCGCTCCAGTAGGTAAATTTCGATTCGCCGTACCTATCGTACTTTTGCAAGCTAAATTCTCCAAACGGCTGAGCACGAAGGCTTTTACCAAACCATTTTGCGGGCAAAAGTAACCCGGCCTGGGTAAACCACGATGTGCCTGTACCAATGACCGGTGCAAGATTGCCATAACCTGCCTGAGAAACTTCTCCGGTATAATCGGGGGCTGCACTAACATTCGCATTCATGAGCGAGCCATTACGCAGATAATTCGGTCCAAAATCATAATGATAGAAAACACTGTAACCGGTTACCGCCCAGTTCGCCGGTCCGCCGAAAGGGATATCTGCGAAAGCATCGACCGACCATAATTTTATATTGTGACGTATTAGCGGCGAGGTCGCTGTGTTATTGACCTGCGTTACCGTACCTTCTTTAGTATAATAATAACCTGTCCCGATGTTGAAAACACGTTTAGTACCCACATAAGTCCCGGCGGTAAATGGCAGGAAATTCGATTCCTTATCCAAAAACTGCCAGGCGGCGTAACCTGTGGTTGCCAACTTTCCTGTAGCGTTATTGTCGACCGCATAATTGATATCCGGGGCATTAGCCGCAAAGGCTGTCGGTGCCGAAAGAACGGTGAACGGTTTATTTAGAGACCAGCGGTAACTGACCGGCCCGATATTGCCTTTGAAATATACGCCCAGCTGGCGACCTATCTGATCGGAAAAATCCAACAGCGGCCAGTTGTAAATAGGTGCATCAATAGCCAGGAAATTATTGGAATTTGCACTGGTCATACGGCTTATACCGTTCCAGTAATGCAGGCCCGTACCGATATATAACGACACCGCGTTTTGCTTGCCTGTATGTTCATCTTTGTCCGGAAAGACGGCATATTCGTTCCATAAATCGTGCAGATATAAGCCGGGTTTTTTTCCCAGGGTCCCGGCATAATTGGCACCTCCGTTTCCGGTATTACCGCCCCCTGCGGCTCCACCGGAGGAAAAAGCCTGGTTGTCCATGCCGATGTCTGCAAGAATAAGGTACCTGGAACTGAGCTGGCTGTAAGTTACAAACCGAAATTGCTGAAGGCCAAGATCGGCCCAGTTATTTTTAGCGACGCCATTCACAGCGGTACCGGGGTTAGCTTGCGTAGACCGCGCCCAAAAAACGGCCCATGTGGTAAAGTGAATATATTTTTTTCCTGAACTATCAAGCTTAATGGTCATGCCGTCCGTATAGGCAGGTGAGCCGCCTTGTGCATAACATTGTTTAAAGCCGAGTGGTAGCAACAGCATAACGATCAACGTTATTTTGCCACACCTGTTAGAGAGTAAAATTTTATTTTTCATAAATTGACGTTTATACCGCGTTAAAATTTATTTCATTTTATAAGTGATGGATAAAAAAACCCATACTTATCCCAAGCCGTTTGCTAAACTCATGCCACTGTCATAAATAATTAACAATCAACACATTAACAAATAAAAGCAAAACATGAACGCGTTATATTTCACAGTTTATCGCTGTTTCTGTGAAATATGATGCTATGCATTTTCAGCTAAATAATTAGCCGGCAGCTAAATAGTAAAGATGAGTGCAGTTGCCGCCGCACCCATAATCGCGAACGTCGCCCATAACAAAATCTTGGATAACCAGCCGCTTTTGTATGGCCCCATAACCTTTTCACTGGAGGCCAGCCGGACGATCAGGAACAACAAAGGAACTGCGGCAAAACCGTTTATGACGGCTGTATAAACCAGGGCTTTAACCGGATCTATGCCGGTGAAATTAAAGACCAGCCCGATCAGGGTAGCAGCCGTTATCACGCCGTAGAATCCCCGAGCCTTTAGTAATTTTAAGTTAAGACCGGCATTCCAATTGAAAGTCTCTGCCACGGCGTAGGCAGCCGATCCCGAAAGGACAGGAACAGCCAGCAAGCCCAGACCAATGATACCCACTGAAAAAATCAATTTAGCCAACAAGCCTGCATTCGGAAAAGAATGTACCAATGGTTCCAGTGCTTTAGCCGCATCAGCGGCATTCTTTATGTCAGTTACGCCGCTTTGATGCAATACGGTTGCACCTACCAGCAAAATACACCATGTTGTGAATTCTGAGAGCAGCATACCGAATGCATTATCCTTTCTCATGTCATGAATCTGCGACCAGCCAATCTTTCTTTTACCATTACAAAGTATATTCCGGATTTGCCCCTCTTCCACCTCTTGCGAGGCTTCCCAGAAAAACATATATGGTGTGATTGTCGTCCCGAAAACGCCGGTAATAATGAACAGAAAGGCAAAACTGAATTCAAAATGGGGAATTATGGTGGCGCGAAGCACGGTCGGCCATGGCTGGTCGACTAAAAAAACAGTAATGGGATAAGCCAGCAGGGCCATAGCCAGCCATTTCAATATTTTAGAATATGTCCGGTACGCCGTAAAAAGTTCGAGTATCAATATTACAGCCGTAAAAAAAAGGGCAAGAAGGACGAAATGGACAGGCAGCAATAATTGGGCCGCGGCAGCCATCGCCCCGATATCCGCGCCAATATTAATTGTGTTTGCAACAACCACCAGCCCGACAACAGCATAAAGCACTTTACGGCTATAATGCTCTTTTATCAGGGCGGCGATTCCCTTGCCCGTCACCAATCCAATTCTTGCGCAAGCTTCCTGTACAGCGGTCATAAAGGGGAGCATATATAGAGCTGTCCATAACTGGCCATAGCCAAATTGCGCACCTGTCTGGGAATAGGTGGCAATGCCTGAAGGGTCGTCGTCGGCTGCCCCTGTAGTCAGGCCCGGGCCTAAAAGGCCGATCCATCCGACTATACTTTGTCTGATTGTTTTGCGCTGTCGATTAATAGCCATGTCCCGTATGATTAAATTTGATAATACTTGAGTTACATTAGTACAATTGGTGATCGCAGAACTTGATGTCTTAACCGCACTTGGCAAAAAACAGGTCAGGAATCTGAAATATATAAGAAAGCTCCCGACAAGTACCGGGAGCTTTCCAATGAGTATAAACTGCTTGCCCTTATAGGCCAAAAGCGTAAGCTACTCTTAAACCGATCACGCTAATCTTGCTGCCTGGTGAATCGGTGCCAAAACGGCTTGAACCTTCGTATTTCACACTGGCATCGATAGATGACGACCCACCTACGGGTATCTGAACACCTACGCCGGGAGCATATAGGAATGAACTTGATTTGTTGTAGCCCAAATCGTTTTTGTTCGTAAGAAACGCTGCTCCGGCGTTTGCCTGAAGGTAAAAATTAGAAAAAGGGAAAAATTTCGCGCCGGCCGTTAGCGGTATGATGCGCAGGCCTCTAGGCTCGAAACCATCGATATCCCTGCCGTAAAAATTGATATAACCGGTAGTTACGTCAAATTTCAGTTGGTCGGCTAAAGGGATGTCTACGGCAAGGGATCCGCCCAAACTACCTTTATGCTCGTGGTTGAATTTCCCAACGGACAAACTGGTTTCCAGACCAACACTATATGTGATCTGATCCGAAGATGTTGAAGAAGTCGAGGTTTGTGCTTTTGCGCTCATTGTACCCGCTAATAATGCGATCGAAAGGATTGCTGTGATTTTGATTGAATTTTTCATGATTTGTTGTTTTTGATTGTTGCTATTTACTATTGTTAATTAATTTTCATTTGTAAAGGATGTATAACAGATCGATACCCGTCAGATAAATGAGCAAAAAACGGCTCCGGAAAAAATCCAGGGACCTGGTCACAAGTGATTTTTGTTTTTTCTTTTCTTCGTAACACCCTGTTAAGTTGGTGATGGGTATGATCTTGTTTTTCATGGCTCTTGTTGTTTGTTGATGTAAAATTAGGTTGGAACCCGTACTGGTCTATTCACTACTCGTTCAACAGGCATTACGGAACGTTGAATGACACTTTTCACCCGAAAAACATGCCCTATAGACGACCAGTAATGATGTCCGCCATCTTTGTCGTCTGATCCGTCCCCGCGATTATATTTAGACAGATCTGTCGTAAACCTGTATTTCCGCCTATTAAGATTTTGATATAAAATTCCGGAACTGGCATTGGATGAGTTGACTCTTTATATCTGTACCGTGCATTCGGGGATTTACGGCTTGCAGAAAATAATCTGCTGAACTTCAGACATCGGCCATGGCGGCTATTCTGCATAAGAAAACATGGTCCGCAAAAAGAAGGATGATGTAATTTTCTTTTATTGATTATCTTTTTTTTTTCTGCATTAATAATTATCATGACCATATTTTATAGATTTATTAATTTCAACCTTTCACTGTTGATCAGTCTTTTTCTTGACAGCAGCTTTTTCTTATTAAGGAGTTCAAAACATTTGATACAAATGACCGCATGTAAGATCCCTTTCAGTCCGTCTGCGGTTTCTATGGCAATCAGCAATTTTTTAGGACTATCACCGCAAACACCCAACCGGTTGATATTCACTTCGTCAAATGTGTGGATTGATGGTTTCTGGATGCAATGGATCAGTAAATCCTCTAACAGAAAAAAATCATAGATATAGCCATCTTCATGTAAAATGACAATCAGCCTAGCAGTGTGATGGTCCACAGCCCTTGCTCCATTTAAATCCCTGCTTTCTATCGCCATATATGATTAAGTTCTTGATTCGTATCAAAAAAGCTTGCCCATGGCATATAAACACTATGCCACACATACAATGAACTGAAAATCAATTAAATAAATAGAACGCCCATGTTAGAATCGGCGTGAGATATCACTATATCACTTTAAAAATTGATATTTCACGGCAGGCAGCAGTATAAATCAAATGATATCGGTGCCGATGAAACAATGTGGTTTCAGCTGATTTTCCGGTTAACCGGTCAAAACGTAATTCTGACATCAATAAACATTTTCAACTATAGTTTTTGCCTGCTCAACGAAAAGGAAATGTTTTGAACTAATGGCTGTTTATATTTGTTCATATGATCCGGGGGCCCAGGTCTGGGCCTCTGCCTTTCGTTTAAAGATGTTACGATATATCAACTTTTTAATTTAAATGTGTGATATTTCCCCCTTCTAACATCTTATAAAAAACACAACATTTTGACAATGAATTAATTACATAATGGCATGATTATTAATTATGGCTTATGGAATTAAACCTCTAACCACCGTCGCTATAACTGATCACCGGTGGGATATTTTAAAAAGTTCGAATCAAATTGACTATGGAATGCTTAATAATTGATCACAACCAAAACGCAATCAAAGTTTTAAACGAAATGGCTTCGCGTATAAACGATATCCACGTTGCAGGGCATTATGAAAACGCGGTAGATGCCTTGAACTATCTGCAGCATAATCACGTTGACCTTTTATTTTTAGAAGTAGAGATGCCCCAGCTTAGCGGTATAGAGTTGACAAGAAATTTGCTCAATAAGAATATCGTGATTATTTTCACTACAGCAAAAAAGGATTATGCCGCAGAGGCTTTTGAATTGAATGTTGCCGACTACCTATTGAAACCATACTCAGAGATCCGGTTTATAAAGGCAATTAACAGGGCGAGGGATATGATCTCACTTCAGCAAATGAAAACTGACATGACCAGTGATGAATATATTTTTATCAGGGACTCTACTATCGTCAGAAAGTTGAAAATGGAGGATATCTTATACGCGGAAGCGATGGGTGATTATGTCAAGTTCTACACTGAGCACAAGCTTTACGCGATTCATGGTACGCTTAACGGGGCTGAAGAGCGATTACCGCGATCGAAGTTCATTCGCGTCCACCGGTCCTATATTGTCTGCGTAAACAAAATAGATACCATGCAAAATGGCGGGGTATTTATCAATGGCCAGTTCCTGCCCGTTGCTGACGCATACAGGAAGATTTTAAATAAGCGGATGAATATTTTCTAAACCTTTTCTTTGACAGGTATTTCCAGGGATCCTTTTTTGGACTTGATTTTTTTAATAATTAAAAAATCAAAAGCACGAACAATCATTGATGGGCGGCATGATATAACTTTATAGCCGTTGCGATTCAGTCGTTATTTAGGTTTGCAATGACCGGATTCCTGTCCTCACTCCTTCCAGGCAAGTATCGCAGTCCATAAATCAGTAGTGTTTACTATGTGCGGATAAAAAGAACCGCCTAGTGCCTGCTGACAAGCGTGCCACGCCTGAGAGCGATCCACGCGGCCATCAGGAACAAGCAGCGCTAGTGCAGACATCAAAAATCCTGGTCTACCTCCCGGCCATTCGATGAACTTCCTGACCTCAGTACGGGAGAAAGCTTGCACCGCGCAAAGGAGGAAAGTATAATACTGTGGAATTTTTAAATTACTTAAAGTGGACTGTCAGTGCTTGACCGTTAATATATGTAAGTTTTCAGCCATTCTTAACCAGTTATAGAGACTAAAAAGATCCCTGAAGCAGTTTCTTTTTTCTGATATTAAGTTGCCCTTTTTAAAACCAGTCGATCGTTGTCGTTTAGCAAGCTTAAGCAGCTCCAAAAATCAATAATAGCAAGTTATACAAGTATCAATTAAAAAGCCGCCCAGTTGGATCGCTTTTTAATTGATACTTCCTGTTTTTATTCTCTTGGCTTCAGATCAAAGTATTTTTTCCAGGGTTTTATCTAGTTCCTCTCCATGCAGGTTTACTGCAATAATTTTCCCATCCTTATCTAACAAAAAATTTTGAGGAATGCTTTTGATACCATAAAGCACAGCCACTTCATTGTTCCAAAATTTCAGATCGGACAACTGTGTCCATTCCAATTTATCAACCTTGATCGCTGCAAGCCATGCGCTTTTTTTACCCGGCTGATCCAATGATATGCTGATCACGGTGAAGTTTTTATCCTTGTATTTGTGATAAGCGCTTACCACACCCGGATTTTCCGCGCGACATGGCATGCACCAGGATGCCCAAAAATCTATCAGGACATATTTACCTTTAAAGTCGGAAAGTTTAACAGGTTTTCCGGCGGTATCATTCTGGGTGAACTCCGGTGCCATTTTTCCAACAGCCGTTGCGCTGGATGAGTCCAACAATTTTTTAAAATTCCTACCGGCTTCACTTTCCCGGATATTCGCCGACAAGCTGTCAAACATGGGTTCAATTTCCGGTACGTTGATTACTTGTCCCGCAATTTCCTTTAAGGCAACAAGGCTAAAGAAGGAATCCGGGTTGAGGCGGATAAATTCGCGTTGACGGGCCTGATGCTCTGTTCTTACCTTGGCATATTCATCCTTGGTGTATTGGATGAACGCTTTATCCTGCTGTTTTTCTTTAGTAGCCGAAGCATAATTTTCGTTAATTGTGTTAATCTTTTTTATAGTTGCTGCAAGGAAATTGTCGTAGCGTTTCTTTTCTGCATTGATTGGGGACCCGGTGATTGTCGCTCTTTTTAATGAATCTGCGGAATTGATCGATATAAATCCCTTTTCGATATAGATCATCGTCATATCGGATTTCATATTCGACTTCGCCAAACCCACACCCTGATGATCGATAATGATACGGGCGAGGTCGGGAGCCCCAACGGTACCGGTAAATTCAAAAGTGCCAGCCTTTAAAGTAGTCGAATCAATCTGCACTGCATCTCCGTGTCTGTATAATAAGAAGGCTTGGGCTGGCGTGTTGTCATTGCCGATCTTACCCTTGATCACAAAAGTGTTTTGGGCAAATGAGAGTGCCGGAATAACGGCAAGTATGCTTAAAATTATTTTTTTCATGGGTTTTATATAAAAATGTACGATTAATAGTTTTGCGTAAGATTTGTATTGTAGCTGGTAGCACTTTGAGGGAATGGGAAAATCCAAAGAGGTGATTCCGGTTTAAGGGAATAAGTGGTTCCGTTGATTGTCCGGTTTATCGTTTGTTTATAAGTGTCGTCGGTATTCCACCTCTTTATATTGAGGAAATTTCTCATCGTGTATAACAATTCGATACGTGAAGTCCTCATTAATAAAGCCATTACACCGGCTTCGGTGGCGGCTGTAACCGGCACATAAACATTGGGGTGTATACGGCTCAGCCTGATCTGATTGATGATTGCTAACGAACCGGTTAGGTCACCGGTTCGTGCAAGGCATTCTGCCTTAATAAGCCAGGTATCACTCGTAGTGAGCCCTGCCGTATTTATGGCGTACGGTGCGGCAGAGTAAAGCCAGAGTTTGGAAGCGGCGATTCCGCTGAAAGGATTGGCTGCGGGATAATAGGGCTGTATATAACCGTTGATTATATTTCCGGGTTCATAAATATCATTAGTGACCTCCAGGCTAGGTGTACTGATGAGCGGGCTGCCCTGGTAAGCCATGTAAAAGAGATTTTCAGGAGCTGTCAGGGGAGCTTTTGCGAAAGTTGCCGTACCTACCGGCTTGAACAGGCGGTCATCATTGATATAGTTATTGACATCCAGGCTTTTGTTGGCTGCAATCAGCGCTTCGGGATATTTTTTAAGGGTTATAAGCACCTGTGCTTTTACAGCATAAGCGAATCCTAACCCCACGCGCATATTATTGGCGGGTATAGCGGGTAAGCTGTTGAGTTCAATCGCGGCATTAATGTCAGCAATGATGTTATTATATACTTCGGCTACCGTACTTTTTAGGTTAGGAGTTGAAATGCTGTTATCCTCTTTAACATAAGGTATCCCGCCGTCTGTCGCGGCGGTGGAAGGGCTATAACCCTTGGCGTAAAAATTAACGAGTAAGTAGTGAAGGTACGCCCTTAAAATGTATGCTTCAGCCTTCAATTGTGAGGCTTTGGTCTTGTCACCGTTCGCATTATCCGCGTTCTTCAATACCACATTACATACGTTGTTAATAATGAAATACAATTTTTCGTATTTAACATCAGTAACTGCGAGGGCTTTTCGGTTAACCGCTTCATCATAAACAGTATATGCATAATTCAACGATTGTTGCCTGGAACCGATCAGAGATGGAATATTTGTCGAAAAAGCGTAGGTATCATTGACCAGGTTTCCGACATCATATGGCGAAAACGCCGCCTGTGCTGTCGTTTTGGCAAGCAAGGTATCGCCGGGAGCAGAATTTGCAGTAAAGTTGAAATTCAGCAACAAGTCAAGATCGGACACCCGGTTTAAGATATTACTGCCCTTGGGAGTAATTTCTGTGAATTTTTTACAGCCTGTAAGCGCGGAACCGAATAAGGCGATGGATAATATAATAATTAATATTTTTTTCATACCGATAAGATTAATAGTTCACATTAATGCCGAGAACGTAAGAAGCAGGTAACGAGGCCCCGCCGGTTTCAGGGTCGATGCCAAGTTTATTCCGGGTCCACAAAGCTTTGGGATTATTTAATTGAAACCTGAGGTTGATATTTTTCGAAGCAAGTAAACGATTGATTTTTTGAGGAACCTGATAACTTAGGGCTGCACTTCTTATCTTGAGAAAGTCTCCGGACCGTACAAACGAATCGGAGTAAGCAAGCTGTGATGTCGGCGCAACCTGTGTTCCGGGGTAGGTACCGGGTGCATATTGCCCAAAACCCGGAATGATCGTGTTCGTATTTTGCGGTGTCCAGCTGTTAGTAACGTATGCAGGAAGCGGACCGTAAGGGACCCCGTTTAATATTTCGGGAACTAATGCCCGGAGATGCTGACCGCTATAATAGACCATCAAAATATACAATCCGAATCCTTTATAATGAAACTCGTTGGCCATATTCACGTTTAGCTGCGGATCGGCACTTCCCGAATAAACCATGGCACCGAGATCGTTCCCTGTAAGTGCAATCGCGCTTAAACTGCCATCGCCTTTTAACCATTGAGGCTGGCCGACGCCATCCAATCCTTTGTATTGGAATGAAAAAAGCGAATTTACCGGGTACCCAACTTTATATCCGCCCTGTGCCAATGCCAATGGCGTAGTTGCAACCTCGTCTATAGAAGTAATCTTATTTTTATTCCAGCTCAATACAGCAGAAGTAGACCAGGAGAAATCGTCTTTCCTTGTCGGCTTGAACCAGCTATATTCAAGATTAAACTCCAACCCGTTGTTCGTCAAGTTACCGTTATTAATGATTTGGCTGGTGAACCCTTCGGAAGGGTCCAGGCGTTGGGTGATCAGGACATCTGAACTCTTTTTACTATACCAGTCAACCGATCCGTTCAGCCTGCCTTTAAATAAGCTAAAATCCAAGCCTAAGTTAACTGTAGCTGTTTTTTCCCAGCGCAGATCAGGGTTAGCTGCGTTTGTAACAACGGATAAGGGTTGGTTGGTAACAGGGTTTGAGAGTGTAGAATTAGCTGTAAGAAAACTGCTGATCCCCTGCACGATATTTCCTGTGATACCGTAAGTAGCACGCAATTTCAGGAAATTAATCCAGGATGCGGAAGACAAAAATTGCTCATTTTGCAAGTTCCATCCTATACCAGTGGACCATAGCGGTTTACCGCGAAATTTCTCATCCAAACCGAACACATCGGCATAATCTATGCGATAAGAGCCGAAAATATTATATCTGTTATCGTAGGTGTAAGTTGCGTTAGCATAATTTGAGTTAAAACGATGTACCGTTTCAGGGACGACGCCGATCGCGCCGGCGAGGTAGGTGTTATAAAGCGACGATGTCCCGAACCCTGGTTTGAATGCCGTTGTATTTTTGAAAGCATTCAATGCAGGGAAGCTGACTGCGGAAGTAGATTGAGATTGTAATTGATCATCGTATCCGAGAAGCAGCCCGCCCGTGCCTTTGGAACGGGTTTGACGAAACTCCGTACCTGCTATTACATCCAGATCATGTTTCCCGAAACTTCGTTGGTATTCGGCCTGACCGCGCGCGGTCCAGTAATCTCCTGTACTGTTCACCGTGGCGAGTTTACCGCCGTTTGCAGGGAGTAAGTTCGTGTATATGCTTTTAAGGTAACGCATGATATAAGAATCCCCTTCTGAATAGGCATCGCTGTTCAGTACGATATTTTCATACTGAAATTGTGGTGACGCGGTTAACCCCGGGATCAATTTTGCTTTCAGGTTTACAAAGTATCTCGTATTTCTTTGGGTTATGCGCTTGCTGTCCCTGCTTAATTCATCCAGGTGATTGACCAGAAGGCTATTAGAAGGCTGACTGGGTATATTTGTATTGTAATTATTATAGTCGGCAGTGGTATAATAAACCTTAGCGCCGGCGGGGTCAAGCAATTGCTGGTACGGTGAGACATTATTGGCACTTCTCGCAAAAGCACTGTTGCTGCTCTTGCTGTATCCAAGGATACTGTTTACACCATAGTTGGCGTCAAGCCACTTATTTAATTGATAAGCACCTTTGTAGAAAATATTCAGCTGCCGGTTGTAAGCATTAATAATACCGGTGTTATCATTTTTATAATTCAGGATAAGACTCGACTGGAATTTCTCACCGGCAGAACGGATGGCAAAATTATATTGCTGTAATACATTGTTCAGCAAAGCCTGATCCTTAAATTGCTTCCTGAAGTTATTCTGCTTAAAATCTGCCAGGCGGATATCAAGCTGGCTTTGGCTGATATCACCTTTGGAAAATTGATAATAGGCGTACTGTACGGGCGTTATAGCACTTCCGTTCGATATACTGTTGGCCGTTGCGGCAATCGCCGCAGCGGTATTTGGATAAAGTCCGCCCGAGTTAGCAAATACGTATTTATAAACGCTATTTTCTAAATCCACTTGTTGGGAAGGGGTGACCAGGTTGAAATCGATATCCGGCTTTTGCGAAACGGTAATATCCGAGGAGATTTCAATGGATGTTCCTATGCCTTTTGCTTTTTTTGTAGCAACTACGATAACACCGTTTGCCGCCCTGGCCCCGTAAATAGCAGTCGCTGCGGCGTCTTTCAATACGGTAATATCAGCAACATCATAAGGGTTAATGTCCGCAATAGAACCTTCGATTGGCAAGCCATCCAATACAACAAGCGGATTTTTATTGGCATTAATTGTATTTACTCCCCTAATTGAGGTAACCCCGCGGTAAGTAACCAGTCCCGGGACCTTTCCTTCCAGGTTTGCTAATATATTGGGCGTATACCGTTTGTTTAAGGCTGCACTGTTAACTGTCACCGTGGCACCGGTCATCTTTTCTTTACTGATCTGTTGAAAACCCGTATTCACGATGACTTCGTTCAGCGAATTTGATATATTCTTCAATGGAATCTGCAGCGAATTCGAATTATCATTTTTCACCACGATTTCCTGCGTGATATATCCCAGGTAGGATACTTCGAGCGATGTGCCTTCAGGCACATCTTTGAGGCTGAATTCGCCATTACCGTCAGTTATGACGCCGAACTTACTGCCTTTGAGCCTGACTGACGCTCCTGCCAGCGGCCGGCCGGCTGAATCTGTTACCCGTCCATGCACTTCGATCGCAATCCCCGGAGGCGTTCTCGGCGGGTCGTTTTGCTGTAGAAAAACGGTCCGGCCCGATATTTTAAAGCTTAACGGTAAATTTTCCAGGCAGGCTTTCAACGCCTCTTCGAGGGAAACCTCCCGTACATTGACGTTTACATTTTGTTTTACGTCTTTGGAATCGTAAAAGAATACATATCCTGACTGTCTTTTCAGACTTTCCAGTATTTTTTCGAGTGGAGCATTTTTCTCCATTAGGGTGATTTTCTGCCCGTAGCTTTTTGCACTTGCCTGCATCAAAGCCAGGATAAGGATGAACGTGGTTAACTTCATAACCAATATTAGTTTAGGGGGAAGCCATGCCGTCGGCATCGCTTGATTAAAAGCGTTATAATTCATTACTTTTGTGAAGTTGGGTTAATGTTAATAGTTCACCAGATTATTTTTTCCGATCATATCGGAGGGGTTAGCCCATAATTGCCGTAGCATGCCTGAGAACTTGCTACGGCTTTTTTTAGAAAACCCTGATCGGCTCAACGCTGTTGTCGTAAATCTCTTTCCATGTTTTTCATTTTAGTTTGTTTTTGTTTAGTTATTAATATTGTCCGTTGTTTAGCAGTAAGAACCTCTAGCAGGTACTCAAGGGGTTATTATTATTTTTTTTCCTTCAGCCCGGAAGTTTATCTTTTTATTGCTGAGAATATCCGTTAGTTTAAGTGCCTGATTGCGATAGATACCACCGGAAAAGGTACGTGCAGGTATCCGTCCCTCGTAGCTGATATCCACGTCATACCAGCGGGACAGTTGACGAAGAACTGTTTTTATATCTGCATCATGAAACTGAAAAATCCCATTATGCCATGCAAGAGCCTCCTCGAGGTCAGCGTTTTCAACTATATGAATACGATTCTGCACGATTTGCGACTGCTGGCCAGGCTTTAATAACATCGATTTTACTCCTGTTGAAACCTTTACTTTGCCCTCAAACAGTGTCGTTTTCAAAGCAGGCTCATCATCGTAGGCATTAACGTTAAAATGAGTGCCCAATACTTCCAATACCTGCCTGTTTGTAATGACCCGGAATGGTTTAAGCGGATCGTGTGCAACCTCGAAATAAACTTGTCCTGTAATTTTAACCGATCGCTCTTGAGCCGTAAAGGCAACCGGAAATGTTATAGATGAATTAGCATCCAGCCAAACCTGAGTTCCATCTGCAAGAATCAAAGTGTGCTGGCCACCCCTAGGAGTTGTCAGTGTATTATAAATAGTTTCGGGATTACTACCATGTCTGCTGTATACAATCTTATTGCCCGATGTGATATGGATAGCGGTAGCCCCCTGATTGGTCAGCAGGCCTGCCCTTGCATCTGCAATGAAAATCCGTTGTCCATTCGACAGTGTAAGAATTGCTTTGTCGGACCCCGGGGCAATATCCTTAACCTGATTTTCGGAAACCATGTTTGATTTCCTTAAAGGCTGAAGCAGGAAGAATGTGCCAAGCGCAAGGAAGAATAATAGGCAGGCGGCAGCGACAGCACGGGGCCAGGCACGCCTTATCTTGGCGTTAGGCGTCGGCATAATCTTATCCCACATTTCATTTTTGACGCTGAGATAATCAAGATCTGCTGGATCATTTTGCCGGGCTAAGAATTCGTAATTATACCAATTTTCCAATAGCCTTATCTCTTCTGGTGAAGCGTTTCCGTCATTATACTTATAAAGTAAATCCCCGGCTTGTTTTTTATCCATTTGTTGGCTCTTAATTGCAGCTTTGTTAGTAATACCCTTACCTCCGCTCCTGGTAGTATAAAAAGATAAAAAAAAAAAATATTAGTTTAATTTTACTTTAATACGGCATTTGATCACCTGAAAAAATGATCCGTTAAGCAGCATTGTTTATTTAAGAGTTATTTGGATAAAAAAGCCAGCAGCAAGATACCTGCAGGTGGAATAGTATTTAATTTACCCTTTATAATTTTCAAGGCATTATGAATCTGCTTTTTAACAGTTTTATCAGAAATACCCAGCTGTTCAGCTATCTGGCTATAGGTGAGATTTTGCTTCCTGCTCAATTCAAATACCTCTTTCATTTTAGGCGGAAGTTTTTCAATTGCCTCTTCAATCATATTGCTTAACTCCCTTTCGGTGATTTCGTCAATCGTAGCGGTACTGACCTCTGTTGCGAATCGGGCCAATGAATTCAAGTAGTCATTACGGAGCTTGCCTTTTTGAATGGCTTTCAATACGCGATTACGTGCGGCTATATGTAAATACCCGGCGAGGTTTGCATTCTCGTTGATCAATGCCGCTTTGCTCCACACTGTTATAAAAAGATCCTGTACGAGATCTTTAGACGTTTCCTCATCTCGCAGCATTTGGTTTACCTGGAAAAAAATGGGCAGGGCATATCGATCATATATCGCTTTAAAAGCAGCTTCGTCACCTTGCTTAAGCAGGGCGACCAATTCCTGGTCGGTTGGTGTTATAACGTCAGCCAATATTCTTCCTATAAATCGAATTTAATAATTTCGTCCGATATTTCCGCCATTCGAAGTTATTCCAATACAATGATAACATTTAGAAGTTGAAACTATTGACAAATAGGCTGCTGTGTAAGTTAGGAAATACGCAAAATATTATCCATCGCCGAGATGAAATGGATTTTCGAAATATAAAGGCGAGATGCCATGATCATTATTCAACAGTCAAGGGGGCGTTCCTTTTAATGTTTGGAAAGAAACACATATCCCGGTAGCTACGATACATATTATGATTACAGGCAATAAGGCATCCAGGTAAAAAAACCGGCTTGTAAACCCGTAAGGTGGCGGACAGTATAACGCAAAGCTGTTGTTAATTATAAGCCACTCACCAAACTGCGGCATGCCAACCAGTCCATGCTTCGCTTTTAACACCAGCACATTTGAATTACGTTTAGCGTTTAATCGATCCAGCACTTATAATTCAAACCCTTATCGTTAATCGAAAAGAGTAAAGGTAAAAAACGGATAATTGGGGTAAGTCATTTGTCGGGTGCAATAATGGTGCATCAATTACAATTCAACAGCGCTTAAGCCCAAACAAGTGGTTCTCATATGTGTTTCGATGCCGAGCTCGGCTCAGGCCATATCATTCCTGCACGAAAACTCCGGCAATTGATGATAGCCATATTTCTAACGAAATTTACCTAAAACCAAAACGGCACTAGGTATTTGCGAACCACCCGGAAACTTACCTCCCCGAAACCAGACTGACAGATCGAAAATTAAGGGACGCTGGTCTTATCCCCTATTAAACCTGCCGAAATCGGAAGAAAGTTTTAGAATTGCCCCGTGTGGGCTCCTTTCAAGCTGTCATCTTTAAATTCATTGTCAACACTCTCCCTCAGGTCATACAGCAACCACTGCTTATTGGCTATACAACTTGCTTTAGACCGAAGTAGATTTATGAAATCCTGTACGCCGGCAGGCTCATTACCGTTACCGTGTATCAGTACAATACTGCCTGCATGCGGCCGCTGCCCTTTCGCCAGCCAGGCATCGGTGCCGATGGGGATCAGCCCCATTCCGGTAATCGTGTTCACCAGATGCCCATCTGAAATCAGCCCCGGGAAACGAAAAAAAACAGAAGGCATCAAGCCGTTAGCCAACATAGCTTTTTCATTGGCCAGTACTTCGTAATTAATATCTGTACCGGCTTCTAATAGAAAATTCTGTTTGAGAGGGAGCGTTTTGCTCACATAGTGATGGAATGAGTGATTGATCCAAACAATAGATATCTCCCGTTTTTGCTCCATCACTTTCAGCCATTCCAGGTCCGTTTGATGGGTTCTCATCCAAACGCCCGTAACCGACAAAGCGATCGGCACCGGCCGTTCTATGTTACCAAGTTCATTAAATATATCGGTAAAGATCACCCTGTCTAAAGGGCGGTGCGAAGGACACAGGTCGGCAGTTAGACTAATACCCGCTTCGTTTGGCATACCAGAATTAATTCCCACATCCTGGGTCATAAACAATAGCATTTTAGCCTTGTTCAGCGCTTTTTGATAGGGTGTGTTTTTTAGAAGGTCCTTTATCTGCGCTTCACTTGCCGGCTTTTTTAAACAGATGCTTTCACTGACCCTGGTTTCCAGGGTCAGTGGATTGACGATCAAAAAAAAAGTTTTTCCGTCATTTTCAAATTTTCGCAGCAATATATATCCTTGCCCTTCGATTTGTCCGGATCCGCTATAAATCTGGTAGTTTTTAATATCCCTGTAAATCGTTTGGGACCTACCCGGTAAGGTAACAACCACCAAAAGAAAGAGCATTGACATATATTTCATAGGAGTTTTCTTTACAATACACTATAAACCTTCATTTATCTGTTATTACTTGATGAATTATTTAGAGGTGGTCCGGCAGGGTAAAACCAAATGTGGAACCAATACCAGGTTTGCTTTTAACCCATACTTTCCCTCCATGACTTTCGATGATTTCGCGGGAAAGATAAAGCCCCAGGCCGAATCCGCCTGCCCTGATTGTATCCTTTTCGTGTCCGCGGTAGTATCGGTTAAAAAGCAACCCCTGTTCCTCCTCTGCAACACCAGGTCCTTCATCACCAACCGCTACCTTGACCTGCCCGTTTTGGCGGCTAAAAGCTAAATGAATAGTGCTATGATCCGGGGAGTATTTCACTGCGTTTGTCAGGTAGTTGTTGAGCACCTGCCTGATTTTTTCGCGATCGGCCTTTACCATTACCGGTACCAACTGCATGGTACTGAAATTGCGGCCAGGGTAGATCAACTTCAAATCGGAGATCATTTCCAAAACCATTGCACCGAGATTAAAACTGGTAGCTTGTACAACCATAGGTGCTACCTCCAGGCGTGAAAGCGTTAAATAATTATCGATCATTGCTGTCATTTGAACGGCTTGATAGTCCGCTTTTGCCAACATATCTTCCAGTTTGGTGTTCCGTTGTTGAACTGCCAATTGATATGTTTTTTGGATATATAATTTGGCAATACTTAGCGGTGTTCTTAACTCATGATTTAAAAAAGCCATCAGATCCGTCTTTCGCTCGTGCTTATTTTTCAAATCGGTCATATCGTTGATCGCTCCCATCATTTTGCATGCATAACCATCATAACGATAGAGATCCCCTGTAACTTTAAGCCAAATCACGTCGCCATTCTTTGATCGTATTTTTATTTCTTCTTCCAGATGCGTCTGATTATGACAAGCTACTTTTAGCGCTTTGATAAGCTGGCAGGCCTGCAGGCCGACCAAGTGCCGGATGATTTTATAGAGGTTAAACTGAATGCTGCTGTTAAGTCCTAAAAGTTTGGCAGAAACCGGGCATAACTCCAGCCGGTCTGTATGCATATAATATTTCCATAGTCCCGAATTATTAGAGGACATAATATTTTCAAGCTCACTACCAGTAAACTGAATATTTGTTAAACCGGGTTTTGTATGCAATGATTTTGCGGGATGACTCTCCTGGTTAACGGAAGCCTGTGCAACAGGAATCCCTTTTAGTAAACGGGTTAATTCCATAAATATTCAGTTAAAGAAAAATGATAAGCGTGTGATTTTGATAAAAATAGCTCGTACTATCTTCTCCCCTTTTGTTTATTCGGTGAACAGGCAGAATTTATCGTTGAAAGAATACCTGTTTTAAAACGACGCAGATCGCCGGGCTAACAAGTGATAGGGACGCGTTTGGATGTGACCATGACATGAACAAATCTCTATTCAAAATCATCGCATATTTAACTCCGCTGTGCGCTGAGAACTGTGTATATAGTTAGAATAAACGTAAAAATAACGTTCTAAGGCAGGCAACTTTTTCATGAGCCAATAACTTTTCAGTTCAATACGGCCAATTCACGTTGAATATCGAAGTTGCTCAAGATATCAGGTCTAAATGTAATCGTGATTTTTACACCATGGTTACTTTTAAATTTAATGTACCCTTTGAGTTCCCTGGTTAAACCTTTAATTAATTCCATCCCCAAAGAAGCAGAACCCATCCTTTGCGCTTTTTTTTCAAATCCAATACCATTATCTGCGAGCTCCATCCTTAAAAACTCACCGTTTTTACGAAAAGAAATAACAACTTCCCCTCGCTTGTTTTCAGGGAAAGCATATTTTATCGCATTGGTTACCACTTCATTAATGATTAGTGCCAAAGGTATAGCTTGTGATGCGGTCAGGCTGACCTGTTCAATACATAAGTTAAAGTAAACCTGTTCTGAAATGTTAAAACTATCCCTGAGATATTGTATCAATTCCGGAATATAACAACTCATATCTATTGTTTTGATATCTTCGGACTGATATAACTTTTGGTGTATCAGTGACATCGTGTAAATGCGGTGCTGACTTTTTTCTATTGCTCTTAAAGCATCGTTTTCGAGATAAGAGGCCTGCGACTCCAGCAGACAGATGATAGTATGAAGGTTATTCTTTACACGGTGATGCACTTCTTTCAGCAGCCATTCCTTTTCCTTCAGTAAAGATTCGAGTTGCTGGTTTTTTTGTGTAATCACCTCGCTTTTCTGGGCAATGGCTTCGCTTTTTTTAAAAATCTCCAGGCTGGTATGCTGTTTAAGCCTGTATTGTCGGTAAAGCAGCGCGATAATGAGTGTCAGTACAAGGACGGCACCGAAGGTTACAACTTGCCCGATCTTTGATTCCCTTAGCCTGGTTTCCTGGAGCTTGCTGTTTTGTTGTAGCAAAAGGTTATTTTGACCAGTTATTTTCAGTGCATCCTCTTTTTCCTTTGTTTTATATTCAACTTCCAGTTTTTTTATTTCTTTAAGCTGTGTTTGTAGTAAATTGGAGTCTGCTACACGCCGAAGAGCTGTTAATCGTTTAATAGCGGAATAATAGTCGCCGGTTGCCGAATCGACGAGGTATAGCATATACTTTATATGGCTTTTCCCTCCTGAAGTCCATTGATTAAATTGATCTGATTTTTCAACTTTAATTAAGTATGGTTTTGCTTTGGCATACTGGCCGGATTCCACATAAAGCTGTCCGACATCTTTGTAAGGCCCCAGGTCAACAGGATTTTGATTTTTCCCTAAATCCAATGCTTTTAATAAAAAAAAAGCAGCTTTCTCATAGTTTTTCATGTCCCGGTAAATATCTCCCATCATCTTTATATCCCAAAGCTTATTAGCGGTCGTTAACGGGGGATAATCTCTTTGTACGTTCTTTGCATATTGCAATGCTTCCTTGTACTTTTTCATTTTACGTAATGCCCGTACTGCTGTCGCTAAAACAAGGTGATCGTCTAAACCGAATTCTCCGGCATGGATTTTATAATGAGTGATCGCAAGGTTTGCAAAATCAAATCCCTTTTGGTAATCTTCGTTATTTATACTGAGCAGGGACATTGCAAAATAAAAGTCACCTGCATTAACCGTGTCCCCTGTCGCTTTCATGCTTTTTATCATCTCGATACCATTGCGCAGCGCTTTAACGGGATCCCCATACCGATAATAATGGCCCGCCATTAAATAATGGATATAATGCAGGTTAGGGTATTTTAAAGCCTTATATCTTCTGAGTACTTCCATTAACTCTGATTCCGCGGAAGGTTTGGACTGTGTGGAATGAACTGTAGCAATATACTTCATCGCCAATATTTCGTACAAGGGAACGTGATGAACAATACTTGATGCCTTGGCCTGCTCAGCATAAAATAAAGCTTTTTTTACATCCTCATCATTATCGGTATACCTGAACCAATATTTATAGCTTAAGATCAGGCTTAATTTGATCTTAGAGGTATCATTCACAAAGGGCAATATATCTTCAGCCGCTTTCATGTTATCCTGCATGGTATAAACATCCGCTATGATCAGCTGAGCCCTGTTATAAGCCGATACCTCATGAAGGCGTGTGCTTAAATTTCTGGCCGCTACAGCATAATCCATCGCAGCCTTCAGGTTATTCAGCCGCTTTAATGGTCGGTTCATATTAATATTACAGAGACTAAGAAGCAACTCGATCTTATCCTTATCCGGACGGCTATTTTTCAGCAAACTCAGTAATCGCTTTTCCTTATCGCGGCTGATGGGTTTTGGTGAGGGGTAATGTTGGCCAATTACCGAGAAATGGGATAATATTAGCACGAAAATCACTACGGATATTTTCACCATTAGGCCTGCTCGGTTTTGTAACTTTATTGAATGCATAACAAACGTAATTTTTGTTTACATTATTAAATTGTTAACCTGAAACAAATAAAGTTTAAAGATGAGATAAAAATAAGCAATTGAAATGAATTTCTAATCCAAGAAGATTTAATCAATATTAGCAATTTTGATTGTCAGAATATTAAGGTTTTATCAATGAATTTATAACGCGGTAACACAATAACTTATATCAACATAAATCGCTGATCATGTGTTATGCCCTTTGGGCTTTTGGAACGGGCTAATTGGTAAATGAACGATTTAGTTCAATTGCTTCTTTCATTGCGGCCTGGCAAATCTCCTGTATCTTGATCAGGGTTTGAGCCGTTTCCGGGACGGTCTCCCGGACATTTTCAAGCTCATCAAGCAAGTCCGCCAACTTTGGAAGAAGCCCCATGATCGCTACTGTCGTTTTCATATTGTGAGCGATATGATTTAGCGCTTTTACGTCCCGTTTTTCATGAGCTTGGAATAGTCCGGAAATATCTTCCGGCACGCAACATATAAATTGTTCAGTTACGGTTTTTTCGTATTTAAGATTGCCTTTGCTAATAGTTTTCATATAAGAAAGGTCAATCGTTTGATACCGAGCCGGGGCTATTGACGCAGTCGGGGAAAGCTCAAGGACGGGCTTTTCCCCTACGAAACGACTGATCAACCTAAATAAAAGTTCTTCATTGATCGGTTTAGAAATATATTCATTCATTCCGTGGCTGATACACTTTTCCCGTTCACCAGCCATCGCGTGGGCTGTCATAGCAATAATCGGGATCTGAAGTTTCAATTCTTCCCTGATATGCCGTGTGGCCGTATAACCGTCCATCTGAGGCATTTGAATATCCATCAGAATAGCATCAAAGGAATTTACCTGAAGCACTTCCAGCGCCTCTACACCATTAGAAACGATAGTAAAAGACAAACCCCGTTGTTCGAGAAGGTGTTTCATCAGGCTTTGATTCATCACGTTATCATCAACGACGAGTAGGTGTAGAGAGGGGTTTATGATGCTCCTTATTGCCTCCTCGCTCAATTTGAGCGGGACACTAAACTGTTCCTCAGCAATAGAATAAGGAATAAAAAAGTCAAATGTGGTTCCAAGAGCCGGTTCGCTTTTCACCTCAATACTTCCGTCCTGCAGTTCGATAAGTGTTTTGACGATCGACAGACCAAGTCCCGTACCGCCATAATTCCTGGTGATTGAATCCTCCGCCTGATTAAAGCGCTCGAATATCCTGCTCAGTTTCTCCCGGCTTATACCGATACCGGTATCGCTGACCCGAACCCCCAATAGTATTGTATCATTTATAAGTTTTTTTTTATAAAAACTAAGGTCGATAACACCTTTATCACTAAATTTTATCGCATTACCAATAAGGTTTACCAATATCTGCGTTAGCCTTGTAGCATCACCCAATAAGGTATCCGGCACATCTGTTGCTACTACTATTTTTAATATCAATCCCTTTTCTCTAACTTTTTCTTTAAAGAGGGTTTCAATGGATTGGGTTAGGCCACGTACGCTGAAAGGCGCCACGACTATACGCATCATGCCGGCTTCAATCTTGGAAAGATCCAGTATATCGTTAATGATTGCCATCAGATTTTCACCTGCCTTTTCAATGGAGTCAATGAACTCTCCTGAACCGGCATCATGTTTCCGGCGCTTGAGCAAATTAGTGAAGCCAAGAATAGCATTCAACGGAGTTCTGATTTCATGGCTCATATTGGCTAAAAAATTCTCCTTGACCTGTAACGCTTCCCGTGACGTTTTTTCCGAGGAGTTAAGTTTGGAAATCAATCCATTTTGCCGCCGGAACTGAGTGAAAATGAACCAGCATAATATACCACCGCTAAAAAACATAAAAACGGTCAGTACATAGCCATACGTCCTTGCTTTCCTGCTGCCTTTAACGATCGTTTGGCTGAGTGCGATCATTTTCTTTTGGCGGTTATCATAGATTTTATGTGTGACTGAAGTGATCTCATCAGAGATCATACGCGCATGGGGATTGGCGATAAAACTGGTATCGTTCATATTGCCAAGCTTGCTGAACCGTTTGATCAGCGCATCTTTTATTCTTAGTTTATCGCCGGCTAATACGCTTAATCGTTTGAGATGTTTTTCGGTCGCCTCATCCGGGTCATCCGTATTTATAGAGTCCAGGTAGGCCATTACCGCTTTGATCTTCGTGTCTACGCCTTCCAGGTGAGAAGTATCATCCGTTGCAATAGCAGCCCTGATCCGGCTTTCCACGCCTAAGATATCCCGATCGATCTCGCGCAGGTGATTGCTGGTCCGCAGTTCTTTCATCAACTTTTCATTTCCACGAAGCATCGTATCCATATTTCCCGAGAAATTATACTGAATGATAAGCAGAAGGAAAGTAGCTGCTGTAAAGGATGCCAAAATGAAGTAGCCAAAACGTCTGTTCGCCATTATCCGGAATATTGAGTTCATCTAAGATTTTATCAAGGTAAGTAAAAGGGCACTTAAATCAAGCCGGCATTCGGTTAGAGGGCATTTTGAGCCGATGAAAAGGCAAGAAGTGTCGTCGGCTAAAAGACGTTCATCCGGCTATTCAACGCTTTTCGATAGGCATCTGCTACCGGTAGATACTGGCCTTTGATTACAAGCCCGCCATCCTGTAGGGTATCGATCTTATCCAGGGCAATAATGTAGGACCGATGGACGCGTATGAAATTATTGCCCGGCAGTTTTTCCTCAGCGCCTTTCAGCGTGCCGTGGATAGCATAGGTTTTTGCCGGGGTAAAAAATTTCACATAATCACCCATTGCTTCCGCGTAAAGGATATCACTAAATTTTATTCTACGGGTAATATTTGAATCCCTGACGAATATAAATTCGTCATTCTTTACTTGGAGTTCCTCTTTTTTACTGCCTATGATTTCCCTGGCTTTGTTTACTGCCTGCAGAAAGCGGACAGGCGAAACAGGTTTGACAAGGTAATCCGCTACGTTTAGCTCGAACGCCTCGGCTGCATACTCTTTCTTTGAAGTAGAAAAGATGACCACGGTCCCGTTGTTGCGCAAGCTTTTTGTCAGTTCGAGCCCAGTCATCTCCGGCATTTCAATGTCTAGAAACAGAAGGTCGATCGGTTCTGACTGCAAGTGATTGTAAGCTTCGATAGCACTGCAATATTCACAAATTACCGTAAGATCCTTCACTTGGCTGGCCAGCTGACTTAATGTGGCCCTCGCTATAAGATTATCGTCAATAATGAGGCAGGTTATCATGTAATAAATTGGTTTGGCTTTATAAATATCGGTAAAAACAATGTCTTCTTATAATAATCAGATATCAAACATAATTTTTCTTTTCCTTGTAATAAACAACTTTCGTCGAACGGGCGAATTTAATCGTTGAATCCCGACAACTGACTTTCCCGATCCGTCAATAATTAACAGCGCGGTAATTCTTTCAAATCGCCAACCGCGCAATTTCGATTTGCTTAACGACGCTTTTTGCCCGTTTAACGAAAATGATTGCTGAAAACCGCAACCGGACAGACCTTTACCGCTGTCATATAATAAACATAAAATTAGACAATCATGGAAAAAAATGAATTAAGTTTCCGGTACGCACTGGAAAAGAAAAGCCCACGTTTAGGACAGGGTGGTATCACACGCGGCGCCTCTGTTAACGATTTCCCTGCATCTATCGGTATTGCAGGCGTATCAATGCGCCTTGAGCCGGGGGGGATGAGAGAACTTCACTGGCACGCAAATGCCGCTGAATGGGGGTACGTGGTCACCGGCTCTATACGTACCACGCTAATTCAACCTGACGGAACTGCGTCTATTGACAACTTTGGCCCTGGCGATGTTTGGTACTTCCCGAGAGGTTTCGGACACTCACTTCAAGCCACAGGGGATTCTGAATGCCACTTTATCCTGATCTTCGACAATGGCAATTTTTCTGAAGACCACACTTTTAGTGTTACAGATTTTATCGCCTCTGTTCCTCCGGCAATTGTTGCACAAAACCTGGGGATCAGTGAGGCAGATGTAGCCAAACTACCACATAAAGAAGCTTACTTTGCTTTAGGAGTGAATCCGGATGAAAGTAGCAGTGTAGCTGCACCAAGGTCATGGCCGGAACTAACCAGTATTCATCGTTATCCATTACATGCACAGCAGCCAAGGATCATTCCGGGCGGAGGCACGCAACGTGTCGTAACGGCTAAAGAATTCCCTATCAGCAAGACAATGACCGGTTCGTTAGTTGAATTGCAGCCGGGCGGGCTACGTGAAATGCACTGGCATCCTAATGCAGATGAATGGCAATATTATCTGTCTGGAAAAGCAGAGATGACTGTTTTTCTTGCTGAAGCGACCGCGGTGACCGAACAATTTGAAGCCGGGGATGTGGGTTATGTACCCATGGGGGCAGGCCATTATATTAAAAATACCGGTACGGAAGTTTGTCGCATTCTTATCGGTTTTAACAATGGCAATTATGAAGCGATAGAACTCAGCGAATGGTTAGCCGGAAACCCGGAAGATGTGCTGATCACAAACTTCGGCATCGACGCAGAACTCGCTGCAAAACTCCCCAAAGCCAAGCTTTTTATCAAACCTGAAAAAGAGTAAGGAGCTATAACCCCCATAGTTAAATAACGCTTGTTCAGCGACCGGATGTGCCTGTTCAACGATTTACAAATATCGAGGACAGGCCATTCTTATATTTTTACAGCAACAATACATTAAAATTAATAATTGAAATCCGTATGAAAACTTCAAGCTATCCCATTTCCTTACCTGTAAATTATGCTGAGGATACCCACATTGACCGTCACGTGAAAGCTTTTTTAAATATATTGAATGCCGGTGGCCCGCCGTTGGAAACTTTGGGAAAGGAAGACGCACGGAAGGTACTGGTCGATGCCCAGGCGTCCGTAACAGTAGATCTTTCGGGTGTAGAGACGCTCGAAAAAACAATTACTGTTGATGGAAAGGATATCATCCTGAATATTGTCCGTCCCGAAAATGTTACTGAAATGCTTCCGGTTTTCATCTTTGTTCATGGTGGTGGCTGGATCCTGGGTGACTTCCCTACCCATCAGCGTCTGGTACGGGACCTGGTCGTGGGCTCAGGTGCCGTGGCAGTATTTGTCAACTATACACCTTCACCGGAAGCAAAATATCCGGTAGCCATTAAACAGATTTTCGCAGCGACCAAATGGGTTTCGGAAAATGGCTCCGAGATCAACGTCGACGGCGCCCGTCTCGCGGTAGTTGGTAATAGTGTGGGCGGCAATATGTGTGCGGTGACCACATTGTTGGCCAAAGCAAAAAACGGCCCGAAGATCAGTCTGCAGATCCTGATGTGGCCGGTAACAGATGCGAAATTTGATGACGAATCATTCGCCCTTTATGGGGATCAACGTTTTTTAACGACCCCGTTGATGATGTGGATGTTCGATCAGTATACCACCAATGCAGAAGAACGTGCTCAAAAACTGGTCTCTCCTTTACAGGCGACACTTGCAGAACTCAAGGGCCTCCCTCCAACCCTTATCCAGGTTGCGGAAAATGATATCCTGAGAGATCAGGGTGAAGCGTATGGCCGTAAACTAGATGAGGCAGGAGTTTCGGTGACTACAGTCCGTTACAATGGCATGATCCATGATTTTGGCCTGCTCAATGCACTTGCACACGTTCCTGCTGTACGCTCACTGATCATGCAGGCTTCGGCTGAACTAAAGAAATATTTATTTATCTAAACAACGTAAAGACCATGAAAATTAACATTGGCATTGTGGAAACAGACCGTAAAGCTGTTTCCGATCAGTTAGGCAAATTACTGGCAGATGAATTTATTTTATACACCAAAACAAGAAATGCACACTGGAACGTTGAAGGCCCTGACTTTCATGCCATGCATGTGTTTTTCGAAAATCAGTATCAACAGATCGACGAATTAATGGACGCCGTAGCGGAACGTATTCGTAAGATCGAGCACTACGCTCCTGCTACTTTGGTGCAATTTCTGCAGCTCACGCATTTAACCGAAAAGAATGATGGTAAAAACGACAGCATGGGCTTTTTGAAAGAACTGCTGGAAGATCATGAAAGTATTATTGAATTTATACGCGGAAATATCGAGCCCTTTTCCAGCAAATATCACGACGCAGGTACCAGCGATTACCTTACCGGGTTGATGGAGGCCCATGAAGGTATGGCATGGATGCTTCGGTCGCATTTCAGATGATCTATTTTTAAGGATACGACAATGCCGGTCAGCGTTGCCGTATCCTTATGTTAAATAATCCTTCTTTTGGGCTTATCTCAACCGGTTATACAGGATAGCTACTATCATAAACCTTCTATTCCCGAAGCAAAACAGTACGCAGTAAAGCGGAGATCAACAACATCTGTTTTTACGATGAATACGCAGGGATCATTTTGGTAAAACAGGTAAGGTCCGTCCATTCCTAACAGAGGAAATAATAAACGCCAGTACAGCTATGATCAGTCCGAACATAAAAATGCTGTAGGCTACCCGTAACAGCCGGTATTTTTTGCCCAATACCGCGCCCTGTGAATATACATCCTTGATCAGGGTGCCATATAAAAAACCCTCATCGTTCATCACTTTAATCATACCGTCCTTGTAGGCATCAAGGCTCATTTTGTAAAAATTACCAAAAAAAAGCAGGTTTGCTGTTTTGTTATCGATCTCTTCCTGCTTAAAGACCCCTTTCGGGATAGTAGGCCGCGTAACCAGTATCGCAAATATCATAGTTAACAAACTAACCGTTAATAAAATAAAACTGGGTATGGCCAGAAAATTGTCTTCACTGAGTTTTTTTAGTACCAGGCTGATAATCGCTGAAAGGATAATGGAATTAACGGTAATTAAAATATGGGCTTTACCATCAGCCATATCACTTAACTTCTGATTGTTTCCCGAGGTGATCCTAAACATTGTTTCGATGCCTTTTTCCGGCCTTTCCTCTTTTGATTTCTTTTCCCTGGACCCTGTTCCTTTATTTACGGCCTGTATGAGGTCTGCGTCCTCGTCTGTCTTACGATCATATTGTTTATCTCTGAGTTGCAGTAAGTTCGTTTCTTTCCGATCGTTCAGCAACAATTGCGCGTAATCTGTAAAGTACCGCTGGTTTTCAAGTAGTTCAATGTTCATTTGGCGCCATTGCCGTTTATCAATTTTTATATGACCAACAGCTTCCAACTCTTTACGCAGCCGTTTGCTTTTATCGGAAAAATCATAAGACCCTAAATGGAACAGGTCGGCGTCGCATAAAATTTCCTGCAGTAAGTTTTTTGGTTTTTGCGGCATCCGGGTAGCCATGATACACTCCGAAACGTTTTGTATCAGCGCCTCGTCCATTTCTAAACCGGTCAAAAATTCCTCCGCAAGTTCGGCACTCCTGCTTTCGTGATTATCCTGAACAGTCAGGTAGCCCGTGTCGTGAAACCATGCAGCGCTGGTGATCACAAAAAGGTCGTCTTCATTTAGCATATAATTTTCCGCGATACGGGTAGCTGCTTCGACCACCGACTTCGTGTGTTTAAGGTTGTGGTAGGCCAGGTCGCGTTTATGATGCGTCTCAAAATAGGCCTCGACATGAGCTCTAACAGCTGCTAATACTTGCTTTGGTTCCATAATCATGGTGATATTACCGGCCCGGTAAAGGATCGGCGGGTTTATAAAGAATGTTCGGGTTTATACGATAACAGCTAATTCGTGGGCTGTGAAGTACAGAAGTGCGACCTAAAGCCGGAACTTCATGGAAACATAAGGGTACCATCCTTCGGAGGAATGACCGGCGATCACCTGGATAACCGTTAAACTTGCCGGCGAAAAAAAAACTCCGCCGCCAACTCCCTGGTGCCAGGTATCCGAATGTTCATCCTTCACCCAAACCCTACCTGTATCATAAAAGCCGGTTACCCCCAATTGGCCGGGAAGGATGTATCCCGGTATATTAGCTAACCTTAACCGAAACTGCAGGTTGTTATAAATCATACTTTGCCCGGCAAACCTGTTTTGTAGGTAGCCAAGCAGGTTACCCTGACCTCCAAGGAACATGGATTGATAATAAGCATACTTGCCAACGCTGATTCCGCCGCCAATGCGATCTGAAAAAACAAGTATACCGGCAGTATCCGTTTTTAAGTAATAGGTAAATTCCGGCCGGAACTGGACAAATGACCGTGATCGAGCGTTCGCCCCCGAATAGGCGTTTAGCTGCATTCGAAAATAAAATCCTTTTGCCGGAAATATTTTGTCATCACGCCGGTCATCGACATAAATTGCAGCAAGACCAACGTGTAGTTTATTGTTATTAAAACTTAAACTATCGTAGGTTGTGATCAGTCCGGGCTGGGATACGGAGCGGCCGGAATTATCGGTCGAATTGGCCATATAAAATTGCAGGGAGGGACCGACACTCAAAGTACTTTTTGCACCTGTATGCCAGCGAAACGCCGGATCTATTTCATACAGATTGAACCTGGCGCGATAATAATGACGATAGTCAGCGGTTTTGTTGAGCAATGTCTGATTACCTATTCCAAAAAAGTTCATGGAATTATCCGGAGCATCCACCCGTAATTTTAGCGTAAGATCGGTATTCCCCATCACGCCTATCCACTGACCATTATAATTCAAACTGAACGCTTTGGTTTTGAAGGAATGAGATATCATTACCTCCTGGCGGTTCGAAAAGGGCAATTTTCGAAAACCGCTTTTTCCTGTATAACTGAAACCGAGCCCTGGAAGGAGACCATCGTCCCTATTAATCTCTCCGGAGATCAAAGGCATCCATATATTATAAGGATTGGATGGCATAAATTTCAGGTTGAGTGTATCCGAATTATAGTGAGTCCGCAAACGGGATACGTCCCCGTCAAATGTTGTGCTATCCCCATAACCATAGATATTGATCGGTTTGGAGGAGTGTAAAACGTTTAAAGTCTTGGCGCCTGCGCTGTCAACTATGCGAAGCTTGACCGGTGTACTAGTGGTATTGACTGTGATCCGGTCGTTTCCGCCCATGGTGAATAACCGGATTTCCCGGGTGATTGAAGGGACGTAGTTCATATCCATCAGCACTTTACCAGGCTGCTCCTTATTGCCGGCTTTGTATATCACAATATGCATCCCCTGCTCCGGCCCGTCGGAAATAGATATGTGTTCGGATTTATCACTTGATCGGATATCGACGAATCGATTGATAAACCTGTAATAAAACTCCATCAGACGTGGAATGTCATCCCTTCGTTGCCTGAATTTAGTAAACAGTTCCTTGTGCCGCAACCGATAATCTTCGGGAGGAAGTCGCTTTAAAGCTGCTTCCAGTACCTCGTCGGTCTCTGACTTTACAAATTGATTGACAATTTGAGTATAATGCTTATGGCTGAGCTGTGCTGAAGGATAAGCTAAAAGGAATCCGGATTTAAAAAGCGGTGAATATTTTAACTGACTTATCCTCCCGTTAAAATCACCCAGTACCGGATCCATCCAGGGCAGACCTGCAATAGACGGAAAAACACCCTGTTGTACGTGAATAACCTGATCCCTGTCGCGGGGGACTGCGGTATAGACCCTTTCCTTACCCTCTTTTGCTACTTTCCAGCGCCACTGGTCAACATGTCTGTCCCAATCCCCGATCAGAACGTCCAGTAACCTCGCCCGCAAAAATTCAGCACCATCAACCGTGTTATCATAGTTGTGGTTTAAGTCTTCTAATAGCTTAGTTATACTTTCTGAATGGCCACCCGGTTCGCGTTCTTCCAACAATACGGCGCGGCCTGCAAAGTCCCGGCCGAAATCTCCCAAAGCAGTATCGGCTACCAAAACCCCGATCACCGGGTTTGTATGGGGCACGCCCGCGGCATCAGCCAGCGGCGGTACGATCAGTGCAGAGAACGGGTGTTGCGCGCTGTATGAATCGTCCACCCATGCCGAAGCAAAAGTACCACGCAATTTGACCGGCACCACTTTATCAGGTATCTTCTCAACACTTCGGATGACCCATTCTTTACCTGTATGATCCCTCATTCGCATTGATTTGGTCTGCATCCCCCCGCCTTCCTTAACAGGTACGAGTCCGCCGCAAGCACTTTGAATATTAATCAGTGGAAGTTTGACTTCCGTTGCCCACTCTTTACGATAATTCTCCCCAAATATCCAGCGGTGGAAACCATCAACCTTATTGTAGGCTCCATGTACTGTGATCCTGGCGCTATCCGGGAATACAAGTTCAGGCCCGATACCCTTTCCATGATTTTGGGCGCAGGTTGTGCAGACCTTTAAAACAGCGAGCAAACAACATATAAGGTTTTTTTTCATAGCATTCAATTTTTAGTCCTGTTTAATAAGGCGTGAAAATTATATATCGGTCAGATTACATTTGACCAGCCTGCTTTAATTAAAAATTACGGATTGTTAAGGCTATAGCACATCGCAAAGCTTGAACCTAAGCCGAGATTGTTTTCCTTCCTCAAAAAGTCACGTTCTGAGTGTTTTAGACAGTTTGCACCATAAATGAATACTTAAACCCATGTTGAATGCCTGGAAGGAGGTCATCAAAATCCCTTTGAGATCAGTTTGCAGGGATTGTATGCCGTAAACTACGTAGGTGTCTGTCTTTCCGTTATTTTCCTGAAATTGATAAGTTTCTGTTACCTCGAATTCATCCGGGCCGATCAGTTCATTTTGTTGCGGACAAAATAAAAACTCACCCTTCATAATAAAGTCCAGTTCATATCCTCTTTGTTGCAAACTAATAATGGCCTGGATTTTATCGGGGTAATTTTTCATGACTTCTCGTTTTAAGTATTTTCAAATCAAATATTTGCAATCAACTGACCGCATGTCCGCCGTGGCTAACCAAAAGCTATACCACAATACAATTAATTGATTTTCAAATACTTGTAAAAATTCAACCAAATTAACATTGCGCCATTTCACATAAAAAAAATTTAATTGTGAAATATCGCAGGCAAACAAGCCTTAAGCACAAGATTTTACTAGCCCATTTTTGCCGGCTATTCCCGCCTGCTCTTGTGAAAGGCAGACTTTCTATAGGTAAAGATCAAATCTGTGATGTGGCGCCTTAGATAAGGCGGCAGTCCATAATCCGGTACATTCAACGATTCGATTTGTCTATTCGACGAAAATACTTTTCATGTTCAGGAGAATGAACAGACTTTGGTCTAAAGCATGGTCAATTTGATAGATCACGTAAACTTAACTAGAAAAGCATGGAAACAAATACAACACCCGAAACCTCTGTATACACGGGGGCTCGCATTCAGCAAAGATTAATGATGTGCCTGGCAATGATCGCGGGTTATTGCGATTCTTATGGCTTGCTGCACTTTAAAACTTATGTATCGTTTATGAGCGGAAACTCAACTCAAACAGGTTTCGCCTTAGGGCACCAAAATTACGCCACTGCGCTGATCGCATTTACAGCAATCCTGTTCTTTTGTTTAGCAGTACTGGCTGCGACGCTGTTATCAACCCATAGCTGGTACCGTGGAAATTGGATGACATTTTGCTTTGTTGCCTGCCTGATGGTGATTTGTGAAAGTTTGGTCGCTTATGTACATCTTAATAAATATATCGGTGTGGCGATATTAAGTTTCGCAGTTGGTTATTTAAATAACGCTCTCACACACGTCGGTGGTCAATCCGTTAACCCGGATTTCGTTACCGGTAACTTGAATAATATGATGAAACATTATGCCTCAGCCATTAAACGAAAAGAGCTGACAGACGCCAAAGGTGATTGGGATACTCACCTGTACCGCGCCAGCATGCTGCTTACCGTCTGGCTTTGCTTTGTAAGCGGCGCCATGGTTTGTTCCGGCCTGGCCGGCTGGCTTGGCAACTGGACATTGATCCCGGTAGTTTTTATTTTATTGCTGTGTCCTTTCTATATTAAAAACAGAACGATACAGATGGGCTGAACTGCTAGATATGTGCCATGGTTTCATGGTAAACGTGTAAGCCCGCCGATTTCAGATCGGCGGGCTTTTTATTTGAACGCAAAGGTTTTTACCAGCAGCTGTCAGGTTCGTAACAGCCCAAATGTCCAGCAGGCGCATTCAACGATAGTTATCGCCTGTTCAACGAATCCGTAAATGATTAAGCTAAGGCCCGGTATACTTTTACTTCGGAAGCTATTACAAGCTTACTGTAATGACTAACGCTGAATATTATAATTATGAAAACCGCTTTTCTTTTTCCGGGTCAGGGTTCTCAGTATGCAGGCATGCTGCAGGCATTTGACGACAAGTCTGGGATTGCCGACGCTGTCTTCCGGGAATTCGAAGCGGTTTTGGGCAGGTCACTTAAAGGTTTAGATAGCGAAGAAGGGCTAAGTTCTACGATCAATACGCAATTATGTCTATTGCTGTCAGGCGTTATAGCTGCACGCATATTGCTGGATCAGGGTATTATTGCTGATTACGTGCTCGGACACTCTGTGGGTAGTTTTGCGGCTGCTGTAACCAGTGGGGTGATTACCCTGGAACAAGCCCTGATCCTTGTTAACAAGCGCGCTGTGCTAATGGATGCCGCTTATCCCGAAGGTTATGGAATGACAGCGATACTTGGCTTTTCTGTTGAAAGATTAACAAATGCGCTGGCCGAACATAACCTGCGCTATTCCCCTGTATACCTTGCCAATATAAACGCCGCTGATCAGATGGTCGTTGCCGGTAAAACGGACAGCATGAAAGTACTGGTTGAAAAATTAAGTATGAACGGACTGCAAAAGGCCAAGTTATTAAAAGTAGCGGTTCCCTCCCATTGCGAATTATTAAGCAGTGTCTCACTTGAATTAAAAGCCTTATTAGAAAGCATGGATTTGAATGAACCGACAATACCCTATATAGCGGATTCAACCGGTCGCTTACTCCATGCAGCCGACGATATCAGAAGAGACCTTTGGATCAATATTTCGACAACGGTAAAATGGTACGATGCAGTGACGCTGGTTTATGAACGCGGGGCAAGAATTTTTCTGGAGATGTCCCCGGCAGGCGTATTAATGAAAATCGCAGACGAGTCCTTTCCGGAGGCACATACGATTGGGGTCAACGAAAGCCACATGGACCAGGCAGTCATATTATGGAATGCATACCTCAATAAGAATATCTAATAATTTAATTACCGATATGGAAAATCAACAGTTAAAATCATGGTCGCTAAAACGCGACGAAAAAAAACGCAGGTTAAGCTCAGTTGCCCATCTTGCCGACCACGCGATCGTTAAAAAAGAAAATATCGTCGAGTTACTGCAGCATTTATTGAAGCCGGGCGACCGCGTCGTGCTGGAAGGCGATAACCAAAAACAAGCTTCATTTCTTGCAGAAGCACTGGTACAGGTAAGTCCCGAAAAAGTAAACAAGCTTCATATGATCATGTCCAGCATATCTCTGCCGGAACACCTGGACATATTTGAAAAAGGTATCGCGGAAAAGCTTGACTTCTCCTATGCCGGCAGCCAAAGCTTACGTGTGGCGCAAATGTTGGAAGATGGAATCCTGAAGATCGGTGAGATACATACTTACCTGGAACTTTACGGCCGTTTATTTATAGATCTGATCCCGAATGTGGCGCTGGTGGCGGCCGACAAAGCAGATCGCCAGGGAAATCTGTACACCGGCCCGAATACAGAGGAGACACCAACTATTGTTGAAGCGACCGCATTTAAAGATGGTATCGTAATCGTACAGGTCAATGAGATCGTTGATGAATTACCAAGAATTGACATACCTGCTTCCTGGGTTGACTTCGTAGTGGAGGCTGATAAACCTTATGAACTGGAAGCGCTTTTCACCCGCGATCCCAAAAACATAACCGAATTACATATCCTGATCGGCATGATGACTATCAGGGGTGTCTATGAAAAGCACCATGTTAAATCGCTTAATCATGGTATCGGCTTTAATACCGCAGCCATAGAGTTATTGCTGCCCACCTACGCTGAAAGCTTAGGACTAAGGGGTAAGATTGCAACCAATTGGGTTTTAAACCCCCATCCTACACTGATTCCGGCCATCGAATCCGGTTGGGTTGATACGGTTCATTGTTTCGGTGGTGAGGTTGGCATGGAACAATACACTGCTGCCAGGCCGGATGTATTCTTTACCGGAAGAGACGGCTCTTTACGATCGAACCGTGCGATGGCCCAGGTGGCGGGACAGTATGCCATCGATATGTTCGTTGGCTCTACACTCCAGATAGACAAGAACGCAAATTCATCAACCGTTGTTTCGGGAAGGTTAGCAGGATTTGGCGGCGCTCCCAATATGGGACACGATCCGCATGGCCGCAGGCATTCTTCAGAGGCCTGGCTTGATATGATCACATCTCAGGATCCTTTAGCTAAAGGACGGAAATTAGTGGTTCAAACAGTTGAGACCTTCCAAAATGGCAATACCCCGGTATTCGTCGATTCCCTGGATGCAATTAAAGTAGGTAAGCAATCCAAATTAGCGGTGGCACCGGTCATGATATACGGGGACGATGTTACCCATGTGGTAACCGAAGAGGGTATAGCCTATATCTACAAAGCCGAGGGTGAAGAAGAACGCAAACAGGCCCTGGCCGCCGTTGCAGGCGTTACCCCGGTGGGCAAAACCGCGAATGGGACAACGATCAAATCACTTAGGGAACGTGGTATCGTAGCCTACCCTGAAGACCTGGGTATTCATCCGACACAGGCGAAGCGATCTTTACTTGCGGCTAAAAGCGTCAAGGATTTGGTGACTTGGTCAGGCGGCTTGTATAACCCACCCGCAAAATTTAAAAACTGGTAAATCAATCACTGAGCCATGAAAGAAACAGAAATAGCGCCGGCCGCCGTTACGGTCGCCTCACAGATTGCCGCTTACGCCGTAGAAGCCCTATTGGATGAGCTGAAGCTCACACCGAAGCCGGGCCTGGTAGACCAGGCTAACAGCGGCTGCCATCTCGATCTTAACATGGAATTGATGACCGAATCTGCGGAGTCGCTGTACAGCTCATTTCAATATATGGCCCTGGCAGCACAGGAAAAGAGGCCCTCACAGTCGTTACGCGAACAGCTGGCAGCGATAGGCCGATTAGGCGAACAAGAAATGCTGTTCGTGACCGGCAATGTAAATACGCATAAGGGCGCCATCTGGTGTATAGGATTGCTGACAGCAGCTGTAAGTATTCATGCGCAAAGCGGTGAGCCGTTTACCGTTGCCGATATGCTGGAAACAGCCGGCATGATCGCATCTTTTGATGACCGTTATGCACCGGTAAAAATAACTAACGGTGACCAGGTACGTCACAAATACACGGTGGTCAGCGCCCGTGAGGAAGCTAAAAGGGGATTCCCAACTTTAAAAAATACGGCCATCCCTGCCTGGAAGAAATATGAACAGGAACCGGAAGATATCCGGCAGTTAAATGTTCTACTTTCTCTAATGGCCGTCGTTGATGATACGTGCATTCTTTATCGGTCAAATGTTTCTGTTTCAGAAATGATCAAAAAAAGATGCAGTATAATTATCAACCTCGGCGGTCTTGGTATCCAAGACAACTGGAAGTATTTCAGTGACCTGGAAAGGTATATTAATCATCAGTGGGTTTCCCCCGGCGGCAGCGCTGATTTGCTTGCAGCAACCATTTTTATTCACAAAATAACAAAGCATTTTAAAATCAATTAATTATGGAAACATTTTCATTTGAAACCCCGGCAAAACAACATGTCGCTCAAAAAGCACATGTAGGGGTGGTAGGTTCGGGAGATCTTGAAATCCTGCTGGAACCATCAGACAACAAAAAAACAATATTTAATGTCCGGACGGCATCTGACGGTTTTCAGGAAATCTGGAAATCAGTATTTACCCGGTTCTCGGACAATAATGCAATAGACGCGATCATCACCATTAATGATTTTGGCGCGACCCCGGGTGTTGTTAGTTTACGTCTTACACAGGCACTTGAAGTTGCCAATCAAACCACAAATGTCTTATGAAAACGAGTTTTATCGAGCTAAAGGGACGAGAACGTGCCAAAGCATTATTAGATCAGGGAACTTTTAAGGAAATATTGGACCCTTTTGACAGGGTTGAATCCCCACACCTGGCACCTCAGGGTATTGTGCCGGAAAGTGACGATGGCATGATCATCGCCAAAGGCAAGCTTGATGGACAGGATGTCGTTGTGCTCTCAATTGAGGGTGCTTTTCAGGGAGGCGGTATCGGAGAGGTATGCGGCAGCAAGATTGCCGGCTCACTCGAGCGCGCCTTGGTAGACAACAAAAACGGAAAAAAGATCATTCCCATTATTGTATTCGACACCGGGGGTGTAAGGCTACAGGAGGCAAATTATGGGCTCCTGATCATATCGGAAATTCAGGCGGCAATTGTCGCCCTGAAAGAATATGTACCGGTGATCGCTCTTATACCGGGCAATGTAGGCTGTTTCGGCGGTATGTCTATAACCGCAGCGCTGTGTTCGAATATTATAATGACGGAAACAGCCAGGTTCGGTTTGAACGGGCCGGAAGTAATCGAGCAGGAAGCCGGCATCAAGGAATTCAACTCACACGACCGCAGACTGATCTGGGATACTATTGGTGGCGCAACCAGGTTCAAATCAGGCATGGTCGACCAGTTAGTAGAAGACGATATCGATGCATTTAAAAATGCAATCATTACAGCATTTAGTGCCCTAAACCCTTTACCGCACACGATGCAAATTGACCGTTACCTGTCTTTACTGGATCATATTGATCCTACAGCAAGAATCGGCATCGACGATCTTGTTAAACTTCTAGACGGGCCTGCTGCAGAAAACATCTCCCCTATTGAAGACCAGCCAAGCCCGGGAAGAGGGCGCACCTGGTTCAAGGCGCTGACAAATAATGCAGCTTCTATCAGTGCATACCCCAGCGTTCTGGTTGCTGATACAGAATTTAATGGAAAGCCTACCAGGTTCCTTGCTGTTGTATCAAATGCGGCCAATAAATTCCCTCGCGCACGCCATGGCGAAGTCGGTCTGTTGGAAGGTTGGGCGTTAGCAAAATATGTACGCCAGGCCATAACGGAAGATGCCGGCGCTTCGGTAAAACGAAACATCGTTGCCATCATCGACGTGCCTAGCCAGGCATATGGCTATATTGAAGAACTAGGAGGAATCCCGCTTTCATGTGCAGCCGCGGTCGACGCTTATGCATCGGCGCGTATCGGTGGCCATGCAGTAACAGGGATTATCGTTGGAAATGCAATTTCCGGCGGATTTCTATCACACGGGCTTCAGGCAAGCAGGCTGATCGCGCTGGACGATCCTGCTATTAATGTGCAGGCGATGTCTAAACAATCTGCTGCGCGCATTACTAAACGCACTATTGCGGAATTAGACGAAGCTACAAAAAAGGTACCAGCGATGGCCTATGATATCAAAAGTTATAATTCATTAGGGCCGCTCGACACATTGTTAGAAGGCATTAACGCAGACACCCCGGATGCAGCGAACCTGGAAACGGTTAAAGTTGCGCTTTCAGAGGCAATAGCGTTATCGGATAACACGGTGAAACAACGACTGGAAACCAAGCAAGCCGAAAAAGGCAGGCTGTTCTCCAGATTGGTCCGCACAAAAATAGCAGAGCAATGGAGCTAAACGCCCATGACCTGATCAGGCTAAAAAATATGGAAGATCTGCTATCAGATCTTCCATTACCAGATTGGGCCAATCAATCACTACAGCGGGCACCCTATGTCGTCGTGCGAAGATCGGCACACCCCAGCGGCTTTGTTGGGGTTGGCATAAGAGGTGTACAGCGCAGTCAAAGAATTTCGGCCTGGATGCGGCCTGAAGACATCGATTGCGTGATCAAACCTAAAGAATTAAACTCGCCCCAGACGTGGAATACAGAATACTGCGACACTATAATCCACCCGGTTTATTCTTTGCAACAGATCGCACCGATCCTGAAACGCAAAGGTTTTGACTGGGGGCCGACAGGGAGCACGGGATACGAACTGGCAACGGGTATACCGACCGTCAACGAATACAGCGATCTCGATATCGTTTTAAATGTGACCATTCCCTTTAGCCAGGCCGCTGCGGGCCTTCTCATGAATGAACTGGAACAGGCCAGCATTTCCAACCTGGATGTACAATTAAATACGGTACTGGGCGGTGTGTCTTTAAGGGATTACGCAAATGCGCCAAAAGTACTGGTTAAAACAGCCATGGGACCTTTGCTTGCCAAACCATCCGATATATGGTACAACATTAATTAGGTAAAATTAAAACTTTCATCACATGAAAACGACGACTTCACCAATAAACGCCGACAGCAATGATCAAACTATCGTATCACAGGACGACCAGTCGGCAATAAGCCACCTGCAGTACCTTCCGGTTTCGCTTTTCGGTTCAACCGTAGCACTTGCCGGAGCTGCGATAGGCTGGCGTCAGGCGGTTATATTATTCGGGGCACCGTCACTGGTTAGTAATACCGTGGGCATTTTCGCCTGGTCGGCATTCATTATCCTATCGGCGGGCTACCTGTATAAATTCATCAATTATAGAAGCGCAGTTATCGCAGAGCTGACCAGCCCGGTAGCAGCAAATTTTTTAGGAACCTTTTTTATATCTGCAGTTTTGCTATCTACGGTAGCGGCGCCTTTCTTTTTATCGCTGGCGCGTGTAACCTGGTTTGCCGGCACTTCCGGCGGGGTCATATTTATGTACCTGCTGACCAAAAGGCTGTACAAAGGTGAGCTAAAGGTTTTAGACCTGGTCCCCCCGGTACTCATCCCCGGCCTTACCGTACTCAACGCGGTATTCACCCGGGTAAATCTGAAGTTTAGCTGGTGGGAAACTACCGGCGATCTGCCTCTGTTTGCCATCGGGATCGTGTTTGTCATGGTGTTTTTCGTGATCATCAGTTACCGGCTGGTCCATCTGGAACCTCCCATCCTATTCCTTAAGCCGACACTGTTACTTATGTCAGCGCCTTTTGAGGTAGGGTTCATGGGTTATATGAGCACAAAAACACAGGTTGACGAACTGGGCTCCGTTCTGTTTTTCTTTGGCTTCTTTATTTTTATCATTTCCTTTTTTATTGTTTTTACAAAGGACCTTCCTTTTATGACCTCCTGGTGGGGAGCATGTTTTTCCATGGGGGCGCTTGCGAATGCCTCTTTAAAATACGCTTTGCTCAGCCACATAGTAACGATGAAATACCTTTCCCTGTTTTTACTGGCGGGGTCAAGCGTACTGACAACCATCACGCTTATACATACGCTCCGGGCCTTATTTAACGGCAAACTTTTAAAACCATAAACTACGGGCACTATCAACAAGCAGCAAATGAAAAATTGTCAAATAAAATTCGGAACCCTATTGTTGTGCTGGCCATTATTATTCACAGCCGGACGGCTTGATGCACAGGATACAACCAGTACCAGGTCATTAACACTTTCAGATGTCTTTGAGATGGCCCTGCGCAACAGTACGCAATTGAAAATTGCCGGCAAAGGATCAGAATTAGCCCGCCAACAGGTAGAAATAGCTAAAAGCAAGCGACTTCCGTCATTGTCAAGCGAGCTTAATTACGGTTATCTTAGCAATTCTGAAATCTGGAACCCTTCGTTTTCCAAGCATACTACCGGAAAAATGCCGCATCACCTTACCGAATTTACGGTAAGTGCTACCCAGCTTATTTTTGCCGGAAACGCCGTAAAGAACGAAATAAGAAAATCGTCACTTGACGAGCAGATAGCACTTTTATCCCAGGATAAGAATACACAGGATATTAAGCTACTGGTAGCTGCCAAATACCTGGATATCGCCCGTTTGATCAATTTAAAGAAGGTATATAAAAGTAACGAGGCCCTCGCTGAAAACAGGCTCAAAAATATCCTTGCTATGCAAAAACAGGGTATGGTAACTCAAAATGATGTACTTCGCACGAAACTTTCGATTTCGGATCTCAATCTGACCATTCGTCAAACGGACGACAACATCCGTATTTTAAATGATGAAATGAATACAGTGATCGGGCTACCCGGCGCCAGCATACTGTTACCCGACAGTAATTTCATGGCCACTTATGTACAAAACAAGCCGCTGGACATTTTTCGCGAACAGGCTTACCAGTACAATCAAGAACTGAAAATTGCCGCAACAGAAAGTAAAGTAGCAGAAATAAATGTCAAATTATTGAACAGCGAAAGGTCGCCAGTGATCGTTGCGTTTGCGGCATCAAATTTACAACGGCCTTATGTATACAGTTTACCGGCAATCGATGTTTACTACAATATCTGGCAAGCCGGGATAGGTGTAAAATACAATATTTCATCTATCTACCAGACGCCTAAAAAAGTTACCGCCGGAAAGATCGCCCTTCAGCAATCCAAAGAAAAGGAAACATTTCAAAAGCAGAATATGGACGTTGCAGTTAGTTCCAGATATATCAAGTTTAGAGAAGCCCAGGAGGATCTGCGTACTTACACAAGCGATCTCAAATCGGCCCAGGAAAATTACCGTATCGTCGAGAAAAAGTATTTCAACCAGTTAGCTCTGCTAACTGACATGATCGATGCAGCAAATATTAAACTTGAAGCGGAAACAAAAGTAACCAACGCCGGCGTAAACATTGTTTTCACCTACTGTCAGTTATTAAATTCAATCGGTAATCTATAAAATATCAATCATGAGCGACATAAATCCGGCAAACAAAGCCCCAAAGCGCAAATTAGCGATTATTATCGTTAATATTCTTTTAGTGCTCTGCATTATCGCAGCGATCGGCTGGGGTATATCCACCTATTTCCATATGGACCGTGATGTTTATACCAATGATGCACAGGTAGAAGAATATATCAATCCTGTTAACGTCCGTATACCAGGCTACATCCGGTCAGTCCGTTTCCAGGAACATCAGAAAGTACTAAAAGGGGACACCCTTGTCACCATCGATGACAGGGAATATAAGATTCAGGTTGAACAGGCTGAGGCTGCTTCTTTAGCTGCGATGGCGGCCAAAGTGGTTACTTCATCAGCAGTAAATACTGTAAAAAGCAACCTGCAAACCTCAGATGCGCAGATACAGGCGTCCCAGGCCAGGCTATGGAACGCCGGACAGAATTATCGCCGGTTTGCTAACCTGTTAAAAGACGGGGCTGCAACACAACAGCAATTCGACCAGGTCAAGTCCGAATACGACGCGCTTACCGCGCAGACGCTGGCCTTAAAAAAGCAACGTAATACTACCGACCTGACTACGAACGAAACTGTCAAAAGAGTTCTGGTAAACGAAGCTGACGTTAAACGCGCCAAAGCCGCACTCGACCTGGCCCGGCTGAATCTTTCTTATACCGTCATCGTTGCACCCTATGACGGTTATACAGGCAGGCGGAACGTTGAAGAAGGGCAGTTGGTGGAACCCGGGCAGAACCTCTTGTCCTTCGTAAGGACCAACAATAAATGGATCATTGCCAATTACCGCGAAACGCAAGTCAGTCAAATTCACATCGGGCAAAAAGTCAGCCTGGTGATTGACGGCCTGAACGGCCGAAAGTTGGAAGGCCGCGTGACAGCCATATCGGAGGCCACCGGCTCAAGGTATTCCGCTGTACCGGTTGATAATTCCACGGGCAATTTTGTTAAGGTCCAACAGCGCATCCCCGTGAAGATCGAATTACTCCCGGGATACGCTGACGTTATGGGCGATTTGCGAGCCGGAATGAATGTAGAGGTCAGGTTATTAAATCAGTAATTCAGAGCAAATGGAATTAAAAGATCTTTTTTACAAGTGGGTTCCGCTGTATGTACGTTTACCGGTCTTGTACATAATGTTCCTGGTTATCTTGGTAGCCAACGGAATATTTTTAAGTACGATATCAAACATTTACAGTGATCTTGCGGTGCAGGAAGAAGCCTATACCCAGGCATATAACGCCATGTATATTGGAATGGGCCTTGGGCTTATTGCTCATGTGCGGCTAAAACTTCGTTTTTCAAATAAGACCTTGCTGCTTGCCGGTCTTTTTATCATGCTTGCGATGAACATCGTTTGCGCGACAACCAGCAACCCTGTTTTGGCCATTGCGGCCTGTTTGGTATTGGGCATAGCAAAAATTTCGGCACTTATCGAAATCTATATCATCTGGATATACATTTGGAGTAAAAAACTGGATACAAGCCGGGTTTATCCGTTCGTGTATTTTACCGCGCTGGCAGGCCTTTACTTAATGTATTGGGTCAACAGCAGGCTTGCTTATATCTATGACTGGCGAAATGCCTACGGAGTAGTGATCATTCTTTTACTGGCATGTATCGCTTTTACTCTGGTTTTTACGGAAAACCATCCTCTACGGAGAAAAGTCCCTTTATATCGGTTTGACCTGTTAGGTTTATTTTTACTTGGAAGCTCCATGATGATACTAAATTACGCCGTCGTTTGCGGCATGGTAGAAGATTGGTTCAACTCCATAAAAATAGTGGTTACACTTTTAATTGCTATAATCCTGTTTTTAGCGTTTATCTTGCGCGAACTTACCACCAGGCACCCGATATTTGATCTCGGAATATTTAAAAAGCCTACTTTCAGGCTTGGTTTATTTTACTTGCTGTTCCTTGCGCTGTTTACTCCAAGTACTTTGCAATCCGCATTTGCCGGAGGGGTTTTGCATTATGAAACTTATCGGATCATGCAGCTCAACCTCTACCTGATCCCCGGGGTTTTAGCAGGATGTTTCTTTTGTTATGGCTGGTACTATTTTAAATTCGACCCCGAACCGCTTATCTTTTTAGGTTTTTTGTCTTTCATTAGCTATCATTTCCTCATGTATATTGGTTTTTCAAACGAATTTACTATTAATGATTTTTGGTGGCCATCCGTTCTTAAAGGATTTGCGACAACGCTGCTTTACATCAGCCTTGGGCTTTACACGACTCAAAAACTTCCCTTAATGGGTGTCCTTGCAGCATCCGGAGCGCTCATTATAACCCGGTCCTTTATCGGCGGCGGTATCAGTACCGCGATATATGGTTACATATTCTACCGCCAGCGTATAGGTCACTTTAACTATTTGGCCGGCAAAAGCGATTCAGGTAATTTTTTACTGCATGGCAAAACATCTGCAACTTATCGTTACCTGCAGGAGCAAGCTGTTTTAAGTTCCTGCAAAGAAATGTCAGGTTATATTATTATTGCCGGCGTCGTAATTTTGGTCATTGTATTAGCTGTCTACGCTATGCATAAATTGAATAATACCGTTGCCAGGCCTGTCTGATCTTGTTGATCACCGATTCCTCCCCGGTTGATCTAAGATGAATCTTTGTTTATTAGTATCTGTTCCTAATAAAAGGATGAATATTACATGATATTCATCCTTTTATTTAAACCACCTTTATAGGCTTCTGCTACCGGCAATAATTGGCCGTTGATAGTAACCCCGCGCTCTTCTACGGTATCAATTTTATTTAGCGAGATGATATAGGATCTGTGAACACGTATAAATTTGGAAGACGGCAAACGTTCTTCTGCTTTTTTAAGCTTGCCATGGATGGCGTAAAGTTTATCTGTGGTAAAAAAGCCAACGTAGTCGCCTAATGCCTGAGCATAAAGAATATCTTCAATCTTGAGCTGCCGGATAATATTTGAGTCCCTGATGAATAATGAATTATTTTCTGCAGTTTGCTGTCCCTGTCTTCTTTGCTCCATCACGATCTCTCTGGCTTTATTCACAGCCTGTAAAAACCTATCTGTCGCAATTGGCTTCAGCAGGTAATCCGATTTGTTTAGCTCATAAGCTTCAGCAGCGTATTCCCTCCCGGATGTCATAAAAACAATAATCATATCTTTATCTGACAAATTCCTGGCCAGATCCAATCCGTTAATATCAGGCATATCGATCTCGAGAAAAAGCAGGTCGACACGGTTAACCTCCAGGTAATGGAACGCATCCAAAGAATTTTCAAATTCCGCGTTGACATGCAGATCCTCTATACGGGCCGCCAGTTGATTAATCTGATTACGCGATTTCTTGTCATGGTCAATAATTAGGCAATTCATATCGTTTTTGGTAAGATTAGTTCATATTATATGATGCTCGTCATCAAACTGCAAGGGCGAAAGTTTCTTAAAAATTTCGGCAGGCTTTTATCCTACCCTGCAGCGAAACAACATTTCCAGGTTAAAACTGAAGAAGGATCATGGCGCGCAAACCGTATTTGGGGGCGTCAGGATGATCCAAGTAAGAAAATCTTTTGACCATATCCAGTCTTAAAACTTTGAAAATGTTGGCGACACCGATACTGCCTTCCACATACCCCCCATTGTTAAGTGAATAGGTTACCGGTATGCCTGCGGCGTTCACAGGAAAACGTAGCAAGGAGGGATCATTAACCGGGTCATTCTCCGACCGTACAGCACCCCATAAGCCTTTAAAAGATATGACTTCACGCCACTTCAGCTTTTTCAGCAAGGGGATCTTATTGAAAATAAACCCGTTAAAATTTTGGTCAATATTGATTGCCGCATAATGGTCACTAACGAATTCCAGGAAATTCATAAGATTGTATGACTGCAACTGGAAGGCATAGCTTTGATTGGCGTGATGGATGTCCAATAATGGAAACGGTACTTTTCCAAAGAGATAACCGCCTTCGGTACTCATATCCGCATAGCCGAACTGCGATAGGTAAACACGCTTGGTAATATTTGCGGTTAGGTTTTCATATTTATACTGCCCCCCGAGCAGTCCCTTTATACCCTGGTTGTACCTCAAGGTGAAAACAGGGTATTTATCAGGGATGGGGGTACGGTATAATTTCCCCTGATAGAATTTTTCGTTCGGTGCATACCTTATCTCGGCGGCAATCTCTGTAGTGTTCAGCCGCTGCACGTCTATAAGAGCGCCGCTGTTGTTAGTATATTGGTAAACAAGGCTGCCTGCGGGGTACTGGTCCCATTTTTTAAACCCTAATTTATAGGAAAAATGATTAGCGTATTCATGAACATAATCTAATCTAAAAAGATCATTATATAGCCAAGTACGGTTATTACCACGCTTAAAAGACAAAAAGAAATTATCTTCCTGCACAAATTGCAACTCCTGGCCGGGAATTTTTGTATCGTGCTGAAAGCTTGCCCGAAAATATTCCTGTGGAAAGGAATAAATTGATTTATCATTTAAAGAATAAGTTCCGCTTAGGAAATACTTAAAACGATGATCCTTGAAGCCATACGCGCCGTACGTCTCCATATAATAACGCTTGCTTAACGTTGTGGTGGTTCGGCCGCCTAACCGGAGCCTGAATCCTTCTACCGGGTTAAAGTTATAAAACGTATTGACTGGACCGACCTCGAAGATCCCGTAGTTCTTGTAGCCCGCCAGTATAAGCGTGGCGATATCCATAAATTTCTTAAAAGACGGTATAGTTTGAAGCGTGTCGATATTTCTGTAAATATTTCTTTCCGCTGCGTTTAAGGTATCCGGCCGGTTGCGACTCCAATAATCATCGCCCCTACCGGTCGCATTGGAATCGACAACAAGTTGCGGTCCTTTATATTTTTCAGCAGGCTGTGGTTGATTGCTTACAAAGTCCTTTAATATCACCACACGTTCCCCGTAGATCCCTCCACCCTTCTTTTTGTTCAAGCCAAAATCAGCCTTCAGGTCACTTTCGCTAAGATGATACCGCCCATCAACATTTTTCTCAAATGCCAATAATACTTTCATTTGGCGGACAAAATTCAGATTAATATTTTTGTTCACCGTCAGTGTCGCGTTTTGAACCGCATAATTACCATCCATGGTGATGTATATAGATCCTTCAAATAACAAATCGGCCTTGTTGCGGGGTGTAAAACTCAACTCTATCAAGTGAGGCGACACGTCTTTGATCGTATCCGTGATAAAGAATTCATAAAAGGTCGGGGCGCCATCAGCGATAGGGCTCAGCATCTGGTTGCCTAACAGTGATATATTATTGTCATAGATGTCAATATCCTGGTACATCCGGTTGAAATATTGCGTAAGACCTTCATTATCAACATAATTCTCATTATACTTAACTTGTTTATTGGCTATAATCTCTTGTTTTTTAGCAAATGGTGATTTACGGTAATAGTTCTTCGATATTTTTTCCTCCATGTAAAATGGAAGCAGTCGCTTGCCGCCAATAGCTGTAGAATCCTGTTCTTCAAAAAGAAATTTATAATTTTTGAAGATCTTTTTATTTTCGAATTGTTCGGAAAGATCACTCAATGAAAAAAAGATTCTTTCGTATTGCTGATACTGTGTGAAATTATAATTGCCTATACGGTTACCGGCCTTATGATCAATGACCTTCCTGATGAGTTCTACAGCGGGGTTACCTTTATTGTGGTAAGGTAACCTTTTGCCTGATTTGATGACTACCTCTGTGAGCATGGTCCTGTCTTCAATTAAAGCCACATCGATCTTTTGAACCTTTCCCGGCTGAATGTCTTTGATCACACTTACATAACCGATCAGAGAGATCATGATCTTATTAAATGCCCCTTCGGCCTTTAAGTGATATTCACCTGAGTTGTCGGTAGTGGTACCGACTGAACTTCCTACAAAAACAATGGTTACCGACGGCATTGCTTCTTTGCTACGGGCGTCAGTAACCATTCCCTGTACGACCGTTTGCGGGGGTTGGGCACGCACGCTTGAAAAAATCAAGAGTAAACTAAGGCCAGCTAATATTTTGTAATAAAATGGATATATTTTTTTCATGGATAGAGGTTTAATAAGTCGTGAGGCGCCATCAGGGTTAATCATGGTCACTTAAGATATTTTTTCAAGTATGCGGCGGCTTCCATGAACATCGCTTTTGTCTGCGGGATCTCCGCTAGTCCGTTTAGCAATCCAAAATCATGTATCACACCGTTGAAACGGATGGTGGTCTCATTTACGCCTGCTTCGTCAAGTCTACGCCCATATGCTTCCCCTTCATCTCTTAAAATGTCATTTTCTGCGACCATAATGAGCGTCGGCGGCAAGCCTTTCAAGTCTGTCAAAGAAGCTTTTAATGGTGAAGCATATTTTGATTTACGCTCCTCCACAGTGGCGTAATTATTCCACATCCACTTCATTAATGGCGCGGTTAAAAAACGATCTTGACCATAGGCTTTCCAAGAAGCGTTATCGAAGTCTGTATTTGTTACCGGCCACATCAGCACTTCCGTCTTGAATATTTTTTTTCCTTTGGCTTTTGCCATTAAAGATACAACAGTAGACATATTTCCGCCGACACTGTTGCCGACTATGCCTAATTGCCGTCCATCAACTCCGATCTCAGAGCCATGCTCGCTTACCCATTCCGAGGCGGCTAATATCTGGTTAATTGCTACCGGATACTTGGCTTCCGGTGAAGGAGAATAATTAACGAAAACCGCCTGGAAACCTGTTAATAGTACCAGATCACGCACCATTCTTTTATGTGTAGGATAATCGCCTAAAATCCAGCCGCCGCCATGCACAAAAATAAATGCCGGCAATTTTCCTTTAACGCCCTTCAGCCGCATCATGTTCAACTTGATCGCGTACCCACCGGCTTTAATAGTTTTCTCAGATTCCACCACCCCCGTATAATCTATTTTCACGGCTGCCTGAGCATTTACTAACACTTGCCTGGCCTTTTCAGGCGAAAGCGTTTCCAGTCCCGGGCCGGGAGCGTTTAAAGGGGCAAGGAATTTCTTTACTGCTTCCGTGAGGTGAGGGTCGGTCGCGTAATTTTGTTGGGCAGACGCGGTTTTTATACCCAGACATATCAGGAGACAAGCAGCACAGCTATATAACTGAGCCTGTTTGAGAAGGATTGGATTTGTTTTCATAATTTATATTTTAGTCATTAATAGCGTATGATTTGCTCAGTCGATCGATAAGCGGGTATACCAAAGCAATGCCAATATTTAAATACTTGACAATCAAATAATTACGACATTTAATATATTCTTACCATGCTATATATCACCTTTTTTAATCAATTCTGCGATATATAGCCGCGTGATAGACCTGCTTGGAGAGGAAGAGTAGTTCAATATTTAATAAATGGAGTAAGGGACCAGCTAACATCTTACCTGTCAGACGTCGGTGGCTGAAAAAGGGCATCGCTATGCTTATCAACTAGCGGGAATAGTTATACATTTATATGTACAGGGATGTAGTAGGTTGATCTAAGACTTCATCAAAATCAAATATGATGGTCAAATATCAGGGTAATTTTGAAGCATGTTTACTTTCAATGGAAAGATCGCCACGAACCTCTTTTGCTATTCCGCTGATCGTGAGTAATCCCATGGACACCCGGTTCGAGATTTTCGCAGCTCTTATGCATACCGATTTCGTTATTAGCTAATTTCAGGCAAACTGATTCTTAGGCTCTTTTAAAGAGATGAGAATTTTGGCTTTCCTATCACCAGGACACACGTATTTGATCAAATTGGTCAATGATAAGGGAATATTGTTCCTGCCATACCTCAAGCACATTTCGTCAGTGAGATCGGTTTAAATATTTCTTTTAAAAGAATCATATAACCATCATATCCGATGCTGAAAACGGCATTTTTGAGGCAGTGTCCGCCTACGTTTCAGGAAAGCGACGGTAGTAATCTTGAGATACGAAGGCTTAAAATGAAGCATCATCCGCTAATAACGATAGCTAATATATTTCCATTCTTTACAACAGTCCCTTAGATCACCTATTGAACATACCCTTTATTGGAGTTATTTACCGTCAACCTCGAATTGTTGATTTTCAAAAGCGGGGCTTTTAGGAGCTATAATCTTTATAAAATCATAATGATTTACCTTATGGCATTCGTTACAACTATTGTTCAATGAGATAAAAGCATTTTTGAAACCCAAAGCGTCTTTGTCAAGTATTTTCTGTTTGATATTTTCCAGGGCAGGAAAAACTATGGGAACTGCTACTGCCGCAGCAGTTCCCGAATGAAATTTAATTATCCTTTTGAATCCTCCTATAAGCTGAGTCCTTTCATACTCCGCCAGCAACCAGTTTTGATGCGCACCGGCAAGCCATAGTTTATAATGGTGAGGTTGTATGATGCTATTCATAATTTCCCCCACGCCCGGTTTATACACAGAATCCGGCTTTTTGTGAATACTGGTGTTATAATTTACAGGCGCTGTTTTATTACGGGAACATGATTGTGATAAAGCTATCACACCCAAAGCCGCTATAAATAACGTCGTTATAACTCGTGAATTTTTCATTACCACTTTATATTACGGTGAGTTTAACGTCAATGTTACCTCTGGTTGCATTGGAATAAGGACAGACCTGATGCGCCTTGCTGACAATGTCCAGCGCAGTGTTTAGCTCAATTCCAGGTATAGACACCAGGAGTTCAACAGCTAAACCAAAATAACCGCTGTCGAGTTGCAACAGGTCTACCTTTGCGGTCACCTCAGGCATCGCACCTGTTATTCTTTCCATGCGCAACACACGCATAACGGCATTATCAAAACAAGCAGCATACCCGGCTGCGAAAAAGGTTTCTGGCGTCAGGTTCGCGCCATCGCTTCCACCCAACGATTTAGGAAGCCGCACATCAGCATTAATTAAATTATCACTTGATGTGACATGTCCATTGCGCCCGCCTGTTGAAGTGGCGCTTATAGAAAAGATCGATTTCATATAAGGATTTGTATTAAGTGAGAAAATTATCGGGAAAGCTAAATAGCTTTCCCGACCGTTATTTCTTATGAGTTTGTTTGGTGGCCTCTTTAATGAGTTTAGCCACCTCTTTCGGATGTGATTCATAAACAGAATGGCTGGCTCCTTCAATCTCAACTTTCTGACTATTTGCACGCTTTGCGTACATCCGCTCCAGGTCAGGGTTAATAATTCGGTCCGATTTAGCAACCATATACCAACTTGGCTTTGTCTTCCAGGCTGGTTGCTGAATTATTGCATGAAATACGACATCCGCCGCAGGCATTTGAGCGTTAGCTTCAAATTCCGCTTTATCAGCTGGCAGGTCAGCTGCAAAATCGGCATGGAAGTTTGCAGGTTCGATATAATCAAAGCCATCAGCACCTTTTTTTAACGACTTATAAGCGGAAGGATATTTTTTTCCGTTTCCAGCTTCACTTTCGCCTTTATCAGGCGCATGTGCGGCAATGTATACCAGACCTTCGACTTTAGGATCGTTACCTGCTTCGGTAATGATCGCGCCACCATAACTGTGTGCAACTAAGATACAAGGACCATCCTGCAACGCGATAACTCTTTTCACGGCTGCTACATCTGCTTCAAATGAGGTCAATGGTTGCTGCACCACGGTAACTTTATAGCCGGATTTTATTAAAATTTCGTAAACAGGCTTCCACCCGGAGCCGTCTACAAAGGCCCCGTGAACCAATACAACATTATTAATTTCTCCAGACTTTTTTGACTTTACCCCGTCTTTTTTATGTTTGCTATTCTCCCCTCCTTTTTTTGTAGAGGTTGCCTTAGCCTTTTGCTGGCCCTGGGATACGGAAAAATTAAAAATTAAAAATAGAGCCAAGATGAGTTTGATTGTGTTTTTCATAATATTTTAAATAATGTTAAATAATAAGGCATGTTATTTTGATAAAGAGAGGGTATGCCGTCGTTCATATGATAAAGTTCATGCCAAATAAATAAGTAGCTGAATACAAGCAAATTACAACAAAAAAATCCCTTTTAAAACAGTGATATATCACACTCGTTTTATATAAAGTGGATATATCACTTTATATAAAACAGAATAATCCCATAGGAAATTAACACTGGAGTGAAGAAAGGAGGAGTTTCATCAGCAGTCTGGCGACCGAAATGATGTCTGATCAATTAAAACCGGCAAAAAGGATTAGTCATACTTTGCTTTTTCAATCCCAAGTTTTTTCATCCGTGACCTCAGGGTGGAAACATTAATATCCATCATCTTTGCTGCCCCGTTATAACCGTGCAGTTTTCCCTGGCACTTCTTTAGTATGCTCATTATATATTCACGTTCATTATCGTGGATCGTCCTTGTGCCGGACTTGATCAGTGCTTCTGTATCATTTGGGGAAGAAAACGGGAACTGAATTGCGTTTACCACGCCATCAGTTGCCAGTAAAACACTTCTGGCCATCAAATTCTCTAGTTCTCTTATATTGCCGGGCCAGGAATAATTCAAAAGCTCCGGAATGACGTGATCTGCTAATTTTGTATCCGGCTTCTTTTCTTTTTTTGAAAACTGCTGTAGAAAATGGTTGGCCAGTAACAGCAGGTCTTCCTTACGTTCCCGTAGTGGTGGCAGAGAAATGGGAAAAACGTTCAGGCGGTAATAAAGATCTAAACGAAAACGGCCTGCGGCAACCTCGTCTTCAAGTTTGCGGTTGGTAGCAGCGATGATACGCACATTAACATGCTTCTTTTTACCGCCAATTGGTTCAATTTCTTTTTCCTGTAGAACACGGAGCAATTTCACCTGTAGATCAAGCGGTAATTCACCAATTTCATCTAAAAATACGGTACCCTCATCACCCTGTTCAAACTTACCTGTTCTTTTTTCAGACGCACCTGTGAAGGCCCCTTTTTCGTGACCAAATAACTCAGATTCGATCAAATTCGCTGGCAAAGCCGCACAATTCACAACAATACATGGTTTGCTTGCCCGCGCCGATAGGCGATGAATACATTGTGCCACAAGTTCCTTGCCGGTACCGCTTTCACCAAGGATAAGCACCGAGATCTCAGAATTACCAACGATCTTGATATTATTAAGCACGGCAACCATACCCGGGCTGTTACCGATAATATCTTTAAACATATCAGCTGAAAAATCCTTAGAAACCGAAGTACCAGTCAATATACCTTGCTGGTTTTGTTTATGAAGATATAAAGCTACATCTATAGACACCAAGACATCTTTTTCCCGGAAAGGTTTGACTAGAAACCCATAAGGACGTGTCGCTTTTGCTGCATTTAAAACCTCCTTGCTGGAATTTGCCGACAAAAAAATAAAAGCTATATTTTCTTCTTTCAGTATCTTTGCAAGATCTATACCGGTTAATTTCCCCTGAAGCCGGATATCCAGTAAAACCAGATCCGGTTTCTCCTCTTTTTTTATCTTCTGCGCTTCGGCTACAGACGAGGCTAGAGAACATACTGCATAACCCGCTTTACGTAGAATTATCCGTAGATTATTCGCTTCTATAAACTGGTCCTCAACGATAAGTATTTTTGTATTCATATATTCATAATTCAAGACAAATTATCGGGGCTAGCCAAATCGATGACATTAAGAGCACTTTGCCCAAAAACAACTTTGATCTTCAAACCATTAGTTGTATCAAAGTTGATCTCACCATCGATTTCTTTGGTCAGGCCCTTCATTAATTCTATCCCCATTGCTCCTGCATCCGGATGACGCAGGTCTTCTTTTATCCCAACGCCGGTATCCGATAGTTCCAGTGTGATTTGATTCCCTAAATTATACAAAGAAATCAAGATTTCACCACGCATTTTATCAGGAAATGCATACTTAATGGAATTGGTCAGCGCTTCGTTAATTATCAGTGATATTGGTATAGCCAGTGAGGAGTCAAGACTGATTTTCTCAAGTTCATAGCTGAAATATATTTGATCTGAGACATGAAAACTATCTTTTAGGTATTGTACCAGTTCCGGGATATATACTGACATCTCAATCGTTTGCAGGTCAGCCGATTGATATAATTTTTTATGGATCAGCGACATGGCATAAATCCGGTTTTGACTTTTTTCTATGGCGCTTAGTGCGTCACTTTCAAGATAAGCCGCTTGTGATTCCAGCAGACAGATAACAGTGTGAAGATTATTTTTAACACGGTGATGAACTTCTTTTAAAAGCCATTCTTTTTCCTCCCGTAAAATCTTTAATTGATGGTTTTTATGATCGATTATTTCATCTTTCTTATTGATGATATCATTCTTCTTTAAGATTACTTCACTTTTTTTATCGATGATCAGAAGCTTTACCTTTTTATTTCTGTATAACTCATAAAGCAGGCCGCATATTATTAAAATGATAATTATAGTCATAAAGCTGATCGTATGAGCGTTCTGGTATCTGAATAAGTAAAAAACGTATCTATCAGCATTGATGTAATTGCTATAAAGGCAATCGGGTGTTACTTAAACGGCGTTTATTTATTATGCTTTCTTAATAGGTACAGGGGAACGGCTCTTTGACGCTTACCAAAGGTCAAATCACCTAATAGTAACTTGACCACTACATTGAAAGTGTACCTAACAAGGTTAAGCATTGATTCACGTTGTATCCTTCTTTTTTCATCAACTTTTCAGTGTTATATTTTATGGTCATTGCAACTAGCGTGCCATGTGAGTTAACATACTTATAATCAGTAAATTATTCATTATTTCGATTTTATAAACTGTGATATATCACAGTTTATAAAATCGAAAGTTGAAATACCACAACTTATTTACCGACTGAAAAGTCGTGATAAAAAGCTGAGGTATTTTGTAGATCTGCTTATGGGCGTACTATCGCTATTCCTGCTGCAATATGAACATCAGGAGAATGGATATTTGAAAAATACGTAATTTACCCTTCCTACATCATAGATATCGTACATATGGCTACCTGTTTCAGGAAAACGGGGACCAAATAAGGCCTGTTCTTTAAAGTATGCCTCGGTGATTAAGGCATAGGTATGACAATCGACATGGTTTTTTAATAAACGGTGAGCTTCTACAACTGTAGAACCGTAAAGCTTTTTAAACCCGCCAACTGAATATTCAACCAGAGGACCGTAATGCACCACTAATTTAATAGATAATTCGGCCACCTGCGGAAGTCTTTCCGTAGCAGAAGAAACAAGTTCATTAAAATCTCGCAGCATTTTTTGAAATTGCGCCAAAATATCGCAGACGGGTATTGGAATGCCAAAACTATAATATAACACAGCATCCCCTTCTATCTCGGATATTTTAAAAAGATCTATGATATCCTCAAGCAGTGCTTCAAGTAAAGCCCTTACAATGCGAACCCCATCTGATGGCGCCGTGCCCATTACAAAGTGAGAGTAGCCACTAATATCAACGATGAATACGGTTCCATAAGTCGTTGCTTGATCATGAAGAAAACTTACCTGTTTATTCATAGAAAACTACTGGTATCAGCAGAGAAAACAAAAAACTGTTGATAACCGCATATCATTATCGTGCCAATAATGTAAAATTCTAATTTTCAATACTTTACACCATTTCAACATATTAAAAACTGCGAAATTTCGCGGTATTGTTGATTTAATCACTTTTATCTGAATGTCCTAACGGTGAGCCCGGAGTTAATTGTGATTAATTTATAATGCAATGTTGTATCGAGTACACATAATCGCATTTAAGTCAGTTAGTTATACATTAGATATTGACTTTTTAGAATTTAATTGTACCTTTATTAAATAAACGATTAGAGTCATTTTGCACCGTTGAATGATTCATTGAGTAAAAGATATTTAGATATATAAATAGCACGTTATCTGGTAGTTATGATTAAGGTTCATGACCCTAGCTATCCGTAGAAAATACAAAGCCCTGTAATCAAATATTACAGGGATTTTTTACTTTTAATTGCTAAAAACTAAAAATGCTCATAAGTTAAAGGCTGTTTTTACTGCTCCAAAGTTACTACTACTTGAACCTCGGTTAAACAAGTTTACACCAGGAAATTTTTTTAATCGTAAGTGGCTGTTTTCGTCTCCGGTCATTTCAAATACTGACACAGATCATTTATTAATCAATACATTCTTGCAACATTTGATCAAATGAAAAGCAGGCTTAATACATCACTGTTAAAAACATCATTATGAAACAAATTTTGGTTCTTACAGATTTTTCGGACAACGCCGAACATGCCGCCAAAAATGCGGTACAGCTCAGTAAAAAACTCCATACTGGTTTGCTGCTTTACCACGCCTATGAAATGATGCCTATTGACCCCTATTATGCAAGTTTACCTTATTCCCCTCCCCTGTATGCTTCAGAGGAAGAAAAACGACTTAAACTATTAACTGAAACATTAAAAAACAATGATGTAGAACTTGAAGCGGACAGCCCGGTAAACATTCAGTGTATGATAGGAGAAGGCCATTTAGGCGAAAACGTAAAAGAGATAATCAATGAAAAAAATATAGCATTTGTTGTAATGGGGGCTAGTTCAGGCAGTGCGTTCGACCACTTGTTAGAAGGTCAGGAAACACTTAAAGTTATCAATAAATCGAGCCTGCCGGTGCTAATTATACCTTCACATACCGATCTGAAAGAGGTAAAAAAAGTCGTTTTCGCTACAAACTATGAAAAAAATGACATTAATGCACTTACCTACCTGGCAGATCTGGCGCGAACAATTGGATTTACAATTGATATCATACACATTGATGTATACAAATCAAAAGAACCTGACCTGTTAAGTGAAATTGTATTTAAACGATATGTAAATGGCCTAAATTTTAACGGAATCAGTTATCACGATATTAAAGGCAAGGATGTAGTGACCCGTCTAAACGGCTTTTGCAAAACTTCGGATGCAGATATTTTGGCTATGGTACATTATCACCAGGGTTTCTTTTCACAGCTTTTGGGCACATCCAATGCTAAAAAAGAGCTTGCCCATCAACAAAAAGCCCTGTTCATTTTCCCTCCCAATTTTGTTTCAGAGTAGATTGTTTATGAATGGCCCTGTCGCCAATATAAATTATGCAATTAGTAATTAATTGAACATAAAAAACGGAACCGGTGTTTCCGGTTCCGTAATGTCGCCATCACCGGCATAAAGCCCATGCTGCGAACATTTACCGAAACAGGAATAAATTCCATCCATCGGTTAACCCAAAAATACACTCCCATACATTGGATCATAGGCATTCGGATCAGTTATTTTAGTGATTCTGGTCATTATTGGCCTATAGTAAACAAAAACTCCCTTTGAAATTCCTTCATTAAAATCACCTTTAACTTCAATTCATCCTGTATCTTTATTCGTAAGGATTCTTGGGCGCAGGGTTCGCCATGCACCAGGAATACCCGGGGCCGCGATTTTGCAAACTGCCCCACCCAACCCAGCAGTTCTGTCTGATCCGCATGGGCAGATAACCCCTCTATTTCTCTGATCTGAGCCTTCACAGGGTAGTATTGACCATGTATCTTAATTTCGTGCCCCTGGTTGAGCAGAGCCCTGCCGCGGGTACCCTCTGCCTGAAACCCGATAAGCAGAATCGTATTACGGGTATCGCCTAAATAATGTTTGAGGTACTCCAGCACCCGGCCGCCGGTGAGCATACCACTGGCTGCCATGATGATCTTGCTGCCACCCCGGCGGATAATCTTATCTGTGTTTTTATAATCATGGTTAATGGTTACTCCGCTGAACATCCGCGCACATTCCTTCTCGTCAATAGTAAACCATTCCGGATAATGCTGTAATACCTTGCCCGCTGATGCAGCCATCGGGCTATCCAAATATTCGGGGATGCGTGCCGGTATTTGTTTCTGTTGTTTCAGATGATAGATCAGGTGCATAACCTCCTGTGCCCGGCCAACGGCAAAACAGGGAATCAATATGTTGCCCTTATTAAAAACCGTATCATTAATTACCAGCGCCAGTTCCTGGCCTGTGTTGGTTTGCGCATGCAACCGGTCGCCGTAAGTTGATTCCATCACAACAAAATCAGCATCCTGCAAAGCCTCGGGCGCCGGTAGTAATTCAGAATGCTGGCGGCCAATATCCCCTGAAAAAACAACCTTTTTCCCATAACAGTTAATCTTAACCGAGCATGCTCCGGCTATATGACCGCTCGGATGTAAACTGAAGCTAATTTGCTCGTTTAAACTTATCAGGGTACGTATTTCGGAAACTTTAAAATAAGGTAGTGCTGTTTCCACATCCTTTACTGTATAAAGCGCCTCGGCAGGATGGTGCCTGGTATAACCATGCCTGTTGGCTTTTTCGGCATCTTCTTCCTGTAGTTTGGCACAGTCACGCAATATCAATTCGGTCAAATCCCGGGTTGGCTGGCTCATGTAAATATTTTTACGGTAACCATTTTTTACCAGTAAAGGAATATAACCACAATGATCCAGATGCGCATGCGTCAGTATCATTGCATCAATTTCGCCCGGGTTAACCGGTGGCCTTTCCCAGTTCTTTTCCCGCAAGGCTTTTACACCCTGGAACAAGCCGCAATCAACCAAGATATTTAGGCTGGGGGTAATCAGCAAATGTTTTGAACCTGTTACGGTGCCCGCCGCGCCGAGTGATTGCAAGTAAACAGCCGTTTTGTTAAAATCTTCGGGCTTTGGGGTTGGCACCAGGTTATCAGTGAGATCTTCCATGAGTTTGTTGTTGATATTTTTAAAGATAACCTCTTGTGGTGTCAGACTAACTGACCAGTATCACTATCACCAGTGATGAGGATCATAACCCTGTTGTGTCATTGTAACGAGATTTGAATTATTCATTAACCAATAAAATTAAGCTATGGCAACTTTAGTTAAATCTCATCACACTCCGTCTTTAAGATCAATGATGGAAGACTTTCGGAACAAAGACCGCTTTTTTGATAAACTTTCTGTGGACGGCGAATTGCTGCCGGCGGTAAATATCCGTGAAACAAAAAACCACTACAAACTGGAAGTAGCTGTTCCCGGTTTTAAAAAGGACGATTTTAATATTACCACTGAAGATGGTATGCTCACTATAAGCGCCGAAACCAGCAAGGAAGAGAAAGAAGAAAAAGAAAATTATACCCGCCGGGAATTTTCATGCTCTTCTTTTACCCGCAGTTTTAAATTACCTGACAATGTGGAAGAAGATCATATCAGTGCCAATTATCAAAACGGCCTGCTTGAGCTTGAGCTTAAAAAATCAGGCAAAAATACCAGTTCTAAAAAACAAATAAAGGTAGCCTAAGACAGTGCCGAGCTGCCGGCCCGCAAGGCGGATAACCTATAAACGATCAATAATGGAAAATTTCATAAAAAAATTCAGCGAAACCGGTATCAGCGACATTGCTGAAGTAGGCGGTAAAAACGCCTCTTTAGGTGAAATGTTTACTTGTCTTGCCGGTAAAGGGATCGGCATACCCGACGGGTTTTCTATCACCGTAAGCGGCTTTCGGTATTTTACCCGCTTCAACGGGCTGGATGTATCATTAAGAAAATTGATGGGCGGGCTGGATAGGGAAAAATTCTCAAACCTGGCCAAAACAGGCGCTAAAGCAAGAAAACTGATTATGGATGGTGTAATGCCAGTCGACTTACAAATGGCCATTATTGATGCCTACGATTATCTTTTTGACCGATCGGAACAAGAGGTTGCCGTGCGGAGCAGCGCTACAGCCGAAGACTTGCCCGGCGCAAGTTTTGCGGGGCAGCATGAGTCTTATCTGAATATTAAAGGCCATGAGGCGCTTGTTTTCGCGGTCAAACAATGTTTTGCCTCGCTATACACCGATAGGGCGATCAAATACCGCGAAGATATGGGGTTTGACCACAATAAGGTTTTCCTGTCCGTAGGCGTCCAGCGAATGGTCCGGTCAGATATCGGCTGCTCTGGCGTAGGCTTTACCCTTGAACCGGAATCCGGCTTTCGGGATATAGTACATATTGCCGGTGTTTGGGGTTTGGGAGAAAATATTGTTCAGGGCACTGTAACCCCGGATGAATTTCTGGTATTTAAACCCTCTTTAAAAAACAAATTCAGATCCATTATCCAAAAAAACCTGGGGAGCAAAAGTAAAACGATGATTTATGGCGATGCAGCCGACAAGATGCACTCTACTGTAAATAAAGATACCCCCTGGGAGCTTCGGGAAAAATTTGTTTTAAGTGATAAGGAGATTGAACAATTAGCCAATTGGGCATTGATCATTGAAGAGCATTATGGCAAACCAATGGATTTTGAATGGGCAAAGGACGGGAACGATCACCAGCTATATATCACACAGGCCCGGCCCGAAACAGTACACAGCCAGGAAAAAAAGATATTTGTAAAAACATGTGCGATCATCGAAAAAGGTGAAGTGATCACCAGCGGTGAAGCGATTGGCAGCATGATCACCACCGGGGTCGCCCGCCTGTTAAGTTCTCCGGAACAGGCAGACAGGCTGAATGAAGGCGATATACTGGTTACCGATATGACCAGCCCGGACTGGGACCCGATTTTGAAAAAGGTTGCGGGTATTGTAACCAATAAAGGTGGGAGAACCAGCCATGCCGCGATCATTGCCCGCGAACTGGGCGTGGTGGCCATTGTAGGTACCGAAAAAGCCACCTCATCAATCAAAGAAGGAGAACAAATTACCATCAGTTGCGCTGAGGGTAAAAACGGCTATGTGTATCGCGGAAAATTAAACTGGAAAGAAACGGTTACAGATGTAAGCCATATACATCTGCCTGAAACCGTTAAAGCACAACTCATCATCGGTGAGCCCGAAAAAGCATTTCAACTCTCTTTTTTCCCGAATGACGGCGTAGGTTTGATGCGGCTGGAATTTATCATCAATAACTATGTTCGTATCCACCCTATGGCCCTGGTCAAATTCCGGGATGTTACAGATGAAATGGATCGGATCAGGATAGAAAACCTCACACGCTCCTACCCCAAAAAGGAACAATATTTTATAGATAAACTGGCTGAAGGTGTGGCTACTATAGCCGCCGCCTTTTATCCGAAAGAAGTAATTGTTCGGATGAGCGATTTCAAGACAAATGAATATGCCAACCTGATAGGCGGAAAATATTTCGAACCGGAGGAAGAGAACCCGATGATCGGCTTCAGAGGCGCTTCCAGGTATTATAATGATCGTTACCGTGATGGTTTCAGGCTGGAATGCGAAGCAATGAAAGTAGTAAGAAATGAAATGGGTTTAACCAATGTAAAACTCATGATCCCATTTTGCCGTACGGTAGCTGAAGGTAAAAAAGTAGTTGATTTGATGGAAACTTACGGCCTTAAACGCGGGGAAAATGGCCTTCAGGTTTTTGTTATGGCAGAAATACCGAGTAACGTATTGCTGGCTGAAGAATTTGCCGGGATATTTGATGGATTTTCGATTGGCTCAAACGACCTTACCCAGTTAACACTGGGTATCGATCGCGACTCCGCGCTGATTGCTGACTTGTTTGACGAACAAAATGCAGCCAGCAAGCAGCTAATCGTGATGATGATAGAAAAAGCTAACCGGCTCCATAAAAAGATTGGTTTATGCGGCCAGGCGGCAAGTGACTCTGAGAGTTTTACCCGCTTATTGGTAGAAACCGGTATTGATAGTATATCCTTCAATCCTGACGCACTAATTGCAGGGATTAAACAAATCAACCTTGCTTTAGCATCAGGAAAAACAGCCAGGGAAACTACCTGCTCTATAGCAAATTAATGTTAAAAAATGACATATTCAGCACAAAACAAACCCGGGCCAATAGAAACCATAGTTTTTAAAACAGTAGGCCACACTACCGGCTACTGGTGGTTGTTACTGGCAGCAGGTATGCTGCTTATTACAGTTGGTATCTGGGTAATTAATGATCCTTTTCAATCCTACCTGGCATTGAGCTGGGTATTTGCATGGGGAATGATCGGAACAGGCCTGGTGGATATCCTTTTCGGCTTGCTCAATCGCCATACCAGGCGCTGGATATGGTGGCTTTTAGCTGGTATTGCCGATATTGTAGTAGGTACTTTTTTATTTAACAATACCCTAATCACAATACTCCTTTTACCTGTTGTGATTGGGTTATGGACGCTTTATAAGGGGTTAATGGCAATTGGAGATGCCTTTCACATCCGGTCGTATAAGTTTGGAAGCTGGCTGCGCTTGTTATTTACAGCGCTGGCTGTAGTGCTTATGGCTTTGTTCCTATTACTCTGCCCCGTCATCGGTATTGAAAATATATTCCTGATCAGTGGGTGTGCTTTTGTTGCAGCGGGCGTTTTCCGTGTTTATATGTCATTTAAGCTACGTAGCTTAAAGCGCACCACAAAAAAATTTAAAACAATAACTTAAAGCAGAGCGAACAATGAATTGCTAATAATTAAGATTAGTGCTATTCCTTATTATCACTATATACTACTCTACCTGACCTTCATCAACAATTTAGATGAGCGGCGTCATTAAATCCCCCTATCCACCCAATTATCTTTACAGGATCGAATAGTATTCAATAAAATAACAGGTTAAAAACCCTATCCATATTAGCATGGCCATAACAACAAACATCAAGGTTTTTTTTGGGGAAACCGGTAATATCGCCCGGTTTACAGGCCGTTTTTTCTCAACCGGGCTCAAACCCAGGTTCGAGATCCGTGAATTATTGAGCCAGTGCTATATCATCGGTTACAAATCACTACCCCTGATCGCCCTCACGGGCTTTATTATGGGCCTGGTACTAATCATGCAGCTGCGGCCCTCGCTGGTTGACTATGGAGTAGAGTCTCAGTTGCCGGTGATGGTAGGTATTGCCATTGTACGGGAGATTGGACCAGTTATTACTGCATTAATTTTCGCAGGGAAGATTGCCAGTAGTATTGGTGCTGAACTTGGTTCTATGAAGGTAACCGAGCAGATTGACGCCATGGAAGTAAGCGGCACCAACCCATTTAAATACCTGGTTGCAACAAGAGTGTTGGCTACTACGCTAATGTTGCCTGTTTTAACCGTTATGGGCGACGCGATCTCATTGTTTGGCGCTTACCTCGGCGTCAATATCAAATCAGTAACCAGCTTTAAATTGTTTTTTACCCAGGTATTCCATAGCCTTAGTTTCGGCGATGTTTCACCAGCCTTTTTTAAAACATTTTTCTTTGGTTTTGCTGTAGGCGTCATCGGCTGTTATAAAGGTTATAATTCCAGCAAGGGCACACGCGGGGTCGGCAGTTCTGCCAATTCAGCCGTAGTGCTATCGTCGGTATTGATCTTTATCATCGACCTGCTGGCTGTTCAGTTAACAGACCTGCTTGGTTTAAATTAGCCCCCGATGAAAACAGAAAAGCATTTTACAACAGCCGATGAAAAAAACAAAACTCCGGTCATTATCATCGAACACCTTTATAAAAAATTCGGGACTAATGTGGTGTTGAAGGACTTTAGCCTGACTGTTCAAAAGGAAGAAAATGTGGTGGTTTTGGGTAAATCAGGATCAGGAAAGTCGGTATTGATAAAATGTATTATTGGGCTTTTAAAGCCCGATAGCGGACGTATAGAGGTTTTTGGCAAAAACACACCTGAATTAGACCATGATGAGCTGGACAAGATCAGGGCAAAAATAGGTTTCCTGTTTCAGGGAAACGCCTTATATGATTCGATGACCGTTCGCGAGAACCTGGAGTTTCCGCTACGAAGGCATTGGATCGATTTTTCGCAAAAAGAAGTGGATGCCCTAGTGATAGAAGCTTTAGAAAATGTAAGCCTGGCCCATACGGTAGATATGATGCCCGAAGAGCTATCAGGCGGCATGCTTAAACGCGTAGCCCTTGCCCGAACTATGATATTAAAGCCGGATGTGATTTTATATGACGAACCAACAACCGGGCTTGACCCCGTTACTGCAAGAGAAATAGACAACCTGATATTAAAACTCCAAAAGAAGTATCATACCTCCTCTATCATTATTACACACGATATGAATTGTGTTAAAAATACCGCAGACCGGGTTGCCTTATTATTAGATGGGAAATGCTATGCACAGGGTAAATACGAAGAATTTGAACAATCAGCAGATAAAAATATTAAACAGTTTTTTGAATAAATAATATGGCAAACCAAGGAGAAAATAATATAAGGCTTGGCGTATTCGTACTTACAGGATTGTTTGTACTGATACTTTCCTTCTATATGATAGGCAAAAATCATAACCTATTTGGAAGCGATTTTAAGATAAAGGCCCGCTTTGCAAACCTAAACGGACTTTCGGAAGGCAATAATGTTTTGTTTTCAGGGATACAGGCCGGTACCGTAAAAACAATAGAGATGATCAATGACACCACAATTGAGGTGACCTTACTAATTGATAACAAGGTACGCTCTTACATCCATAAAAATGCTATAGCCGCTATTGGTACCGAAGGTTTAATGGGGAATAAAATTGTTAATATCCTTCCTTCGAGAGCAGCAAGCCCCGCAGTAGCTGAAGGCGATCTGCTGGCCGCTCAAAAAATAGTTAATACAGACGAGATGCTGCAAACCCTGTCTAAAACCAATAACAACATTGCCATCATATCAGATGCGATAAAAGGAACCGTACTCAAAATTAACGGCAGCGCCCTGATGGAGCTATTGAACGATAAAGATATAGGCACCAGCCTGAAGTCCTCATTACAACATATTAATAAAGCAACTGCTAATGCCACCGAAATAACAACAGGGCTTAATGGCCTTGTGGCCGGGCTTAAAAAAGGCAAAGGCAGCGCAGGTGTACTGCTTTCTGATACCGCTATGGCCGGCAACCTCCAAACCGCGGTTCTAAAGATCAGGAACGCAAGCGATAACGCGGATCATTTAACGGTGCAACTGAATAACCTGGTGCGCACTCTGGATGAGCATTTGAATCAGGGCAACGGATCACTCCAAGTTCTTTTGCGCGATACAACTTTTGCCCAAAACCTTAAAGCAACTATGGATAACCTTCAGAAAGGAACAGACGGATTTAACCAGAATATGGAAGCGCTTAAACATAATTTCCTTTTCAGGGGCTATTTTAAAAACCAGGAAAAAGCCAAGCAAAAACAAACAAATGCAAAACCATAAGGGTCATCCGGATCTTTTCCGGTAATTCAGGATTGCCCACCCGTTAAAAAAGACGGCAAAACCAATCAACGCCAAAATCTGGTATCGGATGTCGGCAAGCCCGCTTCCCTTCAGCATAACCATCCTCATTACTTCAATAAAATAGGAAACCGGGTTAAACCTTGTAATCAACTGCGCCCAGGCGGGCATACTTTCAATTGGCGTGTACAAACCGCTAAGCAGGTTAAATATCATAGTAACAAAAAAGGAAACCAACATAGATTGCTGCTGGGTTTGCGCATAAGTGGATAAGAGTAACCCCAACCCCAGTATGGCCAGCAGGTAAATAGTGGCAAAAACATAAATGGTACTGTAATTGCCCAGCGGCACAATACCATAAACCAATCGGGCTATCAGCAGTCCTATCGTTAACACCAGTAGCGCCAGCAGCCAGAACGGGATGAGCTTACCCAAAATAAACTGCATCTTTTTGATCGGGCTCACATTGATCTGCTCAATAGTACCCATTTCTTTTTCCCTAACAATATTATTAGCCGCAAAGGAGGAACCGATCATGGTTACTAGCATCACTAAAATACCAGGGACCATAAAAACACGATAGTTCATATGAGGGTTATACCAGTCGGCAGAAGCGATTTCTATCGTCGGCTGTGGGTCAAAGCGCTGAGCCTGTATCCACTGCGTACGAATATCCTGGTTATAATTCTGTATAATACCCTGCAGGTAAGCCCCGCCAAGCCCCGCCTTCACCCCGTTAACAGCATCTACGGCAACAAAAAGCGAAGACCGGTTGTTTTTGACAATATCCCTTTCAAAATGGGTTGGTATCTCCAGGATCAGGTCCGTCCGGCCCGATTCAATAGCCTTTAGCCCCTGCGGAAAGGTGGCACTATAATCCCTAAGCCTGAAATAGCCCGATGAAACGATCTTATTTACCAATTGACGCGAATATTCACTGTGGTCATGGTCTACCACGCCAAGATTAATGTTCTTGATCTCGTAATCCGCGGCCAGCGGCAGAATCAATAACTGGATCATCGGCATGATAAATAATATCCTGATAATGGCCGGGTCGCGGTATATCTGGAGCAATTCCTTCCATAATAAAATCTTCAACATCCTCATGCCAGCCTGATCTTAAATTTGTAAATACTAAAGCCCAGCAAGGCAGCGGTCATAGCTACCAGGATCAATGTTTCGCGCCATACTGCGGTAAATCCCAAACCTTTGATCATGACGTCTTTCACGATAATAAAATACCATTTGGCCGGCACCACATTTGATATTACCTGCAATGGAACCGGCATATTTTCTATAGGGAACATAAAACCACTGAACAACAACGTAGGGAGGAACAAACTCATCATGGAGGTAAACATGGCCGTTTGTTGCGTTTTTGCGGTATTGGATATCAATATCCCCACGGAAAGCGAGGTGATGGTAAATAAAACACTCTCGGCGATCAGTAAACCCAGATTACCTGCTATAGGCACCTTAAGCGCATAAACACTGAGCAATAAAATACTGGCAATATTCACCATGGAAACCAGCAGGTATGGAATGGTCTTGGCAATGATGATACGAAACGGTTTTAAAGGCGATACCAGGATCACTTCCATTGTACCCATCTCCTTTTCTTTGACAATCGAGATCGAGGTCATCATTGCGCAAACCAGCATAAGCACCAGTGCCATAACACCCGGGACAAAATTGTAAGCACCTTTCAGTTCAGGATTATACAACATACGTACCTGGGTATTAATGGTGTAGAGTAAGGATTCGGTTGGCCGGAGCGTTTGCTGGTAATCATTAATAATTGCTGAAGCGTAGTTAGTTAGCGTGTTGGCCGTATTGGGGTCAGAAGCATCGGCAATAAGTTGTATCTGGGTATGGTTGCTATGTAACAGATCGTAGCGAAAGCCCTGCGGAAACACTACAGCCATCCTGATCTTGCCTTTACGAAAAGTGGCTTCGATATCCTGGTAGGAATATAAATTTTCAACTATGTTAAAATACCGGCTGGCCGCTATTTTGGTTGATATCGCCCGGGTCGCTTCATCCCGCGATTGATCAAACACGGCAATTTTAGCATTCTTTACTTCATTGGTCAGCGCAAAACCATAAAGTATTATTTGTATGATAGGCATAAACACCAGAATGAACAGTGTCCTGCGGTCGCGCCAGATGTGGAGCCATTCCTTTTTCACAAAAATCAAAAACTGTTTCATATCTAATATTAATCTCCGGATCGCTTTGCTTTCCTGGCCAATTGTAAAAACACACCGTCCATCGATGCCGAAGCATATTGCTGCATCAGGTTGGCTGGCGAGTCCAACGCATCTATCCTGCCATCTACCATGATGGATACCCTGTTGCAATATTCAGCCTCGTCCATATAATGCGTAGTAACAAAAATGGTGATTCCCCTGCCCGCAGCTTCGTAGATCAGGCTCCAGAATTCCCTCCGGGTAATCGGATCAACACCGCCGGTCGGTTCATCCAAAAAAACAATGGCAGGGTCATGTACAATGGCGATAGAGAACGCCAGCTTTTGTTTCCAGCCCAGGGGAAGGGCACGCACAAGCGTTCCCTCCGCCCCTTTCATATGCAACTGCTGTAACAGCAGGTCAGTCTTTTCCCTGATACGTTCGTCCCGCAGGCCATAGATACCCGCATAAAAGCGGATATTCTCGCGAATGGTGAGGTCTTCATAAAGGGAAAATTTCTGGCTCATATAGCCAATATGCTTTTTGATTTGTTCGTTTTGTTTATACACATCAAAGCCGGCGACCGTAGCGGTGCCGGAACTTGGCAGGGATAAGCCGCATAGCATCCGCATAGCCGTGGTCTTGCCTGCGCCGTTAGCGCCGATAAACCCGAATATCTCGCCCTTTTGCACGGCAAAACTCACATTGTCCACCGCCGTAAAATCCCCGAAACGCTTGGTTAGTTCATGGGTTACAATCACGTTCTCCTTTTCCATCAGTCCTGCATTAATGCCATAAAACAATCCTCTATATTGGGTTCAATAACTTTTATCGCTACTTTATTATAGTTATTTTGCACCGCAATTTGTTGCAGCCGCGTCTCACTGTTCTCTTCCGTTTTGAATACTACATGGTGTACCTGACCAAATGGGTAACAGCTTTCAACGCCGGGATCTTTTTTGATTGCCTTCATCAAACCAAACATATCATCTGCACTTACAGACCATAAAGGTTTTTTAAACTCACTAATAATGCCTTTAGGTGTATTGACCGATAGTAATTCCCCCTTTTGGATCAGCGCCACCCGGTCGCAAAGGCTGGCTTCGTCCATATAAGGTGTTGATACCAACATGGTGATCCCCTGGACTTTTAGCCGGTGAAGCATTTCCCAAAACTCTCTGCGGGATACCGCGTCCACCCCGGTTGTAGGCTCATCCAGAAACAGTACCGTTGGCTTATGGATCAAGGCGCAGCAAAGCGCCAGTTTTTGCTTCATCCCGCCGGATAATTGCCCGGCCTTACGTGTTTTAAACGGCTCTATCTGCTCATAGATCTCTTTAATAAGCCCGTAGTTTTGCCGGATACTGGTATTAAATATGGTGGCGAAGAATTCCAGGTTCTCCTGTACGGACAGGTCCTGGTATAAGGAAAATTTTCCGGGCATATAGCCAATGCAATTACGGATAGATTTATAATCCTTTACCACATCAAACCCGTTAACCGTAGCGTTCCCGCTATTGGCCAGCAGTAAGGTGGTAAGGATACGGAAAAGAGATGTTTTGCCGGCACCATCCGGGCCGATCAGCCCGAATACTTCGCCCTGGTCTATCTCAAAAGAGATGCCTTTTAAAGCTTCAACCGTGCCATGCTCTGCCGGATAGGTTTTAACGATATGCTCTACCGTTACCGTTTTCATTTGTCGTCAAATTTCACCTCGCCATACATGCCGATCTTGAGGTATCCATCATTTTTAACACGGATCTTGACCGCATAAACCAGGTTGGCCCGTTCGTCTTTGGTCTGGATCGTTTTGGGCGTAAACTCCGCTTTATCCGATATCCAGCTAATCAACCCGGCATAATTTCTGTAGGCGGCAGAACCGTTGTCGACCATTACCTGCACCCGCTGGTTTAATTTAATCTGCGCCAACTGGTCACCGGTGATGTAGGCACGTAAGGTAACGATGGAAAGGTCAGCAATTTTATATAAAGCTTTCCCGGCGGTGGTTATCTCTCCCGACATTGCATACTTGGTTAGCACCGTTCCATTTACAGGGTTAGTAATGTGCGTACGCTTTAACTGGTCGTCAATTTGGGCAACTGATCGGCGCAACGGTTGGTATTCACTTAATACGGTACTATTTTGAGTCCCTGTTGTGGATTGTTGAACTTTTATTTGTTGCCGGTTAACGGTTATCTGCCTTTGGATCACTTCGATCTGAGTATTCCAATCATCCAATTGCTTGGTGGTAGCTGCATCGGCTTTGATCAGTTTTTCCGTACGAAGCTTTTCCTTTAATGCGTTTGCCAATTGTGTATTCAATATGGCCAACTGATCTTTAAGCAGTTGTACCTGGGGCCTTACGTCCATAGTTTTTTGATGTAATGAACGCATCGTAGCCTCCACTTGCGCTTTCTGCAATTCGAGTGGAACAGCATCAATACAACCTACAACACTATCTTTTTTCAAAACATCTCCTTCATCAATATTTAGGGCAAGGATCTTTCCGGGTACTTCTGCAGAAACGATAACCTCATCTACTTCAAAGGTCCCGGATGCATCCGATAACTGGTCCTTTAAATGGCATCCGGCAAAACCGGCGGTTAAAAAGATGATGGCATATAGATATAGCGGCGTTTTCATTATGGGTTGGCTTGTTTTTGAAGATTTCCGGTAGTATTTTGATAATTATATGCTTCTTGTAAAAGTTGTATTTGGTGCAGGATAAGATTTTGGCGTGCCTGATCCTCAGCATTTACCTGGCTGATGTAATCATGAGCGCTGAGTATGCCGTTCTCCAGTTGCGCGGCAGCGGCTTTTTTGACCGACTCCCGCAGTGCAATGATCGCCTGGTCATTTTTAAAAAGTTCCCTGTATTTTTCAATGTCTGCCAGCTGTTGCTTCCGGGTAATTTCCGTATTAAAAAGAAAAGTTTCTTTCTGGATATCCAGCGTCTTTTGATGAATCCTTAAAAGCTCCTTTTGATTTTTAAAGGTGTACCAGCCGCCAAGGTTCCAGCTTAACTTCACCCCGCCGATGTAGTACCACGCAAAGGCATTGCTTAGGGGGTTTAGCCCGGGGCGGCCATAGCCTTCCTGCGCGAATAATCCCAGCCTTGGCCGCAGTTGTGCCTTTAGCAGCCCCACCTGCAGGTCATCCATCTTTTTCTGATCCTCGTAAAGCTGAATCTCAGGCCGGCTAATTTCAACGGAAAGCATGGGTAAAGCCGGTTTTTCTAAAATAGTATTTTCATCTACCGGAACACCGATCAGCAAACCCAACATTCCGAGGTAAGCTTTTCGCTCCGCGCTGAGATCGATGCGTGCCTGTTCTGCCTGCAAAAGCTGTGCAGTTAATTCATCCACGCTGCTCCTGTAAGCGGTTCCGCCCGCTACCAGCGCCTTTGCCTTTTCTATTCCATTTTGAATATCCCTTTTCAACAGGTCATTCTGGCGTAGCTGTTCCGTAATCAACAGCACACCAAAATATAACTGGTTCACCCGGTCATATAGGGTATACAGGCTTACTTCCAGGCTTTGTTGCTGTTCAGCCTCGGTCGCCCGGGCACTTTGGCGCTGATTATTGATCAGGCCCCCGTCATAGATCACCTGGTCAACCTGTACGTTTATTTTATATTGGTCACGACTGTATTTCGGAATGGTAAAACCCGGTATGGGAATGCTGAAAGGAAAACTGGTGACGGTTGACTGGTAAGTAGCCTGCCCGTTGATAGATAGCACCGGCAGATACCCTCTGGATGCGTTGATAACAGAGTAAGAACCAGACCGCGCAATCAGATCACGCTGCCGTATAAGAGGATAATTTTGTCTTGCCTGTTGGTAAGCCGCTGTGATAGTAAGCCGCCTGCCCGCCTGCCCGTAAGCACCAGGCAAGGCTAACAGCATAACCAACCCGGCGAAAGCCAGCCCCGGTCTGACCAATCCCCTATTTAACCGCTGTAATTTCATATTCGTAAAGGTGTGGGTATAGAAATATTTAAGGAATGATGGCCGTCATCCCTCAGGCATGATTCAAGGTTTATTGTGTGTTGTTCATCATAAATTTTAGTATCCGGCATCATTCTTTACAGCGCCATTATAAAGCATGTTTGTTAGATAATTAATGTAAACCGTTTATGAACCTATTAATACAAAAGGTAGCACTGGTAACAGGAGCCGGATCGGGAATCGGGAAAGCAATCGCCGAGCTGTTTGCCGAACAGGGTGCAAAAGTTGTACTAACCGATATCCATCAATCCAACATCGAAGCGGTTACGTCTGAGATTACCGCAAAAGGAGGAACGGCATGCTGCATTGCAGCAGATATTGCCAGCAATGCAGATGTACGCCTGGTGATGCAATATGCACTCAACGCCTACCAAACCCTGGATATCCTGATCAATAATGCCGGGGTAATGGACAATTTTACACCCGTTGCGGAAGTGAGTGATGAGTTATGGGAAAAAGTGATTGGTACTAATCTTAACGGCCCTTTCTTTACCTGCCGTGAAGCTATACCGCTTTTCCTTGAAAAAGGTTTCGGGACGATCATCAATATCGCATCTATCGGTGGGCTTTTCGGCGGTCGCGCGGGTGCTGCTTACACCGCATCCAAACATGCGCTCGTTGGCTTAACCAAAAATATCGGATACCAGTACGCCGAAAAAAATATCCGCTGCAATGCTATAGCGCCTGGCGGCGTTAATACCAATATTGTTTATGGCATGGAGCCCAGTCCTTTTGGTTTTGAAAGAATGAGCGCGGGAACAGGAAATGCCCCGCCACCTGCAAACCCTGAAGCCATTGCAGAGCTTGCATTGTTCCTTGCTTCCGAAAAATCGGGTTTTATAAATGGCGCAGTATTAACAGCTGATGGTGGCTGGACAGCTTATTAGGTGACCGCTAAAGATTAACCGAACGTAAGCGTGGGAATGAATTTCCGGTCAGCCATGATTTTGCGATCTGCTAACCAAATTACACAACATGAAAAAGACATTTAGCGCCTTCCGTTTAAATTTGCAAATCGTGGTAAAACAGAACCCATGAAATTTCCTGATCAAATGCAAGCCATGATACTGGAAAAGGCGGGTGGGCGATTGGTTTACAAACAAGTACCGATCCCACAACCTGATGACCGGCAGGTGCTAATCAAAATACTGGCCTGCGGCATTTGCCGTACCGACCTGCATATCCTGGATGGTGAACTGGCCCGGCCTAAACTGCCGCTGATACTTGGTCACGAGATAGTGGGTACAATAGTTAAAACAGGCAGCGCGGTAAAAGGCCTGAACCCCGGTCAGCTGGTAGGCATACCCTGGCTGGGCCAAACCTGTGGTTGCTGCAAATTCTGCTTGGAAGGCAAGGAGAATCTTTGTGATAATCCTTTATTTACCGGTTATACAATCGATGGCGGATATGCTGAATATACGGTGGCAGATGCCCGCTTTTGCTTTATACTTAATGAAAATCAACATCAACCCGCATCAGCGCCTTTACTTTGTGCAGGCCTTATCGGTTTCCGTTCCTATTGTATGATTGCCCCCGCTTCTCAAAATATCGGTTTATATGGTTTTGGGGTAGCGGCACATATTCTGATCCAGATCGCCACAACTCAGGGTAAAAAAGTATTTGCTTTTACTAAGGACGGGGATACCAGCGGCCAGGAGTTCGCTCGAAAGATGGGTGCCTGCTGGGCCGGCGGGAGCTCAGACAGCCCGCCGGAAGTGCTGGATGCGGCCATTATTTTCGCGGCAGCCGGCGAACTGATCCCCAAGGCTTTAAATGATGTAGACAAGGGAGGGCAGGTAATTTGCGGCGGTATTCACATGAGTGAAATACCCGCATTTTCTTATGATCTGTTATGGGGTGAACGGTCGCTAAAGTCAGTAGCCAACCTTACCCGTCAGGACGGGATCGATTTCTTTTTGTTGCTGAGAGATATAGCCATACAAACACAAACCGAACTTTTCCAACTACATGAGGCCAATGAAGCGATCAGCAAATTCAGGTCGGGACAAATTAGGGGGGCCGCAGTTTTGGTTATGGGCGGGTTTTAGACAGGCACTCTATCAGCTTTGCAGCTAAATACTATCCATCCGCATTAGCCGAATTTATTACAGCTTCGCGATTGGGCCTTATATAAGATCTTATCCGGTGCCAATATACGCTTTCTTGTATCGCCAGGCCAATGTGAAGCTGGTCTGCGGCTTGCTCGGCAAAAGGCCCACGCTACCAGGCTTTGTCAGTTGAAATACTGTTAATCTCATCTACCTGGAAACAGCCCCGGGGTGCTTCCGCATTATACATTATATTAGTATAGGTTAGGCTATGACCTGTAGAAGCGAGCCGTCCGGTAATATGGCTGTTTTGTACTATTTTACAGCCTAACCTATCGCTATATTAATTAATTTGCTAAAGCTTCCTTCACGTCATCATAAAGCTGCTTGTGAAATTGATTTGTTGAAGCGTCATCAATGTGCACTAAATCAAACAGCATTACGCCTTTGGTTTGCTGCTTTATCATTTTTATAGCATCTTTCATGTTTTGAATATTGCTCCATTGAGTGTTTCCCAGGTCTACCCCGCCATAATAAATATTTGCATTTTTCAACACTTGCTTTGTACCATTTATTGCCCCCTGCACAGTCCACCATCCTGCCCCGGTTAATGTTGGGGTATAATTACCTGTCATAAACATATCCAATAATTCTGCATAACCTGTATTTTTATAATTGGGAGATGCCCAACTATATCCATCGGCAGATGGATCATAAGTATTGCTGGCCCAGTTTACGCCTACACCATAGTAAGAATCATACCATGCGCCCGAATATGAGCACAGGGGCAGGTGTGGTTTTACCGACTTTACCATATCGCGGGTTTTGCTTACAAAATTGCGGATGGTTTGAGCGCGGAACTCAAGCCAGCTTTTATATTGCGGCCCGGTAACTTTTGGTGTTAACACACCGTTAACGGTAGTCCACTCTGCAACAATATCGGTTTTTGAAACAGCAGGGAGTTTAGCCCATTGCCTGAATTTTTCTAACGTAAAATCTGAAAAATCGGCGCTTATGTCATAATAACGGCAGTAATCTAATACAAACCCATCTAAATCGTAGTTAGAGATAACCTCCCTGATAAGAGACGACTCATATTCCTGCGCTAAAGGCTGCAAAGGGTTTAACAACCCATATGTGTACACATCAGTTATTTTTTTAACATCGCCTGATTGTGTAATTACCTGGCTTTGTATATCAGAAAACGAATTATCAGTAAACACCTTGCCAATGCGATTCCCGCCATAATTCATACCCTCGGCAAAAATGCTCATAGATACAAAAACCTTAAGCCCTTTCTTTTTACCTTCGGTTATAGCATTTTTTAAATAATCAAAATCGACAGCCTGTGTGCCCCCGTTCCATGATTTTAACTGGGTGGCTATGCTTGAGTTATAACTTACCAAGCCAGGGATACCCTTAACATCAATAACAACGCCTTTTACCCCAATATCAACAAGCTTTTGAAAAATGTTAGCCATCTTTTCTGCAGTGGCCAAACGCGAAAAATTAGCTGCTGCTTCAATCCATACAATAACAGGAGTTTTTTCAAATAGATTAGTAATTGCGGTATCTCCCCGGGTTGTTTCAGGCAGAGGGGCAACCGGTTTGGTAGGCGGTAACAGGTCATCACTGCTACGCTTGCAAGAAAATACAAAAACAGAATAAATTAGCAGGATAAGTAAATAACTAAATTTGGTTTGATCTCTCATCTTTTATTTAATAGGTATGGTTTAAAATGGATAGGATGGCATTTGTAATAACCCCATCCTACCCATTACATTCTATACTTTAAAACCCATTCGGGTCAATACAACTAAGTTCATATGCCACAACTCCGCCATTTGTAACCAGGAAATATACGGTCATGGTATACCCATCGGCAGATACGCTTCCAATAGCTATATCACCGGTTACATTCCAGTTAGGCGAAGGCGATGCTATATAATCAGCAGAGCCGTCAAATACATGGAAGGCCGCATAATCACCACTTGAGGTTGATGTTGATATTTTGGCTGGGTCGGTAACATCAAATATATGCATGGCGCTACTGTAAGCGCTTGCATCGTCAACAGCAAGATATTTAGCATTGTTAAATTCAAAATAAGCTGCGCCTCCAATATTACCACGCGGGTTATTTATAAAACTGGAATTAAAAGAATACTGTATAGACTTTGACACGCCACTTACATAATTCATAAATGCCGGTGAGTTTGAAACAAAGTAAAAATCACTTGTTGGTAAAGCGCCCGTTGGCACTGCTTTAGCAACATAATCATACGTTTTTGAATAAGTAATTACCTCAGGGTCCTGGGAGATTATCTGACCTCCTTGCACTGTCCATTTCAGTACATTATTTGCGCCGCCAACGTTTTTACCATCAGTAGTTGCCATAATTATGGCATTGGCACTTAAATCGCCATAAACAGCCACTTTACGGCCATAAAATGCACCGGCTACACTACTCCAATCGGTGGTTCGGGCTAAAAGCTTAGGTGCAGCACTTACGTTATCCCAAACATACAGGCACACATTATTACCCGCATACAAGTTGTTGATACCTACTATTTTGCCTTTACTATCATTAGCCACTGCATATATGCCGTTTACGCCGGTTACATTTAAATTCCCAGCCGGTGCGCCTGTTTTGCGGTTGTAATATTTAATACTTGAACCACCAACCCATTCATTAGAATTTGGAAGCACAAAGTAATCGCCGCTTGTAGCGATGGATAACTGCCTGTAATCTTCAAATCCAAGGTCGCCCGATGATTTAGACCAAAGTTTTTTCACAGTACTAAAGCCCTTCGCCAGTTTTACCGGCGTGCCTAATTCTACACTAAATTCTTTGGTGGTTCCATCATCTGCCGTTACGATGTATTTAACAGGTTTACTGTAATCATGTGCAGCAGATGGATCGGGGGATATTTTAGCGTAATATGATAGTTCAACTATGGCTGTTTGATTGCTTAAGTTGACATCGGTATACGGTATAAACACTTTGTTATTTACCACTACCCCATTTATATCTGCTTCTTTCAGTTTAAATGAAACAATCTCGGCCTTATTGCTTTTCTTTCTTACCGCTGTAATTTTATAAGCCTGCGTTTCTCCGTTTTGCGCCTTTAATGTATATGATTTTGGCGAAGATAGGTTTGTAAGGCCAAATGAAGGCATCATAATTGAACTGTTAGGAATTGTCCCGGTAACAAACAGGCTATCCAAAGATGTTTCTTTGTATGATCCTTCGGGGTAATACCAGGGTATTTCAACAGTTATTTCACTGCCATACGGCTCTGATGTAGCTGGATGAAACCCTCCCGTACCATCCGCAAAATTAACCTGCAGGGATGTTAACGTTTTTGAGTCGCTTTTTAAAGCAAACTGAGGATCAATTTTGGCACAAGCCCCTATCAGGAACATACATGCCATTGTAAGTATTGAGTTAAATAATTTTTTCATGCGTTTAGGTCTGTTATTACCATCCTTTAATTTGTGTAATGGCCGGGTTATTTACGAGTTCGGAAGACAGGATTGGGAATGCATAAAGTTTTGCCGGAAATTGGCGTGGAGCATCATCACAAGTGATGTAGTTATACTGATATCCGCTATCCGTATTTATTATCTTAATACCATGGACATATTTGCCTGTAAGGGTGTTTTCGGCGTCCTTCCACCTCCTTAAATCCCAATAATGCTGCCCTTCGCCTGCCAGTTCAATAGTCCTTTCCTTCTTAATCTGAGCAAGCAGCGCAGTCCCGCTTAAGTTAAGCGCTGGTAATCCGGCCCTGTTACGTACAGCATTAATACCCTTATTAGCATCCGGCGCATTGCTCAAATTAAATGCCGCCTCAGCAAAATTCAGGTATACTTCTGCCAGCCTTATCTCAACCAAAGGTTGCGAACTGGAAATATTAACCAGGTCTGTATGATTTTCATCCACATACTTTTTTAAATAATACCCGGTAACAGAAGCACCTCTGTTACTTCCACCGGCTGGCGGGTAAGCCGTCCAACCGTCTTTACCATCAACAAATGTTTCAATGGTTCGCCCTTTCCATTCTGCACCGTTATATAATACTGTAGCCTTAAAACGTGGTTCAAGGGTTTCCCAGGGTGGTGTGGCAGTTACGTCGCTGGCGTGCCATGCGGCCCAGTTAACAGTACCGCCACCGGCTTTTTCATACATTTCAACCAACTCCTGGGTAGGTTCAACATCACCTCCAAACTGATATAAGGCATCATCTCCACCAGGGCTTACAATAGCATCGTATGAGTGGGCCAATTTAGGATAGCTGTATTTAAATTCAAGGATGGCCTCTTTATTCCCGCTAAAATAAGAGCCAAAAGCGCCCGAATAAGAGTCATTAAGGCCGTATTTACTCATTTTCAACACCTTATCGGCAGCATCATAAGCAGACTGCCACCTCTGGGCATAAAGCATAGCCCTCGATTTCATGGCATAAGCCGCGCCCTTTGTAATACGCCCGGCATCAGCAGCCGTTTCGGGCAAATTTAGTGCAGCATAGTCCAGGTCTGCTTCAACTACGTTCCAGCAATCGTTTGCCGAACTAAGGGGATGGCTGGCTTCTGTTGTTAATTCAGTAATAAGAACCACACTACCATGGTTCCTCATTAATAAGAAGTACAAATACCCCCTAAAAAACCTTGCTTCGGCCGCTAAGTTTACTTTTACGCCGGCAGGCAGATTGCTTTTATCCAAACCGGTCATAAATTCATTAATAAGCCTGATATAATAGTAAGCGTTACTCCAGATATCTAATGAATTCTGATCAGATGTGATTAACCCCGGCGAGGTAGCATACAAATTAGCAATAGCGCCGTTTGAGCCTATTGTGCTGCCGGCCGTTTTCATAATGTCTGTTAACCCATCGGTATACATGTTGCCCGATAGGTAAGCACTACCAAACAAACCATAATAATTAAGAATTGGATAAAAAGAGTTTACATACAATTTTGCGTTGGCTTCACTGGAAAAAGCCACACTTTCTGAGTATTTATCGGTGGGCTTAGGTTCCAAAAAGTTTTTACAAGAGGTAACCAATAGTATTACCAGTAAACTTGTTATATAGAGAATATTTTTTTTCATTGTCGTATAATTTAGAAGGTTATGGAAACACCCAGGCTGTATGTTTTTTGTTGCGGATAATAACCGTTACTTACGCTTGGCGCTTCAGGATCAAGGTATTTAAACGCAGATGAAGTAAACACATTCATTGCTGCTACATATATCCGCGCTTCGCCAAGACCAAGTTTTGTTTTTAGCAATTTGGGGAGGTTATATGCCAGCTGAACGTTTTTTAACCGCAAATAAGCACCGTTAACTATCCACATAGATGAAGCCCAATTATTGTTTGACCGCCATTGATTATCAAGCCTTGGATATTTACCTGATGTGTTGGCCGGGGTCCATGAGTTTTCTACTAAATATTTAGGGGTGTTACCGCCATTATAAAATGTGCGGGTAAACTGTGTATCATCCCAACCAATCCCGTCATAATACCCCATTAATGCGTTGTCGCAAATAGCTGCACCCTGTACCAGGAATGAAAGGTCGAAGTTTTTGTAGCTCGAGCTAAAATTAAAGCTGTAATTCAATTCGGGGATGCTGCTTCGCCCAATAACAGTTACATCCTGCTCATACGATATTTTACCATCGCCGTTAATATCCTTAAATTTAATATCACCGGCCTTTGCAGATGTGCTTACTACAGGAGACGACTTAGCCTCGGCATCACTTTGAAACAAGCCTAATGCAACCAAACCGGTTTTAGCCCCGATTGATCTGCCAATGAGGCTTTGATATTCGGGAATATCAGCCGACTGATCCATACTTAGTATACGGTTGTGGGCCCAACTTACACTACCTGTAATGGCATAAGAAAAATCATTTACCTTGTTTTTATGGTTTATTACCAATTCAAGGCCGCGGTTGTCAACTTTACCCGAGTTAACCGTTGTTGGGTAATATCCGCCAATAGATGGTGGATAGGTGTTGGATACGCTGGTAAGTATATTGGTAGTTAACTTGTAAAAACCATTAAGCTCGGCGCTAAGCAGGCCGTGCCAAAATTCTATGTTTAACCCAATGTTTGAGGTTTTTGCTTTTTCCCAGGTTAAATTTGTATTTGGATAAGATGTTGGCAACATACCGTTTACGTTACCCCCGCCAAGGTTTGCAACCGGGCTGCCGGATACATTCATAAATCTCAGGTATTCATATGAACCGCTTGTAACATCATTACCCAGTATCCCGAAAGATGCTGTCAGTTTTAAATTTGACACTGCTGTATGCCATTGCTTGAAGAAATTTTCTTCAGAAATACGCCAGCCGGCAGACACTGACGGGAAAAAACCATACCTGTTATTGGCAGGGAAGTTAGTTGAAGCATCAACACGGCCCGAAAACTCAGCTAAATAACGGTTATCATAGGTATAATTTACCCTGCCTACATAGCCAAGGCGATTAACGGTAGTATTACTTCCGTACGGTTTATTGGGGTTGTCTTTAGCAAAGCCAAACTGGTCAAGGTCTGTAAGATCAAAATTCTGTGCAGATGCACCTAAACCGGTTGTATTATAGCTAGACTGCTCGGCTACAATCAAAGCGTCGACAGCGTGCTTTTTGTTAAAGGTTTTACTATAGTTTATAAACTCCTGCATTGTCCAGCGGGATGATTGCGTATAGCTCTCGCTCAACATTGCAATGGTACCGTAAGGCGAGGCGGTTTCATATAAAGATGAGTTGCCGCTTGCCGGGTCGGCTGTCCATAATGTATAGGGGGTGTAAAATGATTTTGTATGATAAAAGTTTTTATCATAACTCCCTACAACTTTAAATGATAAACCATCCAAAAACGATGGTTTGTATTTTAAAGACAAACTACTTTGTACGCCTGTATTATCATTGTTATTATAACCAGACAGGTCGCGTGCAGCGAGTGGGTTATCGCCCGATAACAGCGACGATGTTAAGTATCTGCCATCGGGTGTTTTTGCATTTAGGTAAGGATGGGCAATAATGATCTGGTTCATCAGATTGGTTGATACCGAACTGCCGTTACCGGTAAAATTAGATACCTGCGGGCTGTTTGCCCCGGCAACATTGCCGGCCACATCAAGCGAAATAGAGAAATCTTTGGTTACGGTAGCATCCAAATTGGTTCTAAGGTTATACCTTTTATAATCAACCCCCTCTATTATTCCTTGCTGATTAAGGTACCCTAACGAAGTAAAATATTTAACAGACTGGTTTCCCCCTCTCAATGTAAGGTTATGCTGCATGGTTGGCGCTGTTGATTTCAGCACTTCTTTCATCCAGTTGGTATTACCGTAAATCCCGTCAGGATCGCCATTATTTACTTTATCGACAACTGATTGAGAAAATGTATTGCTGCGGCCGTTTATTTCATCAGCATAATTATACCAGTTTACAAATTCCTTTCCGTTTAAATACTCAGGCATACGGGTATTTGAGCTTAGCGTATAGGAGGTTGCATACGTAAAAGTAGGCTTACCGTCTTTCCCTCTTTTAGTAGTTACCAGTATAACACCAGTTGCGCCCCTTACACCGTAAACAGCTGCAGATGCTGCATCTTTTAATATAGTTACCGATTCAATTTCTGATGGATCAAGATTATTAAATGACCTTTCAACACCATCAACCAAAATAAGTGGCGAGTTTTTATTTAACGAGCTAAACCCTCTTACATACAGATTAACCTGGTCTGAGCCGGGCAACCCGGATGATTGGTTTGTTATTAAGCCCGGCAACCTGCCAACTAATGCCTGCGACAAGTTGGTTACCGGCACCTTGGTTAACTCCTCTGCCTGTACTGATGCTACAGAACCCAGTAACGAGGCTCGTTTTTGGGTACCATAACCAACAATTACCACCTCGTTTAAATTACTTGATGAAACCTTCATGATCACATTAAGGTTATTATCAGCCGATGTGGTTACCTCTTTTGGGGCAAACCCCATATAAGTAAAAACTAAAGTGGCAGGGGCCTTTGTTGCCTGTACGCTAAATTTGCCATTATCATTTGTTACTGTAATTTGTTTTTCGCCTTTAACAGATACAGTTACACCGGGCAAGGTTTGGTTCTGCTCATCTTTTACAATACCACCAATACTAACGCTTTGTGCCCAGGCTACACCAACGGGGCACATTAGCATAAGGCAGCAAAAGCTCCAATAGAATAATTTTTGTCGTAAAAAAAACTTCATACACATTAATTTAAAAGGTTTAATTAAAAGGACAACTATATAAAAAGGCCGCATTTCCATCCATTTTACTGAAACAGAAACCTATATATCAAAGCACTAGCAGCTATAAAACCATTACTATATCGAATAAAAGCCATCGGAAGAGGCAAGAATAACACTGATTAAAGATGTTAGTGAACGACCTACCCAATTAATAATTTTTTTTAATAATTAGTATAAGTCGCTCTTTATAACACCCCCTAAATCAGCCTATTGCTGTTAAAACAAACTAAATCTATCTCATCAACAATCTCTCTATCACAAATTTATAATATATTTATTAAAAACAAAGAGATAATTAATAAATTTTATTATTAAGTTTAAAACAGCATAAGCCACAGAAAATGAGCTCCGGAACAGCTACCATGTAAAAATAAAAGCCCTAAGGATAAGTGAGAAGAAACAAACAGTTTGTTACCTAAGCGCAGCATGCACGTGGAGGCTTATTGATTTTTTTTACTAAGTACTAAAAGATGCCGTAAAAATGAGGATAACTCACGAAATATTGTGGTTAATTGGGCTTGTGCAGCACCTGATGACTACTGATTTGCAAGCATTTGGCTTATACATCAATTACAGCAATATCCTTTGCACTTCAAAAAATTAGTCCATATAATATAGGCACCCGCTGTGAGGTGGATACCATCATATGTAAATTTAACCGGCATCTGCCCAGTTCCGTCTGCAAGGAGGGAGTAAATATCTACATAGGTAATATTAAACGCAGCTGCCATATTTTTAAGCCGGGCGTTCATTACTTTAATTTCGGCATTAGTACCTGTGTAATACTGCCTGTTAATTAATGTATCATTAATTGGCAATACACTCTGAATGTACAATATCGTATGTGGCAAAGCAGTTTTTAGCTTTGTAATTATTTTGGTGTAATTATTAATAGTATTAGCAAGGGGTATTTTACGGCCAATGTCATTCACCCCTATCATGATAAATATTTTTCGAGGCTTTTCATTTATAAGCTCATTCAGCCTTGCCAATATCCCATAACTAATATCGCCGGCAATACCCCTGTTTTTTATTGCAGGGCATTGCAAAAGTTCAGCCCAATCACCCCAATGTGTAATACTGTTCCCTAAAAATACAATACCACCTTTGGTAACAGGCAATTCTTTAAAATAGGCAACACGCTGATCATACAAGTAATTATGATACACAGAATCAATAGCTTTATTTTTAGTAGTATCCTGGGCGTATATAATTTGGCTGAAACATACACCTAAAACAAAAAGCAGTGTTATTTTATACATCTTTTTTATTATTTAATATCAACCGGGACCAAAACAAGAGGCACAGGCAAACAGGATGCACCGGGAGGCGAATAAGTAATATGAATGGTTTGCTCCTCTCCGTTTTTTGATGGGGTAAAAACCTGTACTACAATAGCTTCTGGCGCTGCTGTGGTAATCAGGCTATCAACAGGCAACTGAATAACACCCTCCTTATACTTTCCATTACTAACCACCATACTGGTACCCATACCGCTACACCACTGGCTGTTGCCCGAGCTGGAATTCCATATTACCAAGGCAAGCGCCTTACCGTCGGTACTTTTCCATTTAATGTCAATATTATACATCACCCCGTAATTACCAGCCAACTGAACCGGCTCACCCGAAACACCTTCATATCCCGTTACCCATTTGTCTTTTACACCATCGGCCAGCATAATTTGAACAGGGCCACTATCGGTATTATAAACACCATCGGTTGTTATTTGGTAATTACTTACTCCAAATAAGCCACGGCCGGCATTCTGATGGCTACGGGGTATTACATTTTTTATTTTATTTAAAACTGCAGCCCCTTTTAACTTTGGATCTGCCTGCACAACTGAAACCTCACCCGGCTGATCGATAACAAACTCGTATATTCCATGCACCAACTCGTCATATTTAGCAATATAGTTTTCCAATTTCTCATCAATAGAAATTGCCGCGCCCGGCATTATAACCTTAACCACACCCTCATCTTTTGATGCGAAATAATCAGCAAGGCCTTGCTTACCAATTTTAAAATAATTATTGCTTGGCACCTGAGATGAATATTTTAACATCCGCATATGCATTGGGCTTTTACCTATATTTTTTAAAATAGCGGTTATCTTTCTATCCATCTTAAACGGCTCTACCACACCGTTAACATTATATACATACAATCTTACTGTACCTGGCTGCACGCGCTCCTTCGAAGCAATAGCGTCAGGGATACGCACATATTCAGGATCGTCAGAAATAATAAACTGCGGGCCGGGCAGCACTACTTTTTGATAGTCTATAAACGGTATTTTTTGCGTGAGGAAATTTTCCAATTTAACTATCCCACCCTGTTTAGCATGCCATATGGCAGTATTCTGTTCAGCGGTAAGTTGCTGACCGTAAGCAATTACACCATGAAACAAAAGAGCAGTTAACACCAGCCTTACGGATAATTTTTTGCTGAGGAATACATTTTTCATATTAAAACAGATAAAGTTTAAACAGTACAATTACAACCCGAGGTAAATTCGGACATCTAAAACGATAACAAATTTGGTATTATGAAGAATACCCGCCGGCAAATTCTTACGAGGTTTTGACTTTTGATTTATACCCATTTACACCGTAAAAAACGATGTACAAATAGCAGATAACGGGAATAATAAATGTTATTTTCCAGTCGAAATTATCTTTTATAATACCCATAGCATAAGAGACTATTGCACCACCTGCTATTGCTGTTGACAGCAACCCCGAGCCTTTAGCCGTATGCGAACCCAAACCATCTACCGATAGTGAAAAAATAATGGCAAACATCACTGAATTAAACAGGCCGACAGCTATCATGGCCCAAACCGCCAACAGCCCGGTAGTATTAACTGATATTATAATTAAGCCAACAGCAGCTATACCACAAATAAGAAGCACCAACTGTGGCTTCAATGCATTCAAAACAATTGCGCCCAAAAGGCGACCTACAAGCATGCTACCCCAGTAAAACGCTACGTAGTTATTAGCATCATGAACCTCTATAGAAAGCGTTTCGGCAACATAGTTGGTAAGAAATGTACCCACCGAAACCTCGGCACCCACGTAAAAAAAGATTCCTAAAATACCAAAGTTGAGGTTCCGGAACGAAAAAACGCTTCCCCCCTCTTTTTGCTGGGGGCTATTAGCAGATGAGCCAATAACGGGCAGATTTAAACGCGATACAATTACTGCTATTAAAATAAGCAACACCGCAATACCCAAATACGGATACTTCACCGCTTCGCTGCCCATATTTTTATGTTGCAATTGGGAAAGAATAAAATAAGCCCCAAAAATTGGTGCTACAGTAGTACCCAATGAACCTACACCCTGGATAAGTGTTAGTCTGGATGAAGCTGTTTTAGCGGGTCCAAGTATGGTAACATAAGGGTTGGCCGCTACTTGTAACAGCACAATACCAATAGCTATAATAAACAATGCGCCCAGAAACAAAGAATACTGATGAAATACCGATGCCGGATAAAATAACATGGCACCTATTGCCGCTATTGAAAACCCGGTAACCATACCCATTTTATACCCAATACGGTCTACTATTTTACCCGCAGGGATAGATACCAAACCATAGGTTAAAAAGAAATAGAACTGCACAAGTGATGATTGTGAGTAACTTAATGAAAACCCGGCCTTAAAATAAGGAACCAATGTATCATTCAAACACGTTATTGCCCCCATCATAAAGTACAGCACCCCTAACGATACCAGCGCCGGTACATAATTTTGCTTGCTGCCCGGATAAGAGTCAATAACCTTGCCCTGAAAAGGTATGTTTGCCATTATGCGTTGATTAATTTTTGGTTTTCCTGCATTTCTGCCAGCGACTGTAAAACATTGCTACATTGCAATAATCCCCGTGGGATATGGAAGCACCCTTTCCATTTGCCGCCCTTTAATTGCATTAATACTTGGCCCTGGCGGTTAAGATAGCCAAACCATTCTCCATTTTCTGCATCCGGAAAATGAGCGAAGGTATAATCGTGCACTTTCTTAAACCATGCTAAACAACGCTCATCATTTGTATGATAATACCCTTTAATAAGCGTTATTAATGTTTCTATATGTACCCACCACAATTTCTGGTCCCACTCCAGTTGAAGTGGCGGATAGCCTTTGACGTCTTTAAAATAAAATATACCGCCAAATTCTTCGTCCCAGCCGTAAACCAATGTATCAATTGCTATATCTACCGCTTTTTTCATCAACTGACTGTCTTTTTTACGATTAGCCAGATCCATAATAAACCACATGGCCTCTAAAGAATGCCCGGGATTAACCAAACGGCCGTCAAATGAATCGGAGAAATCGCCATTAGGAGTAACGCTCTCCAATATTAATCCAAGGTCGGGCTGATAAAAAACATCCATTACTTTTTCAATGCCTTCATTTATAGTCTTGTCAACAATCTTAGCATCGAGCAAAAACTCCATTTCTAACACCAGGTTACACAGTATCATTGGCAACGAGAAACCCTGCAATGGCCGTGTACCGGGAAAAGCTTTGTTATACACCCCTTTCGGGTCATCTTTCTTTTTAAGAATGTTATTAAATGTATCAATAGCAACAGTTTTATACAGCTCATTTTGCGTAGCCTTATAAAGCTGCGCAAATGCCATAGCAGCAAAACAATCTGAAAATATATTGTAAGGCTGGGTTAGCGGCACCCCGCTGCGGTTAAGGGAGAAATACCAGTTGCCATTGGTATCGCGCCCATGTTTAAGTAAAAAACCTGCACCATGTAAAGCAAAATCCAACCACTCCTGCTTTTGCTCTACATTGTTATAAAGCATGGCAAAAGTCCAAACCTGGCGCCCCTGCAACCAAACAAATTTATCAGTATCAAAAACTTCCCCTTTAGTATCCAAACAGGTAAAGTATCCTCCGAGTTCATCATCTGCCGAATTATTAAGCCAAAAAGGTATAACATCATTTAATAAATTATCGCGATAGATCTTCGCGTATTCACTAAACATTATTGCATTATTTATCATATATGATTGAAGTTTGTTTTCAGGATACTAATTAAAAGCTAAGTAATAAATAATTTTATTAATATACAATATGTTTATAATTTTTATTACAAAGTACAATGAACATTATTTACCCGTAAAATGAGACGCTTTTCCTCAGCGTCTATTTATATACCTGTAACCTTCCATTAAGTATGGCGATTATTAAAAAACACTAATTAAATACTGTTATCCCCTTGCTCGTACCCAGGTAAATAGCATTCTTGTAAGCAGTGATTGCTTGTATCCGATCATCAATCAGGGCACTATTTTTAACATTAAAAGTTTTCCAATTTTTCCCATCAAAAACATTTATCCCCTTATTGGTACCCGCCCAAATATTACCCTTTGCATCAACACCTAACGAGAGGATCAAATCTGATGACAAACCGGAATTTTCTACATTATAAACTATCCACGTATTACCGCTAAGCCGCGCAAGGCCGTTACAGGTACCTATCCATATATCACCTTTATCATCAGCCAATAAGGCATACACATTATTATCAGGCAGCTTGCTATTTGCCTTGTTATATAAACGCCATAACTTACCATCAAACAAACTAAGCCCATGATAGCTCCCAAACCACATCCTGTTTTTATTATCGGGCAAAATAGCAAGGATAGAATTATCACCAAGCGCAACATTGCCCGCCTTATAATTAACCCATCCATCTTTACCCGATCTTAAAACGCCCGCGCTAAAATCCCCTACCCATATTTCACCTTTATTATCGGCAGTTACTACATTAGCTGAACCTGAGGGCGCGGCTGCTTTAATTGATTCCCATTTTTTCCCGTCCACACTTGCATGCACTCCCCCGCCCCATAGCGCTGTCCATATCTTATCGTGCTTATCAATAAAAAAAGACTGCATATAAATATTAGCGGCACCACTAAGCAGCCATTCATTTTGCTCCTTTTTATATAAACCATATGATGTGGCCACCCACATTGCGCCCTTACTATCAAATTTAATACCTACAATATCATTAGCAGGCGAAAAATCCTGCTTAATTCTGTAGTTTAAACTATGTTTTTGCGCACTTATATTTAATACAAAACCAAGCATTAAAATTATGACAGGGAATATTTTTTTCATTATGGGATTTGGTGATCGTTAGATTTAGCTAATTAATTTATTGCTGTACTTTAAGCCAGTCCATATAATTCCTATATAATTTTTCAGAATCAGGGTGACCTGCAGCAGCTATCGAACCAGGCTTATTCATCAACCCCATGTACTGGTAAATTAAAATATGCTCAACAAACGGCGAGATATCTTCCATTTGTTTTAAAACTCTGTCGAAACCGGCTGGCACTAACGCACTATTATAAACCTCTCCTTCAAACTCAAATATTTCCATATCAGCCCAAAGCCTTGACCGGCCCGCCTTTTGGTGCGATTTATAAAGGCTTTCGTAATATTTACCTGCAGTACCTACCCTTGTTTTTTTAACACCTATCTCATCCTGGTAAGCTACTATATCAATATCAAGCTTATCAAGCTGGCTTACATACTTATCGTCAAAACGGACAGATTTTGTACCATAAGGAGCAATAAGATTAACTGAACGGGGTGTTAACTTTTTAGCTACCCGGTTGCATTCGTTTACATATTTAATAGTTGTATCATCAACCGTATGCCAAAAACCCGACTCGTTGGGATAATACCAGCCATAAAAACTTTTATGATGAGCATACTTACCGGCTATTTCTTCCATGCCTTTTTCACGAAGACGTGCCAAAGCAGGGTCAGACATCATTTTGCCTGTTTCTGTCCAGTCGGTCCAGAAGTCGTTACTTACAAAAAATTTAACCCCGCATGCGTCTGCTGCTGATAAAACAGCTTCAAGCGGGTCGGTACAAGCATACTCATACCTGGCCTGTAAAGCCGAAGGATAAAAAGTTTTCCCATTATTGGCAACAGACATGAGCACCAGGTACTCCATCCCGGCTTCGCTCATTTCCAGCACTTTTGCCCTCCATTGCGCTTCGGTAAAATTAGGCAAGGCCGGATTCCAGTATTTACCCTCGGCATCAGATCCGTGAGCAAATTCAAACCACGATCCAGAAATTGCCTTTATATTAGGATTACGCTTAAACCCACCAGGCGATGCTGCAAACGTTTGATTTAAAAGCGCCAAAGAAGCAGCCTTGAGGCCGCTGCTTTTTATAAACTGTCTTCTATCCATGAATTAATGTTTAACTATTAACAAGTTCAAATAAAGGTTTCACCTTATGGCTATCACAAAACTAATTTTTAATTTTAAAAATCAAAAAGAAAATAATTTTTTTTATAATGTATAACTATATTTAATATAATTTTACAAAACTTATAATATGGGAGAATTAACGTGGTCGGATATATTCAGTTTAAGTAAATTTATATATCCAATTAATTGTATTTGAGTGTGTAGTTAATGAATCGCATTTGTTAATTTTTTTCGTAAGTGTTAACTTTCATATATTTTTTCCACTTTTACAAATGACCTTTTTTAAAGAAATCAACGACGAAACTATTACAGGCGTTGCCTATAAAAATGTTTATCTTAAAAAATCAATCATATCGTATCTTGCCAATAACGGGGTTTGCACTATTCCTGAATTAAGTAAGGAGTTTAATTTAAGTGTACCGAAAGTAACCCACATTATTACAGATCTGATTGCAGACGGGCTATTGAAAGACCATGGCAAATTGGGGTCTAAAGGTGGAAGACGGCCACATACATATGGGCTGATACCCGAATCAGGTTTTTTCCTGGGGGTTGATGTTAAGCAAAGCCATATAAACCTGGGGTTAATGAACCTGCAAAAAAACCTGGTTAAAATTTCAGAAAATATCCCTTACGAACTAAACAACAACCAGGAATCGCTTAAATCGTTATGTAAACTCATCAAAACGTTTATAAAAGAATCGGCAATTCCTGTAAATAAAATATTGGGGCTTGGCTTAAACCTTACCGGCCGTGTAAACTGCGCTACGGGTTACAGTTATAGCTTTTTCCATTTTAATGAAGAGCCCTTAAGTAAAATAATAGAATCGGAAATTGGCTTAAAAACCTTTTTAGAAAATGATTCGAGGGCGATGGCTTATGGCGAGTTTAACGCAGGCGTGGTTAACGGTGAAAAAAACGTTATCTTTTTAAACCTGGATCATGGCTTAGGCATGGGTGTAATGATTAACAGCCAGCTTTATTACGGAAAATCGGGATTTGCCGGCGAATTTGGGCATATACCTTTATTTAACAATGAGATAATTTGCCATTGCGGGAAGAAGGGCTGCCTGGAAACTGAAGCTTCTGGTTGGGCGCTTACAAAGCTGTTTAAAGAAAGTATCGAATCTGGTTCATCAACTACTATAACACAACAAAACCACACATCGTCCACCATTCGTTTAGAAGATATTATTGAGGGGGCCAAAAACGACGATTTTTTATCTATTGACCTTATTGCTCAAATTGGCGAAAAATTGGGTCGGGGTATCGCGCTCTTAATCAATATTTTCAATCCCGAACTGGTGATCCTGGGCGGTAGCCTTGCCTCCACAGGCGATTATATTCGCCTCCCTATCAAGAGTGCTATCAACAAGTATTCCCTTAGCCTCGTAAATAATGATACACAATTAAAAATATCAAAACTGGGCGAAAAAGCCGGAATAATTGGGGCGTGCCTCTTGGTTAGAAACAGGTTGCTTGATTTAAATTGATTTTATTGATTGCTGTTATGGAAATATCCTTAGCAATAGCCAAGCTGCTAAGAGGGTATCATGCATGTGAACACCCCTAACGGTGCTCAAAGCGCCCGGTTTTATTCACCAGTACTATCTTATAAACAATAAGGTCTAACCGGGTGCCAATATCCGCTTCTTGTGTTGCCAGGCCATGCGAAGCATGATCTGGCGGTTGCTCGGCAAAAGGCATTAGTCGATGGGTAAGCGCCATCATGGCTTGCTCCTTTTCTGCCATATCGGTAATCTCTTCAAAACGGCCCCAGGCTACTACGCTTTGCCAGTTAAATATACTGTTAATTTCATCTACCTGGAAACAAACCCGGGGGTTCTTCCGCATCATATCAATCTTTTTGCCGGGTATACTATGGCTAATTACCTCCCTGCCATTGTAAACGTAATTTACTGGCACAATATAGGGAAGGTCATGATCCGTACAGGCGACCCGACCGGTGATCTGTTTGTTAAGTAAATGCTCTACCTGTTTATCGTTCAGTTCTCCTAACATAATGCGGCCTCCTTTACCGAATGCTTCACCGCAGCAATCAAGCGGGTAAGGTTTTTCTGATCCATATAATCAAACCCCTGGTTCATCACAACTTTCTTTTGTGGATCCTTTTGCAGCCATGCCCCTATCTTAAGTACTATACGGTCTTTCCATGACAGGTTTGCGATAACGCACCTGCCTGGTAAAAAAAATGTCTCTATAGATCTGCTGAGCGCCCTGCCGAGATTGTTACGGATGAGTTCTTGTTGCTGACCGTTATCATCTGCAGTTGTTCCACAAACTATAAAGAGCAAAACTTTCTTTCCGGCAAGTAAACCGGCATTTTGGTCGAGCCATTTGGCGACAAGCAGTTTCCCCACATATACAGAACTACCTAAGATGATGATGTCATAACCGGCCAGTATTGCCGGTGTTGCGCGATCTAAGCTGAGCATAGGCAGCCGTGTCGCTTCAGCTAACCAACGGGCGTATTGTTCCGTTGCACCATACCTGCTCTGATAGATAATTATCCCTTTCATGGTGTATATTAATTTTATACAAGTTTAACCTTTGCGATTGTTTAAGGGAATGACTCCTGTCATGTCATACTTTGACGGGGATCACCCGGATACTTTAGTTTTTCATCTTTTCCAAACGTTTCAGGTCGAGCACTGTAATCAAGCTACCATCTTTATCAATAAGTCCCTCCGTTTTAAAGTCGGATAAGGTACGGCTGACTGTTTCGGTAGCCATGCCAGCCAGCGCGGCTAGATCGTCTCGTGATATCCGGATAACTTTATCCGTGGTTTCCTCCTGGCGATGCAGACGTAAAAGACCGTTGGCCAGTTTTTTCCGTACTGAGTAATAAGCCAGTTGTAATAAATGTTCCTCATTCTCGCGAATTTGAGCTGCCAGCAGTTTAATAAATTGTCGGGAAACATCAGGATAATCCGTTAACAATTCCTCAATTTGCTCTTTAGGAATTATACAGATCTGGCTGTCCTCCACCGCGGTTGCTGTATCGGTATATGCTTCATCAGCCAACATAGCCGCGATGCCCAGGTAACGGTCAGCAGCATGCAAGCCGGTGATCAGTTCACGGCCATCTTCGGCCATCTTGCTTGTCTTGATCCTCCCGCTAAGCACTATATAAAAGCCGCTTCCCTTGTCTCCTTCGTAATAAATAACCTGGTTCTTTTTAAACTGCCTCACCTTGCGTTCGCGGATGATATTTTGCAGTTCCGCAAGGCCGTTATTGTGGGAGACCAGGTGACCTAGCTGATCGAGTGTCTTGCTGTAAAATTCTTTTTGCTGCTGCTTTTTTTTCATCCGGCTCTCAACCGCGTTCAGCAATTCAACATCGTCGAATGGTTTAGTCAAATAATCGTCGGCACCCATCTCCATCGCCTTGCGCAGATCCACGCGATCGGCCTTAGCCGTCAAAAAGATAAATGGAATAGCGGCCGTTTCCGGCGAGTTATGCAGGAGATAGAGCACGCCATAACCATCTAGTTCTGGCATCATGATATCGCAGAGAATAATATTCGGCAAATGGCGCTTGGCCAGTTCAACGCCTTCCTTCCCGTTTGCAGCTGCATAAACGGTGTGGCCGGCCAATTCTAATATTTCCACCACACCCTCGCGGATATCAGCCGTATCTTCTATAATTAATATTTCAATACTCATATCCGGGCATATTTTGATTTTGTAATGGCGGTTTGTAAGCTATCGGTCTCTTAAACTGACTTAACTTTCAGTATACAGTAGTATTTGTAGATAGGCGAGCTAAAAATAAGCAGCATAGTCTCCGAAAAATATGACCGCGGACACTTACAGTAATGACTATGGTCAACAATCGTAACTAAAAAACATTGAAAAGTTCTGGCAGAAAAATGACCAAAATCCCGCTTAGGCTTGTCGGCAATCATATACGTTCCTAATATGAAAAGCGAAATTAGTACAATAAAAAAGTATATGAGGAATAGAGAATTAGCAGCTAAAACCGCCAAAAAGAAACAGATGCCCTTCGGGGTTGATCAGGTATCCGGACGTCAGGTTTACGGCGTATTATATCGTTTCCGCTTGCTATTCTACACTGGTGGCGCGGTTTCTGTGCTGTTGGTTGCCTTACTGGGGATCCTCTCATACAACGCACTCAGTCAGCAACCACATAACGGAGGCCACGTCAGAGTCATTGTGGCCAGCGGCACTGCCGTTGTGCTGGGTATTGTGGGCTTTTTAGTTTATATAGTACTTAACGAGCTTAATACCCGGTTTCGCGCTTACCAGCAGGAGCACGAACTAAACCAACTGAAAAGCAATTTTGTTACCCTGGCTTCACATGAATTTCGCACCCCGCTAAGCTCCATATTACTTTCCGCTTCATTAATAGAAAAATATGCCGGCCAACTGGAGCAAGAAAAAATAACCAAACATAGCCTTAAAATCAAACAAACTGTGCATAATTTAGAGGGTATACTGGAAGATTTCTTATCGCTCGAAAAGCTGGATGCCGGACGAGTCAGCGCACAATATGAGTGGTTTGATCTGCCAGCATTATGCCGGGATATTTTAGCCGATACCAAAATTATGGCCAAAAGCGGTTAGGAGTTAAAGTATGAACCAATTGGTAGCGCCACTATGGTTAAGCTAGACCAGCGACTGATCAGAAATGCGCTCATCAACTTACTGCACAATGCTGTTAAATACGCCGGCGACCAGGCACAGATCTGCCTCATCACTAATATCAGCGACGAATACGTAATTATCAGCGTTAAAGACAACGGTGCCGGAATAGCCGAAAAGGACCAGGAAAAACTTTTTACTGCTTTCTACCGGGTTAATGAGTCAGGCAATATCCCGGGAACCGGGCTCGGATTGGCAATAGTAAAACGCTATGTAGAACTCATGAACGGAAGGTTTCGTTTTTATAGTAAACCCGGGATAGAAACCTGTTTTGAAATGAAATTCCTGTTGGTTGACTAATTTTATAGGCTAATACCTGCGAAGATTTTGGTAGAGCAGCAGCCCCGCCTGGATAGGCACCAAAATGAGAAGAAGCGGAAAAACAGCTGCCATAAAATTAATAATGGCATCGATGCGGTTACTGCTATACCCAATTTTAAGAGAAGGTTTTTCATACTCTTGCCCATAGGTGTCAATAAAAGCATGTATCTGCCCTCCGCTGCTTTAACAGCACCAGAAAGCACATCTTTACCGCAATATCTATCAAACCTTACTGCGTTCATAACTATTTTATTAAAGATAATTCAAAATAAGATCTACGTGTTAAGACTGTACATGATCAATATCATCTATAAAAATAAGCCGTTCACTCCGGTCAAAGAGGGATACTGTACCGGACAGACAGACGGAAATAAGGATACGTTTTATCAATATCCGCCTCCTTTTTGTAATGCCCTTTTAACGTAAAATAACCAGGTTCCGCACATAGCGAAAAGTTGCCTGCAAATTTATACCTGAACTCACTGGTCAACGCTTTTAAAAAATATTCGGATGAATTACCGCTGAGTGTTTTAAGCCAGCCCCCCCGGTAACTTAAACTGTAAAATAAGCGCTGGCCAAAGCTAATTTCTCCACTAAAGTTGAATCCTATACCCGTACAATAATCGTAGGGCCTGCCTTGATAAAAATAAGGATCGGGTACCGCAGCCAAGATGACTGGCCCTGCACCCAATACAGTATGTACCTTAAATTTGCCTGGGAGCCGAAACTCCGAAAAAAGATTAAATTTAACGCTTTCTGCGCTATAGGAAAACGCTTCATTGTCAATATAATCAAAGTTGGCTGTTAGCAGGCCGGTATGACGGGAACTATCGGCTAAAGCAACCCGCCAGCCGGCCAACGATCCGTAAATGCTTACAACGTTAACAAGGGTACTGTCATCCTTGCCAAATTCCCCGTTTAGGTAAATATAACCGAAAGCCGTTTTGTAATTCTCAAATGGCGTACCATAAACCAGTTTTACATGGCTGTACCAACCAAAGTTTCCATCCTGGTTATTTACTTTGAACCTGCGTATCCCCACATCAAACTCTGCAGATATCTTTGTGGAATCGTGTGTAGCATTAGCCGGTGCTTTACCCCATTTGCCATCCATTAACCTGTTTAAACCACCTGCGGGATTGATTATCAAAGCAAGCACCTCACTGACTTGCCGTTTAAACCCAATACTGCGGTTATCTATAAGCCTGTTAGAAAAGCGGTGAAGGGTTTCTCCGATCACGACACCCCCAAAGCTGGTATTGATAAAATCATTTATAGAAGGCGACTGCGTTTCGCCTGCTGTTTCCCATATATAGCTGCCTGCAAATGCAGCAGGTACAGATTGCCAAAAGCTATAGCCATTGGAGCGATAGGCGTTAAAAAATACGCTTCCGTGTGATGGGTGCGCAAACTGATTGGTGGTAAAGCCATCATTGTCCCAGGCCCAGCTGCCCGGGCGGATATTATACTTCAATGTTTTTAAAGTAATGTGCGCCCAGTCTGCGTTTACGATATATTGATCATAGCTCCAGGGAATAACCTGGGCTGAAGACCATAACAGGGCGGCACGGCCAAAGCGTTTTTTACCCAGGCTGTCTTCAGCAGATACTTGGGCAGCCGCATTCAGCTGCACACAGCAAAGCAGCAACAGCACCCAAGGTTGCCAGGCGGCAATAGCCAATCTAACAATCGTCCGGTTTCTCATCAGTACGGGTGATAATCGCTCGCATGGCCGAACTGATCAACGCAGGTACACATAGGCTTTCGCGCTCAAAAAAGGCCGTCAGCTTTTGCAAGTGTTGCTGAACGATATTCAAATAGCTAAGCAGTGACCGTTGGACGCTTGCAAAGCCGGACCAGCCTACCCAAGGCGGGTATTTTTTTGGCTGCATTTCTACAGATAGGTACCTACCGGCATTATGGTCAAGCAACTTGTACAGGATGCGCAGTTTTTGATCATTTTCCATTAGATAATCCTTTAGCCACAAAGCTACCCAACCGGGTCCTGGCGAATAATGACGACCATCAGCCAATGACCTGACAGATATCATCAATCAAAATCCGAAAATACCGGTACTTAGATATATGAAGACAATTTTGATATTGACAGATTTTTCTGAAAATGCCGCCTGCGCGGCAAAGGCCGGATTAGTGCTAAGCGCCAAACTAAAAACCGACCTACTACTATTCAATACCTATATCGACTATGCCACCCTGCCCTACGAAAGCGGGGGTGGATGGGATGTTGATGATTTCTCCCTGCGCAAGCAGTACAGCGTACAGGGTCTAGAATCGTTAACTGAAGGGCTGGAATCCATAGCCGTAAAACTGCTGGAGCCTGCCGGGCACAAACCTACTGTGCAATTCCAATCCTCGAACTGCGACCTTGGAATGAAAGTAGCGGAAATCATCAAAGCACAAAATATTGGACTGGTTGTTATGGGCGCCCGTTCCAAACATCCTGATGATCCTTTGCCCGGCGCTGATACCAGTGCAGTGATCAAAAATACCAGCCGCCCGGTATTGGTTGTCCCCACTAAAACAGATCTCTATCAGATTCGTAAAATAATTTTTGCCACGAACTTCGACGAGTCGGACCTGAAGGCTATTCGTTACCTAATGAAGCTCGGCAAATTAATGAACTATCAACTACACATTATCCACGTGAGCAAGCCAGGTGAGGATAAGATTACGGCTAAAGAGCAGGCCTTTAAAGAGCAGCTTGAACTGCTCAATTACCAGGGACTCAACTATCGGAAAGTAAATGGCAAAGACCTGGTTGCCCGATTAAATGAGCTTACCGCCGAAGATGGGCCTGCTATTTTAGCATTTTTGCATCACCAACTCTCGTTTATGATCAGGTTATTTTCGCGCAGCAAAACAAAAGCCGCATTAGCCAGGCAACGCACACCATTGTTGATCTTCCCGTCAAAAATGAGTAATTGAACTATTACTGGTTATCAATATCCGTTTCTGTGCCTGCAAAATTTTCTTACAAATAACAAGCCTGGCCCTGTTTAAGTCACTATGGTAGTAATCCGGCACAATAAAGCTGATAAAGGCAAGTAAAATGAAAACTGATAAGTATTGCCATCATAAAAAATAAACGACGTCAGATCGATTTTAATAAAGTATAGCAATAGTGATATAAACAGATCCGCGAGTAACGGATCTGTTTATAGAAGAAGTGGTTTAATAAGCGCTTTCAGCTGTCGTCACCCTGATTAGCTTGGCGTTAACGAACTCGTAGATTGCTGCCGGTGACTGTTCCCGGCCATATCCAGAATGTTTAGTGCCGCCAAAAGGCAGTTCAGGTGCAATACCAGTTACATGGTTAATGTACACCATGCCGGTTTCGATCTGACGGGCCACCTTAACCGCCCTTTCGTTATTTGAACTGAATACGCTGCCGCCCAGACCGTAGTCGGTGGCATTAGCCAGGTCAATGGCAGCCTGCTCATCTTTTACTTTGTAAAACATAAACACCGGGCCAAAAATCTCTTCCTGATAGGCTGCCGTTCCTGGTTGGATGCCGGTCAGGATAGTGGGTTCCATAAAAGCACCCGGACGATTTATACGATGCCCACCGGCAATTACCGTTGCACCTTCTTCAACCGCCTTTTGAACCTGTTTAATTACATCCTCCACCGCTTTTTCGCTGCTTAAAGGGGCCAGATCGGTTTGTTCATCCATTGGGTCGCCTACTTTTAATGCAGCAAATTTAGTTTTCACTTTTTCCAGGAACAGGTCGGCTATGCCTTCCTCTACAATCACTCTTTTAGGCGATACGCAAACCTGCCCGGCGTTCCACATCCGGCCACGTACAGCGGCCTCGGCAGCCTGTTCTGCATCGGCATCATCCAATACAACAAAGGCATCGCTGCCGCCCAGTTCAAGGGTAGATTTTTTTATATATTTACCGGCCGCCGCGGCAATGGAAGAACCAGCGGGTTCACTCCCTGTAAACGTTACCGCTTTGATCCTTTTGTCTGCCAATAAAACATCAATTTTGTTTCCCGGAATAAATAAGTTCTGGTAAACACCTTCAGGAAACCCTGCTTCCAGGAAAATTTCTTCCATGACCTGCGCACATTGTGGTACATTGGAGGCATGTTTAAGCAGCATGGTATTTCCTGCCATCAGCTGGGGAGCTGCCGAACGGGTGATTTGGTAGAACGGGAAATTCCAGGGTTGGATGCTGAGTAAAACCCCAAGAGGCTCATAACACAGAAAGGCTGAGCCTTCCGGCGTATCAAGCGGCTTGTCCGCTAAAAACTTTTCGCCGTTATCAGCATAATAATCGAAAATATCGGCACAAAGTTCCACTTCGGCGCGGCTTTCCTTTACCAGCTTTCCCATCTCCAGGGTAGCCAGTTCTTCCAATTGTGATTTTCGTACACGCATCAGGTGGGCTACTCTGCGCAAGAGCTGCGCACGCTCCGCTTTTGGCATGTTTTTCCAGTTTTGAAAGGCTTTATCGGCAAGAGCAATCTTCGCATTGATTTGCTCATCCGTCATTACTTCGAAAGATTTAATAAGTTGATTATTAAATGGGTTTACCGTTTTTATCGGTGATACCTTAGCTACTGTTTCCATTTTATTGATTTTAAAAGCTAATCAAAATTAAGAACCGCTTAGCCTGTAGGAATGACACGAAACAGCCATGTAAATGCGCCTGCTCACTTTTTCTTTTTGAATTTGAACTTATAAAATAACAGATCAAGGGTGGAAATTGAAAGATATTCAGGAGCGAATAGCCCCCGGTCAGGAAACCAAGCGAAAGGCTCAACGCAGCAAGGCGCCTCACGGCCTTAAGTTTTCCTTTTTGCAAATTATTCGTTTAAACCTGATCAAAAGCAGCTAATGCCGCCGGCAGACAGTTAGCTACCCCATTCAATCCGCAAACAGTTAGCGTGATTAGTATAGTGTCTCTGATCTCTTCTCGGGTAGCGCCAAGGGTTTTGGCCATAACAACATGATAAGATATCGCTTTCGAATCACCCAGGGCCGACTTAATCCCGATATAAACCAGTTGTTTTGTTTTTGGATCCAGGCCGGTAGTTTGTTTTAAAGCATCAATTAGTTGATCAAATGCTCTGGCCACTTCCGGGGCCTCCTTTTCAAATATCTCCAGAGGGTTTGTTTGTTCGTTCATATGCTTTTTTAAATTGCTGTTTGTTAACTTTAACGGCTACCATGCAGCCTATCTGTAATGCGTAATAAATAGTGGCACAGCCAACTGCGAGATAAGTTTATCTGCCATACTGCTCCTAAACCACCTGGAAACAACGCCACGCTGGTAAGCCCCAAGCACCACCAGGGGATTTAGTTTTTCATTTTTGAGATAGGCAACAATTTGTTCATCAGGGTCGCCCGATAGAATGATATATTTTGCCAGGGGGCAGTGGCAGCGTATAAACTCGCGTATCAGTTTATTTTCGGGTAAATCCTTAGGATTATCTTCACCCGAAACATAAATCACCTCTGTTTCAAGATCCCGAAGCAATGGAAGTAAATAATTAAACATCTTGACAGCAAAAACGGAAGAAGGACTGCCATCATAAAGTAATACCACTTTTTGTATATCCTGGTATTTAGATGGCACCACCATCACCGGGCACTGCGTTTCGGAAAGCAAGTTGTCAATAAACGTGGTAGGGGCTGCCTCATTGATATTGTTCATTGTTTCATGGCCACCAATCATTAACAGATCGCTGTAAATACTTTCTTTGATCAGGTCTTCAAGCGGAAATGTTTTATCGTTGTGAATAACACAATCAACTTCCATCCTTTTGCAGTGTTCTTTAAAAATTGCAATGGCGTTATGGCGGGTTGCCTGATCTTTTTCTAATAAGTGTTTTAGTTTTACCTTGGAGATGCCCTGGTTGCCAACCATATCAAAAAGATGAAAGCTGTGGTATAAATAACTTTCCGGGAAAACACCTGTAAGCAGCGCATTTGTGTCTGCCGCCATACGGATGGCATACTTCATCGTTGCTTCCGAAAATTTTAATCCGTCTAATACTGCGCTTATCTTTTTCATCACTTTTAATTTAGTGTAAAGTTTTTAATAGAACCGAATTGTGAGTTTTCAATCTGCTTTTTGAAATGTCAGTAACGGAACTTTACCATAAAAACAGTATTCTTCAGCATTCCCCGGGAATAGTATCCTATCCATTAATGATCGGTTTTGATGGGTAAAGAAAACCACTACTGATGGCTTCTGATCTTTAACCACTTCGTCAATGCCCTCTACTACCGTATTTTCAATGTTGATCTTTTTGTATTCAACATGCACTTTATGATTAAACTCTTTTCCCAGTGTAATTTCATGGATGTGTTCGTCATTCCGGATGAGATGGAGCATATCTACCCGGGCGTTTATCGGGCCGGCAAAAGCAATCACTTTCCTAAGCTCGCGGGTGTATCCTTTAAAATCGGCTGCATACAGTACTTTTTTTATAGGTTTTAACCGCCAGGTTTTAGGTACAGCTATCACCGGCAGGTCGGAACGCCTGATCAGGTCGCTGGTATTGGTTCCGAAGAGTTTTTTGATCATACCAGCACCGCGCGTGCTAATACAGATATAAGTGATGGCTTCCTTTTCTGCATAAGCCAAAATACTTTCTACGGTATCTAAACCATGTGTTAACTGTACACTAAAGGCAACCTTGGGTATATTGGGTGCGCGCACAATAGTCTTCATAAACGAGGACAGGTCTTGTTGAATGTTCTTTTCTGCCCTTTGAAAATAAGTTTTGTATGTTTTATCACTCCAGGATGTGGCTTTTAGCACATAAAAAACATGCAGGATAATCAACTCCGCATTTCGCTGTTTAGCCAGTTGCATGGCGAACCTGATGCCGGGTTTTGAATTTGCAGAAAGATCAGTTGTAACCAGTATTTTTCCCATAATTGTTTAGTTATCGCATGCTTAGTGGCCTTGCTGCTGGAAACATGATTGACTGCAGGCTTCGGTCCAGATCATATATATCTGTGTAACTAACAAGCTTTCCATTCAAAACATCGCTGGTTAGGTAAACTACTTTAACAGGCGTTACTTTATTAAGTGTAAACGTTTTCTTTTTATACGATATAATTGCTTCCTGCATTTCTTTTAGCCGGCTAGCGGTACCGCTATTCTTTAATAATAATGCTGCCAGGCTATCAGCATTTGCTATGCTGATACCGCCTTTACTTAAAGCCCGATCGGCCTGTTCAAATACAGTTTTGTCTGGCGCATCATGCATCGATACTTCATATATATTTGGAAAGCTAAATATGATAGCCCCGGAAGCATTATCACAACCGGCAGCCTGCCTTGCGTAATACCCGGATGGATCTTTGATGATAGACGTAAGTACACGGCGGTCTGCTTTTACAAATGCACCCTTCTTGTCATAAATAGTAATTTGATTATTCTCAAGATAATGGTGATCTTTAAGGGCATTGGGCAGTACTTGTTTAATAAATACACTGCCCGAAACCTTACGATCGGGGCCTGTTGTAATATATTCTATATGGCTTTGCAGCTGTGGTGTAGGTGTTGAAGGCCGCCCTACAATCACTTTAAATTCGCTAATTGTATCAGCATAATAATACTTCAGGCTAAAGGCCGGGATATTCACAAGTATATAATTATCTTCTTCAATTGCTGCCCAGCGCAGCCGGTCCATGTTCATGGCAACATTCTGCAATTCGCCTTCTGGAATTTCATAACAATTATCTGAATACCTGATAGATGAGCTAAGATACTCCTGTAAGCGTTCATACTCTTTAGATTTAGGTTGCACGCCCGCCAATACTTTCATTAATTTTTCCTGATCCATCGCATTTGCCATGACAGTTTCTGCACGAAATTCATTATCTGTGCTATCAATAAAACCCGGTGTAAACGATGGATTCAGAACTCCGAAATGCAGCTGGTTAACAAAGGTGATCATATCATCCGTCAGCATAATCTCGAAACGCGCCTGCTGGGTCAGCGATACGTGGTTTGGCTTCTCAAAAATATCATGAAGTGTGCTTGGCAAATGCTCGTTATAACGGTAATCGTTATAGGACAGCCCAAACTGCAAAACGCAATCTAACAATAGCATGGATGCCCAGGCCTTATCCTGGCGCGAAACGGTAAGCCATTGCGGAGTATAACTCTTCTGCTCATAAAAACGCTTGGTTGATACCGGGTAATTGAGCCATAATTTATGCCCTTCCAGCAGTACCCGGATCTCGCCTGCCAGACTTTTCTCCTCGGCTTGCTGAAGACGCGGCACAGCATACAGGGGCTGGGCAAATAGCATAACCAGCAGTAAAACCGCCAGGGAAAAAGCCACTTTTAACGGTAAACGCAATAATTTTTTAATCTCCATTTCACTTCAATTGATACCGCATTATAGGTACAAAGTTGCATGGAACTATAGATAGGGACAATGACGGCGATCACGTCAAATTTTGATAACGCGCACATCAGTAATTTACTGACCGCGGATTACAATAAAGACTTATGGTGATGCTGATTGGGAGTTTAAGAAGATCGGCCCAAACGGCTATAAGTTACAAAGTGGCATCATTAAAACATTTTGTTATCGCGTCAAAAAGCTCCTTAGGGTCAAAAGGCTTACGAATATAGCCGCTGGCACCCATTTCCAGCCCTGCATTTACTTCCTTTCTTTCGGCACTGGCTGTCAAAAAAATGAAGGGTATAAACCGGGTAGAAACATTCGCTTGCTATTCGTTAAGTACCTCGTAGCCGTTTGCTTCTGGCATCATAATATCACACAGCACCAGGTCGGGTAAATACTCCCGGGCTAATGCCAGGATGACTTTATAGCCTTCCAGCTCAAGCAGTTCACAAGTATTTTCCCTTATGTCGTTATTATCTTCTATGAGTAAGATCGTTTTCATATATCCTGATTTAATGGAATATTAATCGTAAAAGTCGTTCCCTCATTTGCTTTACTGAAAAAGCTGATTTTGCCGCCTAATAACTCTATATATTGTTTGACAATGGCAAGCCCGAGCCCGGTACCCTGAATATTTATCACATTTTTAGCCCTGTAAAATTTATAAAAAAAATTCTTTTGCTCTATTTCGGGGATACCGATTCCTTCATCTTCACTATTAATAACTACAAATTGATCACTGTTATCTATTTCAAAATGAACCGTTTGGTGTTCAATTCAACTTTCCCCTGTTCTACTTTTTCCAGCGAAAGAAACTCATCCAAAATGCCCGTCAGATTTTTTTACTCATAATTTGATTCGTTCGATATGTCTTTTCCTTTTATCTTCCTGTTCTGATATAGGATTCAGAAAGAGATAGGCTGGACAATATAGCTGCGCCCAGGCAATTCTACAATCAATTGAATTTCAGATTCAAAAGAAAGCTTTCGCAAACTATATTCACGAAAGCTTCTTATTGTTGTGAGTTAGATTCAGTAAAATAATCAAATAAATTGTCCTTTATCGTTCAGTTTTACTTTCATGCGCTTATCGCCATTCTCAAGCAGCAGCTTAAAGATTTTATCCGCCTTCTCTTTTTGATCATAGTAATGAACCTGGTAAACATCCTCTGATATTGTCCAATTCGGGAAACGCTGTGTAACAGCATCCCTTACCGCAGCCGGTAATTTGGTATTCTTGAATTTTTCTGCGGTGCGTAGCATTTTACCATCTTTATCATAAGCAGCTAATATCTCCCCGTCCGGAATGTAAAAGGATATATAGTACCCATCATAATCATCATCGTAAAATTCCGACTTTTTCACATCATAAGCAGCCGCTTTTAGTTCCAGCATCTTTACGGGTTGTGCCATTTCTTTATTATCTGTCGCGTTGAGATATTTATAGATCGATGCAACTATCCTAACCTCGGGTAAGTTGATCTGCGCAAAAGACTCTACTGTACACATAGCTACAACAAGCAGCGTAAGTAATAATTTAAATTGTTTCATGACTTTTACTTTTTAAGTTGATCAATACACAAATTCTGGCTCTTCAATAGTAAGCTTGTTTTCCACCTGGTAAACACCGGGGGCTGCCCAGGCCACGTTCTCCGCATCTTCGCTTTCAGTGAATGAACGTACCTTACCGGTCAGAATAACTTTGTTACCGATAGTGCTGACATTTACTTTACCAGCGTCAATTGTTGCATTTCTTTTAAAAGCTACACTAATTTTTTGCTCGAGTTCAAACGGGTTCAACTTTGGCTTAATGGTGAGCAGGTTAGTAACCGAACGTACCCCGGAAATATTTTGGATCGCTACTCTGGCGTTAACGCGCTGAAATTCCCATTCCATTTCGCCTTCAAGGGTAACAATGCCCTCTTCCACTTTGATTTTAATTTTTTCTTCCGGAACTGCTGAATGCCATTTAAGGGCATTAAAAACAGCTTCTGCTATTTCCGCATCTGTTTTACGGTAAACCGGCGACACACCGATCTGGATGTCCTCCGCTATAGCTTTTACGCCAGCCACGTTTTTTGCCGCTCTTTCGGCACTTAATTTCTTAGAATAGGAATCTACTATTCCAGAGAGGGTAACGATACCATTTTTTACGGCAACGCCAATCTCGGATGAATTTAGAAATGGCTGCCATTTCAGTTCGTCCATCACGTCTTTTTGAATTTGAATGTCTGTTTTCATGGTGCTAATGATTAAATAAAAAGATGTTTTTTTATTTAACAAAACACCTGTAAAACAGCTTAATACGCAATGATTCCAGTCATTGGGCTGCATGACCTACGTCATCCTCTGCGATAAAAGAAACGCGGGATGCAAGGCACTGTTTGATAGGGTAAAATTTACAAGCTTAAAAGGTTACTACCTTTATTTGTTATGTGAAATTAAGGTAGTTGAATAATTGTTTTAGTGCCCTGAGTGAGGTAGTGATATAATCGCCGTCAGCTGTATGTCCTCATTATTTCCTTTTGCGCCTGATCCACTTAATGCCCTCAAACCAACCTACAGAAACAAAACCAATACCGGCACTAAATGCCAATTGAATAGCTGAAAGGGGCCTTAATTCAAAAAAGTAAGCCAATGGCCTTAAATAAAGCAATGCCGAGGACAATAATACAGTAAAACCAAGCACCAGGAACATCAGGTGATTTTTGTACCGCATGGTTGTAAACAACGAATAATAAAATGATCTGTTAACCAGGGTTAGCAGGATATTTGCCGAAAGCAGGCAACTAAAAACCATGGTACGGGTTAGTTGCTCATCCAGGCCGGTTGCTACGGCATATTGATAAGTAAGTAAGGTACCGCATGTGATAACCATACCTTGTATTACACTTATCATTAACTCATTCCAGTTAAAAAATGTTGCGCTGAAAGGGCGGGGAGGCCGCAGCATGGTATTCTTTTCCATGGGCTCATTCTCATACACAATGGAACAGGTTGGCCCCATAATGAGCTCCAGAAAAATAATATGTACCGGAGAAAATATATTCGGGTAAACCCACCCCAGCGCTAACGGTATAAATACTGTTAGTATTATTGGGATATGAATAGAGATAATATATTGTATGGCTTTTTTCAGATTTGCATAGATACGCCGCCCCATGGCTATCGCGTCAACCATTCCAGACAGGTCATCTTCAAGCAGGATCAGCGAAGCCGCTTCTTTAGCAATCTCCGTACCCCTCCTGCCCATGGCAATGCCAATATGCGCCGCCTTCAGTGCAGGCCCGTCATTTACCCCGTCGCCGATCATGGCAACGATTGCATTCCCGGCCTTCAAGGCGTTGATAACCCTTAATTTCGCATCGGGGAACATTCTGCTAAAAATATTTATTTTTTTCACTTGCTGCCGAAGCTCTTTTTCAGGCAGGGCCAATAATTCTTCACCGCTGATGCTTAGGTTACCATCTTGAAAATCGATCTCCCTGGCAATAGCCTGCGTGGTCAGCGAATTATCCCCTGTTACAATCTTCACACCAATGCCTGCCCGGTAAAAAGCTGCGAGCACAGCGCTGATATTCTTTTTGGGCGGATCATAAAAAGCAACCAGGCCGCTCAACGTAAACTTAAATTCCTGTTGAGTAGGCGGGAAATTATTACCGTCAAAATGTGCTATTCCTACGCCTAATACGCGGTAACCATCTGCCGAAAACGTTTGGACTGCTATTTCTATATCTTTTTTTTGTTCAGCGCTCAGGCCTGCCACCGCCATTAATGCCTCCGGCGCTCCTTTGGCTGCTATTATCCGTTCGCCATTTTCTTTTTCAAAAACATGGGTCATCATAGGCGGTTTGCCGCCTAAAGGGTATTCATGTACCATCCGGTAGTCAGCACGTTCATCAGCAGTGGAATTTTTTCCATAAGCCTCGTGTAAAGCAACTTCCATCGGATCAAACGGAATAGGCTCACTTGCCCACATAGCCCTTCTAATAAGTTCCATCGCCGGTTTATCCAGAGGTTTCCCAGCATCATAAAAACTACCGGAAGTGGGTATATATAACTTTGCCAGGCTCATCCTGTTCTGGGTAAGGGTACCGGTTTTATCCGTACAGATCACTGACGCGCTGCCTAATGTTTCAACCGTTTTTATTTCCCTAACTACTACGCCCATTTGCATCAGCCGCCAGGCACCCAGGGCCATAAACGTAGTAAAGGCTACGGGTATCTCCTCGGGTAAGATACTCATGGCAAGCGTAAGAGCTTTGGTTAAACTGTCTAATAAATTAGCAGAATGAAGGTAATTGATGATCCATACGATGAAGAAAACAATACCGCCGGCAATCACCATCTTTTTTACAAAGTTATTAACCTGTAATTCAAGCGGTGTTTTTTCCCCGGTAATCCCCTCCAGGCTTTTTCCTATCTTCCCTAATCGGGTTTGGTTGCCAATAGCCGTTACAGTAGCAACAGCCAGGCCGCTAACCACAGTAGTGCCATGAAAGATCAGGTTATCGGATGCTGACGGATCTTTAAAAATGGATAAAGATTCGCCCGTAAGTGTACTTTCATTAACAGAAAAATCATTCGAGTGTACGATGACCCCATCGGCCATAATAGAAGTTCCTTCTTCCACAACGAGGCTGTCGCCAACCACAAGTTCCTCGCTTTTTATGGCTTTGATGTTGCCATCACGGATCACCCGGCACAGGGGCTGCGAAAAATCTTTCAGTTTTTCCAGGGCATTCCGGCTACGCCCGTCCTGGTAAAGCGAAATCCCTGCAACAAATACCACTGATGCCGCTAAAAATACAGCGTCCCCATTCTTTCCGCTGATCATATAAATAGCCGCCGACACGAGCAGCAAAATAACCATCGGTTCTTTTGCCAGGCTCTTTAATGCATTAATTACACTGCTTTCCTTCTTAAAAGCAAGTTTATTGGAGCCATGTAAAGACCGGGCTTTGATAACCTGGCTGCTGTTCAATCCTTCAATATGAAAATTATTGGCCGGCATCTTTTGGATAGGATTACGCTCCGTCATGTGTATCGTATTACTTATATTATTACTACCAGATGGAGTGAAAGTAACCCTTCAATTGATTGAACACTAAATTATTTATAATAAGGGATTTACATAGCTTTTCATATCACTATTTTACATCCAATCCGCTGCAAAACGATTGAATTCGTGGCGCAGTTCATTAAATATTTTCTCTTCGTTCAGGTAACGCTCATGTATACGGGTATGTTCGGCGGCAACATTTTCAGAAATGAGGGCACCTGTTATCAACAATTCAGCCTCTATGGCCTCGTCATTGGCATGGATGTCATGTTTTAATTCATTAAGGTAGTTCTCGTGAATCAGCAACTGGTTCTGAAAATGGTCTACCTTTTCCTGTACCTCGCGGGCAGTATTGTCGCCGGCTATCTCTTGCAGTCTTTCCTGCAATATATCAAGCTCTTGTTTGTAAAATGCAATACCCCTTAAACCATCATTGTTCAGGTTTTTGATATGTTTAATATTGACGTAATTTTTCATAACACAATATTATGATATGCCCCTACCAACAGGAATGACTTGCGGCAGCCTAAATGGTGATGCTCCTCATATTTTTGTTTAATAGATGTATGAATTATCTCCTTTGGCACTATGAAACAATTTACGGGTTAAAGGCTTCTATAATTGAGCATTATATGTATTGAGTTAGTATCCGGTTTATGACCGTCATCATTTTTTTAACCGGGGCTCATCATTTTAAACAACCTGCGCCTGTTCTACCTTTACCGCAGTACAGAATTACTTTTAATAAATCATTGGAGTGAGCATGGCCAACCTTATAGAAAATTATACCTTATGTATCAATTGCGGCTCTTCCAGTCTGAAATTCAGTTTATACAAGGCAGCCACGTGCACACTGAAATTAAGCGGACAGGTTGACCGGATCGGTCAGGAAAATGCAGCGTTGAAGATCGGCGACCATGCTGGCCGGTTACTTCACAGCAAAACCGGGCATTTCCCGGACTTTAAAGCTTCAGCCACCGAGTTTATCAATTGGTTAAAAACTAATAATTCCCACTATAATATACAGGCTATTGGTCACCGCCTGGTTCAGGGCGGCCCTAAGCACCGCCAACCCGAAATTATCACACCCGAACTACTGGATGACTTGCAGCAATATATTTACCTGGCACCTAATCATTTACCAGACGAACTCAATACCATAAAAACCTTTGGTAGTGCTTATCCGGACGCCACGCAAGTCGCCTGTTTTGACACAGCCTTCCACCGGCATATGCCCGACCTTGCCAAAAACTATCCCCTGCCCCCGCAATACCTAAAAAAAGGCTTATTTAAATATGGTTTTCATGGCCTTTCTTATGGGTTTATTATGCAGCAACTTGCAGCGCAACATTTACCTATAGATGAACAAAAGATAATTATTTGCCATTTAGGCAATGGATCAAGCATGGCTGCGGTAAAAAAGGGAATAAGTGTAGATACTACAATGGGCATCAGCCCTATTGGCGGCCTCGTAATGGCAACACGCTCAGGCGATCTGGATCCCGGGGTCTTGTTGTTCTTGTTAAAACAATATCACATGAACCCTGAGGAACTGGATGACCTGCTAAGTAAACATTCGGGCTTAAAGGCAATAGCAGGTAACAGTGATGTACAGGAACTACTTAAGGCCGAACCTGATGACAAAAGTGCCGAAACAGCACTAAAAGTATTTTGCTACAGCGCCAAAAAGCACATTGGTTCGCTTGCCGCCGCTTTACAAGGGTTGGATATGCTCGTATTTACAGGAGGCATCGGGGAGAACTCGGCTACCATACGAGCACGCATTTGCCTCGGCCTGGATTTCATGGGCATAGACCTTGACGGGCAGAAGAATGCAAAAAACGAAACTATCATATCAAAAATTACAAGCCGCGTAACTGTCCGTGTTATTAAAACCAACGAGGAGTTAATGATGGCCATGATAACCCGCGATCTTTTAAACAGTTTAAATAAACAATAGTAATGGAAAAAGAATTGATGAACAGCACAGCCGAAACATTGCCATATGAGCTTCTGCAAAAAATGAATGCTTACTGGCGTGCCGCCAATTACCTATCTGTGGGCCAGCTTTACTTAAGGCATAACCCATTGTTGAAGGAGCCGTTAAAACTGGAGCACGTTAAAAATATGCTACTGGGCCACTGGGGCACAACGCCTGGGCAAAACTTTATCTATACGCATTTAAACCGCATCATAAAACAATATGATCTCAACATGATATATGTTTCAGGACCAGGGCATGGTGGCCCGGCTGTTGTAGCGGGCACTTACCTGGAAGGTACTTATACCGAGGTTTACCCCAACATCACTCAGGATGAAGACGGGCTGCGTAAACTATTTACACAGTTTTCTTACCCCGGGGGTATATCCAGCCATGCTTCGCCACAAACACCGGGATCTATCCACGAGGGCGGCGAACTGGGCTATTCGCTAAGTCATTCTTTTGGTGCAGTAATGGATAACCCCGATCTTATTGTGGCTTGTGTAGTAGGCGACGGCGAGGCCGAAACCGGCCCTTTAGCTACCGCCTGGCATTCCAATAAGTTTTTGAACCCGCTAACAGACGGAACCGTACTGCCAATTTTACACCTGAATGGTTATAAAATCTCTAACCCTACCGTCCTTGCCCGTATCAGCCATGAAGAACTGGAACAGCTGTTTCGTGGCTATGGCTGGAACCCCATCTTTGTTGAGGGTGATGAACCGGAGCAAATGCACCGGGATATGGCCGCTGCCCTGGATTACGCGGTAGACCGTATAAAACAGGTAAAGTATGATGCAAGGCATCCAAACGGATGCCGCCCACGCTGGCCAATGATCATCCTACGCTCGCCAAAAGGCTGGACCGGCCCTAAAGAGGTTGATGGCTACAAGATAGAGGGTAATTTTAGATCTCATCAGATCCCGCTGTCCGTTTCAGCATCAGCACCGGCCGAACATTTACAAATGCTGGAAAGCTGGATGAAAAGTTACAGGCCGGAAGAACTATTTGACGAAAACGGAAAGCTGATTGCCGAACTGCAAGCACTGGCACCCGAAGGCGAAAAGCGCATGGGAGCCAACCCGCATACCAATGGCGGCAATTTACTGCGCAACCTGCGCCTGCCCGATTTCAGGAACTATGCGGTAACAGTTGAGAGCCCGGGCGCGGATGGCGAAGGCGACACCTATGTTAGCGGCCGCTTTTTGCGGGATGTGATAAAAGAAAATCAGGATAAACGCAATTTTCGCATCTTCGGCCCGGATGAAACAGTATCCAACAGGCTAGATGTGGTGTTTGAAACTACAAATCGCCAATGGGATGCTCCAATAGCAGAGCATGATGAGTTTCTTGCTGCTGACGGCAGCGTAATGGAAATGCTGAGCGAACACCAGTGCGAAGGATGGCTGGAAGGCTACCTGCTAACCGGCAGGCATGGCTTGTTTAACTGCTATGAAGCCTTTATTCATATTGTAGACTCTATGTTTAACCAACATGCTAAATGGTTAAAAACCACTTCAGAAATATCCTGGCGCAGGCGAATTGCATCACTGAATATATTGCTTACTTCTACCGTATGGCGACAGGACCACAACGGCTTTACGCACCAGGACCCTGGCTTTATAGATCATGTGGTAAATAAAAAGGCAACTATTGTACGCGTTTACTTACCACCCGATGCCAATTGCCTGTTGTCTGTAATGGATCATTGCCTGCGCAGCTATCATTATGTGAATGTAATTGTTGCCGGCAAACACCCGGCACCGCAATGGCTCAATATGGATGAAGCTGTGGCGCATTGCACCCGCGGCATCGGCATTTGGAAATTTGCCAGTAATGACCAGGATGCGGAAGCGGATGTGGTGATGGCCTGCTGCGGCGACGTACCAACGTTAGAAACCTTAGCAGCGGTTTCCATTATCCGTGAACATTTACCCGATATCAGGGTGCGTGTCATCAATGTGGTAGATCTGTTTAAGTTGCAAAAGAGCACCGAGCACACCCACGGGCTAAACGATAAGGACTATAATGAACTGTTTACTACCGATAAGCCGGTGATATTTGCTTTCCATGGCTACCCATGGCTGGTACACCGCCTAACTTATAACAGGGCAAATAATACAGGCATGCATGTGCGCGGCTATAAGGAAGAAGGTACCATCACCACATCTTTCGACATGACCGTGCTAAACGAAATGGACCGCTTCCATCTGGTGATGGACGTAATAGATAGATTACCCCAAACCGGAAGCAAGGGCGTTTACCTGAAACAACTATTACAAGATAAACTGATCGAGCATAAACATTATATCAACATTAACGGCAAGGATATGCCAGAAATACTCAACTGGAAATGGAAACAATAGACCTGGAAATAGAGACCATCGAACTGGACACCAACATTCCGGAAAGATACAACTACTACCGTAGCTATTATGTCAAAAAAGCTGACACTAATATTATTACGGTAAGCGCAAACGATTTTAAGCCATTAAAACACCGCCCAAGCATCACAGCATCTGCAGTTTATACATTGAGGCCTGGTAGCGAAGATTATTACAGAACTACCAATTTGATAAAAGCAATGGAAAAAGCTAAAGCAGGCGCACTTTTATATATAAAAGGCCTGATAGATATGGGGCCGGGAGGCACTGCGGCATTATTACAGTACCGTATAGACCATTATGAAGACCTTCACATTAATCTGGTAGATGCCAACATACAGTTGGTTGAACAGCGAATGATCTATGACTGTAGTTTTAAATGGATCCCTTATCGGATTAAAAATTAAAGCATGCTTACAGCAAATGAGATTTTTGGCTATGAGCCGGATGCTAAGTATAAAACTTCGGTCGCTTATTTCTCTATGGAGTTTGCGATAGATCAATCATTAAAGATCTATAGCGGCGGGTTAGGTTTTTTATCCGGTTCGCACTTACGGAGCGCTTATCAACTTAAACAAAACTTGCTCGGCATCGGTATTTTATGGAAATATGGTTATTACGACCAGGTTAGGGACAGAAATGCTTTGATGAAAACTGAACTGATCGAAAAAAACTATACGTTTTTACAGGATACCGGCATAATTTTTACAGTTGCCGTTCATGACGCCCCCGTACATGTTAAAGCTTACCTGCTGCGTCCAGATACTTTTGGCACAGCCCCATTATTTTTACTGAGTACAGATATTGCGGAAAATGACGAACTGTCCCGCTCCATCACTCATTGCTTGTATGACCCCAATGAGTCAACACGCATCGCACAAACTATTGTCCTTGGCATCGGAGGCGCTAAGTTGTTGGATATTTTGGGCCTAGCACCCGATATCTATCACATGAATGAAGGCCATTCCGTATCATTGAATTTTTACCTGCTTTCAAAATTCAAAAGCCTTGAAGAGGTGAAAAAGCGGGTTGTTTTCACCACCCATACCCCGGAAATGGCCGGAAATGAAGCGCATAGCTATGATTTACTCAAACAAATGTCCTTTTTTTATCATTTGCAAGAGGCTGAGGTAAAATCCATGCTCGGTCTGTATGGAGATCAATTCAACTATACCCTTGCAGCGCTCAAATTTTCAGGTAGGGCCAATGGCGTTTCAAAACTTCACGGCGGGGTGGCCCGGCACATGTGGGGCAACAATCCCGGCATCTGTGAGATCACCTCTATTACTAACGCCCAAAATAAAGCTTATTGGAAAGATGCCGCCCTGGAAGCCGCTATTTCAAGCAATGATGACGGAGCAATCATCGCCAGAAAAAAAGAAATGAAACATGATCTGTTTAAAGTAGTGGCCGACCAATGCGGTAAACTTTTTGATGAGAACATACTGACCATTGTTTGGGCCAGACGCTTTGCCGGATATAAAAGGGCCGATCTGATCATGGACGACTGGGGAAGATTTATCAGTTTACTAAACCATGCCGATTACCCGGTACAACTGATCTGGGCAGGCAAACCCTACCCGGAAGACATGGAAGCTATTGGCCAGTTCAACCAAATCATCACCCGGGCAAAACCACTGGCCCGTTGCGCTGTGCTAACAGGGTACGAACTGGCGCTATCAGCCCTGCTTAAAAAAGGCTCGGATGTTTGGCTCAATAACCCGCGGCTTTACCATGAAGCCTCGGGAACAAGTGGTATGACGGCTGCTATGAATGGCAGCATCAACTTATCTATGCCGGATGGTTGGGTACCGGAATTTGCCCGTGATCGCGAAAATTGCTTTTTGATACAGCCTGGGCTGGATTCTCTTTCAGATGTCGAAAAAGATCTGCATGAAAATAAAAACCTGATGGATGCACTGGAAAATGACGTACTGCCTATGTACTACAATAACCCGGTGCAATGGCTTACAATATTAAAAAAGGCCGCTACGGATGTAGTGCCTGCATTTGAATCGGGGCGGATGGCAGATGAATATTACACTAAAATTTATAGCCCCAATATTTGATATACGCATCTGTTTTCTTTAGATCATCCCCCCAACAAATAGATAGTTTTTGTAAATATATATAGCGTGGAATTGATTACAAACAACTGCTTTTGTGACGGCGATCAGGTATTATGCAACTTGTAAAACCCAACTTTACAGTACATCAAAACCGATCCCAATATGGAAAAGATCCTTTTCATCCAAGATGATTCTCCCGGTAACTTTAAAGCCTTAACATTCGCAATTTCACTCGCCGGTAAGATGGATGCACAGCTCCTTCTGGCTCATACCTTTCTACCGGCACAGGTCCGAAGAGAAAAAGTAAATACCGGTAATACCGGCAGTCAGCTTACAGGGTTACCCGATACCAGCCCCGGCTTCCCTGAATCAAACGCAAACACTACCTGCGAAATTGACATTTTGGGCATGAACGCGAAGCAAGCCGCACAACTGATAAATAAAGAGGGTGTGCGAATGATTATTAAGGGTGCTGCTGAATGCCCTACCCCCACCAGTTTGAACCTGGACATTCTATTGAACCACATATATTGCCCGCTATTACTGATCCCGGAGAACTGGTCATTAAAAGATATGGAACGAATAGCTTACCTCGCCGACCTGCGTTATTGCCAAACGCATATCGTACGCTACCTGGCCAATCTCGCTGCTGTATGCCGGGCCGATCTTTCTGTTGTGCATCTTACAAAACATGGTATGGTACATATAGATGAAGCATACGCGCATCAGCTATTCGATGAACAGGTACGCCGGAAGGTTAAGTATGAACAGTTGGGCTTTAACTATACCAGGGAAACCAATTTGATTAAGGCTGCCGATGTGCTAACCAACGGCATGCACAACGACCTGCTGGTGATGACCAAAAACCGCTATCATTATAACGAACTTGTAGGGCCTGCTATCAACAGCACCCTTCCGTCACATATTCATGCCCCCTTGCTAATTTTTCCGGGTTGATAAGATGCTTAACCCCAGAGAAACCAGAACAATAATTATTGACAGCTTTTATCAGCTAACCCCGGCAGAAGTATTTACCCGTTTAAACTGTAGTGATCAGGGCCTTAGCGCAGGAGAGGCTCGTTCGAGGCTTGCAAAATATGGCCGGAACACTATACGAAAAAATACCGTAAATTCTGCCTACAGGCTATTCTTTTCGCAGTTCAAAAGCCCGGTTACCTTATTGTTGATAGTGGCGGCATTATTGTCGGCCGGGTTGGGCGATGTAGCCGATACAGTCATTATCCTGATCATCGTGCTAATCAGCAGTTGCCTGGGTTTCTGGCAAGAAAGAGGTGCAGCCAATGCTGTTTCGGCATTGCTAAAACTGGTTCGCCTGCATTGCGATGTATTACGAGACGGCGCAAAAAAAACCATCCCGGCTGAAGAAGCGGTTCCGGGGGATATTGTGATCCTTACAGCCGGTGACATCATACCTGGAGACAGCCTGATATTAACCTCGCAACAACTGTTTACTGATGAAGCAACGTTTACCGGGGAAACCTACCCTGTAGAAAAAAACGCCGGCGTACTGCCGTTGGACACTTCATTAGCCAACCGAAGCAATACTTTGCTGATGGGGTCTCATGTAATTAGCGGAAAGGCTACAGCATTGATCATCAAAACCGGCGCCGCCACAGAGTTTGGCAAAATATCTGCCGGTTTGCAATCTGCTTTGCCCTCGACCGAATTTGAAAGGGGTATCCGCCGATTTGGCTACCTGCTAATGGAGATCACCCTGTTGCTGGTGATCATAATTTTCGCGATCAATGTATTCCTGCATAAACCTGTACTGGATTCGCTCCTGTTTTCCCTTGCGCTATCAGTAGGTTTAACTCCGCAACTGTTACCAGCCATTATCAGTGTAAATTTAGCTACCGGTGCCCGGCGCATGGCTAAACACAAGGTGATTGTAAAGCGATTGTCGGCGATAGAAAACTTCGGAAGTATGGATATCCTGTGTTCAGATAAAACCGGGACGATCACCGAGGGTAAAGTAATGCTAAAGGACACGCTGGACACATCCGGATACCATAATGACAAGGTGTTGCTTTACAGTTGGCTGAATGCCTCCATGCAACAGGGTTTTCATAACCCTATAGATGCGGCTATTTGTGCCGCTTATAAGGGCGGGGCAAACACTTACCTGGTTCAAACCGAAATACCTTATGATTTTATCCGCAAAAGGCTGACCATACAGGTAAAAAACGACCAAACAAATTTGGCCATTACTAAGGGTGCCCTAAATAGTGTATTGGAGGTTTGTAGCCAGTTAGAGACTGCTGATGGAAAACTGGCTCCTATATCATCTGGTAAAAACAGTATCCTAAAACGTTATGAGGAATTGAGCGGGGCAGGATTCAGAACATTAGGAATAGCTTACAAAAACGGTAGTTCTGATATAGACTTTACGCGAGAAGATGAAAGGGAGATGACCTTTTTGGGCTTTATTACACTACTCGACCCACCAAAAGCGAATGTGGCCGAAACGATCTCAAAAATGAATGACCTGGGTGTACGGCTTAAGATCATTACCGGCGATAACGCGCTGGTTGCAAAAAGCCTTGCCTTGGCGCTCGGCATGAAAAATCCCCGGATCCTTACAGGGCCCGGTTTACAAAAAATGAGCGATGCCGCGCTTATCCACCAGGCTCCGCTGACACATATTTTTGCTGAAGTAGAGCCCAATCAAAAAGAACGCGTAATTTCGGCACTGAAAAAAGCCGGCCATGTGGTGGGTTTTATGGGCGACGGGATAAACGACGCACCCGCACTTCATATTGCCGATGTAGGTATTTCTGTAAATACCGCAGTTGATGTGGCCAAAGAGGCTGCGGATATAGTTTTACTGAACCCGGATCTAAGTATATTAACAGCCGGAATTGTAGAGGGCCGGAAGACGTTTGCCAATACCATGAAGTATATATTTATGGCAACCAGTGCTAATTTCGGTAATATGTTTAGCATGGCAGGTGCATCGCTATTCCTCCCGTTCCTGCCGATGTTACCCAAGCAAATACTATTGACCAACCTGCTGACCGACCTACCGGAAATGGCCATTGCCACCGACCGTGTCGACGAGTCTGACATCCGGTCACCACAGCGCTGGGACTTGAATTTTATAAAACGTTTCATGCTCATCTTTGGTTTGCTAAGTTCGGTATTTGATTACCTCACCTTCGGCCTGCTACTATTGATTTTCCACGCGGATGAAAAGATGTTTCAAACCGGCTGGCTGGTTGAATCGGTCATTTCTGCCACGCTGGTGGTATTAGTAGTGCGTACCCGGCTCCCCTTTTTCAAAAGCCTGCCCGGGCGTTACTTGAGTGCAGCTACCCTGCTGGTGTTACTACTGGTGCTGATACTTCCGCTTACCCCTTTTACCACATGGTTTGGCTTCACCCGGTTGCCCACGGCTTATTACGGCTGGATACTGCTGATCCTGACGGGATATATATTTTGCGCTGAATTGGCTAAATACTGGTTCTACCAACGTATTGCAGACGGGTTAAACCGGAGGATAACCAAGGTAGTTACTTTTGAACGGTAGCCCGCTGGCCAAACTTGTCGGTAAGCTTTGCGATAAATTCTTTTCGCCCGGGATAGCCGTCTTCAGTTTGGCCATTATTACACTCGCTTTGGTGGGCCAATAACTGATCATGCCAGTTACCTATCGCCTCCTGTACCTGATCCAGATAGCTGGTGTTTACCCCAATGGTAAGTACATCATGAACCAGTTGTTCATTATAAAGCAGTACTTTGATACGCTTGCGGCATTCATGCAATTGCCTGGCCGATGGCGATAGCGCAAAAGCGCTGGTTATTTCCTTCAGCTCATTTTTATAAAACCAACGAACATTTTTTGGGGGAACAGGTTTTATTATTTGTTTGAGTATACGACGCGCCTTTTTGATTTTCTGCAATTTTTCCCCGGCGTACTGGCGAAAGTTCCGCCCCTCTTTATTACCCGACTGCCGCCGATGTGTTAATTCATTTTTGATAAAGGAATTACGAAGTACTCCAGCCCTTTTAAATATTTTTTTTACAGGTTTAAAAAGTTGTTGAAGTTTAGCCGGATGGGCAGCCATCCCTGACAGGATCAAAAAGGCCTCTATTTTTTTTACCTGTACCCGGAATTGGTGCAAGTCTTCCTGATCCCCCTTTTTTAAATAGGACTTCAGACGGGTATTCATAACCTTCCATTGTTTATTAAAATATTTTACCGCTGTGTGCCTATTCATAAATTATTGCTTTATACTTAACGGTGAACAATGAATACCGGCAGGTTATTCGTTATTCATCAGCCATTCAACCGTGCCCAAATTAAGTAAGCAGGATGGCCATAAGCTAAAGATAAGGATTCGTGAAGCTACAAAAAATGACTCAGATCAGCGGGGGACCGTCCGGTTTCGCAATATTCACCCTTATCAGTTATCAACCCTGTTTATTCAAAAAAAGAAGGCTATCAATGTGGTACCAATGAGCCTGATGACGGCTTTTGCTGATCATCATTATGCCCTACTGATAACATAATGATTGCGATCATGTCGAGAAATGATAGCGATCATACACTGGACGAAAAAAACGCACTTCCTTTGATCATTAAAAGAAAAGAACTTTAAAAATCATATCATGTTAGGAGAACTTGACAATAACACCATGGAGGAATTACTCAAGACAGAGTTACTCGGTCGGATTGGTTGCCACAACAACGGCATAACTTATATTGTACCAGTACATTATGCTTACGAGTCACCTTATATTTATGCACATTCGGCCACTGGTATGAAAATAGACCTGATGCGCAGAAACCCGGAAGTTTGCTTTGAAGTAGACCATGTCGAAAATTTCTTTAACTGGAAGAGCGCCATTTGCTGGGGGACCTTCGAGGAACTCACAAGTGTTGAAGAATCTGAACAAGCGATGCAGAAGCTCATCAGGCGGATAGAACCCTATTTAGCTAAAGCCGAAGACGCGCATCCTTCACACGGCATAGCAGATATGGCCCAAGAGATTGGCAGCTCCAAAGAGCTTGTTCTCTACCGGATAAAACTAAGCAAAAAGACCGGCAGGTTCGAGCAAAGAAATACGCCTCCCGACCGCACACAGGAAATTTAAAAAAACCACAATTTACTTACACCGGTTTACCTAATTGAAAGAAAACTATACGTATGTTCCGGCTGTATATCAACGCCCTAAATAGTTATCTGCACCAAGGCTCAATTGAAAACTTGTTACTTTAAGTACTGGTTCTGATCAACGCAAATCCATCCCAGCCGGAATTATCATCACCGGAATTTTTTGTTTCTCGAGCAATGATTTTGCATTTGTACCATTGAACAAACGGTGCAATAAACTGTGATGATCATGTACCAACACAAGTACATCCGAACCATTACTTTCGCACAAATCATTCAGCCGGTTAACCAGATCCTTACCTCCGATATTTTGATAGTTGATACCAGGAAAGTTGAATTTGGCGACATGTTTTTCAAATGAGGTTTGTTGCGCCTGATCAATACTTTCTTTACCCCATAGTTTTACATGTACAATTTCGATTGCAAAACCAAACAATCGCCCAAGCCTGGTGAGGTAATGTATGGCATTCAGATCAGCTTCGTCAAAATCAGTAGCTATGGTTAGCTTCTTGAGCTGCCTTAGCGGATGCCCGACAGGTACTATCATTACCGGTCTGTTAGTATGATTAACCACCGATACAGTATCACTTCCAACAAGGATATGATCCCAGGTACTGCCGCTACGGGCTCCCATAACTATCATTTCAACATGCTCTTCTTCAAGCAATTCTTTAACCTGGAGCCCCAGGCTGCCCATACTCTTACGACAATCGATGCTTGCGTGATGGTCTGCAGCCGGTAAGGCCGCAATCAGCAGCTCCATATCTTCTTTTAAAAAATTCAGTTTCTTTTTACTATCTTCTATCCACATTAGTTCCTCTAACACCCAGGGATCGCTACCATTTTCTGACAACATTGCCGGCTGGCTGATAAATGTATTGAACAGGATGAGGTTAGCATGCAGTTTGGCGCTTAGCATAACGGCCGTTTCTTTTACCAGGCTGCATTGGTCGGTAAAATCGGTGAGCACAAGGATCTTTTTCATTTTTAATTATCTAAATTATTGAACAGCGTATATAAAAGGCCTCATTGTCAATCTTTAATGTATTAGTTTTCTTTGATAACCAGTAATGGCACCGGCATTTTATCGGAGGCTTTTTGCGTGTGACTAACATTGAACATCTGGTTTAAAAACCCATGTTCCCGATGCGCAAAAGCAATCATATCGACATGCGCATGCCGTACCAGCCAATCCAGTCCGTTTTCTACATGGTTACTTTTTACTACTTCATAACTAACTTTTTGATGATTATTTTTAGCGATCAGCTCCATCAATAATTTTTTAACAATGGCTGTATATTCCGGATTGTCATGTCCCTGGTCTATATGGGCGAGGATCAGCTCCGCGCCAAGGGCCTTGGCAAAACCCACCAATTTATTAATCACATCTATCTCTTTTGCGGGTTGTTTAAAATCACTGCCGAAAGCAATTCTTTTTATCGGTTTCGCGGTAACGCCGGCCGGGACAAGCAACAAAGGTCGTGAAGTGGCTTCAATCATTTTCCTGCTATGATTACCAATCATTAGGGTTGTAAGCGCATCATTTCCGTGTGTACCAATCAGGATGATATCGGCCTGGTTAGCTTGTGCTTCTGCATTTACAACATCTGTTACAAAGCCCCCATCATTTATGCAAATTATCTCCGGCTGGTAACCTATAACATCTCCTTCTGCCATCATCCTGTTTTTGAGTTTAGCCAGTTCTTTATCGCTATCGTGTAACATATCATCATAAATATCTACAGGCCATGCTACCATGCCATTTTGCGGAATCTCTGCCGGGATATTCATTACGTGGCAAAGCAATACCCTGGCCCTAAGCTGCTGGGCAAGCCGGTAACCATAAGTAGCAACGTGCCGCGCGTTTTCGGAAAGGTCAGTGGCTATCAATAGTGTTTTCATCTTTAACTTTTTCGTAAAGTTCATTTATCCGCAATAAAACAAAGCTGACATATGACAGACCACAGTATGATCCTGGTCATTTTATATAGCCGTACATATGAGCAATTTTGCAGGATATTCGGAAACTATGTTTAAAACGGGATTGGTTTTGTCTGGGGGTGGCGCACGCAGCATCGCCCACCTCGGTGTTTTACAAGGACTGGAAGATTTGGGCATCCGGCCGAAGGCGATCGCGGGGGCAAGTGCGGGCGCCGTAATAGGCGCACTTTATGCCGCCGGAAATTCACCTAAAGATATCCTGGAATCTATTAGAGCGACCGCTTCGCATGGTTTCATCAATAAATTATTATCAGGATCCGGTTTATTTACCGTAGCCGGATTAACGCAGCTTTTTAAAGACACGAATCTCCCCCATCATTTTGAAGAGTTAACCATACCATTGTGGGTATCTGCTACCAATCTGCTTACCTCCCAGACAGTTACATTTTCAAGTGGGCCGCTGCACAAGGCCCTCATTGGCTCGTGTGCCGTACCCGGGGTATTTATGCCTGTACGTTTTAACGGTGGCTATTTGGCAGATGGCGGTATTCTGGATAATCTACCTGTGAAAGATATCCGTAAGGTGTGTGAAGTACTTATCGGATCGAACGTTAACAAGATGCATGGAACGTTACCTAAAAAAATAAGCCGGTTACAGGTAATAGACAGATGTTTCCATTTAATGCTAGCGCATCAGGTAGCTGCCAGCGCCGTATTTTGTGACCACTACCTTGAACCGAAATTGTATCATTACCCGATGTTTGAGTTAAAAAATCCGGACAGGATGTTCAACGCCGGTTACAGGGCCGTAATGGCGCAGAAAGATGAGTTTTTGCGCATGCGGTGATTCCGTAATAAAATACTTAAATCAGTTCTGTTCTTCAAATCAGGATGCGTTGAAGTATGGCAAGCCTGGTTAAAAAACTATTGAAAAGGTGTGCAAATTATTGATGAATAAATACTGCATGTTCCAACCACATACGTTGCATATATTTTTTACAATAGTTAAGCCAAGGCCTGCACCGTCTGAAGTACTTCCCTTTTGGAAACGATCAAAAATTGCCTCGCCATCAAGCGGAACGGCTGAACCTGAATTCTGGATAACAAGCCTGTCCTCTGTTAAATAAATATTAATGTTGCCTTTAACCTGGTTGTGCCTTATGGCATTACTAAGTAGGTTATTAAGTAAAATATCTACCAGATACTTACTAACTATAACCTTTTTGTCCCCTAATTCGGCATATATCTGTATTTCTTTTGATGTTAATAATTCCTGAAACTGTCTAAGCTTATCATTTATTAATTGTTGCAGGTTTAAGGTATCATTATCAGCTATCAGGTTGTTTTCTATCTTAACCAACAATAATAATGATTGGTTAAGCCTGGATAGTTTACCGGCGGCGGCGTAAATATCCTGGATCTGATCAAAGTGTTCTTTTTTTAAGGTTTCATCCTGTATCAATGTATCTAATTTGGAGGTGATTACAGCAAGGGGGGTTAACATTTCGTGCGATGCATTCTCGGTAAAATGTTTAAGGTTCTGAAAATCACTTTTAACACGTGATGACATTACCCCGATAGCGTTATCCAGATCATTAAACTCATCAACTTTATTGTTTGTTAATTTAAATGTGCTGCTCTCAGATACATTAAAGGCTTTCATGTGCGCCAGTAAGCCAAAAAAGGGTTTCCACAGGTCGTTTAGCAAATACCTGTTGGCTAAAGATAGTATTGTTAATACCACCAGCATAAGTATTAATGTAATAGCAGTAATTATCTGTTTAAGATAAACCGTACTCTCGCTTGATATGATTATCCTAAATCTATAATTATCACCTTTAAAACTAATTCCGCCTTCAAATGCGCGGCCGCTTTTATCGCCACTTTTTCGGGGGTTAACATAAGTAGTATCAAAATACCTGGGCTTGCTATTCAGCAAATTGGTTTTTATAAATTCAACCTGGTTCTCATCAATATCAAATTGTTTAGGAAGCTGCTTATGTTGTTGTATATAGGTAATTACCTCTGATACCTCTTCACCAAGTTCTTCATCAAGCCGGTTATCTGTTATTGCATTAATAGCAAAAAAATAAATAACAGCACCAATTACCAGTACCGATAGTGTAACTATAATATTTACTTTATTGTAATGCGCAGCCAGTTTCATTTATCAGTAAATTTATAACCAATGCCATAAACCGATTTCAAATAGTCATTTGTAGTAACATCGAGTATCTTTTTCCGCAGGTTTTTGATATGCGAGTATATAAAGTCGAAATTATCATGCATGTCCATTTCATCGCCCCATAAATGTTCGGCAAGTGCGGTTTTAGCAATTACTTTTCCTTTATTGGCTATAAAATACAAAAGCATATCATATTCTTTACGTGTTAAAAGTATTTCAACATCATTTATAAAAACTGTACGGCCAATAAGGTTTATAACAATCTCATTAAAAACAAGGTTGTTATTGCTGTTGGCAGCTTTTCGGCGAAAAACAGCAACTATCCTGGCCTTTAATTCGGCCAGATGAAAGGGTTTAACCAAATAGTCATCTGCTCCTATATTGAGGCCTTTTATCCGGTCGTCTAAAGAATTCCGGGCTGATATGATAATAACAGCCTCGTTTCTCATCTCATTTTTAAGATAGTGCAATATTTCAAACCCTTCCCCATCGGGCAGCCCAATATCCAGCAATACAAAATCGTATTGATAGGCCGCCAGCTTGATGATTGCTGTTGCAAGATCGGCACAGCTTTCGCATATATTATTATCCTCACTTAGATAAGTAAGCATATTTTCCCGAAGGCCCTGTTCGTCTTCAACGATAAGTATTTTCACGTGTTTTAAGTTACAAAATTGATGCAATGTAGCGGGTATTATCGCTATTTAACAAAACAATCTGAATACAATCTGTATTAGAGCAATGCAATCGACCACATTAAATTTAATTCAGTTTTTCTTCAGTTTTACCGTCTATCTTTAAAAATGTCAACATTATAATTCATATGGCTATAATAGAACCCACCCGTCATGACGTACAAAATCCAACAAAAATCAAAAGATATTCATTCTCATTACGTATTTGGCATTGGGTAAACTTACTTGTGATAAGTGGTTCATTGATCACTGTGCTTATTAATTCAACAATCACAGACGACCATACTACGTCAGCATTGATGAAAGATGAATTACAAAAAGCGGGCTCAACAGTAACAGACGAGCAGGCACGAGCCGCCGCGCATGCTTTAAGCGATAGTATATGGGGGATACACATCTATTTTGGTTATGTGCTGGCCGGCCTGCTTGCCTTTAGGCTGATATTGGAATTTTTTCAACTGGCCGACCAAAAGTTTATTCGCAAAATAAAAAGTGCTTATCATCAGTTTAACAGTATCAAAAAAAACCGTGAGGTAGCCAGGCACGAACTTACCGTTAAAGCTATCTACGCCATATTTTATGCATTACTCATTATAATGGTCATTACAGGCTTATTCCTTGCTTTTGAGGATGCTTTATTGGCTTACAAATCCATCAGGCATTCGGTTAAAGAGGTGCATAGCTTTTGCATGTACCTGATACTGGCATTTATTTTGGTGCATATTGTTGGTGTTTTACTGGCCGAACGCAAAAACGAGAGGGGTATCGTATCTGACATGCTAAACGGCGGCGAACACAATTGATTTACCAAATGAATTATCCGCCACAAATATACAGAGCGTCCAAATCACGCTTAACCGAAAAACAAAAAGAATATAATCGGGTAAACGACTTGATTCTTGAATATATAAATACACTCAAAGAAACAAATGATGCTGAATTTTTGTGGTTAGAAATAACAAAAAAAGGCTATAAAATGAGTATAACATCATTTTATAGCCGCCTTAAAAAACTTGTTGAAGCAGGCTTGATCATAAAAATACACGTTGCCAACAACAAGTTTGTTTATAAATCTATCCTTTACTAATTACTTAAACTTCAAAGCGAGCGTTACAATATTTGAGTTAAGCCCTGTGGAGCGCATATAATGCCCGGCCCTTAACTCCAAAGAGGTAAAATGCGCATTGCCAAACACACCGTTAGGCGGCGACAACCTGATATTAGCACCTACAAAATTGCTATGCAGGCTTGATAGGTCATAATCGCTGGTGTAAAACTCATCTGTAGGGTTATGCTGGCCGTAGGGTTTAAAGTAACGGGTACCAACCTGCGTGTTATATCGGTAAAACGGACTAACTGAAACAAACGAGGTTAGCTTTACCGGAATCTCTACTTCGGCTGTATGGGCTCTTATGCCCCAATTATCCATGTAGTACCTGTAAAAAGTGCGGATGATAAAGTGATCATCTAAAAAGTAATTAAATCTTACACCAATCGGAAGTTTGTAGCGGTTATCCGGCAGGTTCTCTACGCGCTCAGATCCATCGGTAAAGTAATCGCGCTGGTATTTTGTTGCCAGTAAGCCATGTTGGTAAGATGGTTCTACTATAAGTGCAACCTGTAATCTTTGTGTAAGTACCTGCGAAAGTGAGAACGACGTACTAAATGAATTTCGCGGTTTGGAATCAACCGGGCGGTTATCCTCACGATCGGACCCTGAACCGTACCCCGGCGGGCGCAATTCTACCGGTAGTATCACCTTCCATTTATCTAAAAATACTTGGGCCTTAAAATCAAATTGGGTGTTTTTGTTTTTTGATAGCCTGGTAAAATTGATGCCTGCTCCTACAGATTGATAGTCAAACTCATGCGAATATGATGCCGATAAGCCAAATGCGTTGCCTGTTCTATCGTTTGATACCGTCCAGTTTAACGATGGATAGATGCGGGTATCCTGCATAGATGCAGACGATACACTATTAGGGTCTATCTTATCTGAAGATGCGGAGGTGTAATGATCAACACCTAACTCAAACAGGAATGTATGCTTTTTACCGGTTTTGCTATACTTTGACATTTGCAGATCAAAGGTATTGGCAAAATCAGTTAGCTTTTCGGTACCAATACCGCCGGTTACGGCAGAGTTATTACCGTTTTGATGGTAATAAGCCGAAACGAAATTGATCTCATCAATTTTAAGCTTTCTTGATTCATAGTTAGTTGAATCTTTAACAGGCTGAGGTTTTGTTTGCGCGTGTGATGCCAATATGCCCATGTACATGGCAAGTACACCTAAATATATTTTTTTCATTTACTGTCTGTTAATATTAATTACACCCGCAACCACCACCACTTTTACCGCCGTTGGCCCCCGAACCGCCTTCGCGATAAAGCTGAAAGCTTTGTTCGAATTTTTGTGACTTTCGGGCCGACAGTTCCATTTCCGTATCGTTTAAGCGATTTTTTTGATATGGTTTAACTGATACACAAGAAGAAAGGCTATACATTGCACACGCGCAAATGATAGTTATTATTCGTATGGGGTACTTTATCATGCTATTTTATATTGATATTTTTAGACGTATAAACTTTACTATCATCAGTAATAATTACACAGGCCACATTTTGCAACTGGTTGATCAGATCGAGCCCAACATAAGCGCCCATTACGGTAACAGGGGTAGCCATGGCGTCGGCAAATTCAGCACTCGGGCTTATAATACTTACACTTTTTATTCCGCTTACCGGCAGGCCTGTTTTTGGATCGATGGTATGCGAGTATTTTTTGCCGCCAATAATTACATACTTGGCATAGTTGCCTGAGGTAGCAATGGCCATATTACTAATGTTAAGCGTTGAAAATGGTGTAGTTTCCTGGTCAGGGTCTGCTATGGCTATAGTCCATGGCTTGCCGCCGGGTTGTGTGCCCCAGGTAACCAAATCGCCGGCCGCGTTTACAATGCCACTTTTAACCCCGTTTGCTTGTAACACAGCCTTTGCCTTATCCGCAGCATAACCTTTACCAATACCGCCAAAGCCTATCCGCATGCCGGCTTCTTTTAAAAAAACGGTGACCTTTTGGCTATCCAGTATTACGTTTTCATAGTTAATTAACCTTACTGAAGCCCGGGCTGTGGTAGCATCGGGCAATGCTTTCATATTCAGGTCAAAATTCCACAAGCTTTTATCTATCGACCCATAAGTAATATCAAAAGCGCCCTGTGTTAATTCGGATATTTTTAATGACCGTGCTATCAGATCAAATACTTCCTGATCTACTTTAACCGGGGCAATGCCGGCATTTTTATTTATCTGGTTGGTTTGGCTGTCATCGCTAAACGTTGTCAACAGTTTTTCTATCCTGCTTATCTCGGCGATAGCCATCTCTATCCGTTGTTGGGCCCATTCAGCGTCATCGGCCACTACACTTATTTCAAAGCGGTTGCCCATAAGCTTTAGCACCTGCTTATGCACTATCTCACCGGTCATTGTTTCAGCGCCCTGCATTTGTAGATTCGGTTATCTGGGCCACAAATGCTTCAGGAGTTACATTCGGGAAACCTTCCCATTTTTTTAATACTTTGCCATTTTCATCAACAAGTAAAGTGAGTGGGAATTCACCATCGGGGTTATATTTATCTGCCAGCGTTTCGTTACGTTTTACCTGGTCTTTAGGTAGCTGATTTTTTTTCTGACGCGGAAAATCAGCCCTCACCAGCACAAGATGATCTGAAGCGTAGTTTTCAAACGTACTGGTTTCCAGTATCTCTTTGCGCGTACGTATACAAGGCCCGCACCAATCGCTGCCCGAAAAATTTATTACAATAAGTTTATGTGTTTTTTGTGCTTCCTTTTGCGCCTGGTTAAAATCGCCCGACCAGGTGACCGCAGGGCTTATCAATGCAAATAAAATAATAACAAGTAATTGTTTCATGTTCTTTAATTTTAAGAGTATATCCGTAGCGATGTGCCGGTTAAACTCGTGCTATAAACTGCTAATGAACGATTAGTTGGTCCGCTTGTAACCACACCCTTTTCGGTAAATGTAGCCCCATGGTTATTGCAATAAAATTGACTGCTGCCTGATTGATAAACTAATGGATAGCTTTGATGAGTGCACGACTCTTGCACGGCAATATATGCCCCTGCTGTTGTACGGGCAATTAATATGCCTTGGGATATTAAATAACCACCATTGGTGGCCAGTGCTGAATTGGCAGGAGCACTAAGATCAAGTGTAAAATCAACACCGGTAGGGGCTGATGAAGGGCCATTTGCCGAATTGGAACTTTTACTGCAGCCTAAGGAACCCATTACAGTTAAGGCCGCGGCGCTTATGCCAATTGCAGAAAAAAACTCTTTCCTGTCCATCGTTTTTTTAGAATTCATTTTTGTAATTAATTAGGGGTTATTAATTTCAATAATTGTATTCTCGCAATACAAGCGTTTTTTTATAATACAAGTTTAAACGCCAATTCTGTATTTAATATGAATTTCAGGCTTCGGATAGTTATTTAACACTTTTTTAACAAAATGGCATTATTTGCCATTAATAAGCTTTGCCATGGCAAAAGCCGCCCCGGCTGCCAGCGCGCCAATTATAACAACTTTAAATGCGCCGCTTATAGCAGGTTGCCCTGTTAGCTTACTTTTAAAATAACCAAAAACAAATAGGCTTATAAGGGTTACTATGCAGGAATAGTATAGCGCTATTTGAGAGCTATCAACTAAAATATAGGGCGAAAGAGGTATTACACCACCAACTATATAAGATAAACCAATGGTGATTGCACTTTTTGTAGCGCGGTTGGCGTGGGGTTCTTCAAGGCCTAATTCATAACGCATCATAAAATCAACCCACTTGTCTTTATCTTTTGCCATTTCATCGGCAATTTGTTGTTGCAAATTTTCTGATAAGCCGAAACCGGCAAAAACCTCTTTCACCTCAGCTTTCTCTTGCTCGGGCACACGTTCAACCTCATCATATTCGCGCTTTAGCTCAGAATTATAATGATCAACCTCGGTGCGCCCCGCTAAAAAGCCTCCTAAACCCATTGCTATTGATCCGGCCACAATTTCTGCAATACCGGCAGTGACAACTATACCTGACGAACTTATGGCACCACTTAAACCAGCGGCCAGCGCAAAAGGTACTGTTAAACCATCCGACATGCCTATAACTATATCCCTGATCGTTTCAGAACCGGTAACATGATCTTCTTTATGCATTACTTTTTGTAAATTAAATCGTGCTTAAGTGTATAAAATGCGACTTAGTTTTAAAGATACATCAGAAATCTGATTTCATTCTGAACTATGACAGACAGAATAAATACAGGTTGCCTATTAAAAATTGGCAATTCATTGCTTTTTTCGAATTAAATACTACTTACGCCTATTTTTATACACTAATAACCGCAGCCCGTTAAAAACTACAACCAAAGTTGAGCCTTCATGACCAATAACCGCCGGGCCAATACCAGAAATTCCAAAAATGGTTAGTGGGATTAAAATGGCAACCATACCCAAACTGATAACCAGGTTTTGCCTGATGATTTTGCGCGATTGACGACTAAGCCCGATAGCAAATGGCAGGTTATCTAACCTATCGGCCATTAAAGCGATATCGGCAGTTTCTAAAGCTACGTCTGAACCAGCAGCGCCCATGGCAATGCCAACCGTACTTTTAGCCATTGCAGGAGCATCGTTTACACCGTCGCCAATCATTGCAACCTTCTTTTCCGCTTTTATCAGATCCTGAACGGCTTTTACCTTTTCTTCGGGAAGTAAGCCGCCTATTGCGTCAGTAATACCTATTTGTTTAGCTACAGCTTCTGCTACATGTTGATTATCGCCGGTTAGCATGATCATGCGCTTAATACCCAGTTCTTTTAATTCTTTTAAGGTTTTCCCTGCTTCTTTCCGGGCGACATCCATCAGGGAGATCAGGCCTACAATTTCGCCATCCTGCTCTACCAGCATCGTTGTGTTACCTTCTTTTTCTAACTTTTCAACCCGGGTATGTACATCGGCCGAAAGCTTTTTGAACAGGCTGCGATTCCCTATGATAATCTTCTTGTTGCCTATTATGGCTTTAACACCATGCCCGGTGACCGCCTGAAGGTTTTTAGCTGACAGAATATCCTTTTGTTTTAATTTTTCAAGACCGCCTTTTACAATTGCCGCAGCTAACGGGTGGTCGCTTAATTTTTCTACAGCTATGGCTATCTCTAAAACCTCATCTTCCGAAAGCCCGGCCAACGCCACCACGCCGGTTAACTGTGGTTTACCCTCAGTAAGCGTACCTGTTTTATCAAAAGCGATAGCAGTTAAGCCACCTAATTCCTCTAAAGGCGCCCCTCCTTTTATCAGCACACCACCCCTTGCTGCGCGGGCAATTGCACTTAATACCGCGCTTGGTGTAGAGATAGCCAAAGCGCATGGGCTGGCTGCAACCAATACCGCCATTGCCCTGTAAAAGCTTTTGCTAAATGGTTCATCAATTACCAGGTAAGCAAATAATAAAATCACTACCAGGATAAGTACCGCCGGAACATATACCTTTTGCAGTTTATCGGTAAATAACTGAGTGGGCGATTTCTGCGCTTCCGTATCATTAACCAACTTAACCAATCGCGAGAGAGTATAATCTGCCGCCAACTTGGTTACTTTCACTTCCAGAACCTGGCTTCCGTTAATTGTTCCGGCAAATACCTTATTTTCTGCTTTAAGTGTTTTATCATCCGCATAATCCTTTTCAGTGTCTGCAACGGGCAACTTATCTACAGGTACACTTTCACCGGTTATGGGAGCCTGGTTAACACTGCTTTCTCCTTTAATAACCGCACCATCCGCAGATATCTTGCTGTTAGGTTTAATGATGATGATATCACCGCGCACAAGTTCTTCAATAGGCAACTCGCTTTCTTTTCCATCTCGACGAACAATAGCTGTTTTTGGTGCAAGATCTGCTAAAGCAGCGATAGACTTGGTGGCCCTGCCCATTGCATAATGCTCTAATGAATGCCCAAAGCTGAAAAGGAACAATAATAACGCCCCTTCTGCCCACTGCCCAAGAAATGCAGCACCAATAGCGGCAACCAACATCAAAAAATCGATCTCAAACTGTCCTTTGCTGATCGCTTCATAGGCTTCTTTAGTTGTATAAAACCCACCGAAGAAATAGCCGATACCATAAAGTATTACGCTGGCAGGCTGTGGCAGCGAATGTATAAATGATAAGCCGAAGCCTAATGCCAGGAATACACCCGAAAGTATGGCAAATATCAGTTCCGTATTTTTGCCGAATACACCACCATGGTCATGTCCCGGTTCCTTTTCATCGGGATGATGTTTTTCTTCCTTATGCTTTGAGGTTGGGATATCTGCACGCGATTGTGTTGATACAATTGTATGTTGTTTTTGCTTTTTCATGTTGATGTTTTGGTTATTCCTCTTCTGCCCCGCCCGAAGCTTTTGATTGTAAGTAAAATGCCCCTTTTAAGGCCACTTTTACTGAAGCTGGTAAATCCTGAAGTGGTTTGATCTGTATAAAGCCTAATTCTGTTACCCCGGTAGCTACTTCGGCTTTTTTGAATCTGACTGTGTCGCCTTTACCAGCAGCGTCAGGTACAACTATAAAAATGAATTGCTTGCCTTCTGAGCGCATCACTGCATCCACGGGAACGGCTGTTGTCAGCCTGCTGCCGGTGCTGATCAGCGCGGTAACGTACATCCCGGGTATCAGGTTCTTCTGTTCTTTATTATTAATAACCGCATGTACCGTAACACCCTTACTTTCATTTTCAAAAGATTTATTGATCCCGTTGATGGTTCCGGTAATAAGTTGGTTTTCCTGATTAGTTAGCTGGAAGCTCACCTTCTGCCCAATTTTTACATGCATCAGGTCCTTTTCAAAAACAGTAAGGTCGCAATGTATTTTTGAATTATCAACCACCTCCATAATAGATGTACCCGGCTGCACAAAAGCACCGGTGTTTGCCGTGATCTGCCCAACAGTGCCACCAATGGGCGATAGCACCGGGAATTGGGACACGATCTTACCATTCGCTATTTTACCAGGCGATATCCCCAACTGGCTTAACTGGCTTTCATAAGCTGTTAAACGCGACCGCTCGGCATGATAAGTTGCTTCTGCAGATTGAAACGACTTACCGGTACCGGCACCAGCTTCCTGCAATTGTTTCTGCCTGTTATATTCAGCTTGTATGTAAGTAAAGTTATTTTTAGCAGCCAGGTAATCCTGCTGTATCTTGATCAGATCCTGATTTTTGATAGTGGCCAATAGCTGACCACGTTTTACCTGCTGCCCTTCAATAACATTGATATGGTTAATGATACCTCCAGAAAGGATACTGACCTCCGCTTTGTTTTGAGGTGGCACGGCTAACTGCCCGTTGGCTTTGATTACCGAATCGAGGTTCTTTTGTGCAATGGGGCCGGTTACGATACCTACGGTTTGCATTTGTTCGTGCGTCAGCACCAATCCATCAGGCTTTTCTTTTTTTGCTTCTGTAGAATCTGCTTGCTTTTTGCCTGTATCACCCGAACACGATACCAAAGCTGCCCCCACTAAAAAGGCAGCTGTAATGAGTTTATATTTTTGAATGTTCATCTGTTATTCTCCTTTGATAAATTGTATTTGAATGGCCGACTGGTTTAAACGGCTCAATACTTCGATATAGGCCAACTTAACTTGTACCGCGGCCGACATATTCTGGATATATTCGATATAACCTATCTCGCCCAGGTTAAACGATACCTGCGCTATTCGCAGTTGTTCGTCCGCTTGTTTTAATCCGCTTGCCAGATAATAATCTACCGATTGACGGAACTTCAAATACTGCTGATATTCCTGGTCATATTGCAATTTTACCTGTGCTTGCGTAAGCTGATAATTAGTTTGGGCAATTTGCGCCGAAAGGCGTTCCGATTTTACCCTCGCACGGTTTGCACCATTAAACAAGGGCAATGCAACACCAACCTGAATACCGGCTATGCGGGTGCCCTGTGAATAACCCCGATTAATGTTGGCAGGATTAAACCCTGAGATCACCAACTGCTGATTATAACCTAAGGTAAAATCTGGCAGTCCCTTTGATCTTTCTACAGCTACCCTGGCATTAGCCACTTCGATATTTTGCAAGTCGACATTCACCCGCGGGCTATTGGCTACATTTAGGGTATCTGCAGGCAGCATAAGCATGAGGGGTAAATTCCTTTCGGCGATTACGATTGGCTCAGAAGTATTGAGCAATTGTTGTAAACTCAACTCATTGCTCCGCAGATCTGCCTGTGCGCCGATTTTGAGCGCTGCGATCTCCTGGTATTTATTCTTCGCACTTATCAGTTCCAGGTTGGAAGTTTCACCTGTTTTAAACCTGATCTCGGCCTTTTTCACAAATCCGCTATAAACACTGTCCTGATAATTAAGGATGCGAAGCGTTTCCCGGTTCAGTAAATAAGCGTACCAGGCACTTCTTACCTGCATGGTGATCTCTGCCCTTGTTAAATGGCCTGAACGTTCTGCCAGCAAAGTTTGCTGATTAAGTAGCTTACGCTGGTTTTTATATAAGCCGGGCCAGGCAATGGTTTGTGTAATACCTATCGCATTATCCATATTACCGCCGCTGGTAGGGTCTTGCGTCACCATCAATTCTGTTTTGGGAATGTCCGTGCCCGATCTTTGCAAAGCCCTGGCCTGTTCAACAGATAACCCTGCCGAGCGGATCTGCAGGTTATTCCTGATGGTTTTATTGATGGCGCTATCTAAGGTGAGCACCGTTCTGCTCTGCGCTTCTGCTTTATTAGTTTGAAAAACACCTATACCAAATACCATCAATATAGTAACCAATGTTTTAGGTAGTTTAATCTTCGCGGTTTCCTTCCGGTTAAACAGCAGGTAAAGGCATGGCAAAACAAACAACGTTAAAAACGTAGCAGTGATTAACCCGCCAATCACCACCGTTGCCAGCGGCCTTTGAACTTCTGCACCTGCGCTGGCAGATAAAGCCATTGGCAGAAATCCTAATGAGGCAACGGAAGCGGTCATTAATACGGGCCGTAATCTTGTTTTAGTACCTTCCAAAACGCGATCGTAAATATTGGTCATGCCTTCTTCCTTGAGCTGATTGAAGTAGCCGATGAGTACAATTCCATTTAATACAGCTACCCCGAAAAGCGCGATAAAACCAACCCCCGCTGAAATACTGAACGGCATACCCCTAAGCAGTAATGCCGCAACCCCACCCATAGAAGCAAGCGGAACCGCTGTAAAGATCAGCAGGCTTTCTTTTACCGAACGGAAAGTCACGTAAAGTAACATCAGGATGAACAGCAAAGCCGCAGGCACAGCGATGAGCAGCCTTGATTTGGCAGCGTGCAGGTTTTGGAACTGGCCGCCATAGGTCAGGTAATAACCGGCGGGCAATTTTAAGGTGGTGTTTAGTTTAGCCCGTATCTCTTTAACGGTTGATTCTACATCACGGCCCTGCACGTTAAATCCGACATAGATACGTCTTTTACCATCTTCACGTGATACCTGTGCAGGTGCATCTTTAAAAGAAATATCCGCCACCTGACTTAATGGTACTTTATTACCTGACGGTAGCGGTACAAGCAGGTTTTCAACACCCGATATATTTTCCCGCAGGTCACGGTTTAACCGTACCACCATATCAAAGCGTTTTTCCCCCTCGAATACTACACCGGTCACACTTCCTGCGAAAGCCGTTTTCAGGATCATATTCACATCGCTGATATTTAAGCCATACTGCGCCATTTTATCGCGGTTATAGGCTACCTGTATTTGCGGCAAGCCGCTAACTTTTTCTATATAGGGTTCGCTTACGCCTTTTACCGGACTGATAATCTTAGCCAGCTTTTCGGCCTGAACAGCCAGCATATCCAGGTCATCGCCATAAATTTTGATAGCTACATCCTGACGGATGCCGGTCATGAGTTCGTTAAATCTCATTTGCATGGGCTGCGATATTTCTACATTGATACCAGGAATAGCTGATAGTGTCTCTTCCATCTTTTCTATCATTTCCTCTTTCGTATTCGCAGACCCCCATTCGCTCTTGGGTTTCATGGCCAGCATCATATCGCCCTTTTCCATTGGCATGGGGTCGGTTGGTATTTCTGAGCTGCCAATGCGGGTAACTGCCTGCTTGATCTCGGGGAATTGAGCTTTTAACAGCTTTTCGGCTTTGCCAAAAGTTTTGACTACCTCGGTAAGTGATGTTCCCTGCATCATAGAAACTTCTACTGTTAGGTCGCCTTCATCCAAAGTTGGGATAAACTCGCCACCCATTCGGCTGAATGCCCATATAGCTATACCAAACACAATAAATACGATAGTTACCGTAATAACCTTTATTTTTAATACCACGATTAAAGCACGCTGATAGATCCGCTGTAAAAATTCGATGATACGATCGGATATGTTGCGTTTGTGTGAAGTTTTCTTGCTGAGGAACAACGCACTCGCCATAGGCACATAGGTTAACGACAAGATAAATGCCCCGAGGATGGCAAAAGCTACAGTTTCGGTCATAGGCCTGAACATCTTTCCTTCAATCCCTACCAGTGACAGCAGCGGCAGGTAAACGATCAATATAATGATCTGACCAAACGCGGCAGATTTCATCAGTTTACCGGCGCTGTCACGCACTTCCACATCCATTTGTTTGGAAGTAAGTTTGGGGATACCCTCTTTTTTATATTTCCCGGTGGTTATATGGTGAACTACGCTCTCAACAATAATCACCGCGCCATCAACTATCAGCCCGAAATCAATTGCACCCAAACTCATGAGATTGCCCGATACACCGAATAGCCGCATCATAGCAAATGCAAACAGCATGGCCAAGGGAATAACAGATGCAACTACTAAGCCAGCCCGTAAATTTCCTAATAACAATACCAGCACGAAAACTACAATAAGTGCACCCTCTAAAAGATTACGTTTCACTGTGCCTATTGCCCGGCCAACAAGCTCTGTCCGGTCAATAAACGGTTCGATGACCACACCCTCCGGTAAAGATTTTTGTATCTGTACCATCCGGTCTTTTACATTTTGGATCACTTCGCTGAAATTCTCACCTTTTAGCATCAGGGCTACGCCGGCTACAACTTCACCTTCGCCATTGCGGGTAACAGCGCCGTAACGGGTGGCGCTGCCAAACTGCACGGTGGCAATGTCCCTTACAAGTATGGGCGAGCCTTTGGTATTGGCAACAACTATACGGCGGATGTCGTCCAGGTTTTGCACCTGGCCCAGGCCGCGGATAAAATAAGCATTACGCTGCTGCTCTATATAGGATCCGCCGGTATTTTCATTGTTTTTTTGGAGCGCTTCATAAACCTGTGGTATGGTGATGCCTAAAGAGTTTAACTTGTCGTTATCTAAAGCTACCTCATATTGCTTAACGTAACCTCCCCAGCCGCTTACTTCTGCCAAACCAACCGTACCTGCTAACTGTGTTCTAACTATCCAGTCCTGGATAGTACGCAGATCAGTGGCGGAATATTTAGTTTCGTACCCTTTTTTGGTGTGGATTACGTACTGGTATATTTCGCCCAGTCCGGTGGTTATGGGTGCCAGTGTTGGTTCGCCCAATCCCTTTGGGATATTGTTTTCTGCTTCTTTTAACTGAGCGTTCACTTGTTGGCGCGCCCAGTAAATGTCTACGTTGTCTTTAAATACGATGGTTATAACCGATATGCCGGAACGGGATATGGAACGTTTTTCAATGATCCCGGCAATATTAGCCATTGATAATTCTATGGGGGCGGTAATAAACTGCTCTACCTCCTGCGCGCCAAGGCTGGGCGCTTGTGTAATGATCTGTACCTGGTTATTGGTAATATCGGGTTGTGCATCAACCGGTAGGTTATATGCAGAATATGTGCCCACCAGTACTAAAACCAGTGTCATGATCGCGATAGTTACCTTGTTCCTGATAGAGAACGCGATAATTTTATCAAACATAAAATGTAAAAATTAATACGAATACGAAAAAGCCTTGCAAAATTTATTGCAGGCGAAAAATCTAAAAAATGTCGTATTAACCTATTTGAGGGGGTTGCCAGATCTTAATTGGCTGCTCCTGAATAGCGGGGATGCTGTAATCAGGGTATTCACGGGTTATCGGTTTTATAAAAACGGGAGTAGTAACTGCCGCAGATAAAAACCTTGCGGTAGAACAGCAGGAGCAAGTACAAAAGGGCGGGCAAGCTTCCTGTGCCTTTTCTTCATTTGCAGAATGACTTTTTTGAATAGAAACTTGCATAACATCCGCTAATATATCTTCCCTGTCCTGGCATGGTAATATTGCCAAAGCGATAAAATATAAACTGAATATAAATGCGAGGTACCTCATTCGATGCAAATATAAATAAATAATTTGCCGATGAGCGCAGACTTAGCGACCAGTATATTGTCTTTATCTTATATAAGATTGGCTTTGGGCCATAACTACTGCAAGCATCACTGTTATAAGGAACAAGCATACTAACAGTAATGTATTGGCTTTATGGCTGTAATGATAATCATCTATGTTTATTTGCTTTTTCATAACCTTATTGTTTTAAGATATAAAGGTCTGATATGCAGACGGATTAATTAATGATACGAGTCATCCAATAAGCTGACCTGGCACAGCAACAAAAAAGGCGCCAATAAATTATGGCACCTTAACGATTGTTACTTTGTAAAAAATATGTAAGCATCTTTAACTGCAGCCTGTATGCTGATTATTTATGCTCAAACAACCAACTAAACGGCCTGTATTTTCGTTTGGGCTTTAGTCCGAATTGCTTTATACTTTTCTCCCTTATCAATTCTGTAGCTTCATTTATATCATCAGTTACCAAATAAAATTTCTCGTCATCAGGCCCAATGGTTCCATCGCGTTTCATTACGGCTATATGTTCAATTAGTTCTTTGTGGTACTCTTTTCCAAAAATGATGATGGGAAAATTTTTTATTTTATGTGTTTGAATAAGCGTAAGCGCTTCAAAATACTCGTCAAGCGTGCCATAACCACCTGGCATAACTACAAATGCAAATGAGTATTTTACCAATAGTACCTTCCTTAAAAAAAAGTGGGTCATGTACACCCATTTGTCCAGGTATGGGTTGGGTTTTTGTTCAACAGGGAGTTGAATATTGCATCCTACAGAATAACCGCCCGCATCTTTAGCGCCGCGGTTAGCAGCTTCCATCAGCCCCGGTCCGCCGCCTGTTATAATAGTAAAGCCCAATTTTGCAAAGGCTGCTGCGGCATTGCGGGTAAGCTGGTAATAAGGATGATCTTCCTTAAAACGCGCCGACCCAAAAAAGGTAATACACGGCCCCACAAAATGTAATGCGCGCAGCCCATGTATCAGATCTACCATCGTTCCGATTGTAAACTTTAATTCCTTTAGTCTGGAGTGCGGCCCATCCAAAAACTGTATCTCGGTACTATTGGTCATGCTATTTTAGATTTATACTTCTGCTATTTGCAAAACCACCCTGCCTGTAATATCGCCTTTACGCATATCATCAAAAATTTGATTAATATCCTCCAGTTTAGCGATATGGATGTCCGCCTTTACTTTACCTTCTACAGCAAATGCAATAGCTTCCTGCATATCTTTACGAGTGCCTACTATCGAGCCGCGTATAGTATAGCGGTTAAGCACTGTTTCAAATATCGGCAGATCGAAACTACCTTTGGGCAAGCCATTTAAAGCGATAGTGCCTTTTCGACGCAGCATGCCTATCCCCTGCTCAAAAGCAATTGGCGAAACGGCTGTAACCAATACGCCGTGCATGCCGCCTGTAGCTTTCTTTAAAACTGCTCCCGGGTTTTCATTCAGGGCATTAACTGTTAGTTCTGCACCCAATTGTTTGGCCAGTGCTAATTTATCGTCAGCAATATCTACCGCGGCAACGTGCATACCCATGGCCTTTGCATATTGCACAGCCAGGTGGCCTAAGCCGCCAACGCCAGATATAGCCACCCATTCGCCGGGTTTAACTTCGGTTTCCTTCAAGCCCTTGTAAACGGTAACACCCGCACAAATTATTGGCGCCATCGCGGCAAAGTTTATCCCTTTCGGAAAATGGGCTATGTACCTGGAATCGGCTAATACATACTCGGCAAAACCACCGTTAATGCTGTAGCCACCATTTTTTTGCTCTTCGCAAAGAGTTTCCCATCCTGTTATACAAAACTCGCAGCAGCCGCAGGCACTGTAAAGCCAGGGCGCACCAACTACGTCGCCAATAGCTACATTTTTTACACCCGTACCTAAACTCACAACATAACCAATAGCCTCGTGGCCCGGTATTAAGGGTAACTGTGGTTTTACAGGCCAGTCGCCATTTGCGGCATGCAGGTCGGTATGGCAAACGCCACAAGCAATTACTTTTACCAATATCTGATTATCGCCCGGGGTTGGCACCGGTACATCTTCAATCACCAGCGGTTGCCCAAATTCATGGATAACAGCTGCCTTCATTTTTGTTGGGATCATAATTTATATATTAAGCACTATTACAACAAAAGTGTGGTAATAAGCATTGCAAATGAATGATGCAGCAACACTAAAAAAATGACGTAAGTCACATTATGTAAGAACACACTAAACCTTACCACATATTATTATGGCCGCTGTTTAACTTAAAAATCAGACGATTGTGATTAGCGTCATTTTTTAAACAAGTACGCCTGTTTATATTTGGGTATAAACGCTATCAGCATGAAAACTATAAGTTTTAACTTTAACCACCCGGTGAAAGGTAATGCGATATTGTCGCCAGTGAATTGCCACGGCGGCTTATGCATGCGACTAAAAGTTGAGAGTTCGAAAGATAATTCACTGGAAATACCGGTTGGCAGTTGTAAGGAGGGGAAGTGGAAACTTACGCTTGACTGGGAGTATGATGGACGTATATTTTCTCATCAGGAAGATTTTGAAATAACTAAACCTGTTATTTAGCTGTTAAGCATCTGGCCGATAAACAATCCTGTAATTAACGCAACAAGGATTAGCCCCCACCATATATATTGCCGGGTTTGCATATCATTTACTTTTTTCTTAAGGCTGCTTATCTCTGTCTCGTTTGCAAGTTTAAGGTTTTGCAAACGCAGGTTCTGCTGTTGTAATTTGGCGAGTGTGCTCCCAATTTCAAGCGGCTTTTGCTGTTCTGTATGGTAACGCCGGGTAAAGCCCCCCTGTTTAAGAAACTTTTCTCCTTTGGGTTTGAGGATAAGTTTCTCGGGCAGCTCATAATCGCCGTGCGTACCTGATTTTGTTATCAGGCCCTCCCGGGTAAGCACTTGTACCATAGCAAAGGCGGCGGCTTCATCCTGGTCAAAAAGGTTAAGTAATTGCAACCTTGTTAAACTATCCGGTATACCAAAAGCTTCCAGCACCGCATCCAACAGCTCACACTCATATTCATTCAGATCCGTCATTACGGCAAAAATAACAATATACACCTTTCATTCCATCCGCTTTTACGGGTACAATGTATACTAAAATACAGGCAAAATGGGTCATTCGCGCAGCACTATCAGATTATGGCACTAATAAAGATCTAAACGTCAGGCTATCGCCCTTAAAAGCGTCAAAATCAACCACGTGGTTTACGCCATTAATGTGCGCGGTTTCCGAGTGTTGCCAGAATTGCCATGGGGTATCTTCGCTAAGGTTTAATTTATCGCGGTTATAATGGGCTACCCATAAAGTATAGCCATCAAAATAGCCTTTCAAATAGTCGTTATAAAAACTGATGCCTGTGTAAATAATTGGGCGGACCTTTGTTTTCTGCTCGATGTGTTTCAGGAATTTGGACAGTTCTTTCCGCATTACCTGCGGGGGTAATTTATCCAGTGTTTCTACATCCGCTACAGGGGGCAAGTCTCCTTTTTCAATCTCTACGTTCTGTAAAAAGAACCGTGCCTGCCATAACCCGTCTTTTTTGGGCCTGAAATAGTGATAAGCGCCGCAGGTAATACCCGCCTTTGGCGCCTCGCGCCAGTTGCGTTTAAAATAGGGGTCGACAGTTAGCAGCCCCTCGGTTGCTTTAATAAAGGCGAACGAAATGCGAACACTGTCCTCTTCCATTGTACTTACTTTATCCCAGTTTATTTTGCCTTGTGCGTAAGAAACATCAATACCATGTATTTTATACTGCGCGGGTATCTTTATCTGGAAACTTGTATACGTACGATAGTTAGGGTTACCGCCTATATCTGTGATCCATCGCCAGGTGGTAACGGCAGTTTTTAGCACATAACCATAATAAAACGGCGAACACAAAACAGCGAGCACAAAGGCCCATAATGCTACTTTAAGATAAGGGAATTTAGCAACAGTTGCTTTTTTACGGGTTACTTTTTTCTTAGCTACGGCTCTTTTTACGGGCGATAAAGGATTTTTTTTAGCAGGCACACTGCAAAGATAAAATCAATTTTTGTGTTGCTCGTCAAAAAAAACAAAGGAGGATTATTGTTTAGTAAGTATACTAAATAAGCCGCCTGACAATCTTTTCAACCAGAGTATTTTTAGGGGCGGCCCCAATTTGTTTGTCCACTATCTCGCCGTTTTTAAAAAACAGTAATGCGGGTATATTGCATATCCCAAACTTTTTTGCTATTTCGGGGTTTCGCCATTAATTTTCAGCGCTATAGCGCTTAATACAACAATATAGATTTACCACGGTGGAGTAGCTGAATGGTTAGGCGGAGGTCTGCAAAACCTCAAACGGCGGTTCGATTTCGCCCTAACACCTCCTATTATTTATTACCGATACGATAACCCATCTATAGCCCGATTTGCAAGAGGGGTTAATATTTGTAAACTGAATGCCATAAGCCACAAAAACAAAAAACTACTAATGCCCGGCGCTGTTAACCATATAGAATTTTATATAAATCCTTATGGAAACATCAGATCTGAAAAGAACCGCGGCGCATTTAATGGATAAAAGCAAAGGCTTACTGGCGATGGATGAAAGCACAGGCACCTGCAATAAACGCTTTGAAGCACTTGGCATCCCGCAAACAGAAGAGTACCGGAGGAAATACCGGGAATTGATTGTAACAACGCCGGGGCTGGAAGAATGCATCAGTGGCGCTATCCTGTTTGATGAAACCATCAATCAATCTGTTACGGATGGTACTTTAATGATAGATGTTTTAAAACAAAAAGGCATTATACCGGGAATTAAAGTTGATGAGGGCGCTATCCCGCTTGACCGTTTCCCGGGAGAAACAATAACAGAAGGACTGGATGGGTTAGGTAAACGCCTGTCTGAATATTATGATAAAGGGGCACGGTTTGCCAAATGGCGTGCTGTGATCACTATTGGCGAAGACATCCCAACCCCTACCGCCATTAAAACAAATGCCTACAACCTGGCCCGGTACGCGGTATTGTGCCAACAAGCGGGCCTGGTACCAATTGTTGAGCCCGAGGTTTTAATGGATGGCAACCATTCGCTGCAACAATGCTCAGAGGTTACCCACCAGGTATTACATGCCGTTTTTAACGCATTGTTTGATCAGCATGTAGAGTTTGAGGGCATGATACTAAAACCAAATATGATATTACCGGGACTGGAAAGCCCTGTTCAGGACAGTATAGAAGCGGTGGCAGATGCAACCATTGAATGTTTTTTAAGATGTGTACCGGCTGCCGTGCCAGGTATAGCCTTTCTTTCAGGCGGGCAGTCTGAACAATTAGCTTCAGAACGACTGAATGCCATGCATATCAGGTTCAAAGATAAAATGCCCTGGGAACTCACCTTCTCCTTCTCGCGTGCTATTCAGCAACCTGCCTTAGAGGCCTGGAAAGGCGATGATAAAAATGTGGCCATAGCGCAAAAGCTACTCTACCACCGGGCATGGTGTAACAGCAAAGCACGGCGCGGAGAGTATACCCCAGAGATGGAAAAAGAGTAAATTGCGGGATAATAGTTACCACTCCACCGCTAACAATACTCACTGAGGTAGCCGCTACGGTATATATGTTGTAAACCGGTGCTTTATGGAAGCGGTTGGCATGCAGAAAAACATCGACGGGGCCGTTCATATCAACGAGTTCGACGCCATGAAAAATCAGAACAGCTATTTTCATTTGATCTAAGAAGTAATAAGGTTTAGGATTTAGGTATTTTTTTGCTTCTTCAGGAGCTTTAGAAAATTGTTCCTACCCGGATGGCGAAATCGCTGTTACACTGTCCTTTTAAATTACAAGCCGTGTAAATGTCTTGTTTTTATTAACTTCAGGCATTCTGAGGTTACAAACATTGAAATGACAAGGGCAGCAATTGATAGAAATTAAACGTCCTGATTTCTCTGTTTGATTGATTTCTCTGTTTGATTATACAAATTTCAGTTATTAATTGAGTATTCCTATACGTAAAACTACGTGATTTTAAAATCACGTAGTTTTACGTGGTTTAAGGGGAGCTAATAATACATTGTTAGTGACGTTTATTGATACAGTAGTATCGATATCTTTGAAAATTATGCAACATGCCTTATCTTAGGCATATATTGAGTGATTATTTTGCTCAAAGCAATTACCAATTAAGACTAAAAACCATGGAACATAAAGCCAAAGCAATCCGCCCGTTCATCGGGTCTAACAATTTTGAACTTTCACGAAGTTTCTACCGAGACCTTGGTTTCGAGGAGACTGTACTTACCCATAACATGTCTGTTTTTAAAGCAAATGATATAGCATTTTATTTACAGGATGCCTACGTAAAGGATTGGATAGATAACACTATGATATTTTTAGAAGTTGATGACGTTGATCGTTACTGGAAAGAACTTTTGGCTTTAAACCTTACTGCTAAATATAAAACAGTTAAACTAACCCCTCCCCGGGCTGAACATTGGGGTAAAGAGTGTTTTGTACATGATCCATCCGGCATCCTTTGGCACTTCGGGCAGTTTATTAATTAACTAAGCCTTTCAATAAGTCCATCATCCGTTACCTGCATACAGCATTCTCGCCTGAAGTATACCCTCATTTGGGCTAGTCCAAGCATCCTTCTGTTATCCATAATCTTTAAATCGTTGGCTAATTTTAGTTGGTTATGTAAAAAAGTGCTTACACTTCATTTTTATATTAAAAACAATAGAAGTATATGATTTTCAAAAAAGCATATATTTATATCATTAAAGGATATCAGACACCCATCTAATCGACTTATTTTTTAAATATATCGCTTTATATTACTTTAAAAAACATAAATACGAATTATCAAATCCTTAATTAATCGTAAATTATTTTGTTTAATCAAAAATTAACACGCAGTTTTGCATTGTTAATTTAACTAACACCGTGCTGCTATCAGTCGGCAATCAATACCCAATACCCACCTCTAATTACCTATTAATTTAAACATATTCTGTTTACAGCATACGTGCGCCTTTAAGGCTGCACGCCCGGTTTTTTTCCGGCAAAATACAAAAACGCTATTTGTTCTTTATAAGATCAGTTAATTAGGAAAGGCGTCTTCTTGAGCGTAGGAGGCGGCTTTTATTTTACAACCAAAATCAATTTTATTAATTAATGTTTTATGAACAGGAGTAACCAATATGAATAAATTACTATTACTCATTATGTTATTTTTTAGTGCCGCTGTAGTTACAGCGCAAGCCCAAACGGTAAGCGGTACCGTTACTGCACGCTCAGACAAGGGGACATTACCCGGTGTTAGCGTGAAAGTGAAAGAGGCTGCGGGCGGCACAGTTACCGATGCAAACGGTAAATTCAGCATCAATGTACCGGCAGGTGGCAAAACCCTGGTATTTTCATTTGTGGGCTTTACCCCGCAAGAAATAGCTATTAACGGGCAAAGTACCATTAACGTAGCCCTGGTAGAAAGCAGCCAGGAACTGGGCGAAGTTGTGGTGACAGCACTTGGTATATCCAGATCAGAAAAATCAATTGGCTATGCCGCACAACAAATAAAAGGCGAAAACCTAACCATGACCCGACAGGCCGATTTTAACACCTCGTTAGCGGGCAAGGTATCGGGCGTGCAGATACTTGGTGGTTCGGGTGCTAAGTTTGGTACATCTACCGTACGCATAAGGGGTGTTAACTCCCTATCCGGCGGTAATCCTATTTACGTAGTTAACGGCGTGGTAACCGATCCAAACGCGGTAAATAATGATGACGTTGAAAGCCTTACAGTACTTAAAGGCCCTGCTGCTACCGCTTTATACGGCCAGCGAGCGTCTGAAGGCGCTGTGGTTATTACCTTAAAAAAGGGAACAAACAAAGGTATAGGTATATCAATTAACCAAACCACAACTTTTGAAAAGGTTTACACCCTGCCACAATATCAAAATGAATATGGTGGCGGTACCAGCCAAACATGGAGTGTGTACAACTACAAACCCGGCGACCCGGAATACCTAAAGAATTTTAACGGTATAAAATATTACAACTATTCTGTTGATGAAAGCTGGGGCCCGCGTATGGATGGCACTATGTATGCCCCATGGTATTTTTGGGATCCAAGCAACGCTGGCTTTGGTAAACTTAAACCATTTGTTGCGCAGCCGAACAACGTAAGGGATTTTTATGATACCGGTATTACTACAAATAATAACGTAGCTTTCTCAAAAGCCGGCGACGATTATAACACCCGTATTTCATACACCAATTTAAACCGTACAGGTGTTAGCCCAAATACTAAACAAAGGCGCAACAACTTAAGCTTTAACGGCGAATTAAAGGTAACACCAAAATTAACCGTTAGTGCAAACGTTAATGTTTTCCAGGAGAACCTGAAAAACGTACCTGCAGAAGGTTACGGCACACAAACTTCGGGTTCGTTTAACCAATGGTTTCACCGCGACCTGGAAATTGATAAGCTAAAAGATTACCGCAGGCCCGATGGTTCATACACCACCTGGAACATCACCAGCCCTACCGACCTTACCCCAAAATACTGGGATAACCCTTATACCGAAGCTTATGCCAATACAGCAGAAGCAAACAATAACCGCGTATACGGTAACGTAACTGCGGCATACAATTTCAGGAAAGACCTGAAACTCTCTGTTATTGCAAGGGGTGATTATCTGAACCGCGATGCCAACAGCCGCGTAGCTTCATATACGATTAATCCTGATGCATACTCAGAGAATACCTATCAGTATAAAGAATATGATTACGTAGCATCGTTAGAGTACGACCACATGTTTGGTAAAGATCTGTCATTACGCGCTGGTGCATTCGCCGAATCAAGAGAAGATGTGGCTAAATATCTAATCAGCAGTACTGTTGGTGGCTTATCAATACCTGAAACTTACACCGTACTTAACTCTTTAGACAGGCCGAACACTACCACTTTTCACAGTACCAAAGTGGTTAACAGTTTATATGGCTATGCATCATTAGGATACAAACAGTTCTTATATTTAGATTTAAATATAAGGAACGACCAATCATCGGCCTTACCAAAAGGGAACAACTCTTATGTATATGGCGGCGCTTCTGGTTCATTCGTGTTCACAGAATCAGGCCTGATACCTAAAAACGATGTGCTTACCTTTGGTAAGTTAAGGGCCTCGGTTGCGCGTGTTGGTTCTGATATCGAGCCATACCAAACCGGCCAAACCTATAATATAAGCACTGTACCTTATGGTAGCAGCCCGGTTCAATTTGTGCCGAACAGTTTACCAAACCCTAATTTGCAGCCAACACTATCTACCTCATACGAGTTGGGCACCGAGCTGCATTTCCTGAGGGGCGACCGTATCCGCTTTGATTTTAACTATTATCACCGCAATACCAAAAATCAGATTCTGCCATTACCGGTTAACGGTACTACAGGTTACTCAACCATTGTTATAAACGCAGGTTCAATTGTTAACCAGGGTATTGAACTATCGTTAGGCGGTACGCCGGTAAAAACATCCGATTTTGTTTACGATGCCAATTTCAATATAGCATTTAACCGTAACAAAGTAGTTTCGCTGTATCCGGGTTTTACCGTACTGCGTTCATCACCTGAGGGTGGCGGTGGTGCTACTATATCTGGTTTCCAGGGCGCTGGTGCTACAGGCTTTGGCTTTGTAGGCTCACCTTCATTTGGTGTTAACAGTGTAGAGGGCCAACCATACGGCCAGCTAATTGGTTCAGGCTTCCGCAGGGATGGTGCAGGCAACATAATCGTTGATGCAGATGGTTTTCCGGAACGGGACGACAACGTAAACCTGGGCAATATACTACCTAAATTCACAGGTGGTTTCACTAATAACATTACTTATAAAGGGGTTACCCTTGGGTTCTCTTTCGATTTCCAATACGGAGGTAAATTTGTATCGGTAACGCAGCAAAACCTTGCCGGATCGGGCCTTGCCCTATCAACCGTTGGCAATAATGAAAATGGCGTACCAAGGCGCGATGATCCGTCAAAAGGTGGCGGTACACTGGTAAAGGGCGTACATGAAGATGGCAGCCCTAATACAACCTATGTTGACACCCGCGACCTAAACGAGGGTTACTATAGTGCCATTTGGGAGCAATATACATACGATGCTACCTATATTAAATTAAGAGAGGTTAGCATTGGTTATAACTTACCCAAAAAGTGGTTTGGCCGTACACCGTTGCAGTCTGCACGCTTTTCAATTGTAAGCCAAAACCCATGGTTAATATATACCAAGGCTAAAGTTAAGGGCATCGATCCATCACAGCTGCAAACATCGTTTTACGAGGGCGGGCAATTACCTGCTACCCGCACCATTGGCTTTAACCTTAATTTAACCTTTTAAGAAAAAGATTATATGAAAAAGTTTTTTAACAAATTACTGTTAGTTTTTATTGCAGGTACCGTTATAACATCGTGCAAAAAAATAACAGACGATATAAACGTTAACCCTAACCAACCTGCACAGGTATCTACGGGCTATATGTTCACAAGTGCCCTACAATTCTTAGGTGGCACAGCTGGTGGAAACGCAACTACTAATATAAACAGTGCCGCCGGCGAATTGTATTCGCAATACCTGGCTGAAACATATTACACAAACGAATCGAGGTTTGCATTAGCGCAGTACGATTATCAAACTTACTATACCGGCCCTTTGCTTGATTTGAAAACTGTAATAGAGACTAACACAAACCCGGATACAAAGGATAAGGTAACCACCACTGCGTTTGGTTCAAATGCCAGCCAGATAGCCGCAGCCCGCATATTAAGGGCGTTTATCTTTTTAACTATAACAGACCGTTGGGGCGATATCCCTTACTCGCAAGTTTTACAGGGCAAAACTAACTTTACCCCTAAATTTGATGCTCAAAAGGATATTTATACAGATCTGTTTAAAGAACTAACTGAAGCGCAAGCCCAGTTTGACGGCAACATTGGTAATGATATCTTATTTGATGGCAGCGCCATCAAATGGAAACATTGGGCTAACTCCTTACGTGCCGTGATGGCCTTACGCCTAAGCAAGGTTGACCCCGCTACAGGCAGCTCCGAATTTAAAAAAGCTGTAGCCGATGGGTTGATGACATCAAATGATGAAAATGCAACCTATAAATATCTTACAGAGCAAAACAATGAAAATCCTTTTTTCGGCAACTACCGCAGCAGGTATGACTATGCCGTTAGCGGTATAGTAGTTGATAACCTATCTGCAAATGCCGACCCACGCTTGCCTATTTATGCCCGAAAAACGGCAGATAGTACATACGTTGGCTTGCCTTATGCCACCGCCGGCGATGATTTGGATGGTTACTCAATAGGTAACCGCAACCTGGGTCAGAAGCTTTTCAACCCCGGTAACATTTCTCAAATTAGCGCGAGGTACTCAAATCAGAACTCACCAACCACCTGGACAAGCTACGCGCAAATATTATTTGCACAGGCCGAAGCAGCGCATTTAGGCTGGATACCGGGCGGCGATGCTACTGCAGCTACTTTTTATACACAGGGTGTTACCGCATCATTAGAACAAAACGGCTTTACCGGTAGTGATGTAACAACTTATCTGGCTAAACCTGGTGTAGTATTTAACTCGGCAACAGCGGTTGAACAAATAATTACCCAAAAATGGTTGGCAAATTACCTTGGCAATGGCTGGGAATCATGGGCAGAATATCGCCGTACCGGCTTCCCTAAACTGTTAGACCCTGTACCGACAGCGTTGAATACCGATAAGCATATCCCGCGCAGGCAGCAGTATCCGCAATCGGAAAACGACCTTAACAAAGCAAATTACAACGAAGTGATTGCAAGGCAAGGCCCCGATGCTTTATCAACCCATGTATGGTGGGATAAATAAATGATCTGCTAAAAAGGAAAGCCCGGTTAACAATGTAGTTTAACCGGGCTTTTCTTTTATATTAATCTAGCACCACCCTCACAATAAGTAAATTTCCACAAGGGAAATCTCTCGCAATAAAAGCAGATAGATAATCTGTTATTATTCAGTATTTTATTTGGTAACAATAGCATATATACAATTTTTTAATTTGTTAATTAACTATTATTTCCTGATATTTCAATTTATTATCTATTTACCTTTAAAAACGCTCTCATGAAGAAAACTCTACTCATCTTTCTTCTGTTGGTAAATTGTTGTGCCTTTAAGGCAATGGCGCAAACCAAAACAATTACCGGAACAGTCACCTCAAGCACCGACAATCAAACTATCCCCGGTGTTACCGTAAAAATTAAAGGAACAACTACCGCAGTTAGTACTGATGCCAACGGTAAGTATTCTATCAATGCAGCAACCGGCCAAACACTGGTATATTCCTTTATTGGAACCATCCCCGCCGAACGGGTTATTGGCGATGAGGATATTATCAACGTTAAGCTGCAAGACGATGTTAAAACCCTGCAACAAGTTACCATCACAACCGGTTTCGGCGTTAAGCAAAGTCAGCGCGACTTGACATCCTCCGTACAGGTAATAAAAGGATCGGCGGTGCAAGCAACCCAGCGCGAAAACTTTGTTACCGCTTTGCAGGGCCGTGTAGCGGGTGCAACCGTTACCAGCACAAGCGGCCAGCCGGGCGCATCGGCATCAATTGTATTGCGTGGTATCACCTCAATAGGCAACAGTAACCAGCCCTTGTTTGTGATAGATGGTATCCGTGTAACAAACGATGCACTGAGCCAAAGCTCGCTTACATCAAATGGTGATAACCGCAGGCAGGATTTCACCAACCGTATAGCTGATGTTAACCCGGATGATATTGAAAATATCACCGTGCTAAAGGGCGCTGATGCGGCAGCCGTTTACGGTTCGGACGCAGCTGGTGGCGCTATTGTTATCACCACAAAAAAAGGGCAAAGCGGTAATGGCGCCGTTACTTACGATAACAACTTCAGCTTTTCTAACGCGTATCGTTTCCCGCAGGTGCAAAAAACATTTGGCACAGGCTCGTCAGGTAACCTTGACCCACTGGTGAGGACCGCTTTTGGTCCGGCTTACGCCCCCGGCACAACAACGTATGATAATCTGAAAAACATCTTTCAAACAGGCTTTTCGCAAGAGCATAACCTGGCGCTTGAAGGCGGCAACGACAAGGCTACCTATCGTATCTCAACCGAATATCGGCACCAGGGCGGCGTTTTGCCCGTGGCTTATAACGACAAGATCTCGCTACGATTTGCAGGGTCGGCTAAGCTTAGTTCAAAATTAACCAGCAGCGCCAGTTTCAATTATTTCAACATCGATAACCGTAAGTTAAATAAAGGCAACTCGGGCACTTACATTAATGCGTTGGCATGGCCAACAAATGATGATGTACGCAATTACCTTAACCCTGATGGTAGCCGCCGTACCCTGTTGCCGCCAAAACTAACCAATGTGGTTACCGATGGAACGATAGATTTTGACAACCCGCTATGGGACGCCAACAAAAACATTAGCCGCGATAAAACAAACAGGATGATAGCCAATGTCGATCTGTCATTCGACCCGGCAAGCTGGATAAACCTGCGCGCATTGGTTGGTGTTGATTTTTACACTACCAACGGCAATAACCTGTTAAGCCAGTACAGTTCATCATATCAAAATTCGGCTTTAAATAGTTTCGCTGCTACCAACGGGATCTCATCAGGCGGTATTATCGATAATTATAATGATAACAACCTGCTTACAAACGGATCTTTATTCGCTACTATAAAAAAGAATTTCGGCGATTTCCGTACAACACTTGCCGTAGGTGCCGAAATTTACGATAACCGCGACCAGATAAATGGCGCTTATGGTGAGCGCTTTTTACAGCCCGATTTTAACACCATCAATAATACCACTCCTACCACACAGCGTAATTCGAGCAACTTTTTCGAGACACGCCGTATAGGTGAAATTGCCCGTTTAGGTATCGTGTATAAAGAAATGATCACCTTAAATGCCACCGGCAGGAATGATTATTCGTCACGCCTTTCTGGCACCAACAGCAACACTTTCTTTTACCCGTCCTTTGGTGCAGGCTTTATCTTCACCGAGCTGCCGGGCTTAAAGGATAATAAAGTGCTATCATATGGTAAATTAAGGTTCTCATACGCGGGTGTGGGTAAAGACCCCTATGCGCCCTACAAGATCAAATCGAGCGTTATACAACAGGCCACAACAGGCGGCGGTTTCGCCTATGATGTTACAGGCAACAACCCCAATTTACGCCCCGAAAAAGATTACCAGCTTGATTTTGGCGCCGAGTTACAGTTCTTTGGCGGCCGTCTGGGTGCCGATTTCAGTTTTTACCAGTACCGCGCTACCGACCAGATCTTTGATCCGCGTATTAGCTACGCATCGGGTTATATACTGGAACTGGTTAACGGCGGCGAGATCCGCAACCGCGGGGTAGAAGCACAAATAACCGGCGTACCGTTTAAATCGTCAGATTTTACATGGAACACTTTTGTAAACTTTACCCTAAACCGTGGCAAAGTGATAAACCTGGGCGACCTGCCCGAGTATTACAATTCCGATACCTGGATCTATGCTAACGCACGCTCCAGCTTATTCCCGGGCAGTAGTTTAACCAACATTGCTACCTATGATTATGCCCGTAATAGCAAAGGCCAGATACTGGTTGACCCTACCAGCGGTTTACCTATATCAAACAACACCTTTGTTACCACCGGCGACAGGCAGCCCGATTTCACCATCGGTTTTGGTAATAATTTCACTTATAAAGCATTCAACCTTTCCTTCCTGTTTGATATACGCAAGGGTGGGGATGTATTTAACGGCAATGAGTTATTCCTTACGCGCTATGGCTTAAGTACCCGAACTTTAGATAGGATGCAGCCGCGCATTATCCCGGGCGTGTTAAAGGATGGCAACGAAAACTCGGCCACCCCAACGGTAAATACCATACAGGTTACGCCATTTTACCAAAACGCATATTACTCCAGCGCCATGGAATCCGACTTTGTAGAACACGATATTAACTGGATAAGGTTAAGGGATGTTACCCTTAATTATACCTTCCCGCAATCGGTGCTTGGCCACCAAAAAGTGTTTAAAGCGGCAAGCATTTTTGTTACTGCTACCGAGGTGTTCCTGCTCACCAATTACTCGGGCGCCGATCCGGATGTAAATGGTAACAATTCCTCTACAAGGGGCTCGGGTTCTGCCGGGTTTGATTACGGAACGCTGGCATCTCCGCGCACCGTATCAGTTGGTTTAAGGGTTAAATTATAAGCAAACAAAACATGAAAAAAATTATATATACCATTACTGCCTTGTTTAGCCTCAGCCTGGCAAGCAGCTGTAAAAAATATGTCGATATAAACGATAACCCTAATGCGCCTACCAGCGTAGATGCCAGCACCCTGCTGCCACCAATATTGGCTGGTATGGCACGTGGCAACTGGTACGATAGCCGTTACATTGGCCAGTATGCACAGATATGGGGCGCACCTACTGCCAACAACGTTTGGGACCAGGAAGGTTATGTACCCGGAAGCGACTCGGGTGGCGAAATGTGGCGTACAATATACTTTAGCCTTGGCCAGAATGTTAGCCTGATGCAACAAGACGCCGAAAAGAAAAACAAATACGATTACCTGGGAGTGAGCTGGGCATTACGTGCCTGGGGCTGGCAAAACGGCGCCGACGAGTACGACTATATGATAGTGAAGGAAGCATACGACCCTACCAAGCTTACCTTTAATTATGACGCACCAGAAGTGGTTTACGCCGAAGTGGTTAAAGATTGTCAAAAAGCGCTCGACTACCTGAACCTTGCCATAAAAACCGACGGACTGACTGTTGGCCCCGACCTTGCTAAGGGCGATTATATGTATTATGGTGACCGCGCTAAATGGAAAAAGTTTGTGTATGCCATACTGGCTCAAAACATGCTGCACTTTACCAACAAAGCCAGCTTTAAGCCCGATATGGTAAAAAAATATGCCGACAGCTCTTTTGTAAATAATGCCGATAACGCCAGCGTGCAATGTACCGGTTCGCAATCAGGCGATGCTAACTTTTGGGGCCCAACCCGTGTAAACCTGCCAAGTTTCCGCCAGTCGGACTATATGGTTAAATTGCTTGATGGCCGCATATTTGCCGGCGCTGCTGCGCAGGACACCCTGGCAGACCCACGCTTACCGTTGTTATTAGCCCGCAGTAAAGACAGGGCATTCAGGGGTGTAGTAGCCCCGCTTGGCGACCCAAACACCGCTGATGCTAACCTATCCATCCCGGCTATGGCGGGTGCTACTACGGCCAATTCTGCTACAGCATCGGCCAAGTATATTTTTAATGATAACTCAAGGGGCGTACTCATGACCTATTCTGAAGTGCAATTTTTTGTTGCTGAGGCACTGTTTAAAAAAGGTGATATGGATGGTGCCTATACTGCCTACAAAAATGGTGTAGCTGGTGCGCTTGACTTTGTGAGCAACCCGCCTATTGCCAGTTCATTAACCAGTACACAAAAGTATATTAGCCAGGCAGCTATTGATGCTTATATGACAGGGCCATCAGTACGCCAAACTGCAGCACAGTTACAACTGAGCGATATCCTGCAGCAAAAATTCATTTCGTTGTTTGTATGGGGGGCGCCCGAAGCATGGTCTGATATGCGCAGGTATGATTACAGCACCCAATATTTCCAGGGATATGTAAAGCCAACTACTATTTATGCCGATAACGCAGGCAAGCAGGTATACCTGCTAAGACCCAGGTATAATTCTGAATACATCTGGAATGTACCGGCCCTTAAATTGATAGGTGCCCTCGAGCCGGATTATCACACTAAAAAACCATGGTTTGTTTTACCGTAACATCTATACACATGAAAAAGACATTATATATAGCTTGCGGCCTGCTTTTAATAATAGCAGGTTGCACCAAAACCAAAATAACGCAGCAGGGCGATGTGGCTGTGGGTGCACAAATAAAACTGGTACACGTTGCACCCGGCGTGCCAGCAGTTGATGGTTACGTGAACAGCACAAAGGTATCGGCCATTACTACCTATTCGGTAACGGATAATATGATTGTAACTTCAATAACCACCGGGTTCCCTTATTTAGGGGTATTCCCGTCAAGTAATTACCTGGTAAGTAAACCGGGTAGTATAAATATTAAGTTTATGGCTGCAACGCCAAAACCTGCTTTAAATAATGCGCAAATTTTAGCTCCAGCGGCAATTGCCGGCGAGATCACCCAACCCACTGTTGATGGTGGGGCATATTCAGCATTTTTGATGGGTTTACCCGGCGGCAGTACAAACGGATTAACGGTTAAAGTTGTTGAGGATAAATTCCCGGCGCCAATTGCAAGTAAGGCATTTATACGCTTTGCCAACATGGTACCCAACGGCACAGCTGTAGACCTGAACGGCACTTTTACTTTAGCCGGTGCTGCAATAGCAACAAAAACACTAATTACCAATACAAGCTATGGCACAGTGACAGATTTTGTACCGATAGATGTTAACCCGGCAAGCACCACTAACTACAAGTTCCAGATGGTATTGGCGGGCACATCAACCACTTTTGGGAGTATAACTATTGATATACCACTGGCGCCAAACAGGTATTATACGGTAATAGGCCGTGGCCTGGCAGCAGATTATGCTGTGCCGGGTACAAGCATCACCCTAAAGGCAAAAGCCAGGCCAACGCTGCCGGTATCAAACACCGAAACCAAAGCGCCTGAGATTTATTATAACGCACCTGGAATTACTTATTATACAAACAAGTAAGTATCCATCAAAACAAAAAGCCGGCAGAACGATTTTCCTGCCGGCTTTTTTATGCAATGTATTTTAGCAGATCTTCAAACCTAATAACATGTGGTTTGTAGTTAAACTATGGGCAAACAACATCAAACATTCCCCGGCGAACCTGAAGAGATGCCGGATAAAAAAGAGCAACCGGAAATAAAACAACCGAACGACCCTAAAGAACCCGGTATACCGCAGGAAAACCCAGATGACATACCTGTTGAACTCCCACCGGATAAAATACCCGGTGAAGACGACAGGCCCGTTGTTAGCGGGTGATAACTTCTACCATCCCACAGTTTGTAAATAAGCTGTGCGGTACAAAGTAACCGGCAACGGTTTTGCCGTTTACCTTTATTGCGCTTAGTTTACGGCCCTTACCTATATGTTTTATAGTTAATAGTTTGCCGGTGCTGGTTTTCCAGTTTACCTGATCGAACAGCGGAACAGTAACCAAATACTGCGGATCGGTAGCCGATAAGGTATATAATCCCAACGAGCTGAATACATACCATGCCGACATTTCGCCCGCGTCATCCATCCCTGAAAGCTCCAGGCCTTCTTTGCCAATTCCGTAAAGGTGGTTCAGGATGTAGTCTATCTTCTCCTGCGATTTCCAGGGTTTATCTACAAAATAATAAGCGAACGGTGCCTCATGGTCGGGCTGATTACCCTGGCAATACTGACCTATCATCGTCTCTACGTTACGTGCAATGTAATTGGGGTTCCAGGGCACAGTAAAAAGCGAATCGAGCTTTGCTTCAAACTTTTTCTTGCCGCCATACAACGCCACAAGGCCATTCATATCATGCGGGGCATAAAATGATACCTGCCATGCATTTGCCTCCCTGAACATGTATTCGTAATAGGGGTGTTCCGGGTCGAAGTTTTTTATAAACTTGCCGGTTTCTGCTGATCTGCCACGCATAAAGTTTACCGACTTATCAAAAACGTTCTTATAGTTTTTAGATCGTGCCATCAGGATGCGATAGTTGGCTGTATCACCAAGGGCTTTTGCCAGTTGCGCCAATGAGTAATCATCATAAGCATATTCCAGCGTTTTAGATACACCTGCTTTGCCTTTGGTCTCCACCTCCCCCTTTTCTACCTCATTATCTGAGATGTATCCTTTCTCTATATATTCTTTAATGAATGGGCGCGTTCCGCCTTCTACATTGGCATTACGTAACAAAAGTTTATAAGTACCCTGCACGTCAAAATCTTTTATTCCCCGCAAATAAGAACCTGTAATAGACGATGCTGCATGGTCGCCATGGAAGAAGGTTGGGATAAAGCCGGTCTTATCACCCATATCTTTCATGGATTTGATCACATCAAGTGTTATTTTTGGTGATATCAGGCTTAACAACACATCCTTATTGCGGTAAGTATCCCATAAAGATGGAATAGTGTAATAGTTAAAATCGGTTTTAACAACCTGATTTTTAACATCGGTATATTCGCCGTTAACATCGCTTCGTAAAGCGGGCCATAACAACGACCGGTACAGCGATGAGTAAAAAAGTTGTTTTTGCTTAGCGGTTCCGCCTTTTATTTGAATTTTAGATAAGGTGGCTTCCCATTTTTGCGAAGCTTCTTTCCTGATAATATCGAATGATTTAGCACCTATCTCCTGATCCAGGTTTTGTTTGGCGTTTGTAGTACTTACGTATGATAGCGCTATTTTCACCTCCACAGGGCCGTTACCTTTATCGCTTAAACGCACTAAAGCGTGTCCGCCTTTGCTGCCGTCTTCTTTATTATCTAAGCTTTCAATCGGAGTATTAACAGTCGCGTAGAAAAAAATACGGCCTTCGCCTGCTTCCTGGTAACCTTGCAAGGCATTCCCAACCTGCTCTACATGCCAGGCCGATACCCGGTTATTGGCTTTTCCAAGGTCGAAAAGAATTTGCCTGCCTGTGTTATCGTCAAACGCGTACCGGTGATAGCCGCACCTTAAGGTAGAGGTAAGGCTTACGTTCACTTTGTAATCTTGCAGGTACACACTATAAAACCCAGGCTCTGCGGTTTCCCTTTTGTGCGAGAAGCGGGAACTGAATTTTTCGTGTGTGCCTGATACAGGTAGTAACGGGATATTACAAAGGTTCCAGTGCCCTTTATTGGTATGCGTAAAACCATATATCACACTATCCTCGTACTGGTAGCCGGCGCCCGACCCATACGCCGTAATAGGGCTTAATTGCACCATAGCATTTGGCAAAGAACTGCCCGGGTAAACCAGGCCCGCCCATGAACGCCAGCCTTTTGGTAACTGGTAACCCAATACCTTGGGGTCGTTAAGGGGCGCAGTACCAATAAAAGGGTTTACATACTTTGTTAATGGCTTGGTTTGCTGCGCTTTGGCAAAATTTACAGCAACCAGCAGCAGTAGTAGTGCTAAAAAGTTTTTGATCTTCATTATATAGGTTTATAAGAGTAAGACTCAAAAACAGGCCTTTGCCCCCAAAAGCAAGAACTTTAAAGCCAAAAGCAACAGCTTTGTTACAAAGAAAAGTATTGCTATTCCTGAAATGCCAGCACCTTTTAGTGAATGGCGGCGCAACAAACTAAAATATTGTAACTACAGTCAAAATGGCTTACTTATTATAAGCAGGCCCTTTTAATTTCTATCATAATATTTTTACTCTTTGCAGCCCATTATAAAAATAACAGCCCACACAAAGCCCCGCGAATGATTCCAGGCAGGCAAAAATGCATAACACTATAGCAAGCGGTGCCAATAATACAACCCAGCCCAAAATAGCTGCGATAAGCATTGTGGTTACAAACACCAAACCCATGCCAGCGGCAAAGCGCTTGGGCCCACGGTCGGTTGGTTTATAAGCAACTTTAAAAAGCTTAACCAATACGTTGGCCAGTGCGCCAAGCAGGCTTAGTTTCGGGATAAAAAAAGCGCGTACAAAAAAATCGTACACCAGTAGCATAATAAGCCAGTTGTACCCTGTTAACAGGAACCCGATGCCCATAAACAGCACTAATAAGGCCACTATCCTTATTTTATTTTCGTTCACTTTTACATGCTCTATTGGGCATTGCAGGTCTTGGCTCATCATTTTTTAATTAATAGCTATAAAACTTAGCTTGGAAAACAAATATAATAATGCAAAATGTTAATTATTGTAAAATTAATGTGAAGGTTTTGCAGGCGGATGTATTAGTTATTATATTTATCACGAATGGCTCAACCAGAATGTTCCGGTTAAGTTATTAAACGCACATATTGTTGTTGCTGATAGGAAGCCCCCCGCCTAAACGCGTTACTCTTATCAATTCACAATATTAATATGAAAAGCTCTTATCGATCCGTTTATTTTAAGCTGATACTATTAGCACTGCTAATAAACAGCAGCTTTGTGGCCCATGCCCAACTTTCGGCGTCGATGCCTTATCAACAGGATAAGGCCGACACTATACAAACCGTACCATTTACTGACAACAAAGAGTACACTGTTGCAAGCGCGCCAGCCAAAGCTTTTAGTGTTTTTGACGATGATGACGATAATTCGTTACAAAAAACAATTTCTCTTAACCTGAGCAAATCGCAGGAGCGTAAACAGTTGATGAGCTATTTAAAACAGCTTGAGTTGGGTAACACCATAGCCGAAAACCAAAAAAACAACAAAGCCCTCTATCGTTTCGCCAACCTGTTTGCAAGACTAAAGCTGTATCCGCTGGCTATGAAATGCTTTTTTAAAACCATTGACCGCGAAAACAAAAAAGCTAAAAAAAATGCAGATAAACTGGTCGATGCAGATGATAGGGTAAACATGGACGAACTGCCCATTAACACCAAAGACGACTCATTATTAAGCATACAGGCCGAAAAAGCAAAAACCACCAAAAGTAAATACACCAACTACAAACGTATTTCAAATACATTTAACGATGGAAAACCCGCTATAGCCTATGCCCTGCTCTTCCATGTAAAGCAACCCGTATCGGGCAAACCAAAGGTTTTTGTATTTAGCAATACCGGCCATACTTTTATCACACTGATAAAATACAATGCCGATTCTACCTATGTATCATGTTCATTCGGGTTTTACCCAAAAAGCGAAAAGATCTTGTTTGCCACGCCTTGGGACCCATCATCGGAATCCCAGTTTAAAAATGATGCCGGCCACAAATGGGACGAAGTTGTAGGTAAATTTATCTCTCAAAAGAGTTTTGAAAAGATCCTTAATCTCACCAAAAAATATGGCGATCTGGAGTATCACCTCAGCAATAACAACTGTACCGATTTTAGCCTGGAAGCGGCAAACCTTGCAGGATTAAGTATACCAGAAACGAAAGCCAAATGGCCTTTAGGTTATGGAAGTAACCCTGGCACAACAGGCCAAAGCTTAATGGATGGCAAATATAATAATACTGATAACCAGCCTGACGCAAATATCTTTAGAAGCCTTAATATCACCCTTGCCGAAAAGCAATTTATTTACCCGCCGTCCAAAAAATAGCATTAGTAAACAGCCTGGTATAAGCCGGGTTATCAAACAGGGTTGGCGAGTGCCCCATAAAAATATAAACATTACGTGCCTTGTAATGTGGGTTAGTCCACACTACTGGATGATCACCCATTTTCACTTTTAATTGCTGCGGGTTATAGGTAGATTCATCTACGCTGGCCAGCACATGCACATTGGCCCTTGGGCTTTTATCGTATGTATACCATTCCTCTTGCTGAATAAGGAACGATGCTGGCACGCCTTTCATCACCGGGTGCTGTTTATCTTCCACATTTACCCTACCTTTTGCAAAAGTGGCTATGTAATCCTTCCACCTGATGCCGCCCATAAAGTTTGAATACCAATTCCACATCGGGTAACCGTCAAACTCACCCAATAATGTAGCATGATGGAAACCTATCCAGCCGCCCCTGCCTTCGTTGATATATTTTTCGAATGCTTTGGCAGCCTTATCTTTCCATGCGTATGGCGCATAATCAAGCTGGATGAATAGTTGGTAGTTACTCAAAAAAGCGTCGTCAATTTTATCCGTATTTCGGATATAATCAATTGTAAATCCCTTTTGCGCAGCCAATTGGTTAAGCCAAACTTTTGCCCGTTTAGAGTATTCTACATGATGGCCGCCGTTCTCATACAGGGCCAAAACTTTAAAAGGTTTAATTTCCTGCGCTTCGGCAGCAAGGCAGGTGCAAATTATACATAACGCAAATAATACTTTTCTCATCATCGGTGCATCAGTAGTATAAACGGGATTAAAATAAGCCCAGAAACTTTTTACGTTTTTTCTTAACAGGCGTGGCTTTTATAATTGCCGAATCTACTGTGGCCTTTATAGCCTTGTTTGCGGCAGCCCTGCGTGCAGCTGCTATTTTACGGTTATATAATACCCTCGCTACACTATCCTGGTTGTAGGCACGGGCCATAAAGGGTGGTTTCAGGTAATCGCGGGCATCAACATATATGGGAATAACGTTCCCGGTAGCTTCATCTTTATTTATAAATGCCGAATAGAAAAATAAGGCCATAAATATACCGCCGAGGGTTAATACCAGGCCAAACGCACTTTTCGGCAATAATACTTTCGATTTATCGCGCTCATAAATACCTTTCTCTTCATTATACCTTATCCCCTCCTCTCCGGCCAAAAGTTTTAAAGATGATAACTGTTTATGTTTTGCCTGCTCATCCTGCTGGTATTGGGTTACCATGTGCTGCAGGCGTTCGTTCTCGGCTTGCATGGCGGTAGTGCTTAACTTGCCATCGGCGGCAAGGCTGCCATTTATAATGGCCTCATGTAGTTCAACGCCACTTTTAAAACGTGCCTCGGGCGATTTTTGCAGGCATTTATCAATCACATCAACCAGCCATTGGGGTATCTGCAGTTCCTGGGTTTGTTTCAGGGTACTCCAACTATCAGGAAGGCTTTTCTTACGGGCCTCGCGCAGATCGGGCACGGGCATTTCCATATGGGCCAGCATAATGGCATTACGACCGGTTTCGCCATTGCCCGTAAGCGGGAATGGTACACTGCCGGTTAGCAGTTCATACAAAATTATACCATAACTATAAACATCTGTTTGCAGCAGCATGGCGCCGTCGTGCTGCTCGGGGGCCATAAATTCAATTGCTCCCGCATGGCGGATGCTGCTCCGGCGTTCTTCCTCGGTCATTACGGCCAGGCCAAAATCCAGCAATACATAATTGCCCGTATGGATATTATATTTTACATTATTACTTTTTACATCGCCATGCTTTACCCCCACTTTATGACAATGTGCCAGGGCGTTAGCCAGTTGATCAGCCACCCGGATAGCCTCTTTCAGCATAAAGATCTTTTCGTGCGGGGGTTGTAGCAGTTCGCAAAGGTCGGGGCCTTCAATGTATTCCATCTCAATGTATGGAAGTGAGCCGCTCTCAGTAATGCCCGAACTCAATATTTTTACAACATTGGGGTTAGGTTCTTCGTTTACCTTTTGCAGTTTGGCAACTTCATTACTAAAGTTTCGGAAGTTTTTATCCTCCTCACTTTCGGAATGTATAGGTGTTGGCAGCAGTTTTACGGCGGTTAGCACCGGTCCCATGCGGCGACCTTTGTATACCGAACCCTGCCCGCCCGTTCGCAGCGCGCCAAGATTCTCTAAACCTTCTGTTATAGTAAAAACTTTACTCATTTGTTGCTGGTTGGTAACTAAACTCCAAAACTGCCGACTCTCCCAAAATGATCTGATCGCCTTCCTGCAACTGGTGACCGATATGTGTTGAGGTTAGTTTGATAATATCCTCACTCTTCTCCGACCTTATTTTGATCTTATTCCGGGGTGGCACACCACCTTCATCAGCAAAAAGCATAAACCGGCCTGCATCGTTATTCCACTCAATACGGGCATGCTGGCGGCTTACATATTTATTGCTTTCGTTTGTACTGTCGCTCGGGAAGGCAATTTGGTTAGTGCGGAAAAAGCCATCATCGCCCTGCGCTTTTTTATCCCTGCCGATGTGGACCTTCTCACCCTCAGAGGTAATGGTATACTCCTTTTGATCGGTTTCGCCGCTTAATGCCCGCAGGTAAGCGGTAGCGCTTTGTTTGATAAAATTCTTACTGGTTTTGATAAAGAACGCAACATCCAGTTTTTTAGACCAGGTAGCTTCCTCCGGAAATTGCTGGTCGAATATTACTTCCATCAACCAAGTTTCGGGCAGGTTTACGGCGTAATCGTCAGCAATACGCTGTACTTCGTCTTTAAACAGTTCAGGTTCTTCTGTATAAACTGCGGCCTCATACATCGCTTTTTCTGACGACGGGCAGTTGATAAAAAGGTTTAAACCTTTAATGTTGCCGCCTTCACCACCTTCGGCCTTTTGCAGCTCCTGCTTAATAAATTGAAGCAGCTCATAACGGATGCTTTTTACATCCACAGGCCTGTTTTCCTTATCGCTTTTAAACAAATTGAACATAATGGTGCGTAGTACTATTATTATTGAACCCTAAAATCAATTATATATTATGCTAAACCCGAGGGTTATTCACTTGTTTGCTCTTTGATGCTTTTAATATATCCTTTTTCTTTGAGGAATGGGATCACGTGATTGGCTGCCAGCCTTACCGCATCAGATGAACCTTTTGTTGATTCTATTCTCACACAAACTACAATATTGCCCGTACCGTTCTCCTTCGGCGCGAAGAACACGTACCACCCATCATTGATCTGCTGTTTTTTCCAGATCCGCTCTGGCGTACCGGTTTTACCTGCTACCGCAAGGCCAAGTATCCACTCTTTTGGTGCACTTTGCTCTATCATATACTGGCGAAGCAGCGCAGCATATTGAGGATCGTTGGTTAGTTTAGTGCCCGGCTTAACCTTAACGGTCGAATCATTCACTTTCAACACGTACCTATTTTGCAATATCGTGCCATGATTAGCTATAGCCGCAGCCATACGTGCTACCGAAGCCGGGGTAGCTATCAGTTCACCCTGCCCCCACGCCATACCCGAGATACCCTTGGCCCTTGTTTTACGAATGTTATTCGGATCATATTTTGGCTTGGTATTAAATTCGGTTTTACGCCAAAACTCCCGCCATTTTTCTTCCTGCGCGGCGTTCTCTTTATCGCGTCCATAGTAATAACCTCCTACCCCATGTAAAAACATACCGGTTTTCATATAAACAGTAGCCATTTGCTCCTGCAGATGTTCCTCGTTGGCCAGCTTAATAAAATACACGTTGTTTGATTTCGCAACGGCTCTTTCCAAGGTGATCACGCCTGTTTCATCAGGCTCTACACCTTTGGTACGGATGCGCTCGTAGCTTTCTACGTTAAACTTACGGTTAGCCGCAGCCAGCCCCAGTTTATTAAACGATGCTATGGAGGTTGCCAGTTTGGCGGTTGAGCCCGGCTGGGTTGCCAGCGTAAAGCCAAGGTCCTGCGTGGTTGTCCAGGTATCTAACTGGTTTTGCTCTACATAGCTCATGGTCAGTTTTTCCCAATCGTGCACGGGTGGCAGCGGGTATACGGCCGAGGTAAGCACATCGCCTGTGTTTGATTCCATCACCACAACTGATACACGGTTATCCAGCAAAGAGGTATCCTGCGCTATCGAGTTTTGAATGCTGGTTTGTAGTCCCGCGTCCATGGTTAGTTTTATATCACGGTTTCGTTTTTTAAAGGCTTCCACCTCCGCGCTGTTAATGCCTGCCAAAAGCAGCGGGGCAATGGCGCTGTAATCGCGCTTAACAACCGTCATTTCTTTTACACCACGGGCCAAAAACCTGTCCTCGCGGTAGCGGTTGGCGGTTACGTTATATTTTTCGGTTGGCATTTTAAAGCCGCGTAGTTCGGCTGCATGTTCGTATTCGGCGAAATACCCATTGGGGCTGCCATTGAATACTCCTGTATTGGCATCGCCCGTCCAAAAGAACATCTGCTCATCAAAGGGATAATACCTGTCGAGCCGCTTATGCATCGCCGAATCTATATTATACCCAATAGCCCCCGCCTGCACCAGTTTGCGGTGTTGTTGTATCACCAGTTCGGGTTTGCTGGTAGCCAGCAATACACCATCGCGGTCGTAGATATTACCGGCTTCTAATCGGTTCATTAATATGGCAATGCGCGGGTTATAGCTAAACATACGCGCGCCGCTTTTATCGGCCACCAATGCGGGTTTCACCACCCATTTTTTATTATCGAACGAATAGCGCGATACATTTATCGATAGCAGCACAATACCTGCAACAGCGCCAATCAAAGCAGGCACCAGGTTTTTATCCTGCTGGCGCGATATATAATTCATTTGTACAGGCGTGCCCCGCACCAATGATGCCGAGAGCAAGAACCCGGATGCCAGTAAATTGGCTACCAGCGACGACCCACCATAACTTTGGAATGGCAACGACACGCCCGACAACGGCAATGCCCCGGTTGAACCGCCCGCTATCAGCATAAATTGGACGAATGTGGATATGCCTATCCCCGCACAGAGGTAAAACAGGAATGGTGTGCCCGTTCGACGCCCAATGATAATGGAACGGTGCAGGTAAAGCAGGAACAGGATGAAGATACAGGTGATTCCCGTCCACCCGAACTCCTCGCCCATGGATGGTAAGATCATATCGGTATGCGCTTCGGGGATGGTTTTAGCAAAGCCTTCGCCTACGCCCTGGCCGCTTACGCCGCCGCTGCCCATGGCCCAAAGGCCGTTGGCTACCTGGTCACCACCATAAACTTCGTTATTCCAGGCGTCCTGCCAAATAGCCTTGCGGTCAACCAGCCTTTGCACCGGGCCGGGGAACAGCTTGCCTAAGTATGGGATCTGATCTATGGTTAAAAACGCCGCCATGATAATGAGCACCATCATAGCCGATTCGCTTATTGATTTACGTTTGAACGCCATAAACAATGCCGCGATAGCCGCCGTTATCAATGCCGAAAGCCAAACATTCTTTATCACCCATGATACGATGACATACAGCACCACCGCCCCTGCCATAAACATAAAATCGCCACGGGAGAAAGAGAACAGTACGATAAAGGTAAAGCACACCACCATGGCCGGGCCCAGATCGCCCAATAACAGGAACAATAACAGAGTTACCAATATGGCTATTAAAGCAAATGAGAAGAATTGCCAGCGTTTATTCCAGCTACTGTATTCGCTGATCAGCTTCTCATTAGCAGCAAAAAATCCCGCCAGGAAAAGGATGATGAGGTATTTTACAATTTCGCTCGGCTGAAAGCCGAACAGGTTTACCTTAACGCCGCTACCCTCGGGGCCGGTACCAAACTTAATGGTCATGGCCAGCAGTGTTGCCGCCAGTACCACCCATGGCCAGCCATTTGCCGCGTTGCGATTATGCTTAAACACCAGCATCCGGTAGATCCACGAATCGGGTGTAAACCTGCGAAGTTTAAATTGCAGCATCACCAGCATAGCAACCAGGCCAATGCCGAGATATACCAACATATCTTTGGCTAAAAACCTATCGCGTAGAGGGTCTTGTAAACTTAAAAGCGTCAGGAATGATAAGCCCGCAAGGATCATCACCACCGGTAAAATCAACTGGTCGGCCGTACTAAACTTCCACGACAGAATGATGTGCACCAGCAAAAACGCCGCTATAAAACTGCCCGAGATAATGAGAAACCATTTATTAAACTCGACCGGCGTACGAATAATGAGCGATTTCTCTTTTTTGAGGATATTAAAATCTTTAGTAGAAAAAAGCCTGATGGTATGCGGTTGCTGCGTGAATGTAAAGCTGGCGTCATCGTCCAGATTTTGGATGCCTTGCGATGTACCAAACTGGTAACCGGGTTGTAATGGCAATACTTTAAATGCCTTGCCTTCGGGCAGGTTTGTAAATTTCGCTATACCCTGTTCGTTAGTGCGGGCGTAGCCAGTTAAACTTTGCAGGTGCTTTTTACCTGCACTATCGGGCGTAAAGATCTTTTTAAAGCCGTTACCGTTTTCGGTTATCAGCTTAACGTCTTCAATTTCTTCGTCATTGTAAATACTATCCTCCGGCAGTATCATTTCCAGCTTTACCAAAACGCCGGGTACAGGCTGTTTTTTATTGACAATGCTTACACTGATGCTTTGTTCGCCAAGGGCCAGATCGGTTTCCTGCGGCACTTTAACGGGGTTATTCTTTTCACTCTCAAACAGCAACGAATCCTCGCCGGTATAACCCAGCAATGATTGTGAAGCTTCTACCCTGCTTTTAAACGATTTGCCGCCCTTTACAAAAGCATCATCTGCGCCAATAAAGTATTTGCGCTTGTTGAGCTCACCAATGTTATCAACCTGCGTAGTACCAGCCGATGCATTGGCAACTGTTGCGGTTATCAGGTCGATGTCGCGTTTATCTTCAAAATAATATCCTTTGGTAAGCAGCTTTTTTAACTGCCCTGCGGGGTCGGGCGCATTCAGGTTGATCATGGTGCCATCCTGCAGGCGCTTATCTACATCGGTAAAGCGCGTTTGCAAAACCGTGTGCAGCCTGAAGAACAAAAACACGAACAGAACGCTTACCAGCAGCAGAAAGATGCGTTCCTTCCAACGGCTTACCGTTTGTATTTTATCGGGCTCCATTCGGTTTGACAGGGGTTTGGGGTTTAGCGGGTTGCGGGTTTACTTTCGTGGCCGGGAAATCGGCATTCACAGGCTTGCTGTCAGGCAGGTCATACTTACGCTGAACAGGCAATTTGCAATTAATGAACTGCGTGTTCTTCAAAAACAAACCGGTATTCCCAAGTTCGATGCCTGTGCTAAAATCTTTAAATTTTAAATTATCCAGTATCACTACCTTACTATCTGTAGCTATAGATAAGGCGGGCCCTTTATAAGCTGTGTCGCGTTGCAAAGTGATATTGCCTTTCACCCGTACGTATAGGGTATCCTGATCTATATGTAGCGTATCGGTAATGATAATAGGCTGTTTAAACGAAGTATCAGACAGTACAAGCGTATCGCCTTTAAAAGCATCAATAGCGTCCTGTAACTTCACCTCATCGGCATTACGCATCTTTTGTACTACCGGGACTGCTTGCCCAAGCGGCGTAGCTTCTTTTTGATTGGTAAGGAATAACCAGATGGTTGATGACAGGAACACCAGGCATAAAAAGCCCAGTATAAGTGTTAAGCCACTATTCTTGTTTTGGCCCATAGGTGCTTTATGTTTAAGTTCTGGTTCGGTGTGTTGTTGTTTGGGGCGCACCGGTGTAATCCCATCATCCATTTCATCATTCCTTTTTATGGGCGATGATGCGGGCATAGTGGCCTGCTGCCTTTGCTGTGTTTTATCATTTTGTACCAGTACAACGGTCACGTTATCACGCCCTCCATTGGCATTTGCGGTGGCTATCAGCTTTGCTGCCTTATCCTGTAAGGACGTGTTTTGGGTGATGATATCTAATATCCCGTTCTTATCCACCAGGTCGGTTAAGCCATCGCTGCATAACAGCAGCATATCGCCCGGTAAAAACGGCGATTGGCCTGTTTCAATAAAACTCTCGTCAGTATCTATCTGACTGGTAAAGCCCAGCGCTTTATTGATCTCATTACGTTTGGGGTGGTTCATGGCGGCATCTTCGGTAAGCCTGCCGCTGTCTTCTAAAAAGCCTACAAAGGAGTGGTCTTTAGAGATCTTCACTAATGAAGTATCGCGCAGCAAGTACAAACGGGTATCGCCTACGTGCGCGTAAAAAAACTGGTTGTTCTCCAGATCGACCAGCGCCATGGTAGCCACACAAGCCATGCTTTCCAGTTCTTTATCTTCCAGTTTCCTGTCTGAGATCTGCTTACTGGCCAGTTTAAAGGCATCTATCATGCCGGGGATGATCTCGCCCTGCAGACCGCTCAGGCGGTCTATTATTACCGTTTTCGCTATATCTGCCGCTACTTCGCCGCCGTTATAACCACCAACCCCATCAATTACGGCAGCAAGCACCATGCGGTTGCCCATTACCTTTTGGGTAATAAAGGTATCCTCGTTATTGGTACGTACCTTGCCTGTGTCGGTTAATCCAAAATAATTTTCAGCCATTGCGTTTACCTGAGTTTTTAATATCAGCAAAATGGGTCACCAACAGGAAAAACCCAATTACCAATAAGCCTATGGATAGTATTTGCGACATCCCCATCATTATGCCTTAAAAAGGTTTAAACCAATAATACCGTTCAGCAACATACGTGAGTTTACCGGCAGCTCTACCCATTGCGGCGAGTTTACATCGCTGCGGGCTATGGTCACTTCGTTCAGTGTTGTTATTTCACCAAATGATGCCAGGTAAAACTTACCGTCGGCTTTGTTGTACTTTATTTGCAGATGCGGTGCGTTCACCCAATCGCTCGGTATGGTGAAGATGTTAGAGTCGTCGCGGGTTTCTTCAAGCCCCGATACAATTATCTCTTCGTCCTTCATCAAATACTCCACCTTTTTACCTGCAAATTGCTGGTCGGGGATGATGGTTTCCAGTCGCGCAACCGTACTTTGTACTTTGGCGGCCTTTTCCCCTTCAGGTTCAAGCTCCTGTTCATACGGGATCTCGAAATACCCTTCGCTATAATAAGTAAAGCCTTTTAAAGCTTCCTGGCTTACATCAAAAGTTTGGGCAATGCCTGTTTGCCGCGGAATAAAAGTTACCCGCAGGTTTTGCTCTTTCTGGTTATTATCAGGCAGTAATTTGCCAATGAACCCTTTATCGCCACGGGCATAATCAGGGTGCGATACCAGCCTGAACACCCATTTGGAACCGGATGGTTTTACCGTTTTACCGGCCGCGCGGTATTCTTTCAGGATCTCGTAAAACTTGGTAACCGTTTCCTGCACAATAAGGCCGAAGATGCCTTGCTTATCGGCTACAAACTCCTTGTAATCATCTGCGTTAAAGCTGATGATAAATTCGTGGTAGAAAACCACGCGGTCGGCAAACGAGAGATCTTTGATCGAGTCGCGGAATTTATCGACAATATAACTGTAAACCGTATCGGGCGTAAGGGCTTTAGCCTTTGCCTTCTCGGTACTCTCGTTGGTTAAAAACCAATCCTGTATGCCTATGCGTTGCCAAAAATTTGGGGTTGATGCCATTTATATATCTTAGAAAACTGCTTACAGCAGATGTTTATCGTTTAAATTATTATTGTGAATTACTTGTGGTATCCGGTTCTGTTTTAGTAGTATCGGGTGCCGGTTTTTGCGGTATCACTACCGGCTTTTTCACCACGGTATCTTGCTTTAATGGGATTGAATCCTGCGCAGCATTATCAGCCGGGAACCTCGATCCATAATCAGGTACACTTGTACTGGTATCCGCTTTAGTACGTAACGAATCTTGTTTTACCTGGTTTGGATTACCTTCTTTTTTGAGGAATGTGGCATAAACCGAGAAGCCCATAAATACAACCAGCAACACCATTACCGTATAATAATATGGTTTTGATAATGATACCCGAGACTCATCCTCAACGGGCTCTGCTGCCACCTGCTGTTTAACAATTGGCGCGCCCGATTGCTGGTATTGCAGCAATTGATTATGCAGGCGTTCGTTCTCACTGCGCAGAGCGGCGTTACTGAGCCCTCCGGCAATATCAAAGCTATCCGACCCGCTGAGGCTGCCGGTTACAATAGCATCATGCAGTTGCGTACCGTTGCTAAACCTTTTTGCCGGATCCTTTTCCAGGCATTTCTCTACCAGTTTAAGCAGCCATTGCGGCAGTTGCATTTCGCGGCCTTTCTTTTCCTGATCCCAGGTATCTGGCAACGAGTTTCTGCGGGCGTTGAGCAAGTCGGGCACCCGCGATTCGATATGCGCCAGCATCACCGCGTTACGGCCGGCATCGCCACCACCATGCAGCGGGAAGGGAACCTCGCCTGTTAGTAATTCATACAGGATTATGCCGTAGCTATAAATATCGGTTTCCAGCAGCATCTTGCCCTCATGCTGCTCGGGTGCCATAAATTCAATTGCCCCCGCATGCCGAATACTGGTACGGCGCTGCTCCTCGCTCATGATGGCCAGGCCAAAATCAAGCAATACATAGTTGCCTGTATGGATATTATACTTTACATTATTACTTTTTACATCGCCATGCTTTACCCCCACCTTATGGCAATGCGCCAGGGCGCTGGCCAACTGGTCGGCCACACGGATAACCTCGGTAAGCATAAAGATCTTTTCATGGGGCGGTTTCAGCAGCTCGCAAAGATCGGGACCTTCAATATATTCCATCTCGATGTAGGGGAACGAGCCGCTATCAGTAATGCCCGAACTCAGGATCTTCACCACATTTGGGTTTGGCTGCTCGTTAACTTTCTGAAGCTTGGTTACCTCGTTACGAAAGTTACGAAAGTTCTTATCGTCCTCGCTTTCGGTATGGATAGGTGTTGGCAGCAGTTTGATGGCCGTTAATACAGGCCCCATGCGGCGACCTTTATAAACCGAGCCCTGCCCGCCGGTGCTCATCGCCCCTAAGTTTTCAAGTCCCTCTGTTATTGTAAATACTTTACTCATTTATTGTTTAAAAACATTGCCCGTATTGCAGGCAAAAGGTATGATGTTAAATACAGTGTAAATTACATTTAATATGCCTGTTTGTTGTATGCAATTTGCAAATTTTATACATACAACATTAAAACGCAATACTTATTAATGAAGTACGGTTGGTAGATTTTAACATTTTTATATGTTTTTGGCTCCCACAATAAGAGCACCTTCAAAAAAGCTGTTTACACCCTTTCGGGAGAACCTTACCATGGCGTATATTTATAACACCTAATCTTAATCACATCACAATGAACAAACCACTAAAATGGGTAGCTGTTTTATTTGTTGCAACCCTGAGCGCCTGCGGCGGAAATCAAAACGGCAATACTGAAAAAGCGCTACAGAGCACACAAAAAGTACGTCATCTACGCAAAAGCCTTTACTCTTTAAAAGCTGAAAAAGACATGGCCGACCTGAAGAAGGCGCTGGGCGTTATGCGCGCTATGGATTGCGACAGTACCAGCAGCTGGTATTATCAGGGGGCTATCCATTGGGTGCCTGACACTATACCCAACAACCCTTTTTGCGCCAGCTATCATTACCCAAAAGACCTGAAAGAGGCCTGGGATAACTGTACGCATACCAAATCGAAAAAGGAAGTGATCCACTTTTTAGTATGGCACAGGCTGTACATTTATCATTTTGAAAAAATCGTACGCAAGCTATCCGGCGACCCAAATTTCAGCCTGCCTTACTGGGGATATACCGATACCGTGAACGCACAGCAAAGCCGCACGATGCCGGCTATTTACCGGGACACAAAATCGAGCCTTTACGAAAAAGCACGTTTGGACAGCCTGAACAACGGCGCACCCTTACACGGCGAAATATTGGAGTTTATTGACCTGAAAAACCTGTTTGATAACACCACCTACGCGGGTTTTAACAAAAATATGAATGCGGCACCTCACGGGGCCATGCACGATTATATTGGCTATGGTAATAGCGAGGCCGGCAAAGGCATGTTTAACCCCATTAAGCAAAAATTTGACAAAGGCGGTGGCTTGATGCAGGATGTAAAAACCGCTGCTTACGACCCTATCTTTTGGGTGCACCACGCTAACATCGACCGGGTTTGGCAAAAATGGACCAACACCAATAATGGACAGGAAGTTACCCTTGCGGAGTTAAAATCGGTACCGTGGCCTTATATTTTCTTTGATGAGAACGGCAAAAAGGTGCAATACACCATGGAGGAGGTTATGAAGATATTGTACACTATGGATTATGATTATGACGACACCCCTGTGCAAGGCAAGCCTGCCAACGTGCTAAAAGCAGCTCCGCTACAGCTACAGGCTAAAAACGCGCTGACATCTCAGTCACCAAATGTAGTAGTGAATAAGGGGGTTACCAATTTTACGGTAGCCAACAATGCAGCTAAAACCAATTTGTTAAAAAGCAATGCTAACCAAAAGGTATTTATGAACGTTACAGTATCATACACCAAAGCGCCAAAAGGTGGTTACGAGGTGTTTTTGAACCTGCCAAAAGGCGCTGTGGCTAATTCAAAAAGCGATTACTTCAGCGGTTTTATGACCTTTTTCGGTGCCGACCACCACTCGGGCATGGACGATATGAAAATGGAAGGAATGCCGGCTAAAATGCAGGAAACATTCACTTTTGAGATATCAAAGGAGTTTAACCTCTCTAAGGCGGGTGGACAACCCAACTTTAACATCTCCATCAAAAAATATGGTGGTGCACCGCAGGAAGAGTTGAAAGTAGAGAACGTATCTATTATTGTTCAATAAAACAGACCGTACTTAACGCATACAAGAAAGGCTGCAACAGTGATGTCGCAGCCTTTTCTTACTTAAACACACAAAAATATTTTATAATTCGATATTAAGCGGGGCATAGTTGGTATTGCGGATCACATCTGCAAATACCTTGTACGAGTACATACGCGATTGATGGTCGAAAATATGCGAAGTTGCCATTACCTCATCAATACCGGTTTCATCAACAAATGAAGTTAACTCCGCCCTGATCTTCTCCGGCCCGCCGATGAACGAATAAGCCAGCATTTGCATTACGGCTTCTTCCTCAAACACGTTCCATACGCTGTCCATACTTTTAACCGGGGGTGGCAGCAATTGCCTTTTGCCGGTTACCACACCCATAAAAAATTGTTTTACAGATGTGGCCAGGTATTCGGCTTCGCCGTCGGTATCTGCAGCAACCACATTTACACAGGCCATAACGTATGGCTTTTGCAGGTATTCGGAAGGCTTAAAATTGTCGCGGTAAATTTTAATGGCCTCCATAAAATACGTTGGTGCAAAATGGCTGGCAAAAGCATACGGTAAACCCATAGCCGCTGCAACCTTGGCGCTATCGGTACTTGAACCCAGCACCCATATCGGGATATCCAGCCCTTCGCCGGGGATAGCCCTTACTTTGCTGCCAGCGTTATCTGCAGAAAAATAGGTTTGTAGCCGTACGATATCCCTCGGGAAGTTATGCACCGCGTTAAAATTTTCGCCACGGATGGCAAGGGCGGTCATCTGGTCGGTACCCGGCGCACGGCCAAGGCCAAGGTCTATCCTGCCCGGGTAAAGCGATGCCAGCGTGCCAAACTGCTCGGCCACAATAAGCGGCGCATGATTAGGCAGCATAATACCACCCGATCCTACCCTTATTTTTGAAGTACCACCGGCAATATAACCTATCAATACTGATGTTGCAGAACTGGCCACATTCATCATATTATGATGCTCGGCAAACCAATAACGGGTGTAGCCAATTTTTTCGGCAAGTTGCGCCACTTCCATGCTTTTTTTGAAGCTGTCTGCCGGATTGCTACCCTCTACAACGGTGGCAAGGTCTAATACGGAATATTTTATATCTGATAATTTCTTTGCGCTCATAGTCTTCTTCTGTCAGATGGTTTAACACCTTATTTTAGCAGATGTTATTCAAAATTAGTGCTAAATAGCACCTGTTGCAGCTACAACTATATTATATGACGTTGCGGTCACATTAATCAGGGAACGGTGACAAAAAGAGCTTGATAGCTGTCTCCAAAAGACAGGGATTTGTTTGTTCTATACCCCACGCGTCATTGCGAGGCACGAAGCAATCTCCGGACTTTGCATGGCAGCTTGTCCTTTGTAGAGATTGCTTCGTACCTCGCAATGACGTGTTAGTTTAACAACTGTTCTTCGGGGTGAGTAAAATTGAAAGATGCAAAGTATCCCAACTATCCCCTCAAATTAATATCTTAGCGCAACAGAATTGGTTTAGGATTATGGTAGATAGCCCCGAGGGTAAATATATATTAAACAGGTTGCGTACTGAACTGCCCACGCAGTTTCATTACCATAATGCCGACCATACCCTTGATGTTTATCATTCGGCAGCAGCCATTGCTAAGCAAGAGAACTTAAACGAAGAGGATACCAAACTGCTGCTTCTTGCTGCTCTTTACCATGATTGCGGTTACTTGTCAGGCAATCACGATCATGAACGGTTATCATGCCAAATAACACGCGAGGCTTTATCGCAATTTGGTTATGATGAGGCGTGTATTGAAAAGGTGTGTATGCTGATCATGGCCACGCAATTGCCGCAGCAACCGGCCAATCTGCTTGAACAGATCATATGCGATGCCGACCTGGATTACCTGGGCCGTACCGATTTTTTAACTACCGGCAATAAACTCTATCGCGAAATGCTGGCCTTTGGTACCATCAGTAACATAGAGGAATGGGACCGGCTGCAAACCACTTTTCTGCAAAACCACCGGTACTTTACTGCCTCATCTTTAAAAAACAGGCAGCCAAAACAACAAGAAAATTTAAGAACTTTACAGACTAAAACTTCTATTGCCGAAATGAGTACAGCGCCTACTGCACGATCTATAATAACAGACACTATTTATACCATCGTGGGAATTTTGTTCTGCGGGTTTGCCTTAAAAAGTTTCCTGATACCTAATGCTTTTTTTGATGGCGGGGTTACCGGAATCTCCTTGCTGATACATGAGCTTTACCATTTTAATATTGCTTATGTAATTATCATAGCCAACATCCCTTTCATTATTATGGGGGCGATGCAGGTAAATAAAACGTTTGCTATACGCACCATGCTGGCCATTATGGGGTTAGCCCTGTGCCTGCTATACCTGCCTTATCCTGATAAAATAACATCTGATAAACTGTTAGTATCTATTTTTGGCGGGGTATTTATGGGTACGGGTATTGGCTTGGCCATACGCGGTGGCTGCGCGTTGGATGGTATTGAGGTACTGGCACTATACACAGGTAAACGCATCAGCTTTACCATTAGCGAGATCATACTTGGCATCAACGTTATCATCTTCCTGATAGCTGCTTTAGAGGTAGGCTTCATTACATCCCTATACTCAATCATCACTTATTATACGGCCTCCCGAATGATCAACTTTGTGATTGAAGGCCTGGAAGAATACACCGGCGTAACCATTATATCCGGCCAAAATGTGGCGATAAAAGAAATGCTGGTGATGCAGCTTGGCCGTGGTATTACCGTTTATAAAGGCGAGCGTGGCTTTTTAAAAGAGAGTTTTGATGTACATCACCCGGTTGATATTGTATTTACCGTAGTTACCCGTTTAGAGCTTAGGCGCCTGAAAAACATGGTGCATGAGATAGACCCGAAGGCGTTCATTTTCACCAGTATTATTAAAGAAGCTGCAGGCGGGGTGTTGAAGCGCAGGGCAAGGCACTAATAGGGAATAAATCTAATGTAGAGACGCGATACCTCGCGTCTTATTGAACCATACCGGGATTTGCACAAGTGAGACACGAAGTATCGCGTCTCTACGATTTTTTCTATTATCTTAAATCCGAAACCCCTACTCTATAACCTCGTAAGTATTAACCGGCTTAAGCTTATTCTTTAAGCTAAATTCGCCGTTAGGCTTACATTTGAACGATTCTTTGGCTTTGTGGAACACATCCTCGGTAATAATGATCTGCCCGGCGGTGGCTATGCCCTGCAGGCGCTGTGCCAGGTTCACCGAATCGCCTATAACAGTATAATCCAAACGTTTTAGAGATGCTGAGCCTATATTACCCGAAACCATTTCGCCGGAGTTAATTCCTACCGAAATATTGGGTTTAAATTTTTTGCCGTTGCCTGCGTCAATTTCTGGCTCGTCGCTCAGGTGTGCTTTTACGGCCAGGGCTGCATCTATCGCCCTATCCAAATGGAACTCGCCACGGAAAACCGCCATGATGGCATCGCCCATAAACTTATCAACGTGGCCGCCCTGAGCTATAATTTCTTTTACAATTTTATCAAAAAGGCCGTTAAGCAGGTTAACCACAGTATTAGCCGGGATATGCTCTGTAATGGCTGTAAAGCCGCAAACATCAACAAACATCACGGTGGCTTCCAGCAGTTCGTTCTTCATCAGGCTGCCTTCAAACTCCTTGTGCGTCATAAAATTCAGCACATTCTCGTCCACGTACATTTTAAGGATATTGTTCTCTTTAATAGCCTTTAGGGTTTCCTGCAATTGCCTTACGTAGGTAATGGTACGCTGCATGGTGATATCAAGATCATCAAAGTCAACCGGTTTCATCACAAAATCAAACGCGCCGCGGTTCATAGCGGTACGGATGTTTTGCATATCGCCATAAGCCGATACCACTACCGCTTTTAGCGTAGGGTTAGCCTCGGGTAAATGGGTAAGCAGGGTAAGGCCATCCATTACGGGCATGTTTATGTCTGACAGGATGATATCCAGGTCGGGGTTTTCTTTGATGCGCTGTAATGCTTCTTCCCCGTTCTGCGCGAAAATAAACTCGTACTCGTTCTCCCTGATCTTGCGGCGGAACTTTTGTTTTACCAGTATCTCCAGATCAGCTTCGTCATCCACTACCAGTATCTTAGCCATTTTGTGTGTGCTATAAAGTTTTAAGTTTTTCTTTCAGTAAGTTAAAATCAAGCGGTTTGGTCAAAAAGTCATCGGCACCTTTATCCATAGCCTGCTTGTAGTTCTCTTCGTCGCCATAGGCGGTTATCATCATTACCACGGGCGGCGGCGGGGTTGGGAAATCCTCTCGGATATGCGTAAGCAGCTCAATCCCGCTCATGCCGGGCATGTTTATATCCGACAGGATCAGCACCACTTCCGAATGCTTGTCTTTCAGATAATTCAATGCTTCCTCACCCGATTGCGCAAAGTCGAACTCTACTTCGTGGCTCTTGATCTCTTTGCGAAACCGCTGCAAAAATAGCGGCTGAACGTCTTCTTCGTCGTCTACGACTAGTATTTTCATATAGGGCTTAAAGATATATAATTCAAATTTACGCGTTGCAATAATTTATAAACAGGGTAAACCAGCTTATCAGGCAACGGGCAGGGTAACAATAAACTCAGAGCCTTCGCCTTCTTTACTATTGATATTGATATGGCCTTTATGTGCTTTCACAATAATATCATAGCTAAGCGATAAGCCAAGGCCCGTACCCTCGCCTGCGGGCTTGGTGGTGAAGAACGGCTGCATAATTTTATCCTTAATAGCATCAGGGATACCGCTGCCATTGTCTTTTACAATGATCTCTACATCGCTGCCTTTTGGCGTTTTTATAGTACGGGTTGATACTTCTACTTTTGGTTTAAAATCGCCTCCAATTGTTTTTTGCTTTTGATGTACCGCGTAAAACGCATTGGTAAACATATTAAGCAATACCCTGCCAACATCCTGCGATACGATATTGATAGAGGGCAAATCCGGATCAAAATTGGTTACCAGGTCAGCATTGAATGATTTATCCTTTGCGCGCAAACCGTGGTAAGCCAGCCGGAAATATTCATCGGCTATGGTGTTAAGGTTTGTTGGTTCCTTCACATTACTGCTGGCGCGGCTATGCTGCAGCATACCTTTTACAATACCATCGGCACGTTTGCCGTGGTGGCGTATCTTCTCCAGGTTTTGTTTAATATCGTTAGCAATAGCGGTAGCCTCTTCCAAATCGCCTTTGGCCATCTCTTCTTCCATCTCCTCAATCAGCTCCATGCTCACCTCAGAGAAATTGTTTACAAAGTTCAAAGGGTTCTGAATTTCGTGCGCTATGCCGGCAGTAAGCTCACCTAACGACGCCAGCTTTTCCTGCTGTATCAGCTGGGCCTGCGTAGCCTGTAGTTCTTTTACCGTTTCCTGTAATTCGTTACGCTGCTTGGTTATTTCGGTGGTACGCTGGGCAACCAGCAGTTCCAGTTCGTCCTTACGCTCACGTACCTTTAAAAGTTCTGCTTGTTGCTTTTTAGATGCCGATAACCGTATGAAGATAAAAGCAAACGCCCCAAAATAGGCCGATTGAAAAAAGTCGTCGTACTTGTCATAAAAATTATCGCTTATCAGATAAGTCAGCTCAACAATTATAGCTACTATAACCAGGGGGATGTGTGCCTTTAGCAGTATGCTGAATGGTTTAAAATCAGGCTCTTTGTATAAATAATATAAAACGCCGGCTAAACATAGGGCACCTATAACGCCCCTTACCTCTTCGCTGCTAATTGTATTGCTTATTAGTATAAGTAAGGCACAAGCGCCCCAACCTATAATATTGAGCTGCTGGCTCCATTTTGGGTATATTGCTGTGGGCTTTAACGACTTGCGGAGCCGCAATGCCAATAGAAAAATTGCGAGATAGGTAAAAAAATACATGCTTATGCTTTAAATAAAAAACCTAAGATAATTATTATGTAGCGCCCATTCAAATGCTCAAATCAATTGAAGCATTTCCATAAAACTTAACAACAAAATACACAATAACCTGCAACACAATGTTGCCATAAACACCGGCCAGTACATCATCCATCATTACACCTGTACCGCCGGGTAAGGCCTCCATTTTACGGATGCCGAGCGGTTTTACAATGTCAAAAAAGCGGAACAGCACCAGGCCTATCAGCAGGTAATACAAATTGGGTGGGATGAACAGCATGGTTACCAGCATCCCGGCAACCTCATCTATTACTACGCGGTAACTGTCTTTGCCCCAAAACGGCTCTACCTTGTCGCCAACGTAAATGCCCAATAGGGTAATAATAACCGTAACTCCTACCAAATACCAGGAACTTTGCAAAGACGGCTGCTGCCACATAAGCCATATAAACGGACAGGTAACTATAGCAGCCAGCGTGCCGCCGCCTTTTACGTACCCTATACCGAAAATTGATGCGATAAGTTTATTCATTATTAAAAATTAACCATGTCATTGCGAGCGATAGCGCGGCAATCTCGTAGTATGCAAAGTGGTTATGCATTGGCGACGAGATTGCCGCGTCGCTACGCTCCTCGCAATGACATGTTGTTTTTATTATTAAACCGGGGTTAGCTCTTATCCAGTACTCCTTCGGCATCTTCTGCTACTTCGGGCTTAATGATATTCTTTTTAGGGAAGTTAAAGAAGATAGAAGTAAGCACCGGGATAATGAACACCGATACCGTAAATACGGATACGGCAATATCCGCGGTTTCGCCTTCTAAAAATTTTGATATAGGAGATTCCTTATCAAAATGTACAAATAACGATGCGGTTAGCTTAATACCCAATACGCCGATAACCGTAAAGGCAACCGTTTCCAGAAAGGTGAATTTTTCCATCAGTTTTACAAAAGCCTGCGCTACAAAACGCATAGCCAAAATACCGATGAATACACCTGTATAGATCAGGAACACATGATCGGTAAAGGCCACGGCTGCAAATACGTTATCTATAGAAAAGGCCAGGTCCATCAGTTCAACCAGGGCAACAGTTGCCCAAAATGTACCAATAAGCCCTACTGTTGATTTGTATAGCCAATTTTTGCTTTTATCAACCGACTCTGCTTCGCCATCCTCGGCATTTTTAGCAGCAAGTTTTTTTCTAAAATAGTCAAAAGCGAGGTATAACAGATACAAGCCGCCCAATGGTTTTAACCACCATATTTTAACAAGCCACGCTGCCAGAAACAAACATACCCCACGCAGTACATAGGCACCAATAATACCGTAGCGCAATGCACGTGCACGCTGATGTTTTGGCAGATCGAGCACCATGGTGGCCAGTACAGCCGCATTATCTACTGATAAAAGGCTTTCGATAACAATAAGGTTGAGCACAATCAACAGGCCCGCTTTTATATCAGGGCCAAGCAACGTGTGTAAAAAATCCATACGTGAGTTTAAATTATATCGGTGTTTAGCATTGTTTTTAAAATATTAGCCTGCACGTCAAACGCGTTCATGTGTGCCAAAAAGTTCACATCGGCTATTTTCTTATAGTCTTCGGCCAGCAGTGCCGTAATGTTTTCTGGCAGGTTGGTTTTCATTAAACCGGCCTTGCCTGTTAGCTGTACGTTTTTATCGCGCAGTTCGCGCATCATGCGCTCGCGTTTGCTTATCGTATTTTTCAAGTCAATATCGCCAAGTTTGGCCACATCGCAAAACAAAAGCAAATTGTTAAGCGGCGAAAACAGGAAATACCTGTTCACATCCGTAAAACGGTAAATCTCAAGCACAATATCATTGGCGCGCAATCCGCAGTAAAAATCAATCTTAAAATCATACTTACATAAGGCGCCCATCAGTTTGCGCTGGATGGTTGCATACTCGTTAGTATAAACATCGGCAGGGTTATATTGCAGCAAGTCGTAAACCAACTCGGTTGAGATGCTGAAAAAGTAATCACCCGAAAAATGCGCGCTGAACTTGTTGATATTACCCGTAAACGGATACTCCGACGAGTTATCCGACAGCACCAGGAACAGCTTACGCAGCGATTGGCTCATTTTTAAAGCCTGCCGCTGCTTATCGTTACTAAAATTATGCTCGGTATAAACCGAATCGTCCATTTGCTCTATCAACTGGTTATTCAGGGCTACCTCATCCAAAAGCAGGTCGGCCTGGGCCTCGTTGTTCTTTTTGATCTTTTTAAGCAGATCAATAAGGGTTGTAGTAAACTGGAGATGAAACATATCCAGCTGGTTAATATCAAGCTCGGGGTTGGTTTCAAAAAGCTGGTGCAGTACTTGGGTACGCAGGTAAATCTTATAAATTACATCGTTATTAAAAAACACGGATAGCAGCTGTAGTTTGCTGATAACCCGTGTTGATGCATTTAATATGTTTAGCCTGTTTTCATCCATATGCCGGTTAACGTGTATTGGTCACATTCTTTTTGAGCTCTGTCTCTAAAGTTTGTAACTCCGTATTAAGCGTTTTCCTGTTTTGTGTACCCTCGTCATGTATCCTCTTCACCTCGGTTAAAGTCTCAATTAACGATTGCGTGGTACGTTTTAAAGTATCCAAAGATACCACAGTTTTCTCATTTTCGCGGGCTACATCAATACTGTTTTGCTTAAGCAATTCGGCATTCTTCTGTAAAATGGTGTTTGTAGTGTCTGATATCTTCTTCTGCATCTCCACATTGGCCTTTTGCCTGTTCAGCGCTACGGCAATGGTCAACTGGTTTTTCCAAACCGGGATAGTGGTTGATACTATCGACTGCGCCTTCTCGGCAATAGTGGTATTGTTGTTTTGCACCACGCGGATCTGTGCTAACGATTGCAGCATAATGAAACGCACCACCTTCAGGTCGGCTAAACGTTTATCAAGGCGGTTTACATAGTCGCGCAGGTCGGCTATCTCATAATCCTGGTAAGCCGATGGATTACCATCCATCACCGCTAACTGCTCGTTCAGTTCCTTATATTTTAACTGGCCTGCAATGATCAGCTCTTCCATTTGATGAATGTAATCTACATTGCTATCAAACATGGTTTGCAGCGATGCATTATCCTTAATAGAATTTACACGGCCTGCTTTTATTTTATTGGTGATCTTATCTACATTATTAACCACCAGATCGTACTTAGCAAACATCTTTTTGGTATCCATAACCAGGGTACGCAAAATAGGGATACGCGATATGATCCTTACAAACGCGTTTTGCTCCAGCTCGTCTACATCAATATAATTCAGTTCGTGCAGCAGGTCGGTAATTAAGGTACCTACCTCGCCCGAATCAAATGTACGTACTGATGACAAGAAGGTATTGCTGTACCGCTCCATAGAGGCCTGCACATCGGTGCCATAGTTCAAAATAGAGTTTACATCGGCAGGGTTTAAGTCCTTACCTTTTTCGCTGTATTTTTTCACCTCATCCGGGGTTATGTTGGTTAGGTCAACATTACCGTCTTTATCAAGTTTAACCGGGGTGTTGGTGCTTGCTGCTGCGGGTGTTGCATTAAAATCCGGCAGCCCGGCGCCATCGTTGGTTAGGTTGGTTTCCATATTTTTTAATTATACTATGTTAAAATCAACCGTCATTGCGAGGTACGAAGCAATCTCCTAACTATGCTTCTCCGCCTTGTATATCGGCGCTATTCTATCAGGAGATTGCTTCGTACCTCGCAATGACGGGTTTACAAGGCTTGTGTTTACAAAAAATTCCTCATTACCGTGTTTACGGTTTCTTCCAGTTTACGGTCTGTGGTGGGCTCGCCAATAGCGTTGAATTTCCATTCATCGTTTTTAACGTAGAAAATGCCCATCACCATAGATACGTGGCCCCTGAAGCTGGCATCGTGTGCAATATCATAGGTGGCGAAAATCTCATTCACCCGTTTCGGTGTACCCTCATAAATGCGGATAGACGCAAACGGAATGGTGCCAAAATCCTGGCCCCTAAAGCTGTTCAGCACAAATGCCACGTGTTTTACAGCCGGGTTAAGGCTGCCAAAATCAAGTGTTATAACTTCGTTATCCAAACCGTCGTCGCCACCCATATCGCCGGTAAGGTCGTCGCCGCTATGGCGCACAGCCTGGTCTTTTGATTTTAGGTTGCCGAAGTAAACTACATCAACCAGTTTTTTATTCTCGTCGAACAAAGCGCAGCTGGCATCCAGGTCAACTGCTTCTTTAGATGAGCCGAAACCAAAAATACCTTTCTTTTCTATAGCGCCCCAGTTTATACCTACGCAAACGCTTTGCAGTTTGCTGCCGTTGCTTTTCTCAAGGCTTATGCGTTGCCCCTTTTGAAGATTTATTGCCATTTCTTTTTTTGTTTTAGCTATGAGCTAAAAGTAGAAAGTCTAAAGCGTGAAGCATCCTGTGTATTTTAGCTTTCAGCTTTAGACTTTCTGCTTTCCGCTTAATTATATTTATTTAAATAATCCTGCAGGCCGCCTTTCATGCCTGCGCCTACTGCCTCAAATTTCCATTTGTTATCACGTTTGTAAATACGGCCAAACTCTACCGCTGTTTCTATCGAAAAATCCTCTTCCAGTTCATACTTCAGGATATCGGTATTGGTAGCTGCATCAAAAATGCGCACAAACGAGTTGCGCACCTGGCCAAAATTCTGGCGGCGGCTCTCGGCTTCGTGGATGGTTACCACAATGCAGATCTCGGTTACACGCGGGTCTATTTTAGTCAGGTCAATCTTAATCTGCTCATCATCGCCATCACCTGCGCCGGTCAGGTTATCGCCGGTATGTTCAACAGCTTCATCAGGTGTTTTCAGGTTGTTGTAAAACACAAAATGTTCGTCGCTCAGGATCTTTTTATTATCGCCCATCACAAATACAGACGCATCCAGGTCAAAGCTTGCTCCTGTTGATGATGTATTGGTATCCCAGCCTAAGCCTATTGTAAATTTAGGGGCGTCAATAGCTTCACGCTGCCCTTTTTGAAGGTTAATTGCCATATTGTATTAGTTTATAATTATCTAAAAGTAAAAGTTTTTTAATAAAATTAAGGTTACGTTCGTATGCTTCAATGGTATGGTAACCGTTGCCCAAAGCCATGTTGTAAAGCTGCTCCACAAACTCAGCCGGCTGGTTTTCAATAAACACGCAAAAGCTGTCAAAACTATAGTTTAATATGTATTTTACAATACGAGTATTAATGCAAAAATTGCCGCTTTTGATGATGCCATCCAGGTCGAAAATGGTTTTAACCTGGTAGTAATTTAGGTAATTCTCTACATTAGGGTGAATATCTGTATTGATCAATTGGGCAAAGTACAGCATGTGTATATTGTTATCCAAGCCGTAGGCATTCACCATTTTCATGATCATGCGCTCGTGGCTGCCGGTAATACGGATATCATCTAAAAACAGCAGCGTTTTGCCTTGCAAAAAGTCTTTATCAATGTGGAACTGGTCGTTACCTATCAGGTTCATCCGCTGCTCGGCATTCAGTTCGCCGTAATCCTCTTTGTAGGTGATGGTACGGTGAACTTTGGCTTCCTGCACAACAGGTAGGCCCTGTTCTGCCAGCCAATGGTTAAGGCGGTACACAAACCAGTTTTTCATGGCGAAGGTTGCTGTTGGGATGAACGAATACGGACTGGATATAACTACTATTTGTTGGGATATGGGGTTCTCTGCCAGGTATTCGCTGATAAAGCCATCTGCCAGCGCAATGCCAAAATCTTTTGACACCGCCCCATCGCCAAACTTAAACCTGCTGTAATCACCGGCATCAAAGCCAAAGGTGGTATCGTGGTGGATATGGTGTAAAGAATATGTAGTAGATGTCATGACTGGTTTTAGCTTATAAGGCTTAAAATGGTGTTTTGGTTTGAATTGATGAGCAATGAACTCATGCCCATGGCATCTGCGGCCTGTTGATCATTCTTAGGGTTATCGCCAATATGAATGATGTTTTTCAGCGGGATATCCTTACCTGCATTACATATATCAATGTTATTCAGCATGGTTTTAAAAAATTCGGGGTTTGGTTTTGACATGCCCGCCTCGTCAGAGTAAAGCTGAAAATCGAAATAGTTATCCAACCCGTAAAGTGCTAATACCTTTCGTAATGATTTCCCGGTGATGTATCCTGTGTTGCTCAACAAACTAAAAGTTGCTCCGCTTTTTTGTTTTAGATGCTCCAGCACCTCGGTTGTTACAGCCGAATAAATTTGCGGAGGGTATTTAAATAACAGATCCTCCATTTGCAGGTGCAGAGCGGTGTAATCAATATCGTCTATACTTAAGCTGTCGCCGTTGATGAGGCTGATCACCATCAGGTACATTTCGTCAGCATCGATGTTCTTGCCGGTTTTTTCGTTGATGGCGTTACACATGCCATCAACCTGCCTGAAGAGCCTGTCGATCTCCTCAACAGATTTGCCTGTATGATTAAAATTTTTCTGAAAATAGTGCGCGCGCTGGAGTTTAAAATCGGGGTTTGATTTGATGAGCGTTAACCACAGATCAAAAGAATAGTGCTGGTAGTAAGGCATGAGCAGATGTAAACAGTTTATAAAATGCCTGCCTTAATTGTAAGGGCAAGCATTATCTAATATATAACGTTTTATGCTATTACCTAAATAATTTAAGATAAACTTTATGTTAAACTACTGCTGCAGCGTAAGCACATCGCGGTAGGCCTTTACAGAACGCACGATGCTTTGAACGATTGCAATCAGATTAAATATAGCTTACGCGCCGTTGACTCACCCGGTCATTGCTTCGCTCGACCGCCCTCTCTTCGCTGCGCGGAAAGAGGGCTTTTAATTTTTTCACCCTCTTTGCGAAGCAGAGAGGGTCGCGCACTTAGTGCCGCGGGGTGAGTAATTACCCGGTGGACCTTCCGAACATCAGTGGGAATACACTACACTACTGCTGCAGCGTAAGCACATCGCGGTAGGCCTTTACAGAACGCACGATGCTTTGAACGATCTCATTCTGCCCTGTATCCGAATTAAGGTAGGCTTCTTCATCGGGGTTGTTGATAAAACCTGTTTCAATTAATACCCCCGGCATACCACTGTTGGCCAGTACATAAAGGCTTTGCTCGCGCACACCAATAGACGGGCGGCCATCAGTTTCGGTAAATTCCATGTTTAAATATTCGCCAAATTTGATGCTTTGTTTACGGTATTTTTTAGCGAATGCGCTTAGGATGATGGCATTAGCCGGATCTTCGGCATCAAGGGCCTCGTATTGTGTCTGGTCTTTTTCTATCAGGATAGATGCATTCTCACGCATGGCTTCCAGTTGCTCACCAGCCCGTTTAATACCATAAATCAGCAGCATTACCCCACTTTGTTTATGCGCGCGATATGCCGTGCCTTCGGCGGATGAATTACAATGAATAGAGATGAACAGATTACCCTGCGATTTATTGGCAATGTCTGACCGCCGCCTCAACTCGATAAACGTATCATCATTACGGGTCATCACGATGGCGATATCCGGAAATTGGGCTTGAATAGCTGCCTGTAGCTTTTTGGCTATAGAAAGTGTCACGTTTTTCTCGAACGAAGATAAGCCCTTTGCACCGGCATCCTTGCCGCCATGGCCTGCATCAATAATAATGGTTTTAAGCTTAAAACCCGCATTTTGAATAGTATCTGCCGCAGGCGTAAAAGAACACAGCAGCATATAAAAAGAAAGGACGCCGACTGTAAACGTCAGCCTGAAATATTTTTTAGTCATTTATGTTATTAGGGAACGCAAATTTAACCAACATTGTATAATTCAGTACTATAATTTCTCTTTAAAGGTCGTTTTTTGGCGTTTGAAGGCCGTTAGAGGACGTTTTTAGCCGCCTTTGGTTTAATAGCAATATTGTTGCAAAAATCAATTAATTTTTACAGCACTTTTTTTGCTGCACTTTGGGCAAAGGCCCGATGCATACAGCGTAAAGCCCTGCGCTTCGAAACCTGCCGGCAGCGTTAGCCTTGGCATATTCAATTCGTTTAGGCAGTACACGTTTTTACAAACGGTGCAGTTAAAGTGCAAGTGTTCATCGTGGTGATGGTTTTCCTGGCAGTCGGAATGACAAACGGCGTAGTTGGCCGTACCGTTCAGATCAAATACTTTATGGATAATGCCCTTTTCTTCAAAAACATTCAGGATACGGTATAGGGTAACCCTGTCAATATCGTTCATCACGCTCTCCAGATCGGGTTGCGAAGTGGCCGTATTTTTTGAGTACATCATTGACAGCACCCTTAACCGCGGCGCAGTTTTTTTAAGATTATGCTTCTGCAGCATATCCTCAAACTGGTAGTTGTTTTTTACTTGTGCCATTTTACACTACAAATTTAATAAAATTATGCAGCCTGTTGCTCATCATGCGGGTGCGCATGCTTAATATGGAAAAAGCTGTCGCCCGCCTTGCAGGTACCGGCATATTTATAATTTACAAAATGCGCAAGCGCGATAGTAATGCCTCCTGCGGGTACAATTATAGCCTCCAGCAAACCGGTGGTAAACAAATGTCCAACAACAATGGTAACAAACCCGGCAATCAGCAAAGCTAAGGGTAAAACGCGGTGGTGCTCTTTAAAAAACGAATTACCGATAGATGAGATACCCACCACCAGGGCAATAATGATCATGATCCACTCTACCCATGGGTTGGCTAAAAAGCCAAGGCCAAGCAAAGGCAAACTGGTAAAAAATATAGGCACAGCCGCGCAATGTATGGCGCAAAGTGTTGAGGCTGTCATACCAATATTATCCAGTTTTATGGTTTTTAACCGAGTGATCATGCTGCAAAGATAACACAAATGCAACATTATTGTATTTATAATTGTTTATAATTTGTCAGGATTAAACCCAAAATCAGGGTTTTTAACTGCGAAATAAGCGCCTTTTTTCGCCCCCAAAACGGAAAAAAACGCCAAAAAACGGCCTTTAATGGTCACAAATTATTGTATTTTTAGCCGCCAAGTAAACAAATTTATGAAGAAGTACCTCCTGCTGCTTTTATTGCTTCCGGCCTTTGCACGCGCGCAAACCAGGCCATCAAACCAAAACCTGTTTGACACCATCCCCTTTATCCCCGACCATACCACCGAACGGTTAGAACAATTCAAGAAACAGCCTGTAACACAGGGCGGCACCATTTTTTTGGGCAACAGCATTACCGAAATGGGTAACTGGCCAAAGCTGCTAAACGATACAACTGTACTTAACCGCGGCATAGGCGGCGATATTACCTATGGCGTATTAAAACGGATTGATGATGTGATTAACCGTCATCCCAAAAAACTGTTCATCCTGTTAGGTATTAATGATATCGGCAAGGATATCCCCGATTCGGTTATCGCCTATAATTACTTTAAGATCATCAGCAAGGTAAAAGCCGGGAGCCCCGCCACTAAAATCTATGTGCAAAGCATCTTACCCATAAACCCAACTATAAAGAACTTCCCGCAACATTATGATAAGGCAGAGCATATCCCATGGGTAAACGCGATGCTTAAAGCCAATGCAGCCAAAATGGGTTATACCTATATCAACCTGCACCCGCTGTTTATTGATGCACAAAACCGGTTGGATGCCAAATACACCTACGAAGGCCTGCACCTTAAACCCGAAGCTTACGTGGTTTGGGTGGCTTACCTTAAAAAAATGAACTATCTATAATATTTATACCATGACTAAAACTAAAGTTGCCATCCTGGGAGCAGGATTCATATCAGATATCCACGTAGAATCATACCAGCGTTTTATCCCCGAGGCCGAAATTGTGGCTGTTTATGCCCGTAACCTTGATAAAGCCAAAGCCTTTGCCGAAAAGCATCACATCCCTGCGTATTTTGATGATGTAGATAAGCTGCTGGCCGAAACTGATTGCCAGGTGATAGATATTTGCGTACCCAACTACCTGCACGCTGTTAATACCATCAAAGCGGCCAATGCGGGTAAACACATCATCATAGAAAAACCGCTGGCCGTTACCTTAGAGGAAGCCGACGAAATGATAGCCGTTTGCAAGGCCAGCAATGTAAAACTGATGTACGCCGAAGAGCTTTGCTTCGCGCCAAAGTATGAGCGGGCAAGGCAAGTGGTAAAAGAAGGCGCCGTTGGCGAGGTTTACATGCTAAAACAAGCCGAAAAACACTCAGGCCCGCATACCGATTGGTTTTACGATATAAACCTGGCCGGTGGTGGCGTATTGATGGATATGGGCTGCCATGCTATGGGCTGGTTCCGCTGGATGCTGGGCAATGCTAAAGTTAAAAGTGTATATGCTACCATGGCTACCGTTTTACACGGTAACCGTACCAAAGGCGAGGATAACGCCGTGGTGATCGTTGAATTTGAGAACGGTGTTACCTGCGTTGCCGAAGATAGCTGGGCCAAACACGGCGGCATGGACGACCGCTGCGAGATATACGGTAAAGGCGGCGTTATTTATGCCGACCTGTTTATGGGGAGTTCGGCGTTAACGTACAGTCGCGAAGGATATGGTTACGCCATGGAAAAGGCCGACACTTCTGCAGGCTGGAGTTTCACCATATTTGAGGAAGTGTTTAATCAGGGCTACCCGCACGAATTAAAACACTTTATTGAATGCGTACGTGAAGACAAAACCCCGCTGGTAACCGGCGAAGATGGCCGTGCCGTGCTGGAAATGCTGTACGCCGCCTATGCATCTGCCGGGCAGGGTAAAAAGATCAGCCTGCCATTCCACCCAAAAGTTGACAGACCTATCGACCTGTGGCTTAACGCAAAACAAGATTAAATTATGAGAATATCAATATACGATACCTACGACGCCATGTCTGAAGCAGCAGCCGAACTGGTTGCGCAACAACTGGCCGAAAAACCTGCATCTATACTGTGCTTCCCCTCCGGTGATTCGCCAACCGGGATGTTAAACTACATAGTTCAATGGGCAAATGACGGCAAAATAGACCTGAGCCAAAGCCATTTTATTGCACTTGATGAATGGGTAGGCATGGACGAGAACGATGAGGGCAGTTGCAGCTATTATTTTAAACATCACTTTTTCAGCAAGCTAAATAAATCGTTTAAAAGTATCACCCTATTTAATGCCAGGGCCGATAACCTGGATGCGGAATGTGAGCGCATCAATAGCTTCATCAGCAGCAAAGGCGGGTTGGATATCATGATGGTAGGCATTGGCATGAACGGTCACCTTGGTTTAAATGAACCCGGCACCCCTGTTGACCTGTATGCCCACCACTCGGCTTTAGACCCGGTAACCGTACAGGTTGGCCAAAAATATTTCAATAAAGAAACCGCGCTAACCGGGGGCATCACCCTTGGCTTACAACATTTGGCCGAAGCAGGCAAGGCAGTACTCATTGCATCAGGCGCTAAAAAAGCCGATATCATCCACGAAAGTTTGCAAGGAACGATTACTATCGAAGTACCGGCATCCATCCTGCAAACACTTTCAAACGCGTTTATCCTGCTTGATCAGGATGCGGCATCCGGGTTGGAGCATGGAAGCTGAGATACACAATGGTTTACTCACCCCACGGCACTACGTGCGCGACCCTCTCTGCTTCGCAAAGAGGGTGAGGAGAAAAGCAAACCCCTCTTTGCGCGCAGCGAAGAGAGGGTGGTCGAGCGAAGCAATGACCGGGTGAGTAACTTTCTTTTACGGATAATTTATTGCATCTTTATAATACCAATTTTTAAACTTCATGTCAGTAAATTCTCCGGATACAAACGCGGCCACTACTGCCGCTAATACATTTGATGCTATAGTTATTGGGTCGGGCATAAGCGGTGGCTGGGCTGCCAAAGAACTTTGCGAACAGGGCCTTAAAACCCTTGTTTTAGAGCGTGGCCGCGATGTTAAACACTTAAAAGATTACCCTACTGCTACTACCCCTCCATGGGAATTTCCCTATCGGGGACGCATGAGTCTTAAACATTATAAAGAAAACCCACTGATAACTAAAGCCGCCGGTTACGGCGACGATTGCGACCATTTTTTTGTTAAGGATGCCGACCACCCCTACGTGCAGGAAAAACCGTTCGACTGGATCCGCGGATACCAGGTTGGCGGTAAATCATTAACCTGGGGCCGGGCAACCCAACGCTGGAGCGAGTTTGAATTTACCGCGCCCGAGCGTTTTGGTTACGGCATTGGCTGGCCTATCGGTTATAAAGATGTAGCGCCATGGTACTCGCATGTGGAGAAGTTTATCGGCATTTGCGGCAATAAAGACGGGTTGGAAGCGATGCCAGATGGTGAGTTCCAAACCCCGTTTGAGATGAACGTTCCGCTGCAGCACATTAAACAAACCTTAAAAGATAACTATACCGACCGCCACCTGGTACATGCACGCTGGGCGCACTTAACCGACCCGCAGCAGGTACACCTTGATCAGGGCCGTGGTAAATGCCAGGCGCGTAACATGTGTATGCGCGGCTGTCCGTTCGGGGGGTATTTCAGCTCAAACTCTTCTACCCTGCCCTGGGCCGAAAAAACCGGCAACCTTACTATTCGCCCGCACTCGGTGGTGCATTCTGTTATTTATGACGAGAAACTGGGCAAAGCAAGCGGCGTACGGATCATTGACGCCAACACCAAAGAGGTAATAGAATACCATGCCAAGGTTATTTTCATGAACGCTTCGGCATTGAATACAAACCTGATACTGCTTAACTCAAAATCAAAACGCTTCCCTAATGGTTTGGGTAACGATAGCGGTGTGTTGGGTAAATATATCGCCTTCCATAATTACCGGGCTTCGGTTTCGGGTACTTTGGATGGTTATCTGGATAAATATTATTTTGGCCGCAATCCTACCGATCTGATACTGGTAAACTATCGCAATCTGCACCAGCGCGATACCAAATACTTTGGCGGCTACACTACCTTTATGAACGCCTATCGCGACCAGCACCCTAATGAAACTGGGAACGGGCAGGTTGGCGAACAATACAAAGACGACCTTTGCGAACCCGGCGGCTGGCATGTATTTGCCTACCTGCAAGGCGAAACTGTACCGGTAGAAACTAACCACGTACGCCTCAGCGATACCGAAAAAGACCAATGGGGCATCCCGCTGCTGGTTACCTCAGTAGAATATCACCCTAACGACGACCTGATGACCGAAGATTTTTTAAATGAAACTGCGGCTATGCTGGAAAAAGCAGGTGTAAAAAACATCAATAAGTACAACAATAAGCAATCTCCCGGGTTAGATATACATGAAATGGGCGGCGTGCGTATGGGTAAAGACCCAAAAACATCTATGCTGAATGCCAACAATCAATTACACGCCTGCAAAAATGTGTTTGTTACCGATGGCGCCTGTATGACCAGCACCGGCAACCAAAGCCCGTCCATTTTGTACATGGCACTTACTGCAAGGGCCGCCACATTTGCTGTTAACGAGATAAAAAAGGGAAACCTGTAAACCTGTTTGTATGAGAAAAATAAGCTTCGTTTTATTTGCAGCCATAGCCATAAGTGCCTGTAATTCATCCGGCCGCAAAGCTGCCAACTACCAGGATAGCATCCAAACTGCCGAACCCCAAACCGGCGAATGGGTAAATTTACTGGCAGATAGCACCATGGCCGGCTGGCATACTTACGGTAAGGGTGCAGTAGGTTCGGCATGGAAGCTTAAAGATGGGGAGTTGCACCTGGATGCCTCTAAAAAAGCCGACTGGCAAAGCGCCGGCGGCGGCGATATTGTGACCAATGATGAGTACGAAAATTTCGACCTAAAAGTGGAATGGAAAATATCGCGTGCGGGCAACAGCGGCATTATGTTTTACGTACACGAGGACACCACCAAGTATAAATACCCATGGCAAACCGGCCCCGAAACGCAGATTGCCGATAATAAAGAGAATGAGGACGGCAAACTCATCAAACATCGTGCAGGTGATCTGTACGATCTGTTGTCGATAGATAAAGAGATTGTGAACCCTGCCGGTAAATGGAATAAAACCGAAGTAATTGCCAACAACGGCAGCCTTACCATTTTGATAAACCACGAGGTTGTTTTACAAACCACCATGTGGGATGCTAACTGGAACAAGTTAATATCCGGCAGTAAATTTAAAGAATGGCCAGGCTTTGGCACTTACAAAAAAGGCCGCATAGCCCTGCAGGACCATGGCGCGGATGTATGGTTTAAAAAAGTGGAGATAAAAAGGTTGTAGATACCATTGCTCGCGTAAGATTAGCGCAGCGTATCTTGTGTGAAACCATGTATCAAGCTTTCAGCTTGCGCCAGCGATAATTATCTTTTACTTTCTGCGGACTTTTGAATTGCGTACTTCGCTGACTTAATAACTACCTTTACCCCATGCAATCCCGCCAGGAAATTTTAACGCTTGATGACATTAAACTGCTTGTAGATACCTTTTACCAAAGGATACAAACGGACGAGTTATTGGGCCCGATTTTTAATGAGCGCATCCAGGATAGATGGCCCATACACCTGGATAAAATGTACCGTTTTTGGCAAACAGTTTTGTTAGAAGAGTATACTTACGATGGCCGTCCCTTCCCGCCGCATGCGCAACTACCCGTGGGCTCCGAACATTTTGAGCAGTGGCTTGCTTTATTTACCAAAACAGTTGATGAATTGTTTAGCGGCGATAAAGCTACCGAAGCTAAGTGGCGCGCCAATAAAATGGCAATTATGTTTATGGCCAAAATTGAGCATTTCAGGAAGAATCCGTTGAATATAGTTTAGCTATTGCTCGCGCAAGATTAGCGTAGCGTATCTTGTGTGAAAACATATATCAAGCTTTCAGCTTGTGTCAGCTGAAAGCTGACTTTTTATGGTTAGTCACAAGCTGAAAGCTTGCGCCAGCGACCGGTTAAACCTCTTACATTGTCTCTATTTCATTAGGATGCCTTGGCTGCCAGACAGCGTAATAATACACCAGGCAAAACACGCCCATAAAAAAAGGTATCAGCGCCAGGTGTTTATAGGTTATCCAGCCGTAAACCCGCAGGGCATCAAATTGCATAAACTCGCTGATCATCCAGTAGGAATTGGCGCTTATCCAGAACGTGATGGCCAAGTTATGGAATAACTCTGACGCCATTTGCCGCGTACGGTAAGCAATAACGATGGATATGATCAATGTGGGGAATATCATGACAATGCCCAGTGGTTTCCAGAACAAGCACCAGCCAATATCTTTAAAAAGCCAAAAAACAATATGGAGGTTCTCCATCCGGCGGTACTTAAGTGGAATGCTGTATTGTGACATGGTACCGCTAAAATAATAAAATATCTAATTTTTTCAGCAGCTTAAGCCAACCATTCAAACCAGTTTTTTATCTTAAAATCGTATGCAAGTACCTCATTTGCATTTACGCTGCTGATGATCTTCCATTCTTTCAACTCAGGTATAAATTCGGGTTGCTCCAATCCGGCTTTAGCAGCGGCTTGTGCATAAAAGGCAAACTTTGGCGGGTGGTGCGGTGTACAGGCATTCACGGTATATCCAAAAGCATCTTTAGCCATCACAGCAAGCGTAAAGCCTATGCAATCGTCCTGGTGGATCATATTTACAGGTGCCAGGCCGTTAGGTACATCTTTTTTACCGGCAAAGAACCTGCCCGGGTCGCGGCCGGGGCCAACAAGGCCGCCAAAGCGGATGATGGTTGTTCTAAAACCGGTTTGCTGCCTGAAAAGTTCTTCGGCATTAAAAAGTATCAATCCCGATGGCGTGTTTGGTTTAGGGTCGCTTAGCTCATTCAGCTCCATGTTTTGCTCGGCGTACACACCTGTAGAGCTGATGAGGATAACCTTTTTAACGCTGCCCTGATTAACAGCATCAATAACACGCTGCAGTTTATAAACGTACTCCGCCCCTTCCCCTGAACGGCTTTTGGGTGGGACAGCTATAATTAAAACATCACAGGTAAAAAAAGCAGGATTCAGGGTGTTATGCTCTGCCGACAGATCAATAATGAAGGGGGAAATGCCTTCGGCTTGAAGCGTGTCAAGTTTATCCGGCGATGTGGTAGAGCCATTAACTACAACACCGTTGGCAACAAGTGCCTTTGCTAATGCTAATCCATACCATCCGCAACCTAAAATACTAACCGTCATACTGGGACGAAGATAAACACTATACCTTCAGTTTGAAACCACTTGTTATATTTGTGCATGGACACACCGCAAACTTTACCTGTTTTAACCGATACCGAACTACGCGTACTGGGCTCGCTGATGGAAAAAAGCAAAACCACACCCGATTATTACCCCATGACGCTTAACGGGCTTACCGCCGCCTGCAACCAGAAAACCGCCCGCAGACCCGTGGTTGATTATGACGAGAACACCGTTATGCTGGCATTGGATACGTTAAAACGTAAAGGGCTAATATCTACCGCTACAGGCGGCAGCAGCAGGGCCACCAAGTATAAACACAACTTTGGTATTGTTTTCCCGGTCGTACCATCAGAGGTTGCGGTGATCTGTTTGCTGATACTGCGCGGACCGCAAACCCCGGGCGAGATCAACACCAACTCGGGCAGGTTGTATGAGTTTGAAGATCTGGACGAGGTACAGGCCATGCTGGAAAAATTGGCCGGTGGCGATATGCCATACGTTTTGCAGCTGCCAAAACGCCCCGGACAAAAAGAAGTGCGCTATCGCCACCTTTTAGGCGGTACTATTGTTGAAGATGACACGCAGGACGAACCATTGCGCCGCGCTTCAACATCTGAACTTGAAGAACGCCTGAGCAAGGTAGAAACCGAACTGGCCGAACTGAAAGAGGCTTTTGATAAACTGATGCAAGAGCTTAGCTAAGATGATGCCCGTTGTTTTCGTCGGCTAATTTACGCTCTATGCGCCTGTCGGGAATTAGCCAAATGAGGGCGACTATAAAGTACATGCCAAAAGCTATCCACGAATGTATAAATGATACCACGATAGCAGCAGCATAGATGCCTGTAGAGATCTTTCCCTTGGTATCGCTGCCAACAGCGCGGGCAAGTACCGAGTTTTCGCCATGATGTTTAACCAATACGCGCACCAATATACCGTAGGATATCGAACTCATGATCAGCACCGCGCCATAGCAAATAACGGGCAACTGTGCAAAATGGTTCTCGCCCATCCATGCGGTTACAAAAGGAACAAGCGACAGCCAGAACAACAGGAACAGGTTGGCCCATAAAATAGCGCCATTAACAGACTTTGCCGCATGCATCATGTGGTGATGGTTATTCCAATAAATGCCTACATAAACAAAACTAAGCACATAGCTTAAAAAAACCGGCCCAAGATGGCGCAAAGCTTCCCAACTGGCATCATGAGGCACTTTAAGCTCTAACACCATAATGGTGATGATAATTGCCAGTACCCCGTCGCTAAATGCTTCTAAACGTCCTTTACCCATATATACTTTAATATCTTAATTATACACCCCCAAATATAGAAAACCCGCCGTCTACACAGATCATAGAACCGGTTACAAATGCCGATGCATCACTTAATAGCCAAACCAACGCGCCAATCAGTTCATCGGGATGGCCAAAACGTTTGAACGGCGTTTGGTTGATCACCTTTTCACCACGTTCGGTGTAACCACCTTCGGGTTTGGTAAGCAGGGTTCGGTTTTGTTCGGTCAGGAAAAAGCCGGGGGCAAGGGCATTCATACGGATGGCATCACCATAACGGTTAGCCAGCTCTACCGCGAACCATTGCGTATAACAATCAACCGCGGCTTTACCCATATTATAGCCCAACACCTTTGTAATAGCCCTTTTTGAATTCATCGATGAGATATTGACGATACTCCCCTTCCCGGTTTTGGCAATAGCCTCGCCAAATACCTGTGTAGGGATAAGTGTGCCCCAAAGGTTCAGGTCGGTTACTTTTTTCATGCCATCTATCTTCATACTGAATATATCTTCGTCGGGCTGTAGCACCCCATCCGGCATATTGCCTCCTGCGGCGTTTACAAGCCCATCTAATCGGCCAAATTTATCAAGCAGCACTGTGCGCGCGGCAATCAGTTCGGTTTCGCTCATGGCATCCGCAATCAGTGCTATAGCTTTACCGCCTTTTTGGTTGATGGTATCGGCACGCTCCTGGGCAATCTGCCTGTTACGGCCTAATATACCAACCGCGCCACCGGCCTCTACAATACCGTTCACAAACGAATTACCTAATATGCCGGTACCGCCGGTTACTACTACAACTTTGCCTTCCAGCGAATATCTGTTGTTCATGCTTTATTATCTTAGATCTGTTATCGCTAAAGCATCCATATCGGTATAATCCAGGTTTTCGCCTGCCATGCCCCAAATAAAACTATAGCTGGCAGAACCGCTACCCGAATGAATGCTCCACGGCGGTGAAACTACCGCATTGTAATTATCTGTTATAATATGGCGGGTTTCGTGTGCCTCGCCCATATAATGAAATATCTTTTGTCCCTGGGGTAAATCAAAATAAAAATAGGCTTCCATGCGGCGGTCGTGCACGTGTGCAGGCATGGTGTTCCAAACACTTCCTTCGTGCAAAATAGTTAACCCCATTACCAGCTGGCAGCTTTTTATCCCTTCGTGGTGGATATATTTGTTTATGGTACGCAGGTTTGCTGTAGCCGGGCTGCCCAGGGTTACCTTCACTGCTTCGGTGTTTGATAATAACGTGGTTGCGTGTATGGCATGTGCAGGTGCCGACAGGATATAAAAAACAGCGGGCTGTGCAGCATTGCTGCTTGCAAAAAGCACCTCTTTTACGCCTTTGCCCAAATAAAGGCAATCCAGTTTATTTACAGGGTAGGTTTTGCCATCGGCAATTACCTCGCCATTGCCGCCAATATTAATGATCCCCATTTCGCGGCGCTCTAAAAAATACCCGGCACGCAGGTTAGGATAATTAGGCAGGGTGATCTTTTCACCAGCCGGGTTAGCCACGCCAATGATCATTCTGTCGTAGTGGGTGTAAACAAGGTTTACCTTGCCGGGCTCAACCAGATTCTCCATTAAAAAATTCTCACGGATCTTTTGCGTATCGTAACTTTTAAAATCCCCGGGATGTACACTATGTAATACTTTCAAAACGGCAGCTTTAATTTATTAAACAAAATAACAATTTACCCGCTAATACACGTATCTTTTCATCGCTGCTACCAACTAACAACCGGTGCAGGTTATTGACGGGCCAAACTATCGTCAGTAATATCAAACACATCTTTCAAGGCCTTTTTAGCGGCATAGTATCCACACATGCCATGTACCCCACCACCCGGAGGCGTTGATGACGAACAAATGTACATGCCCTTCTCCGAAGTTTTGTATGGCGAATAACGCAGCACCGGCCTGGTGAACAGCTGCCCAATATCTATCACCCCACCGTTGATATCGCCGCCAATATAGTTGGGGTTGTATTCTTCCATCTCCATTGCATCCATCGTATGTTTGGCCAAAATAATATCCCTAAAGCCTGGTGCATAACGTTCTACCTGTTTTTCAATGGCTTCCGTCATGTTATGTTTTGAACCGTTTGGCACGTGGCAATATGCCCATGCGGTCTGTTTGCCTTTTGGTGCACGGGTACTATCAAAAATACTTTGCTGTGCCAACAGCGCGTATGGTTTATCCGGATGTTTGCCGTTCCAGGTTTGCTGCTCGGCATCGCGAATCTCATTCAGGGTATTGCCAAGGTGTATGGTACCCGCTTTTCTGCACCCATCGGATGTGAACGGAATAACCTCATCTAAAGCCCAGTCTATTTTATAAACGCCCATGCCGTAACGGTAACGTTCCAGTTGCCATTTATAAATTGACGAGAACTTATGCCCGGCAATCTGCAGTAATTGTTTTGGGGTGATATCAAACAAAAGCGCGTGTGCCGACGGTAGTTGATCTAATGATGTTACGTAAGTATTGGTCTCTATCTTCCCCCCCAGCGACACAAAGTAAGACGCCAGTGCATTTGCAATACTGTTTGAGCCCCCTACAGGCACCGGCCAGCCTTGCAAATGCCCGGCTGCCATTAATACCAGTGCTATGGCTGATGTAGCCATGTTTGTTAAAGGTTGTATAGCATGCGCCGCCATACCGGCGAAAAGCGCTTTTGCCTGCTTGGTTTTAAAGCTTTTGGCTAACAGGGTTACGGGTTTCATGGCATCCAGCCCAAAGCTTGCCAGTGCCAGCGGATGTTTTGGAAAATGCAGCGGGCCTAATACATCCGCATCTATCAAAGGCCAGTTTTTGGTTACCGAACCCATCAGCTTTTTGTAGGCTTTTTCATCGGCACCTAAGTGCTGCGCTGTTTCATCAATACTACGGCATAAAAAAGCCGAATTTGCATGCTCTAAAGGGTGCGCGGCATCTATCTCCGGGTAAATATAATTCAGGCCATGATTAGCCAGCGGTAATGTTTTAAAAAAAGGCGAAGCTGCGGCCAATGGGTGTATCGCCGAACAGATGTCGTGCTTAAAACCGGGCAATGTCAACTCTGCCGAGCGCAGCCCGCCGCCTATCTCACTTTTACCCTCGAGCAGTAATACAGAAAGCCCTTTTTGCTGCATTAGTATAGCTGCAGCCAGCCCGTTGGGGCCAGAGCCAATTACAATAGCATCAAAATCTTTTTTTTCGCGGGCCATGAGCATCTCTTTAAAAGTCCGAGTAATCCGCAGGATATAAAAATGTTATATCCGCTTTAGATACATTGTTCTGGAACTCCTTTCGCGATGAAAGATCCTTCCATTGTGCATCCTTGCCAAAAGCATCCCAATGTTTTTCCCTGTCGGCCTTATCGTTAAAGGTGGTCAGGTACATCAGGTTAGGCATATGGCTACCTGCAATAACGCTGCCATAAAATACAGGGTTAAAGCCAAGCCTGTCGAAAAGATCGGTTTCGCCGCTGTTAAACATGCGTACTTTATTATAATGCAAAGCCTCGGTAGGGCTTTCGTAACTACGCAATTCATACACACGTTTGGCCTTTTCGCCTGTTAATTTGGGGGCAGCGGGTTGTGGGCGGGTTACAAATGCAGTCAGCAAAATGGTTTCCAATCGGCTATACGGCGGTTTATTGTAAGCGGCGTTGGTATAATCATGGTTGTTTGCAGCAAAGCTGTTTGGCTGTTCGGCCGAGGCGTTAAGGGTTTCGATGCTTTTCCAGTTTTTAAAAGGGATAAAAACGTAAATACGCCTGTCGGTGGTGTCTGTTTCTACCGGCTTAAAAACGCCAATATTTTTAAAGCCTTTTTGGTGCAGCAGGGGCAAATAAGCAGTTTTCAGGTAATTATCAAGTGTACTTTCCTGCGCCGGGGTTTTAAAATGATAGACCTTTATCTGGTAATAATAGCCCCCGGGTTGCGCTATCAGCATTGGCGAAGAAAGTATAAGTAATACGATAGATACCGCAAAGCAAAAGAGTTTTTTATAAAAAAGCATGACGAAATATTTTGCGAGCTAATTTATCTAAAAAACAACACAACTGCATTTATTACTGTGCTACTTTATTTGCACCCCAGCCAGCCAAAATATCCATCAGTTCCTGCAGCTTTAAAGGCTTGCTTAAGTAGCCATTCATACCAGCGGCAAGGCATTCTTCTCTATCTTCTACCATGGCATTAGCCGTCATGGCAATAATTGCAGGCTGGTGCTCCATGTTCTGGCGAATAAAACGTGTGGCCTCCAGACCGTCCATTTCGGGCATTTGTACGTCCATCAGTATCAGATCGTACTTCTTATTTACCGTGGCGTTGATAGCTTCGTGCCCGTTCTCAACAATATCGGGCTTGTAGCCCATTTTATTGAGAATATATTTTGCAAGCTTTTGGTTGATGGTATTATCTTCGGCTATTAGTATAGTCATCGGGTGTACCCTGGCAAAATCTTCAGAGAATGGCGTTTTAACAGGCAGCACCTCTGTTTTTACATCGTTACTTATTTTCAGCTGCTCAATAATATGTTTGTATAGCAACTGGTGTTTAGTGGGCTTTGTTAAGGCTACATTAAACAAATGTGCGTTATTGCGGCTTTGTTCGTTACCCATTGATGTAAGCAGTATAATGGGTACCTGGCTATGCCCGCGTATTTTGCGTGCCAGTTCAATCCCATCCAATTCGGGCATATTCATGTCTGTTATAATGAGGTCGATATTGGCATTCTTCTCCAGCGCCTTCAAAGCACCCATGCCTGATGCTGCCATAACCGGGATAAAGTTCCATTGCTTTAATTGCTCTTCCAGTATATCGCGGTTGGTTTTGTTATCATCAACAACCAGTATATGCTTATTTTGGATCTCGGCTGTGTTTAAATGCACGTAATTACGCTGTGCCTTTACACCGGGCCTGGCCAGTATATTAAAAGAGAAGGTTGTGCCTTTACCCACTTTGCTTTTCACGCCAATTTCGCCCCCCATTAAGTTTACCAGCTTTTCGCTGATAGCGAGGCCTAAACCAGTGCCGCCGTACTTACGGGTGGTGCTTGAATCCACCTGCGAAAATGCCTTAAACAGCCTGCCTATCTTATTTGGCGGGATACCAATACCCGTGTCGCGGATCTCAAACATCAGGTCGAACTGATTATCCCGGCTGCCTTTTAGTTTTACACAAATAAACACCTCGCCTTTGGCAGTAAATTTAACAGCGTTACCTACCAGGTTGATGAGCACCTGCCTAAGCCTAAAGGCATCTGCAATAATTTGCGAAGGCACATTGTGTTCTACCTGGTAAACCAGATCGAGGTTTGAGCGGGCGGCTTTTCCGGCAAAAACATCAAGCACGGCTTCTATGCACTCGCGCAGGTCAAAATCCTGCTCGTCCAGCTCCATATTGCCCGATTCTATCTTAGAGAAATCCAATATATCGTTTATGACATTGAGCAGCGAATCGCCACAGTTTTTTATCGTTTCAGTATATTCCTGTTGTTCGGCATTCAGTTTGGTATTTGCCAAAAGCGTTGCCATACCCATCACACCATTCATTGGTGTACGGATCTCATGGCTCATAGTGGCAAGGAAAATACTTTTAGCTTTGTTCGCTTTTTCGGCCTCCTCGCGGGCTTTCTCCGCATCTTCACGCAAAACGCGCTCTTCATTTGTCATCTCGGCAAGGCGAAGGGTACGGTCTTCTACCTGTTGCTCCAATATGGCTTTCTGCGCTTTTATTGATCGTATACGCACAATAAATATGATGTAGATGAGTACAGCTATTATTACTACGCCAAGTATTTTAAACCACCAGGTTAACCAGAATGGTGGTGTGCTGATAATTTCGAGGCCCGAGGTAAACGGCGACCAAAACCCCGCCGGGTTTTGATACTTCAGTTTAAAAACATAGGTGCCGGCAGGTAAATTTGTATAGGTTGCTGTATTGCGCGAACCTACATAGTTCCATTCCTTATCAAAGCCTTCCAGTATATACGCATATTTTTTTTTATCGGGTGACGTATAGTCAAGTGCGGCAAATTCCAGTGATACAACCGATTGCTTATGATTGAGCGTAATGGAGCGGGCATCTTCTATATCCTGCTTAAGCGGCGAATTATCGTCTTTATCTTTAGCAGGCGCCACTGTTTTATTAAACAATTGGAAAGCAGTAATAACCAATGGCGAAAAACCCTGCGGCTTTAGTATCTGGCCGGGGGTAAAAGCATTAAACCCGTTTACGCCGCCAAAGTAAAGCTTGTTATTACTGCCTTTGAAGGATGAATGCGACTTAAATTCCTTCTCCTGTAGACCATCTTCTATACTGTAATTTTTAAAGGTGTGTTTAGCCCTGTCAAAAACCGAAAGGCCGTTGTTTGTGCTGATCCATAATTTACCGCTGTCATCCTCGCGTACGGCGTAAATGATATCGCTTGGCAAACCATCTTTTTTTGAAAAGTTGGTAAAATGCTTTTTAACAGGATCGAACAGGTTTAAGCCCGAAAATGTACTGAACCAAATATTACCCTTGCTATCCTCAAAAATATCGGGGATGTTATCGTTACTTATACTATTTTTTTTGCTATTGTACTGAAACCGTGTGAATTTACCAGTTTCCTTGTCCAGTAAGTTTAAGCCACCATCAAAAGTACCAACCCACAGGTTATTCTTACTGTCTTCCAGTAAGGAGTAAACCCTGTCGCTGCTCAGGCTATGCGGGTCGTCGGGATTGTTTTTATAGACCGTGAATTTTTTAGTCTTCTTATTGTAATGGGTTAAACCATCATTATAGGTGCCTATCCACGTGGTGTGGTCTTTTGAATGTACAAGCGCGTAAATATTATTCCCCCCCAGGCTGTTGGGGTTATTAGGGTTGTTTTTAATATTGGTAAAAACATTGGTTTTGGGGTTAAATATACTTAATCCATCTGCCCAGGTACCTATCCAAAAATCCCCTTCGTAATCCTGGTTAACGGTAAGCACATAGTTACCTGTGATGGTGTTTTTCTCATTTTTGTTTTGGGTATAATGGGTTATAGTGCCCTGCTTATGGTTAAATTTATTTAAACCGCCACCATCTGTACCTACCCATAAATTCTGCTGTGGATCTTCGTAAAGGGCCAGCACAAAATCATTTGACAGGCTGTTGGCATCCGAGCTATGCCTGTAATGCGGAAAACTTGCCATACTGCGCCTAACCACATTTATCCCCCCGCTGTAGGCGCCGAGCCACATATTCCCTAACCTGTCTTTACAAATACTGTAAAGCGTATTTCCGTTCAGGCTGTTCTTGTCTATATCATCATGCTGATAGCGCGTTACATACCCTGTTTCGGGGTTTAAAATACAAAGGCCGCCGTTATCACTTCCTATCCACAGGTTTCCGTTCGCGTCGGCATTTAAGCAGTAGATGTTATTGCTGGTAATTCCATTCTCAGCCCTCTCTATGTGTTGATAATGGGTGAATGATCTGCTTTTTTCATCAAACAAGTTAAGCCCGGCATTTTGAGTACCTACCCATAAGCGGCGCTTGCTATCCTCAAAAATACAACTGATGTTATTACTTGATATGCTCTTAGGGTTTTGCAGGTCGTACCGGTACTTTTTAAATGCCCCGGTTTTCTTTTCTAAAAGTTGCAGCCCACCGGTAAAAGTGCCTGCCCAAACACTATTATCGGCGCTTATATATACAAAACTTACGTTGTTATCGCTCAGGCTGCCTGCGTCGTTATCAATATGCCTGTAATGTTTAAACGTGTTATTATGGGTATCAAGGTAATCCAAACCTCCCTGGCCGGCTATCCAGATATTGCCCTTTTCATCAACTGCAAGTTTGTTCAGTATATTGTTGGATATGGAGTTGGGGGTTTTATCATCGTGTTTATATTGGATGATGCGGCCGGTTTTGCGATCTATCTTATTCAGGCCTATAATAGTTGCCACCCAAATATTCCCCTCCTTATCCTCCACCATATCGGCTACCATGCTGCTGGTTATTGATTGGGGGTCCTGCGCATCGTGCCTGTAAGTGGTAAAGCTGTAACCATCATACTTATTGAGGCCATCGCGTGTCCCTATCCACATAAACCCGCGGCTATCCTGCATAATGGTTGACACATTTATTTGCGACAAACCCTCGTTTGCGCCTATATGCTCAAACTTCAGGCTTTGGTTTTGCGCCAAGCCGGTTAAAGCACAAAGCACCAGAATGATTGTTATAAAATGCTTATACATTCAATACCACAAATTGTAAATAATAAAATTTATTAAGGGTTTATTTGGTTTACAATTAGCTTATACGAAGCATATTATAATAAGTTCAAAATATACAAAAAAGAAACAATACCGAAATTTCTCTAAAATAAAAAAAGCTTACCGGTATGGTAAGCTTTTTACTAAAGGTTAAAAATACTATTACAGTTCCCTAACCCAAATGTTACGGAAGCTAAGTGGTTCGCTTTTATCGCCGTGTGCCTGTAATTTAATTGGCGACGGGCCATGAGCCTTCCTGTAGGCAGGTGTGCCTATATATTGTGTTGGGCCTAAAAGCTCAATATTGTTTTCAACCAATACACCGTTAAATAGTACGGTTACGCGGGCCGGGGTTTTTACTTTATCGCCATCAAAGGTTGGGGCTGTCCAGATCACGTCATAAACGTTCCATACACCCGGTGGCCTGGTTGGGTTAGCCAGTGGTATAAATTGTTTATAGATACTGCCGGCCATACCGTTAACGTATGTTTTGTTATTGTACGAATCTAATACCTGTAACTCATAACCGTCATCTCCTTTACCGATAGAGGCTAAGAAAACACCGCTGTTACCACGGCCCTGGCCTGTACCTGTAATGTTTGCAGGCACTTTCCACTCAATATGTAACTGGTAGCTGCCGAATGATTTTTTAGTTTCGATATTACCTGACGATTTATTTACTGTTAGTACATCGCCTTTTACATCCCATTTTGCATCTCCGCCGCTTGCCACATCTTTCCATTGGCTAAGGCCGCTTTTAGCGTCAAATAAAACAACGGCGTCTGAAGGTGCTTCACCTACAACTTTACCTGCTGTAACCACCGGTGGTACCGGCTCCCATTTTTCGGTATCCTCGGGTTTATTTTGTGCATTCGCCATAAAGGCTCCTCCTGTTAGCAATGCGGTTAAAATTATCCTGTATTTCATTTATTTATAATTAATTGATTGGCTAATTAAATATGCAACGAGTTTTTCATGTAAGCACTGCTTTGCGCTATACTCTTGTATGGATCGATATTGGTGAAGTTTTCCTGTTCAACAATAAAGTGTTTGATGCCGGCAAGCTGTGCCTTACCCAATATTGTTTTAAAGTCGATACTTCCGCTGCCAATTTCGGTATTCAATTCATTATTGGCTTTATCCATATCCTTAACGTGCACCATGGCAAAACGGCCCGGATGTTTTTCGAAGATCTTAACCGGATCATGACCTGCCCGTACCACCCAGTAAATATCCATTTCCATGCTTACAAGCGTTGGGTCTGTTTTAGCTAAAATGGTATCGTAAAAGGTTGTGCCTTCGGTTTCTTTCCACTCAAAATTGTGGTTATGGTAGCCCAGTTTTAAACCATGCATTTTACAAATAGCAGCGGCTTTATTCATTTTATCGGCTATCGAATTAAAATCGGCAGCGGTTTTAATAAAATCGTGGTTTAAGCCCGGTATTACTATATAGGTTTGGCCGATAATTTTAGCAGCCTCGATGTAGCTGTTAAACTCGTCCATTTTGCCGGTGCCGAAAAATTCATCTATACCATAGTGGCCGCTTGGGGTTTTTAAACCGTTAGCTTTTAAAACTGTACTAAACTCTTTTGCGCTAAGCCCCCAAAAGCCGTTTTGTTTTGAGTAACCAAATGTTTCAACTTCGCTGTAGCCAGCTTTAGCAATTTTGGCAATTACGCCCTTTGGGTCCTTCGGTAATTGGTCGCGTAAGCTGTATAGTTGCAGGCCTACGCCGTTTTTGCTTTTTGCCGAAAGTAACTGAGGTGCAAGCACCATACCTGCGGATACGATGCCCGCCTGTGCTAAAAATGTTCTTCTGCTCGTCATTATATTTATTTTGGTTGATGTAGTGTTTGTAATAGACTTGCCGGCCTACTTAAGGTTTAAACATCGCAAATATGCACTGCCTTGCGTAGGGATAATAACTTGTCTTTTTGCTTGGGGATAAACTCCTGCGCAACAAAACCCTTGTGCCCTACTTCTAAAACTGCGCGCATAATTGCGGGGTAAAACAACTCCTGTGTTTCGTCTATTTCATTACGGCCCGGTACGCCGCCTGTATGGTAGTGCGCAATATACTGATGATGTTCGCGGATATTACGGATAACATCACCTTCGTCTATCTGCATGTGGTAAATATCGTACAGCAGCTTAAAGTTTTCCGATCCCAGCCTTTTGCAAAGTTCGGCGCCCCAAGCGGTATGGTCGCACTGGTAATCTTTATGATCTATTTTGCTGTTAAGCAGTTCCATCACCAAAACAACGTTATGCTGTTCGGCCAGTTTTACCATAGGTTTTAAACCTTCCACGCAGTTCTTCCAGCCCTCCTCATCCGTTTTACCACGGCGGCTACCGCTAAAGCAGATCAGGTTTTTATAGCCTGCCGCCGCAACCTTCGGTATCATAGCGCTATACTGTTTATGCAACTGCGCGTGAAACTGTGTATCGCCAAAACCATCGGTAAGGTTTATCTCGGCGCCATTACACATGGATGAGAACAAGCCGTACTTTTTCAATGTAGGCCAGTCTTCTGGTCCAACCAGGTCGATACCTTTTATGCCGATATCTTTTGCCGCGGCGCAAAGCTGTTCAACAGATATATCGCCGTAGCACCAGCGGCATACCGCATGGTTTATATTACCTTTTAATTTATCAGCCATTAATTCTTTTTCGCCGGGTTTAAATGACGACAGCATGCCCGCTGTGCTGATTGCCGCGGTGCCCGCAAGCAAATTCTTTATTGCCGATCTTCTGTTTGTACCTGCCATAGTTATACTTCTACCCTGCCTTGTGGTTCTTCAATATCCAAACCCGGTTGTGTTTGTATCTGGTTGGTATCTTTAAAGAAAAGAACAAACACCAGGAACACAAATGCTGCTATACCTGCAGGTATCAGCCAAATGGTTGTCCAGTTATGAGCGGTGTCAGATATTTTCCAATGATCTACTATTGGCCCTGAAATATACGAACCGATAAGCATCCCTACGCCGTAAGTTGCCAGTGTAATAAAGCCCTGTGCCGCGCTTTTAAAACGTTCGCCTGCAAGGTTATCGGTATAGATCTGGCCTGTTACGAAGAAGAAATCGTAGCAGATACCATGCATCACAATACCGGCTATCAGCATCCAGTAGTTTGAACCGGTATCGCCGTAAGCAAAAAATATGTAACGTAATACCCACGCAATCATACCCACAGCCAGCATTTTTTTAACACCAAGGCGTACAAAAAATAAAGGCATCAGGGCCATAAAAGCAAGCTCGGAGATCTGCCCCATTGATTGTTTACCGGCAGCAGCCTTCATACCAACCTCGTTAAGAAACGGGTTAGTAAAGTTGTAGTAAAATGCCAAAGGCACGCATATAGCTACCGAAGCCAGGAAGAAAATAAGGTATGACCTGTTCTTTAATAAGCCTATGGAATCTAAACCCATAATATCACTTAATGAAGTTTTCTGACCCTTTTTAGCCGGAGGTGTAGCGGGTAAGGTAAAGCTTAATAAACCTAATACCAATGAAGCAATAGCCGCCATTTTAAAGGTTAATACTAATGAATTGCTTTGTTCCCAGCCAAGCCAGCCAATGGTTAAACCAGCAATGATCCAGCCTGCGGTACCGAATATACGGATAGGCGGAAATTCTTTACTCGGGTTTGCCATTTGCTTAAACGATACCGAATTGACCAATGCCAGTGTTGGCATATAAACAATCATGTAAGCCAATATAATGGGGAAAAAGCCATCAAAATTGGGGATAGTGGTGATATAATACAGCAACGCCGCGCCGGTTAAATGTAAAATACCCAAAACTTTTTGGGCCGAGAAAAATCTGTCGGCAATTAACCCAATAATGAAGGGTGCAATGATTGCTCCCCATGATTGTGTTGCATAAGCATTACCGTTTTGTACACCGGTTGCACCTAATGTTTTGCCTAAATAAGTCCCCATTGTTACAAACCATGCACCCCAGATAAAAAACTCCAGGAACATCATGGTAGATAACTTAACGCGTGTTGTTACGGTCATAATTGGTTTTGGTTTAAATTGGTTAGGTTTTAGTATTATTTTACTGATAAAATATATTTTACCATCTCTTTCGCATCAGCTAAAGGAAGATCAGCGTGTGCTGTCATTGGTACAGTGCCCCAGTTGCCGCTGCCGCCTTTAATAACCTTTTCGGCCAGCATATCTACGTCAGATTCTTTATATTTTTTGGCGATATCAACCAGCGCAGGGCCAATAATTTTGCTTTGTGCATTATGGCAGGTATTGCAATCGCTGTTTGCCATTAAAGTTTCGCCTTTGTTGCCAGATGTTCCGCTATTGTTATCAGTACCTATTTTGGTTGCAGAGGTATCTGCGTTTGGCTGTTGTGCTACAGCGTTATTGTTGCTTGATGCCGCGCTATCGCTTTTGTCGCCCTCGGCCGGTTTATTGCCACCACATGCAGCTAAAGCTAAGCTTATACCTAATATTATGAATACCTTTTTCATTGTTGCGTTTTTTAAATTTATAGTCCTAATAGTGATCTGTTAAATGCGTCATCGCTGCCAGATGCAGCGAAATCATCAAAGGCACGATCTGTAACCCTGATGATATGGTCTTTTATAAATTGTGCGCCTTCGCGTGCACCATCTTCTGAATTTTTTAAAGCACACTCCCATTCAAGTACCGCCCAACCTTTATAATCGTACTGGGTTAGTTTGCTGAAAATGCCTTTAAAGTCAACCTGTCCATCGCCTAACGAGCGGAAACGGCCGGCACGGTCAATCCAATCCGAATACCCCCCGTAAACGCCCTGCCTTCCGGTAGGGTTAAATTCCGCATCTTTTACGTGGAACATTTTAATGCGTTCGTGGTAAATATCAATGTATTCCAGGTAATCCATAGCCTGCAATACAAAGTGCGACGGATCATATAACAAGTTAGCGCGCTTATGGTTGTTAACTTTACTCAAAAATCTTTCGTAGCTAACGCCATCGTGCAAGTCTTCGCCCGGATGGATCTCGTAACAAAGGTCAATTCCGTTCTCATCAAATACATTCAGGATGGGCTCCCAGCGTTTTGCCAGTTCATCAAAAGCAGCATCAACCAAACCGGCGGGGCGTTGCGGCCAAGGGTAAACCATGCCCCAAATTAACGCGCCGCTAAAAGTAACGTGTGCGTTTAACCCTAAGTTTTTTGATGCCTTTGCTGCAGCATGTAATTGCGATACCGCCCATTTTTGCCTTTCGGCAGGATTGCCTTTAACTTTATCGGGGGCAAATGCATCAAAAAGGCTATCGTAAGCGGGATTAACCGCTACCAGCTGGCCTTGCAGGTGTGTTGATAGCTCAGTTATCTCTAAACCGGCTTCGTTCACAATACCTTTTATCTCATCAGCATATGTTTTGCTATCGGCTGCTTTTTGCAAGTCAATAAAGCGCAGATCATTGGTTGGCAGTTGCACGCCTTTATAACCCAAACCCGCTGCCCACTGGCAAATCGATTTCAAGTCATTAAACGGTGCCTCGTCGCCAATAAACTGGGCTAAAAATATGGCCGGTCCTTTAATGGTGTTCATACGTTAGATGGTATATTTTGTCCATTTTTCGTTACTACCGTTAGAGGCAACAACATTATTAATAAAAGCCATGCCCCTTATCCCGTCTTCAACAGAAGGGAAATCAAGCCATTCCGCTTTTGGTTCTTCGCCTGCAATTTTAGCGCTAAGTGTTAAAGCAAAATTGCGGTAAAGGTTGCCAAATGCTTCCAGGTAACCTTCCGGGTGGCCGCCGGGTGTACGGCAGTTTGATGTGGCATAGGGTGATAACCTGTCTGCATAATTGCTACCGGCCCTTAAAGTTTCGGCTGGTTTATCTATCCATTTAACGGTAAGTGTATTTGGTTCCATTTGTGCCCATTCCAGGCTGCCTTCTTCACCATAAACACGAATTTTAAGCGCGTTTTCCTCACCTGCAGCCACTTGCGATGCAATAAGTGTACCGGTTGCACCTTCTTCAAAACGCAATAGTACCGCACCATCATCATCAAGCATGCGGCCATCAACCACGATGTTTAATGAAGCATTAAGCTCGGTTATTTTTAATCCGGAGATATATTCGGCCAGGTGGGCGGCGTGTGTGCCAATATCGCCCATGCAACCGCTCTTACCAGATTTTTTAGGATCGGTTCGCCATGCTGCGCCTGCGTTACCTTCACGCTCTGACAGGCGGCTTAACCAACCTTGTATATATTCAACGTAGATCTTTCTTACTTTACCAAGTTTACCGCTTTTAACAATTTGCTTAGCCTCTTTTACCATGGGGTAACCCGCATAAGTATGGGTAAGCAATAACAACAGCCCGGTTTCTTCTACCTTAGCTTTCAGCTGTTGGGCTTCTTCTAAGGTAAAGGTGATGGGTTTTTCAATCACCACGTTAAAGCCATTCTCTAAAGCCTGCATTGCCGGGGCAAAGTGGGCAAAGTTTGGGGTAACAATGGTTACAAAATCCATACGTTCATCAGCCGGCTTTTGAGCCTCGGCTTTAAACATTTCGTCGTAAGTGTTGTAAATTCTGTCTTCAGGCAGGAAAAGCAAGCGTCCGCTTTCCTGTGCTATTTCCGGGTGCATGCTCAAGGCACCGCAAACCAGCTCAATTTGGCCGTCCATGTTGGCTGCAATGCGGTGTATGGCGCCTATAAAGGCATCTTTACCGCCACCAATCATGCCCATGCGCAATTTTCTGTTACTCATAGTGTGTGGATAAACTTTTTAAAACCCCTTAACGGTGTAGCTAAGAGGTTCTAAAAGTATAAATTTTGATTTAAAAGTAAAGCCCTTATGCCAAAGGCAGAAAGGGCTTATTTAAAGTTCCTTATGAAAGCGCCCAGGCCCTGTCGCCCTTTTTGTAAGGGTAATCGCCTACGTATTTGCCCGGTACCGGTACATAACGCAAGGCTTTTGTAGCGCCAACTTCTGATGTAAAGAACCCTAACAGGGTTAATTGTTTTATCATCGAGAAGTAGTGATTAGGATCCTCAGGCTTTTTGCTTTTTGAGTAATCTTTAGCTTCTTTATCCAGATCTGTCAAAAGTTCGGTACGTTGTTTGGCATCAGCCTCTAAAAAGCCTTTTTTGAACTTTTTGTTGCTGGCCTCTTCTAACTGAGAAAGGCCTTTCTTGAAGATCTTTTGGTCGGCTTCTGTGTAACAGTCCCTAACCATGATAGCCATAAAACCACCAACATTTGCCGCTTTTGCGCCCGGTGTTTTTGTTTCAGGCAAAATGGTTTCGCCCACCTCATTTAAGTATGCGGTAGTATCTTTAGCAAACAGGTCCTCAGTATTTACTGTGCTGCCTGATTTACAGCCTGATATGAAGAGCTCGGCACCAATTACCGTTCCTCCAAGTATCAAACCAACTCTGCTTATCGCGTCTCTTCTATTCATTTTTTTATAGAATTATGAGTTAATATTATTTTATTGTTTAGTGGTTTTAAGATATAGGCCTATGCCTTTAACTCAAAACCTGGGCGGTATTCGCGTTTAATGTATTGGTTAACAGCATCAAAGTTTGTAACCTTCATGGCGTTGTTATCCCAGTTTAATTTAATGCTTCCGCCTTTTAATTCATGGCCGCGTACTGCAAGGTTAGCCATTAACAATGCTTCGGTAAGCGGGCCGGCTTTCTCGAACGAGGAGCTTAACTCGGTTTTACCATAACCTGCTATACAACCTTCTACCCACTGTGCGTAGTGGCCATTAGCACCGCCCGGTACACGCGCCCATTTCTGAGGCGCTTTTGCACTTGCGGTACGTTCTTTTGGCAATAACGTTGCTGCGTCAGAGTAGGTACTTGCATACATTTTACCTTTTGTACCTATAAATAATGTACCGTTACCTTCTTCGCCACCCCATTTTTCGCTTGCACCTAATTCAATTGGCCTTTCGGGCTGTATACCACCGTCCATCCAGTGCAGGGTAACATCGCCTTTGGTTTTGTTTGTTTTAGGGAAAGTTAATGTAATATGGCTAGACGGCGGGCAGCTTTCAGGGAAATGTCCCTGTTTAAACTCATCAACATAAACACTACCTACGCTTGCCTGTACATCTTTTGCATATTGGATACCCAATACACGGAAAGGTGCTTCAACAAGGTGGCAGCCCATGTCGCCAAGGGCGCCGGTTCCGTAATCCCACCATCCGCGCCAGTTAAACGGCACTAATTTATCTACATAATCTTTTTTAGGCGCTGTACCTAACCAAAGGTCCCAATCAAGTTCTTTTGGGATATTTGGCTGCGGGTCGGGCCATTTAATACCCTGTGGCCAAACAGGGCGGTTTGTCCAGCAGTACACGGTATGTACATCACCAATCAGGTCGGCATCATACCATTCAGACATTAAACGGGTACCATCATTTGATGCCCCCTGGTTGCCCATTTGTGTAACTACTTTATATTTTTTGGCCGCTTCTGTTAATAAACGGGCTTCCCAAATGTCATGCGTTAATGGTTTTTGCACGTAAACGTGTTTACCCAGCGTCATGGCATGATAGGTTATAATAGCGTGGTTATGATCGGGAGTTGATACCGATACGGCATCAAAGTTTTTGTGCTCCTTATCATACATTTCGCGCCAGTCTTTATAGTATTTGGCTTTAGGGAATGCAGCTCTTGATTTTGCAGCGCGGCGATCGTCAACATCACACAGGAAAGCGATGTTTGCTTTACCGCTTTTTGCAAAGTTGGCAATATCGCTCTCGCCTTTACCGCCCGCACCTACACCGGCTATGTTAAGCATATCGCTTGGTGCTGTATAACCGGTACCGCCTAATACAAAGCGTGGTACAATCATAAAGCCTGCAGCTGCCAGCGCACCCGATTTAATAAAGTCCCGCCTTGACGGGCTGGTACTGTCGTTTGTTGTAGTCTCTTTTTCTTCAGTCATTGTAGTCGAATTTCAATACTGTTAAATGTTACCTTTTTTCAATTCTTTTACAGCAAAATCAGCTGCGCGGGCAGTAAGCGCCATGTATGTAAGCGATGGGTTTTGGCATGCTGCCGAAGCCATAGCGGCACCGTCTGTTACAAATACGTTTTTAGCATCCCAAACCTGGTTGTTACCATTCAATACTGATGATTTTGGATCGCGGCCCATGCGTGCTGTACCCATTTCGTGGATACCACGGCCTAATACCGGCTCTGATGTGTAGGTTTGTACATCTTTAACACCAGCATTCTCCAGCATTTCTTTTGCATCGTTCATCATATCGATACGCATTTTACGCTCGTTATCTTTACACTCTGCATCAATGGCCAAAATTGGCAAGCCCCATTTATCTTTTTTGGTTTTATCCAGGTAAACGCGGTTTTCGTGATATGGAAGAGTTTCGCCGAAACCACCCATACCAAAGCCCCAGCTTCCCGGTTCGGTTAATGCGTCTTTAAAGTCGCCACCGATATTCAGTTCGGCAATATCACGGCCCCAGCCACTGCGGCTGCCACCACCCTGGTAACCAAACCCACGGATATAGTCGCGCTTTTCGCCATTTAAGTTGCGGTAACGCGGTATGTAAATACCATTAGCCCTGCGGCCAAAGGTGTATTTATCTTCAAAGCCTTCTACACGGCCGCCTGCACCTACACCTAAGTGGTGGTCCATTAGGTTATGACCCAATTGGCCGCTGCTGCTGCCTAAACCACCTTCCCATACATCGGTAGCCGAGTTCATTAATACCCAGGCACTGTTTAATGCTGATGCGTTAACGAAAACTATTTTGGCGAAAAATTCATATGTTTTATTGGTTTCAGCATCCAATATCTCAACACCTTTAGCCTTCTTGGTGTCTTTATCGTAAATGATTTTGGTTACGATTGACCACGGGCGAAGTGTTAAATTACCGGTTGCCATTGCCGCAGGCAATGTAGCCGACTGTGTACTGAAATAAGCACCAAACGGACAGCCTAACCAACACTTGTTACGGTACTGGCAGTTAGTACGGTTGTTATGAGGCACAGTGATGTTGGCTGTACGGCCAATAATGAAGTGCCTTGAATCTTTATAAAATTCTTTATAACGTTTCTGAACATCTTTTTCTACAATGTTCATATCCATTGGCGGCATAAAATCGCCATCCGGAAGAATTGGAACGCCATCTTTATTACCAGAGATACCGGCAAATCTTTCTGCGTAACCATACCAGTCGTGCAGATCCTTATAGCGGATAGGCCAGTCGGTACCAATACCATCTTTTGCATTAGCTTCAAAATCGGTATCGTGCCAGCGGTATGATTGCCTGCCCCACATTAACGAGCGGCCACCCACGTGGTACCCCCTAAACCAATCGAAACGTTTGATCTCGGTATACGGGCTCTCTTTTTCGTTGGTCCAATAGTCAAGGTTAGTTTCATTTAGCGGGTAATCGCGTTTTAAAACGGGATAATCCTCGATCATCTTTTGCGTTCGGCCGCCCCTGTGTTCAAATTCCCACGGGCCTTTGTTGGCATTAACATAATCTTTAATGTGCTCGATATTTTTACCGCGCTCTAACATGATGGTTTTTAAGCCCTTCTCGGTCAGTTCTTTTGCAGCCCAGCCGCCTGAGATACCTGAACCAATGACTATTGCGTCATAAGTGTTTGTAGACATAAAAGTATAGCGTTAAATAAATTTATTACGTAATTGGTTGTTCCGTCTAATGTATGAATAAAAATTATTTTACAAATCTTTTTTCATTGTGTTTTTTTTACACATTGCCTTTTTTCATTTCGCCTATGGCATGGTCGACCGCGCGGGCAGTAAAAGCCATATAAGTAAGCGATGGATTTTGGCAACTGGTTGATGTCATGCTTGCCCCGTCGGTAACATATACATTTTTACAGGCGTGCAGGCGGTGCCACTTATCAAGCATGGATGTTTTTGGATCATTACCCATACGCACCCCGCCCATTTCGTGGATATCAAGTCCCGGCGCCCTATGGTCTGTTGATGCCTGGATGTTGGTGAAACCCGCCGACGTGAACATTTCCGTCATCTGCTCCACGTAATCCTTTTTCATTTTCTCGTCGTTATCGTCATAATCAACCGAAATTCTCAATTGAGGGATCCCAAACGGATCTTTCAGTGATTTATCCAATGCAACGAAGTTTGTTTCTTTGGGGATGGTTTCGCCCATCATGTGCGAACCTACATGCCAGCTGCTCAGGTCTTTTTTAACCAGGTTATTTTTCAGGTCCTGGCCAATGCCATCGCTGCTGTTCTGCTCCCAGCGGTACGCGCTGAAACCACAGGCATAGCCGCGTAAAAAGTCGGTTTCCTGTTTATATACGTTCCTGAAACGCGGTATGTAGCCACCCCCTGCAGGGTTACGGCCATCTGTAGTCCATTCTTTAGCGCCGCTGTATTCGGCATTGATATGTGCCGAATAATTGTGGAATGCTACATATTTACCCAATGTACCGCTATCATTGCCCAAGCCATTAGGGAAACGGCTTGATGTTGAGTTAAGCAGTATCAGGTTGCTGTTTAAAGCAGCCGCATTAACAAAAATAACATCGGCATAGTATTCTATTGCTTCTTTGGTATTGGCATCAATAACCCTGACACCGGTTGCCTTGCCCTTTTTATCATCGTAAATAATAGATTCGACAACCGAATGCGGCCTTAATGTACAATGACCGGATTTTAACGCCCACGGAATAGTTGATGAATTAGCACTGAAGTAACCGCCAAACGGACAACCGCGCTGGCATAAGGTACGTTCCTGGCACTGGCCCCTGCCCTGGTCTAAATGGACCTGGTTGGGTTTTGATAAGTGTGCACAACGTGCGCTTATTACGTGCCTGTTCTGGTATGTTTTTTTAACGTGATTGCTAAAATAGGTTTCTACAGCATTCAGCGGGAAAGCCGGTAAAAATTCACCGTCGGGCAGTTCGGCTAAACCATCCCGGTTACCTGATATGCCTGCAAATTTTTCTACGTAGCTATACCAGGGTGCAATATCGGCATAACGGATAGGCCAGTCAACCGCGAAACCATCACGGGCAGGGCCTTCAAAGTCAAAATCGCTCCAGCGCTGGGTTTGGCGTGCCCACAAAAGGGATTTGCCACCAGCTTGATATCCGCGGATCCAATCAAAAGGTTTTTCCTGAACGTAAGGATGCTCAGCATCCTTTACAAAAAAGTGAGCAGCATCTTCACCAAAGGCATAGCAGCGGTTTACTATAGGGTTTGCTTTTTGCACGTCATCGGGCAGTACGCCATGATGCGGAAACTCCCATGGATATAAATTTGTTGTTGGGTAATCTTTTAAATGCTTTACATCGCGGCCACGCTCTAAAACAAGCGTTTTAAGGCCCTTATCTGTAAACTCTTTCGCGGCCCAGCCACCACTCATACCCGACCCTATAACAATGGCATCAAACGTACGGTCCTTTACACTATCAATATTTAAATTAGCCATTACGCTGTAGCTTTACTTTTAACCGGGAACATGGCATTATACCGCCCCGGAACCAATTCATAAACTATTTGCTTCGTCATAAAATACTCGGATGTGGTGTAGCCAAACACAGTTTGGTCTTTTACCATTTTGTAGAAAGCTATCAGCTTTGTATTATCCTTATATTTTTCGTCTTTGCTTTTTTTGTCAATACCGCTTACAAACGTGGTACGCTCTATAGCGGTGCTGTCATTAAATGATTTGCCCAATTGTTTTTTGGCTTCGGCAGCAAAATCACTTAAGCCGGTAATAAAATCGGCACGGTGCTCCTTATCATAGCAATCATCAATCATTTTAAAAACAAAAAGATTAATGCCAAGGTCCATAGCACCCGGGGTATCTGTTTTGGGCAGGATGGTTTCTGTAAGATTATTTACCAGATTTTCCTGGTCGGCATCAATTTTAAGGTGCTTTAACTGTACAACAGGTTTACCCTTGTCGCTTAAGCACGATGGCAAAACTGCCGCGCTGCCTAAAATAAGGGCCATGTTCCGTATCGCAATTCTGCGGTTCATATTCAAATTCAACAGGTTATAATGATCTGAGTGTTAAAAATACAATTAGGAGCTGTTAAAGTACCTTTAAACTCTTAATATCCCCACTTTTTCATGGTTTGTAAATCAATTTTTACACAATCAATCGGATCCATGCCCTGGTACGATTCCTGCTCAATAATCAGGTACACGGTACCGCCGGTTTTTTTAGCTGCTTTTAACACCTCTTTTACCGGTAACACACCCCTGCCTAATATGGTACTCTCATATCCTGTACCTTCGGTATTGGTAGCACTCTTTATCTCGTCTTTAACGTGCATAGAGATAAACCTTCCCGGATATTTGTTTATAATAGATATAGCATCGTTCTCACGGCCATACATATTACCAATATCCAGTTGCTGCGAAACCCGGTTAGGGTCGGTATTCTGCATGATATAATCAAACAGGCGTATATCACCTACCATGGTGGTAAATTCAAAATCGTGGTTGTGGTAACCAAACTTCATGTTATATTTTTGGCACAATTCGCCGCTTTTGTTAAACTGATCCATTGTGCGTTTAAGCAGATCAGTATCATGGCGTACTTTCTCATCCATCCACGGGCTTATTACAAATTTTTGGCCCATAGCGGCTGCATCTTCAACTGTATATTTCCAGGCATCGGTAAAATCGTTTGTAGTGGTATCCCAATGTGCCGATGTCATCACGGTATGCCCGCTTGGCATTTGCAGGCCAAGGTCATCTAATACTTTTTTAAACTCTTTTGCTGTCCACCCGTAAAACTTGCGGTTAATATAATTAGCATGCTCTACGTGCTGATAACCCATATCTGACAACTTTTTTAAGGTGCCTGCCGGGTCTTTCATCATTGCATCGCGTACCGAGTACAATTGGATACCTACCCTTTGGATCTGGGCGGGTGCTGCAAACAGATCATTTGGCATTAAGGCCGCGGCAGTTGCCGCAATGGCGCTGTTTTTTAAAAAAGTTCTGCGTGATGACATCATTTTATTAGGTTTTAATTGAGATTTAGTTCTTACTTATAGGAAACGCCGGAAACAAAAGATTGGTATTACTTACAAAGGCAATATGCTTACTATCAGGCGACCAGGATGGGGTATTGATAGTACCCTGCCCGCCATATAAATAGGCCACCACTTTTGACGGGCCGCCGGCTGTTGGCATTACGCGTAAATAAACATGTTTATAAAAAGGATGATCGCCGGGGGCAACTTCGCTTTTAAGGAAGGTGATATATACTATCCATTTACCATCGGGCGATACATGCGGGAACCAGTTGTTATTATCATCGTCAGTGATCTGCGTTTGGTTGCTGCCATCAGCGTTCATTCGCCAAACCTGCATTAAACCACTGCGCACCGAATTAAAGTAGATAAATTTGCCGTCGGGTGTATACTCCGGTCCGTCATCAAGGCCGGGCGTGCTGGTAAGTCGTTCTTCCGCCCCCCCTGAAACGGGTACACGGTAAACATCATACTCCTTATTGCGTTCGCCGCAAAATACCAGGAATTTACCATCGGGCGACCAGCCATGCATATATGACGCGCCTTTGCCTGTTTCGGTAACCCGGCGTGGTTCACCGCCGGTTACCGGCACAACGAAGCCTACAGAAGGGCTGCCATTATTGTTATTGCTTATGGTTAGCCATTTGCCATCGAATGATAAAACGTGATCGTTATTATTGCCTTTGGCCGCGCCTGTATTTAATACGGCAGGTGTGTTTGTAGCCAGGTTATATTTATAAAGCAAGCCCTCGCTGTTGTAAATAAGCGATTTATTATCAACCGTCCAGTTTGGTGCTTGTAACGATTTTGGGGATTGATATATAATACGGCTATTCTGCGTTTGCATATCCAGTATCTCTATATTGCTGCCCAAGTATTGTTTATAAGTTACCAGATCATCCGGAGCGGGTGTAACTATCCTTACATTGCTGAATATGGCTTTTTCTGATACAGCAGGGTTATGCGAGCAAACAAAAATGCCCACGTAAACCTCATCGCCCAGGTCAAGGTCTATCTTTTCGTCGGGACCAAACACATCACCTTTACGCGCTACAGACATGGTGTAGGTTTTGCCTTTTCTTTCTAACTGGATAACATCGGCAGAGGTGATACCCGCCTTTTGTTCTTTAGTGCTATCACCATCGGCAGTACGGTATTGTAAAGAGGTTAGTCCATCGCCATGCACAACCGTATTAACATGTGCAGATGTGCCATTTAATGACTTACGCACCATTAGCCCGAACTTACGGTGCGCTTCGGTGCCTTTGCCAACAAATGCGGCATTGGTACGCAATATAAAATCGCCTTTTACGCGTTTCCACACAAAATGAAATTCATCCTTACCGAACCAGATATTGGTACCCGAGCCTGTAACCGTGTACTGCTGGCTGGCAGCATTATAAACAACACTACCTTTGTTTTTTACCGGCCCTACATCACTATTACCATCAAATATCCCCACAGGCCCGCTTTGCGCATAAATGTTCGCAACAAATACAGCACTTACCAGCATGCCGGTAAATAAGCAAATAATTTTTTTGAGCATGAGCGTTAGGCTTTGTTAATTGGTTGACTAAGATATATATTCATTTATAAAAAAACCAGTTTAAACCAGCTTTAAAACAAAAAAGGGATGCTTGCGCATCCCTTTTTTGTTTTAACCCGCATAACAGGTTAAAATAGTATCAATATGTGTTAAATAACTTCCGTTGCGAAGATCTGCTTACCGGTTGTTGGGCAAAATACAGGCTTAGCTACTATAGTTTCTGTAACAGGTACTTTAATATAATCTTTATAGAATTGTTTTTTTGAATCGTGATAATGGCTTACTGCCCCTATCATGCTCATAAATTTGATGTAATACCAGGCGCTGTCAACCTGGTGTGGCTTAAAGCCCGAACGTGCACTTTTTGGGTATAAGTGGTGGTTGTTATGCCATTCGCCGGCAACAATACCCGGCCAAAGCTGGTTAACCGACATATCCTTACGGTTATGGTCTACACCCTCGCGGCGTTTGTCTTCGCCTTTACCGTGGCCTTCGTAATTAAAGGTACGTACACCCACCGCCCAAAAGCCAGCCGCGCCAAAAATAGCACATGCTAAACCCGGCCCGCCAAGCAGGTAAAATACGGTGAACCAAAATGCCCAGTTGGCAACAACACCCAATACCATATGGAACGGATTGGCTACCGAGCCCCATTTTTTATACTGCGCGTAGGTATTGCAGGTAACACCGGTATGTTTCATTAAAGTAAGGCAACGATTGTAACCTTTCTCATCTAAATTACGGTTAACGGGCTGATGGTTTGCATCCGCTAAAAAACAATACAGGAAACCTCCCTGCGCGTTATACGGATCGCCGGGGGTATCAGATAATGCATGATGCACGTGGTGCGATATAGCATAGATCTCTTCCGGAATAATTTTAAGGGTAAGGTTTTGGGTAAAGAAACGCCAAAAATTGTTTCTGAATTTAAAGGCACCATGGGTACAATATCTATGATACCATATTGTACCATGTGTACCCATCACCATCATACTGTAAACAAAAGCTATGATTAAGCCGGTTACAGAAAAATACTTAAATACAAACAGGAATAAGAACGGGGCAAGAAAAAGCACCATACCCCAGCTCATGAAAGAAAGCCAGTTTTTTTTGTCCTTAAATATATTTAAACGGGAGAAAAATTCAGAGAAAATTTGCTTTGGTGTTGGCTTTGAAAGTTCGCCATCGGCGTTTTTCCATCCGTAAGATGGTTCTTGCAACACCTCGTGTATAAATGCCATTAGCAGCGGGATTTTAGTTTAATCAATTGGTTCTATAGGAGGATTTACGGATTAAAGATACCGAAAGGTTTTCAATTAACGTTAAAAAGTTTAATAAATAATTAATTTGTCATTAAAGTGTCTGGCCTATTGCAACATTTGCATGACGATGGCTTTAATATTTAAACTTAGTAATACATTGATTGTCATTAGCTAAATATCAACAGCCATGACAAAGTTTATATCCCTTGCTCTTTTGTTTTGCTTTTTATTATTTCCTCATCATGTGTTTGCACAGCAGCCACGTGAAGTTAGCGGGACTGTTGCCGATACGCTTGGCGCTGTGCCGGGTATTACTATTAAACTCATTTCAAACGCGGATAGTATAGTTACCACAAGCGACATTAAAGGCGCGTATCATTTTACAGGTGTAATGGGGAAAAACTTTAAGCTAACGGTATCCGGATTAGGTTACCAGGCGTTTACACGTAAGTACACCACTGATAGTGATACAAAGCCCATCCAGCTTCCCCCTATCAAACTCAGCATCCAGATGAATTACCTTGGCGTGGTAAATATTACCGCGGTTATCCCTATAGTTATAAAAGAAGATACTATACAATATAATGCCGCAGCATATAAGGTGCGGGAAGGATCGCAGGTGGAAGACCTGATCAAGAAGATGCCGGGTATTACCGTTGATAAGGATGGAAATGTTACCGCCCATGGCAAACAGGTAACAAAGGTACGCGTTAACGGCAAAGATTATTTTACCGGCGATGTGCAAACAGCAACCCAAAACCTGCCGGCCGATATTGTTGATAACATACAGGTGATTGACGACTATGGCGACCAGGCCAACTTAACCGGCATAAAAACCGGCGAACCCGATAAAGTTTTAAACATCACCATACAAAAAGGAAAGCGCACCGGCAATTTTGGGCAGGCCACGGCAGGTGCCGGTAATGATGACCGGTATCTGGCTAAACTATCGGCCAATAATTTTAAGGAGGACAGGCAGATTGCCCTTATAGGTACCTGGAATAACAACAACACTAATTCGTTTAACCTGGGCAGCGGCGGCAGCGGCGGCAGCGGAGGTGGCCGGGGCGGCCGTGGAGGTGGTGGCGGTGACGCAGGTAGTGGTATCAGTACAGCAAACGGCATAACCACAAATAAATCTGCAGGCTTTAATTACCGTGATGAATGGGGTAAAAAAATAACCGCTTATGGCAGCTACAGTTTTGCCGACAGGGATAGGCTAACTACCAGCACATCGCAAACACAAAACCTTTTTCAAAGTGGCGCAATCATTAATAATGATAACAGCACCGGCCGTACACACAATATTAACCACAGGTTTGGTTTTAATATTGAATACCGTATAGATACAGCAAATTACATGAAGATAAGCCCAAGCTTTTCTTATAACTCATCAAACAGCACCAATATTGACACCTTCAGCAACACACGTAAAAACACGCTAATAACCGGTAATGAACTGGCGCTTACCAATGCTACATCGCCAGGCGGCGGTGTAAGTGTACTTTACAACCATAAGTTTAAAAAGAAGGGGCGTAACTTTAGCATCAATACAGGCATCAGTTTTTCAAAAAACACGCAGGGCCTAAACGACCAGTACACTACCCGGCAGGATAGTATTATAACCCCATTGTTCCAGCAAATAAATACGGATAACAGCTCGGTAAGGGGGAATGTGAACTTAAGCTATACCGAGCCGGTTGGTAAAAGTACCTACCTGGAGGCAAACTACAGCTACAGCCAATCAAATACCGACAATAACCGCTACAACTACAATATTGACCCGGTTACCGGCAAGCAAACGTATGTAGATTCGTTAAGCACATTATATAATTACCAGTTCATCACCAACCGGTTTGGGTTAAACCTGCGCGGTGTTGAGGCTAAATACAATTACACCGTTGGTTTAGCCGTGCAGCCTGCTACGCTCGATGGGCAGTCGCACAATTTTGAAACATCAACCCATACTTTTAATTACATACCCACAGCAAGGTTTATTTACAATTTTAAAAAGAACCACTCGTTGTCCATTAATTATACCGGCACCAATAACCAGCCTTCATTTACGCAGCTGCAATTACAGCCCGATTTTTCGAACCCGCAAAACCGTGTGTACGGTAACCCCGACCTGAAGCCCGAGTTTAGCAACAACATCAGCCTGCGCTACAACCAGTTTGACATTGCCAGCGGTAACTCATTGTTCACCAATCTGTCGTTCAACAGCACACAAAATAAAATTGTGACCAGCACCCAGCCTATAACCTTAGCAGGCGGTACAAACAATACCGTACAGGAAACCCGCTATTTAAACACCGATGGCTTTTACTCAGCAAATGGCAACTATGCTTTCTCTAAACCATTTTCCAACCGTAAATACACCGTAACCCTAAACGGCGCTGCCAGCTTTAGCAACAACATCAATTATATTGAAAACGAACGTAACCAGGGCAAAAACTGGGTTTTTAGCCAGGGGGCCAAAGTAAGGATAGATATTGATAGCCTAATGGATACCGAGGTAAGCGGCAATTACAGTGTTAATACCACACGTTACAGCCTGCCATCATCCATCAGTACCGATGCCAAAACATGGATAATTGGGCTTGATGGGCGCAATTATTTTTTTAACAACCTAGTGCTTGGCTATAATCTTACCCAAACCCTTAACAGCGGCTTTAGCAGTACGGTTAAGGCAAACCCCACCTTGTTAAGTACGTATGTAGAGTATCAATTTCTGAAAAACCATTTGGCCGCACTGCGCGTGCAGGGCTTTGATCTGTTTAACCAAAATACAGGGGTGTCGCGCGTGGTAAGCGGCAACCAGATCATTGATACCCGCACCAACCGCCTTGGCCGTTATTTTATGCTGACATTTACCATGCGCCTGCAAAAATTTGCCGGTAGCCGTAGTGGGCGCGGCGGCGGTGGCAACCGTGGCGGCAGGCGTGGTGGAGGATCGCGCGGCTAAGCTTAATTTAAAGCAGTTTTTGTATATTTATTGCATGATTGCAGGCGACGTTATTTATCCATCAAAAAAAGGCATAGTTGTTTATATCCCCATTGTTATTTTAGCGGCGGTTGTTGTAGTAAGCATCATCATGGGCGATTATTGGGGCAGCATTTTTTGCGCGGTATTAGTGCTTGGTATTGTGGCCCCTATGATACTGAACACCAATTATACCATTAGGGGAGATGGATCATTAAAGGTGAGGTGTGGCTTTTTTGTGAACCTGCTTATAGACATCAACACGATAAGAAAAATAGAAGCAACAAAGAGTGTGTTAAGTTCGCCCGCGCTGTCGCTCGACAGGCTGGAGGTGTTTTATAACAAATTTGACTCCGTGATCATCTCGCCCCAAAACAAAGAAGAATTTATTACTCAACTGCAAAACATAAACCCGGCCATTGAGTATATAAAAAAGACCAGCTAATACTTTTTACTACCACATACCATGTTAAAACGTTACCTACTATTACTAACTGCCCTGCTTTTTATAAACCACTGTTTTGCCCAGGATACAATTGAAGTAAAACGAAAATTAGCCGGTAACGTAACCGAAATTTTTAAAGTACTGGCAAAAGATGTAAACATAAGGCAGGGGCTTTTTAAGGCGGTTTACAAAAAGAGCACAATAGTTGCCACCGGCGTTTATGAAAATGATAAAAAAGTTAGCCTATGGCAGTTTTACGACCCGAAAGGGACAGTAATGCAAACTTACGATTACTCCACCGGGCGATTGTTTTATGAAGCGCCGGAAGATACAACTTCGCATTTGCGATACCTTGCCGACAAGTTTCTGAAGGAGGGCGATAAAATCACAAAACCCATTAAGGTAGGTGGGAGATACTACGGCTATCTACCTTATTTAAATCTATTCACATTACCTAAAGAGTATAATTATGTAAACCGTAATGCGCTTGCGGCAAAGGTTGAATTGCTGGTAAGCCCCGGCGGCAGACTGGCCGATTATAAGGTTACGGTAATAGACGCCGACTCGGGTATAGCTCTCCGAACAATAAACATGAATATTAAACTGCCCGATCCGGCCGACCTGGTGTTTATCCCGGCCACGTTAAACGGCGAACCTATTGCCTGCCGCATATTGATACAATGTGTGGTAACCAACGCCGGGCACCTGGCTTTTGAATAAACAAAAAGAGACGCGATGTATCGCGTCTCTTTTTGTTATGCTTTGAATATAATTAGTGTGCGTGGTGACCATCCGGGCCATGCGCGTGGCCATGAGAAAGTTCCTCTGGAGTAGCCGGGCGTACGTTCAATATCTCGCCTTTAAAGTGTAGCTCCTGGCCTGCCATTGGGTGGTTAAGGTCAACAATTACAGAATCGGCAGTAACCGATACAACCTGGCCCTGGAAACGGTTACCGTTGTTATCCTGTAAAGGTAAAACCTCGCCAATTTGAGGTACTTCTGTTCCCTGGAACATCTCTAAGGGCAAGTTAGCCACGGCTTCTTCGTCAAATTCGCCGTAACCTTCTGCTGCAGTTATACGAAAATCATAGGTATCGCCGGTTGAAAGCGTGCTTAATTCCTCTTCAAATTTCGGGATCATTTGCCCTGCACCAAATAAAAAGGTTAGCGGCTGCTCTTGCGTTGCGCTTTCCTGTAAGCCTTCGGTTCCGTCTTCTTTTTTAACATACAGGTCGTACGTTAATGACACTACGTGTTGTGGTTGAATTTTCATCTGATGATTGTTTTTTAAGATATCGGAACTCCTTCCCTGTTTTAACCGGGTTATCTCAATACCTGTTATTTATATTAAGGAATTAGTTATTTATTTGTTTTAGTGCATCTGCCACATTGTATGCCGGTAAACCACAGGTTTTATCCCTGCATACAAAGATGCGTGTATCATTGTTAAACTTTTCTGCCAGCAAAGGTAAACTTCCATCCGTACCGCCCAACATAATTTTATTAGGAATGTAATTTTGTTCTGTTTCAACCCGCTTTGTTTCAGCATTATTACCTGTAATGGCTACCTCATAGATGCCAAAAACCTCTTCCAGCAGCAGTATTGTCCAGTTTGAGTAAGCTGTGCTGTACTTGGCAAGGTGCGGCACAATATTTCGTAACAATTGTGCAGAAACCTCCAGGTAGCCTTCATTATCAAAAAACAGGCCTAATTTTTTTAAGTTACGCGCCATTACCGAGTTTGATGCAGGTATCACCCCATCCATCATTTCAGATTTCCGGGCGATGAGCATCTCATCATTATCGGCTGTGTAAAAGAATACGCCCCCCTCTTTGCTGTAATAATGGGCAAGGGCATAGTCGGCCAGTTTTTGGGCTTGTATCAGCCAGGCTTCATCAAATGTAACTTCGTATAAGGCTATAAAACCATCTATCACATTTGCATAATCATCTAAAAATGTGGCTACACCGCTATTCCCCTCTTTTTTATAAACCCGGCTTAGCTTTGCGCCTTTTAGTAAGTTGCCGGTTATAAACTCCGCATTTTTCAGTGCCAGTTCTAAATATTCCGGGTTGTTAAAAGCGCGGTAGGCTTCGCACAGGCCTTTCAACATCAGGCCGTTCCATGATGCTAATATTTTATTATCCAGTCCAGGGCGTACGCGTTTGCTGCGTGCCTCCAAAACTTTTTTGCGGGATGTGTTTATCCTGCTTGTCAGTTCATCAACGGTTAGGCCTAATTTATCTGCCAGTTCGGCATCTTCTTCGCGGCGGAAGAAAACATTAGAATGCTCCTCCTCCCAGTTGCCATCTTCGGTAACGTGGTAATAAATATTAAACAGGTCGGCATCCCCGCCTAAAATTTCTTCGATTTCGGTTTTGGTAAAAATGTAGAATTTACCCTCCTTTCCCTCACTATCCGCATCCAGTGCCGAATAAAAACCATTTTCGGGCGATGTTAATTCCCTGCTTACAAAGGTGATTATCTCATCGGCAATGGTTTTGTAAAGCGGGTCGGGATTCCAGGTGTGTGCTTCGGCGTATAAGCCCAGTAGCTGCGCATTATCATACAGCATTTTCTCGAAGTGCGGCACATGCCAAACACCATCAACCGCATAGCGGGCAAAGCCGCCGCCAATATGATCGTAGATACCGCCAAAGGCCATTTTCTTCAACGTTAATTTTACATTCTCGGCAAGGCCGTCATCTTTCATTAAGTGGGCGTACCGCATCAAAAACAACGAATTATTTGGCATCGGGAATTTGGGCGCACCGCCAAAACCACCTTCAACCGGGTCGATGTACCGGCGCCAGGTGGTCAGGATGGTTTCCAGGTCGGCTTTGGTGTATTCGGGTTGTTCGGCCACAAACGCTACCGATTCATATTGTTTGATGCCCTCGGTTAAGCGCACGGCATAATCTTCGGCCTCTTCGGGTTTGGTTTTGTAAAAATCGGCCAGGTTAAAGAGCAGGCTTGTCCAGTCGTTTTTGCGGAAATAGGTGCCGCCATAAATAGGCCGCTGATCGGGCAGGCAAATGCAGTTTAGCGGCCAGCCGCCCCTGCCGCTCATGAGTTGGATAGCACTCATGTAGATCTGGTCGACATCCGGGCGTTCCTCACGGTCTACCTTGATACATACAAAATACTCATTCATTACACCGGCTACGGCCTCATCCTCAAAGCTCTCGTGCTCCATTACATGGCACCAGTGGCAGGCCGAGTAGCCAATGCTCACCAGTATCAGCTTGTTCTCGTTCTTTGCTTTTTGCAGGGCTTCCGGCCCCCAGGGGTACCAGTTAACCGGGTTGTTGGCATGCTGCAGTAAATATGGCGAGGTAGAGTTGGCAAGTTTGTTCATAGAGGTGGATGTGTTATGATAGAAAGGGCTAAATTGAGAATTGTTTTAAGGATGTGCAAATGGGAAAGTTTGTTTTAACCACAGAGGGCATAGAGATTTGCAGCGCGGATAGGCACAAAGAACACAATGAATCCATTACAAATAAATCCCTCTGTCCTTTGTGCTTTTCTCAGTGTCCTCTGTGGTTAAAAATATCGTAACACGCGAGCCAATGATTATTATTTATCTTTAACCAATTATGATTACCAAACTCAAAGCGGCCAAAACCATCATGCTCCTGGCTGCTATCTACAATATTTTCTGGGGGATAGTAATTTCCGCATACCCACAAATCATATTATTCGGCAACCCGCCTACCGATTTTCTGCTCATTATCCTGCGTTGCGTGGGTATGTTGGTTGGGGTTTATGGCATCGCATATTACTTCGCGTCGAAAGATCCCGTGGCGTACTGGCCGCTGATACTGGTTGGCTTTATTGGTAAGGTGCTGGGGCCGATAGGTTCGGTATATTATATCTGGCTGGGTAAGCTGGCCCCTTCCTTTTTTTGGGTGAACGTTTGGAACGATATGATATGGCTGCTGCCCTTTGGATGGATCATTTACCACGCGGTAAATAAGCGATTATCTGCCAATAGTTAACAAAACCTTATTAAGTGGAAAAATTGGCGTGCCAATTTATTTAGCTTTCCCGTGCAAATAACTAATTTCGCGGTACTAAGAAAAGAGGAACAGGAATTGGATTATTTAGCAGGGTTAAACCCCGAACAAAAAGCTGCCGTATTACAAACAAAGGGCCCGGTAATGATTATTGCCGGTGCCGGCTCGGGCAAAACGCGTGTTATTACCTTTAGGGTGGCACACCTTATACGCAGCGGTGTAGATAGCTTTAACATACTGGTGCTTACGTTTACCAACAAAGCCGCCCGCGAAATGCGCGAGCGTATCAATCATATTTGCGGCCCTGAGGCAAAAAACATCTGGATGGGTACCTTCCACTCCGTTTTTGCCAAACTTTTAAGGGTTGAGGCCGATAAGATTGGTTATCCAAACAATTTTACCATTTATGATACTGATGACAGCAAAAGCGTTATACGTGCCATATTAAAAGAGATGCAGCTGGATGATAAGCTGTATAGCGTAAATTTTGTACTGAACCGCATCTCGGCAGCAAAAAGCAGTTTGCTTACCCCTGCTGATTATCAAAACAACCCGCAGATACAAGCCGACGACGATTCGGCGAAGCGCCCTTTACTTGGGAAGATATATGAAACTTATGCGCAGCGTTGCTACCGCGCCGGGGCCATGGACTTTGATGACCTGCTTTTTAAAACCAATGAGTTGTTAAGAGACCATCCGGATGTAAGGAATAAGTATCAGCACAAATTCAAATACATTATGGTGGATGAGTACCAGGATACTAACCACTCACAATATAAAATAGTAAAAACGCTTGCTTCGGTACACGAAAACCTGTGTGTGGTGGGTGATGATGCGCAAAGTATCTACGCTTTCCGTGGGGCTACAATAGCAAACATCCTGAATTTTGAGAAGGATTACCCCGACCTGCATGTATTTAAGTTGGAGCAGAACTACCGCTCTACCCAAAACATTGTGAATGTTGCTAACAGCATCATCGCCAATAATAAAGAGCAGCTTAAAAAGCATGTTTTTTCTGAGAAGGAAACGGGCGATAAAATAAAAATAATGCGCGCCTTTAGCGATAATGAAGAAGGCAAGCAGGTGGCTGATGCTATCATGTTCCAACGCAGTACAAACGGCCTTAAATGGCATGATTTTGCCATTCTTTACCGTACAAACGCGCAGTCGCGTTCTATGGAGGAGGCTTTGCGTAAAAACGGCATACCGTATAAAATTTATGGCGGGCTATCATTCTACCAGCGTAAAGAGATCAAGGACCTGATAGCCTATTTCAGGCTTACGTTTAACCCAAGTGACGAGGAAGCCCTGAAACGTGTTATAAACTACCCGAAACGCGGCATTGGCGATACCACGGTTGACAGGATAATTGTTGCTGCTGATAAAAATGGCATTACCCCTTTTGAAGCCATCCTTGAAGCAAACCGGTACATAGAGAAAGCACCAGCTTCTTTATTTGCTTTTGCAGCCATGATCCAGAGCTTCCAGGTGATCACCAAAAACCAAAGCGCCTATGAATCGGCCTTGCATATAGCAAAACACTCGGGCTTGCTGAAGGACCTTTACGAAGATAAATCTGTTGAGGGGCTTAACCGTTACGAAAACATCCAGGAGCTTTTAAACGGGATAAAAGAATTCTCGGAGCGGGAAGATATTGAGGAAAAGGGCCTTGATATATTTATGCAGGATATAGCCTTATTAACCAATGATGATAAGGATAAGGATAAAGATGCCGACACGGTATCATTAATGACCATCCACTCATCAAAAGGACTTGAGTTTCCGCACGTACATATTGTAGGGTTAGAAGAGAACCTGTTCCCGTCACAAATGTCGCTAAACTCGCGCAGCGACCTGGAAGAAGAGCGGCGCCTGTTCTACGTAGCCATTACCCGTGCTGAGTATAAGTTAACTATCAGTTACGCCACATCGCGTTTTAAATTTGGCACGCTGATAAGTTGCGAACCAAGCCGCTTTATAGATGAAATAGACGCCAAATACCTTGAGCTTGACTTTACAGCCAAGCCGGCATCATCTGCCGGTTCATCATCATACGAAGATGAACGTACCGCCTGGACCAGGAAAAACGACACCTACTCAAAACCAAAAGCAGCAACTGCCCCGCCAGTTAAAACAACATCAATACTGGCCAAAGCTCATGTGCCATCGCCTGATTTTAAACCCTCAGATACCTCAAACTTACAGGTGGGTATGCAGGTGGAGCATGAACGTTTTGGCTTTGGTAAAGTACTTACACTGGAAGGCAATAAGCCTGATATTAAGGCAACTATATTCTTTAAAGAAATAGGGCAAAAACAATTGCTGTTAAAGTTTGCAAAACTGAGTATAATAAGTGGGGTGGAGTAACATATTATTCCCATAATATGTAGAACATATTCCACAATTTTTTTTAGGCAAACATTAACTATCCGTTAATTACACGTAAATACGCATATTTAATATATGGCACTGAGTTTGGTTAATAGTTAATACCCTTTATCCCTTTTAATTAACTATTATGTACATGATGAGCGAGCCCATAAAAAAGAAGACCAATAAATCGGCAGGTAAGAATATACGCACACTTCGCCACGAACATGGCTGGAGCCAGGAAGATGTGGCAAACCGCTTAGGTATTTCTATCCCTGCCTTCTCAAAAATTGAGACAGGTGTTACCGATATTAATTTGTCGAGATTAGAGCAAATTGCTAACATTTTTGAAGTGAGTGTTGTTAACCTGCTTTCGCTTGAATATACCGAAGAGCCAAGTACTCAGGACCTGAGCTTAAGCATCGTTCAGAAAAAACTTACCGACAGAGAGGTTGAGATAACCAACTTACAACGTAAGGTGATATTGCTTTATGAAGAATTACTGAGCAAAAACAACGTGGCAATGTAATTATCATCATCATTACTGTTCATTAAATACAACAGTTAGCTTTTTTTACTACGGTAATAACTTTGATTTTTATTCACTTTTACTTAATTATTTTAAGTTGATCTTAATTAATTAAGCAAAATGAAAATACAAATTAATTTATTGCCGTTTTGTGTTTTTAAAAGACCTAAATTAACGCCAAATGCTCATTTGGTTTTAAAATTGCAATAATCGGGTATAAAACATAAACAGCTATGTCTAACTACCTGATATCAATTTCAAACGCCGACCATTTAAAAGTAGATACTATACATGACAGGCGCAGTAAATTAAAAGTAAAAGCATTTGACCTGTTCAGGTCGAGCTTAAAACAACGCGAAGGCGAGGTACGTTTTTTTGTTACTGCCGGTAACGAAACCCTGGCATTTGAAACCGAGGGCTATAAAAAGCACAGGCAGCTGCTTATATTACAAATGATATCAAGGTATTGTGTTTATTTAGGTTTGCTTGAGGCAACCATACACAGCAGCTACCCTGCTTAATTTAGCGGCTATTAAAGGTTAAAATGCGTTTTTGCTGGTATCGTTAAGCATTTCGCTCATTTCGATAATCTTCTGATCGATATCAGATACGCATTTATCCATCATGTTAATACATTCTTTTTCATCAACAAGGCCTTCCTTCTCAAGGTTCATTAACCCGCGCAGTGTGGCTATAGGCCCCCGTATTTGATGGGAAAGATAGGATGAGTATTCGGACAGTTTTTTATTCTTTATCTGGAGATCTTTAGTGCGTTCGTCAATAATTTCCTCAAGATGATGGTTCACCCTATCCAGGTTATCCTTTTGCCGAGACACCTCCTCGTTCAGGTCGGTTAGTTTAAGGTTGGTTGCCGTTTTGCGCTTAACATTACTTATTAATAAGGCTATAACAACAAGCAAAAGGCCGGCTACTACTGTAACGGCCCAAAATTTAATACGATCGTTTTGCTGGCGCTGGATGGTCAGTTCGTTTTCGCGCTGCTTGGCTTGCTGCTTAAACTGCTCCTGCAGCATGTTTATCTGCGTAGATTCGTTGGATGCATAAATGGTACTGTCCTGCCTGAATATCGTTTGCAGATAGGACAATGCTTTTTCGTAATGTTTCTGTTTAGCCTCTAACTGGTAAATGGTATAGTTATAATCAGATTCCAGTTTTTCATCTTTCACCGCTTTAGAATACACCAACCCTTCCTGTACAAACTTATCAGCATCCTCAAATCTCCCCTGCGCTATGTATAACGATGCCAGTGTAAGGTTTGTACTGGCCACCGGCTTGTTCAGGTCCTTTTCTTTAGCGGCTTTATTTGCGGCCAAAAGTAGTTGCTCGGCTTTTGCATAATCATTCAGGTTAAAATAAATAACCCCCCTGTTTTGTAATGCCTGTATAATATTAACCGTATCTTTAATAGACTGGAAAATTTTATTGCCTTTATCGTAATAACTCAAAGCCTGATTAAAGCTCTTTTTACGATAATAAACGTTACCTATATTTAAATACGACTTACCGATTAGCTGTGTATCGTTCAATTTTTGGGCAATAGCCAATGCTTTGTTCAAATACTCTAAAGAACTTGCGTAATTATTATCCAGGTATAAATTACCAATGTTGTTGTAAACACTTGCTTCGCTGCGCAAATCCTTAATTTTTGAGAACACTGCAAGTGCCTGTAAATAATCATGAATAGCTGCACTTGCCTGGTTTAAGTAGTAATTACCAATACCTTTTACACGGTAAGCTTCACCTATACCTTTATCATACCCTATTTTTTCTGCAATGGCAAGGGCCCTGGCTGCCAAACTAACGGTTTGATCGGGGCTGGTAAAACGGTTATCAAGCGCCTGCTTGTTCAATTTTATCACCTCGCTGGTGTCCTGTTCAGCAATATCAATATTACCCTTCGCGTATACAGTACTACAAACAAAAAAGAAAACCAGAAGAGTAAAAATTTTATTCATTTAGGCTCTATACGTTATATTATGGTGAAAGTTATAAAATAATTACGAACAATACTTTATCAAGTTAAATTAAACAAAAACCGGAATGATTTTTTTTTTCATTATTGCCTGATAATTAAAAAACATATTTATATTTGTGTTGTTAATTTACTGACTGTTAATAAGTTACACAGTTATTAACATATATTGCCTTTAGGCCGATAGCGCAGTTTTATGTAACTATTATTAACCAATAGTTACAATAAAAACGTTAAACTATTACTAATGGACGAATACTTAATATGTGCTTACAAGTTAAATAAAATAGAGAGTTTGAACGAGATAAATTAATATGAAAAAAGCCCTGTTTGCGTACTTAATATTATTCGGCGGATTGTTGTTATCCTCATGCGTTAAGCAAAATGGCGTACGCATTACAATGGATATTTTCTTAAAAGCAACCACCGGTATCAGAAAAGATATAGGAACAGCAGACTAATCAATTAATAAACAGTAAAAAAGAACATTTAAATAACAGGATATGAAAAAGTTAATCATCGTAGCGGCACTGATCTTAACAAGCGGAATTTTACCATCATTCACCAAACAGGTAACCGTAAAACCAACCATGGCTATTGAGCAAAACAATACAATGGCGTTCAAAAAAGATATTGGCACAGCCGATTAATTAATCATATAAACAACAATACCCCTAACTATTAAAATAATAATCATGAAAAAGATAATCATAGCAGCAGCACTAATCCTTACAACAGCAGTTTTACCATCATACACCAAACAGGTAACCGTAAAACCTGCTGCCACTTTTGAACCTGGCCTGGCAACGTTTAAAAAAGACATTGGTACAGCCGACTAATTATCCTTATTCATAAAAATCAATAACACAATACAAAAAATACGATCATGAAAAAATCAATCATAGCAGCAGCATTACTAATAGCAAGTACAGGCATTTTAACATCATGCACTAAAGAAAAAAGTGTAGCCCCCACTGCAACTATCGAAAAAAGCACAATCAGCAATAAAAAAGACATAGGCACAGCCGACTAATTAAAAACACAAACAACAATTAACACACATAAATACATAACACTTCCACCAAATACGATCATGAAAAAATTCATCATAGCAGCAGCAATCATATTCAGCACAGGCGCTTTATCAGCAGCAACAATTAACCACACAGCAACTGCAAACAAAAAAGATGTAGGCACTGCCGATAACAAGAAAGATGTTGGTACCGCTGATAACAAAAAAGACGTAGGCACCGCCGATGCTAAAAACAAAAAAGATGTGGGTACTGCTGATAACAAAAAAGACGTAGGCACTGCTGACTAAGTAACATCATAATACACAGACAATAACTAAAACATCAAATAAATATATAACCACACAAATAATACAGATCATGAAAAAATTCATCATAGCAGCAGCAATCATATTCAGCACAGGCGCTTTATCAACAGTTAACGCTCAGGCTTTCTCAAACAAAAAAGATGTAGGCACTGCCGATAACAAAAAAGATGTTGGTACCGCTGATAATAAAAAAGACGTAGGCACCGCCGATGCTAAAAACAAAAAAGATGTGGGTACTGCTGATAACAAAAAAGACGTAGGCACTGCTGACTAAGTAACATCACAATACACAGACAATAACTAAAACATCAAATAAATATATAACCACACAAATAATACAGATCATGAAAAAATTCATCATAGCAGCAGCAATCATATTCAGCACAGGCGCTTTATCAACAGTTAACGCTC